>Ga0105252_10000049_pt1 | contig 99853 bp, 104 predicted proteins | sample EasRivMeERMZT100_FD_89675 | JGI IMG/M metagenome (GOLD analysis project Ga0105252, IMG submission 89675) | Soil microbial communities from meander-bound floodplain in the East River, Colorado, USA - East River MetaG ERMZT100 | ecosystem: Environmental > Terrestrial > Soil > Floodplain | place... | reverse complement strand
TCTAAGTTCGATTCTTGGTAGGGGAACGAAGGTAATTAACGCCCTCGTTTTTAAAACGAGAGTAAATAGTCTATTAGCTCATCGGCAGAGCGGCAGGTTTACATCCTGTGCGTACCGGGTTCAATTCCTGGATGAAGTACTTTCCTGTGGTGTAGTGGATAGCATCACATTTTTCTAAATTGCTAGGCAGGGTTTCGAATCCTCTCAGGAAAACAACGTTAAATATAATTGACAAAACACCGGGTTTTTGTTCATTATATTTAACATTGGTTATAACAAACAAAAACATACAATTTGTTGGCTACAACCAACATTAAGGGTGGTTAGCTCAGAGGCCAGAGCAGGAAGCTGTTAACTTCAAGGCGGGAGTACCGTTCACGTAGGTTCAAATCCTACACTGCCCTCAAAAAAGTTCTTTTAAAATTTGGAAATGTCCTATATTTATGCTATATTTAGGACATGAAAGATACTTGTATAAAATGTAAAAAAGTTGTATCAATTACGGACGGTAACTACAATCAGGTTAAAGTTGTAAAAATTGATTCTTTGGAAGAACTAGATGCTACAGAAGGTGACCAGACTTTTAGTAACCTTTTATATACTTCTTTTAAAAAAATATCAAAAACAATTTGTCTTTGCGACAAGTGTTTTGAAACTTTGTAGGGTGGCGAAATTGGCAAACGCATCCACTTGTCTCGTGGACGAGGACCAGGAAATAGATTTGATATAATCGGGTTGACCACTAATGTATAAACTTGCTTGTGTATCAAATTAAATCCCCTTATGTAGGTTCAAATCCTACCCCTACAGCTACATTGCGGTGTGGAGCAGTGGCCGACCTCATCAGGCTCATAACCTGAAATTAGGTGCATACCTTACCATCGTGGGTTCGAATCCCACTGCCGCAACATAAGCGTTACTGGTGTTTAATGGCCAGCACACCAGTCTTCCAAACTGGACGTTTCGGTTCGAATCCGAAGTATCGCTCTTAAAATTTTATATGGGCAAGTTTAGCGTATTATTTTTGTTTTTATTTACAAGCTGTTACTCAATGGGTAGAGTAAGATGTGGTAATGGATGGAGTAAACATACAATCATGCAAGATAGCAGAGGTGAAATTCCTCTACCTGATGGAAATAGAATGGTAATATTTTTTTGTAATAGAGTTGATTGGCACGGAAATGCAGTTTGTAATTACAAAGATACGCTGATACTGAGAACCGGATTAAAGTGACTTATTACTGCGATAATAAGCAACACCTGGTCTGCATTCCGTACTCCATAGCTAATTTGCACGCTATGGCACTAGATTTAGGGATTAAGAGGTGTTGGTTTCACCGAGATCACTACGACATCCCGAAAAAAAGGGTAGCTGAAATCGCAGGAAAATGCGTTACAGTAACATCGAAAGATATTTTGAAAATTATAAAAGGATTTAGCGAAGATCAGGAACAGGAACAATAGAAACACGTAGCCCTGGTATCCTTTTTATGCGACAATCGTATAATGGCTCATTAAACCAGCTTGCCAAGTTGGGGATGACAGTTCGATTCTGTCTTGTCGCTCTTAAACTTTTTATATGTCAACTTTAACAGAAGAAGGCGAGACCTGCTGGTTTCGTCTAAACTGGACTTAGGACGTTGGGCTTTCAACCCAAAAATACGGATTCGATCTCCGTAATCAGTACTATATCGAAGCGCAGTTTACTGGTGTAATCGCTGGATTGTCAATCCAGGTCGGGGTGAGTTCGATTCTCATCGTTTCGACAAGCTTACCGTTGGACGGTTATCATGTGAGGCGGGGTTCGAGTCCCCAACTGAATCGGTTCGATTCCGGTTCGGGCAGGTGCAATATCATGATTCTATTGACTCTTAGCTCAAATAGCGGAGCAGCACACTCATAATGTGCAGGGTGCTGGTGCAGGTCCAGCAGAGTCAACAATAACAGTGAATGGATGCTGGCTAGGTAACGAAAGTGTAAATCCATCTGGCAAATCCTGCTGTTATCATTGGCGTTTAGTAGATTAGTCAGCACGTCAGCCTGATAAGCTGAAAAGCCTGGGGCAGTACCAGGAATGCCAACAACGAGGCCGCTAAATCGGGTTAGTGAAAATCTATTTCCTCGTTTTTATGGGCTGGCATGTTCTAAGGCACAGCGATGCTGCTTTGCAAGCAGCGTGAAGTGGGTTCGATTCCCACCTGGTCCACCATATTTGGTTTTGTCATTTATTTTCATTATATTACTGTATCGTTCATCCCTAAACAGTTAAATAATGAATCTTCCCAAATTCGTTTCTAAGCTAATTGTTATCTTCGCTGCATTTTCTGTTTCTATTCTCTGGTTATTTCTCATTATCAAAGGTTTGAAGGCTGTAACGTCCTTTAGTCCGTATGGAGGTTACTCGCTCACCCCAATTGGTATTTTTTTCTTTTCTTGTATTTTTGCCCCTTTATGGGAAGAACTTGCTTTTCGACACGCTCCGCTACTAATTGCTAAAAGATTTAGCAAACCGGGTAGAGATGTAACATGGCCTATTATCATAATAAGCTCAGTTATTTTCGGATGGGGTCATGGTTCTGGACCGATCAGTTTATTGATTCAAGGAGTTGGTGGACTACTATTTTCCTGGGTATATCTCAAGAACAATTATAGCTACTGGTCTTCAACCTTCCTGCATTTTCTTTGGAATTTTTCTTTGACATTTGTTTTCCCTACCATTGTATCAAATTACGGAATTAAAATTACGATTTGGTAGTCTCGATTTTTTTTCGTATGTTTGCATTGCTTAAACCCCTCTGGTAATAGTATTACCGGACCGACTGCACGGCATGGTGCAGTTTCTAATTATCAAAGATGAAACGATTATCCTCATATTATCTCAGTTTGTCGTTGTACGCAGCGTCCGGGGATAGTATGTTTATATCGTAACATTTTTCAGTTAATACGATCTTACACCCTGGATGTTTTCATCCGGGGTTTTTTGTTTTTATACCTCTGTGGCTTATGTAAATTGGTACAGCTAACAGATTCAAAACCTGAGCTTTTGGTGGTTCGACTCCACTCAGAGGTACATGCGGGTATGCTGGAATTGGTAGTCAACTCTGACTTAGAATCAGAGGCGAAATAATAGTAGCGTGGGGGTTCGAATCCCTCTACCCGTACAATTTAGACACAATTTAGACAAGTTGTCTATATCGCCCACTGGCTTATGCAAATTGGCACAGTTAAGCGGCTTAAACCCGCAGCTTTTCCAGGTTCGACTCCTGGGTGGGTGACAATGGAGAGCGTCTGTACTGGACGAAGGGCCTGTCTTGAAAACAGGTAGCACGCCGCAAGCGTGTTCGGGGTTCGAGTCCCTGGTTCTCCGCATGGAAGCATGGTAGAGAGGTTTATTGCGCTACTTTGCTAAAGTAGAGATCGGGGTAACCCGGTCCGAAGGTTCGAATCCTTTTGCTTCCGCAGTGCGGAGAATAGACTTATTAATCTCCGCATAATATTGCACAGATGGTAAATTGGCTAAATCAGGGGTCTGTAAAACCCTCGCCTTCGGCTATGTAGGTTCGATTCCTGCCTGGGCAACAAAAAATATCATCAAATTTGATTATAAAATTTGTTGATTTCAAAAATTGTTGTAATATTGCAGTTCATGAAAATGTTCACGACCCATACACGATTTTGGCAACCTCAGCCGCAAGGCATGAGAGGGCTGCGTGTACGTGACTAATTCATAGTTTTCTGCTTTTCACGTTATACTAACCCTCTCGGTGTCCACGAGGGGGTTTTTTATTTTCAGGAATTGACCGGGGGCTTAGGCATCCGTGACTTGGAATCATGGACAGGTCAGTTCGACGCTGACATTCCTGACGTTGGAGACTGTTTCTCTTTCATAGAACGGCGTAGTTAGTCCGGCAAGCACAGAAAGGGTTTATGCCTTGTTCCCATAGCGAACGATTGGACCTGTTTTGTAAACAGACACGGTAACGTCATCGTAGGTTTGAATCCTACACAAGGCTCATCGGTTGCCGAATGTAATACACCGCTCACCTTCCATTGGGGAGAAGTGAGTCATCGTAGAAGTCGATGGAGCAAAATTCGGAGCTTGTGCATGAAGCTAACTTAGTAGAAGCACCGGACTGAAAATCCGGGGGAGTTGGGGCAGAACCAACTTTGCACACATTTCGCAATTCGCAAATTGCAAATTTCCGTCTCGTATAACGGTAGTACGGGTGGCTCTGACCCACCAGGATGTTGTTCGATTCAATGGATGGAAACTTTATAAACCCAGGTAGTATAAAAGTATTATACTTGCCTTTGAAGCATGGGAACGTGGGGCAGTACCACGACTGGGTTCTGTGGTTGAAGCTTTAAAGTGAAGCGTCATGCTGTGAACATGAAGAAGACGAGGCAGTATCGTCCTATCACCCCACTTCCTTTAGTACAGCAGACAGTACACCGGGCTACGAACCCGGAAACAAGGGTGCAATTCCTTTAGGGAAGACAAAATGTGATTATACGTGCTTAGTAGCAACGGTAAAACAATGGTCTCCAAAACCGAAGTTGGTGGTTCGAATCCATCAGTGCGTGCAATTACAATCAAGCTCGATGATAATTTTCATCGGGCTTTTTTTATTTGCAAAAATGATTACAATTTGCAATTATAAAATTTTTTGATTGCAAAATTTTGTAATCTCGATATTATTTCGTAATATTGCAGCCCGAATGAATAGATTGCTCATTCATAAAGAACTCACACAGAAGACACTTTTTAGAGTGTTAGGCGGTTCGATTTACAAGAACCATTACTGGGATATTGCCCGGACAAAAGAAGAATTTATAGCCTATCTCACACAATTTAAACCTGATATTATCAGTATTGGACCACTCGAAGGTATGCCACCTTCAGAAGTGGCCAAATATTTACGTGATTTTTATCAGGTTATTAATATTAAGCTGCCGAACATTATAAGTTCAAGAGCAGAGTATAAAGATCAAATTACGAATGCTTTGAAGAAAGCATAGACACCCGATAAACGCCAGGGACTTCAGCCCCAGGCCCGGTACAGACGGTCAGATACCCCTAAGCAAGGTAATGCTAAACCGTTTCAGAAGTCGGATTGGTAGGTCCACCCATCATAGGACTGAGATTTTCTCCGATAGTGTCGAAAACGTATCAATTGATAAGATCATGGGTAGTCAAAAGATGGCCAGTCGAAACAAATCCCGGCATGTCAGGGGATAGAAACGTAGGGGTTGGCTAGTAGAAGTCTTTGATTACGAGGGTGTAGCGGTCGTGCCAGCCGCAACGTACAGCATAGATCGAAACAATGATACTAACAGTCAAATGGGAAAAAACCACTTCTCATTCAGGGGATTGCTATACCCGCACGGGTACGAAAAGCACGAAACACCGCACTATGATACCCGACCGGGTATAACACGCAGTCTATAATTTAGTTGTTTAACTAATAGTTGCATATGCAACCATGTGAGAACGGACTTTATTGCCTTATTAAGCATTGATAGTCTTGTGGTTGACCTGTACATAGTTGTTTATGCAACTATTTATTTGGTAGTCTCGATTTTTTTTCTTATCTTCGCTTCGGAATGTCACCAAAACACCCTTCGGGTTTCAACGTAATCTACGACCTGCTACAAAACGTTAGAGTAGATTTTCGGTGATAGGGTGACACCGTTGTTTGATATTCCGTAGCTCGCCCTCGTGCGAGCTTTTTTTATGCCTAAAACGTAAATTATAATTAAAAACGATTATAAATCGTATTTAACCAAGCCTTAACAATTGGTGTTTGGAATTGTCACCAGTTTTCATTATATTTGCATTCGAATTACTATCATGAGCGTAATAAAAATTGAACAGAAGGTCCAAAGCCATACCGACCAGATCGAAATGGTTATATCCATCCTCTGCTTTCTCAACAATATCAAGTTGACAAAGACACAAAGGAAGGTTCTGGCATTCTACGTAGTGTATGGCATCAAGGAGAAAACGGACCAGCTTATCATAAAATCAGGTATTGTTCCGAAGGTGGACTCCCTTCGTAATGTAAAGGTAAAATTACATAAGCTCGGATTTCTGAAAAGATATGTTGGCGTTTATAAAAGCTACGAACTAGCTATAAGCAAGGACTTTCAACCGGATAATGTTGTTACCTTGCTCATAAAAATAGATCGCAGCTAAAGATGAAAAATATTGATTTCGTCATAAAAAAAACGGCCAAAGAACTCAAATTACCGGAAGATCAGGTTCGCCCGGTTTTGATGGAGTATTGGAATACTGGGATGAAAAATATTTTTAGCCTGGAAAATACAACTCTTGCGTTTAGAGGTATAGGTGTTTTCACGGTTAGTAGGTACAAATTGTATAGTTACCTGAGAAAACAGATAGCTAAGATTCGTAGAATACGAGTGGCTGAAAGCATCTCGGATGAAAAACGTGCTGAGATACTGCAGGACTGTATGGAAGATTTGTATTTTGCCCTTGTTCAACGTAACAAACTCGCTATTCATTATCAAAAAAGGTTTAAAAAAAATGCCAATAATAAAAGATTACCTAACGGCGGTAAAAAACGCAATACAAAATAGTGATAAAATTATTGAAGCCATTCGAGTTAGTTCGATGGTGAAAAACGGAACGGCAACAGATGAGCAGGTAGCAGAGATCATGAGAAGAAAAGACATCTGTGCGAGTTGTCCGTTTAACAGTGCTAATTGTAAAGCACATGGATTTAAACCTCTCGATCTGCCTTATCAGCACTGCATTCATTGTAGCTGCAGAATTGGTGGTGAAGATACTAAAGAATATTGTTTGTCTTGTAACTGTGGTTTAACTAATTGGAACAAGGCAAATCCCGATGCTCAAATCCCTCTTAAATGGACAGCTATAACTAAGAACAATGAAGATTAAACATTTATTTTTTACCCTCTTGCTGTCGTTAGTGACGATGGTCGGGTTCGCTCAGAAAACAAAGGACACAGTTATTTCAGATAACATTTGTCTTTACGAAGGTGATTTTCACACCAGTGATCTTGAAGTAAAAACACAGATTATTATTTATGACTCTGTGGCAACTTTCCTTAACTTAAAGGATAATTCAAAATTTACTGTAAAATTTTTAACTGTTTTATCAAATCGTAAATTAGATGAAGGTGAGACAGCAATTTTATGGAAAGCTACGATTAATGACCAAGAAATTGTATTTGCTATTTTAAAAAATGCCGATAAAAAAGTTGTATCAGTAGCAATCGTAAAAGGAGAAAACGCTCTCGTTTATCTGATATTGAAAACAGCAGAAGGGGTGCTACATTAAAAATTAACAACAAATGCCAAACATTAAAAACAACAAAGAGGATACACAACTGAGTCAGCAATTTTTTCATAATTTTATGGAAGTGGTTGATATGTATCCTCAGTACCCGATTGCTCAACATATGTCAGGTTTCTTACGCCGTAAGTCAACTGAAGGTCCTGAATTTTTCTTTTGGACAAATAAAGAATTGTTGAACCGATTGGAGCAATACAAGCAGGAATTGGAAAATGGTGAACTTATAAATGCGTAATTATGGGTTTTGAATTTCTTGGAGCATGGCTTGAGAAGTGGTGGGACTACTTAAAACCTGGTTTCATTGTTAATGAATATCAGGAAGCAGTTCTTCTTACTAATGGAAAATATTCAGGTACATTTGAACCTGGATTTTATTTTAAATTTCCATTTTTTGAATATCCTTATGAAGTGAACACGCAGCCGGATACCATGAATATTCAACCTATTCCGTTAACTACAAAGGACAACGAGACAATTATGCTTGGGTTGATGATTGATTATCATGTTGACCCTATACCTCATGTTCCAAAAGAAGAACGTAAACGTGGATGGCGAATAATGGAAACAGGTAGTAAGAAATACATTATTGATAACAACGATTCTCTTTCTAATTTACGTGATCGTGCGCAAGGTGAAATGTCTGATTTAATTGAAGACATTACCTGGGATGATATAAGAAAGAAAACAACAAGAACAAAATTACAGAAGTCATTGCAGAACTATGCTGGTGATATGGGAATTGTTATTGATGAAGTGAAATTTACCAGTAAATCAAAATCGCAGGTTATTTTCATAGCTAATGGTCATAATGATATTCCTGTAATTAAAGCAGCAACGGCTGAATAAGGCCGTATAGCAAAGATAGTAATGCGCTGGTCTGCAAAACCAGTATGCGGCAGTGCAAATCTGCCTACGGCCTCAATTAATAACTATGGCAACAGCAAAGAAAAAAACAAATTATATAGGTTACGATCTGGAATGGCTTGAGAAAAAATGCAAGCAATTACAGAAATGGGTTGAAGATAAACTCGATGGTGGTATTAAAGATCGTATTGAAGTTTATGAATCAACTCGTGGCAATCCCATCATCAAGGTTATATCTTCTGAAGAAACGCAGATTAAATGTTTGCGTGATACACTCAAAGAACTTCCCAACATGTTGATGGAAATAAATCGTCTGAAGAAAATTGTCAATGAAGAAGAAACTGGTGAAAAAGATGTTCGTGGTGGACACGAGATACCGGGCTTCATGGAAGATGACGAAGACGAACAATCGAAAAAAGAAGAAAAGGGAAGTTCTAAAAAAACAAAACAATCTCCAACGAAAGCTCTCCCTGCATCCAATGCTAAATTTGATACGTCTGCTTACGAAGATGACTTTGAAGAAATAGACGAGGTTGGAGATTTTGAAGACCCATGAGTTTAATTAAAAGTCCTGAACTTTTTATAAATATGCGAGATGTCCCTACGAAAGATTCGAGGGAGTATAAAGCATTTTGGAAAGAAGAAAAAAATAAAGTTATTAAAGGTGTAACTATCAACGGAGTTTATATTCCGGGATGGTTATATTGGCATACGAATCATTGGATAATTGATATTGACCAAGAACCAGACCCATTTACAGGATATACTGAGCGTAAACCTATGCGTCCTTATCTTCGTGATAACGAATGGTTAATCGGTGAGTCTATTCATAGGGCTGAACAAGAACGTAAAGGTTTATTAATTATAGGTTCTCGTCAGTTAGGTAAATCTGAATTCGGTGCATCGTACATGGGTCGCCGGGCAATTGCATTTAAAAATACACAAAATATTGTAGCAGGTCTCTCAACTAACGACTTAACTCTGTTAACATCTAAAATCGACAGAGGTTTCAAAAATCTACACGAGTATTTCGCTCCCCAACTTCGTATTAAAAACGACTGGTCAAAAGCAGTTGTTCTTGGTTATAAGGATGGAAAAGGTAATCCTCAAAAGTATTCTGAAATTCTTATTCGAAATCTTGAAGAAGGTAAGAGTACTGAAAATCTTGCTGGTCCTACTACGTCAGCGTTGCTGCTCGATGAGGTAGGTAAAGGTGAATTTCTTGAAGCATTTATTGCTGCAAGACCAGCCCTTCTTACTCAATGGGGATGGCGATGTTCACCGATCTTCACTGGAACATCTGGTTCATTTGAAAAATCTGAAGACCTACAGAACTTTTATTCAAAACTTGATACATATAGATTTATGTGTATAGAAGTAAAGGATAAAGTGCGTGGTGTTACAAGAAAGTTTGTTCCAGGATGGATGCGTTCGGCTTCAGATCGTAAAAAGATTCGTTTATCAGATTATCTTGGTGTACCTCGTGGAAGTGAACTTGATGTTACACCTATTCGAGTTGTACGTAGTCAAGAAGGGGCTGAAGCTCAAATTCAAAAAGATATTGAAGATTTAAAGAAAGCAGGTAAGATAACTTTATCTAAAAAAGAACAAATGTATCATCCTATTGTTGATGATGATTTGTTTTTAATGGATGAAGCGGATGATGTATTTGCCGATGTTAAAGAAATAGCAAAACAACATTTAACTTATCTTGAAAGTATTGATGTAGAAGAAGAATATATATTCCTCACTCGTGATCTTTCAACCAAAGAGGTTAAAGTTGTTCCGAGCAATAAATATCCAATCATTGATTTCCCTATAAAGGAATCGGATAAACACAAGTATGATTTTGATGCGCCTATTATAATATGGGAAAAACCGCTCCCAGGACAAGAATACGGTGTACTTCATATATCCGGGGCTGACCCTTATAATCAGGATGAAGCTCCAACCTCTCAGTCATTGGGTTCTTTCTTTGTGTATCGTAGAACTTATGACCCGTTGAGTGGTCGTGCGCAGGAGACTTTTGTTGCTGAGTACACAGCACGTCCTGATAAAATCGGTAAATGGCGTGAACAGTGCGAATTGTTGATGGAATATTATCAGGCTACTTGTCTCCCGGAAAATGAAGATGCTGAGTTTATTCGTCATTTTGACAAAAAACATAAGATTCATTGGCTTGAAGATGGTTTGGACCTGGCTAAGGAGATTAATCCAAATACCAAAGTAAAGCGTAATAAAGGTCTGTCGGCGGCTACCGCTAACATCCGATTTGGTAACGGTAAGCTGAAGGCTTATTGTTTGGAAGAAATTGTGGTGGGCCAGGATGCGCATGGTGATAATATTATAAAATTTGGTATTGTTCGTATCAAGTCTAAAGGTTTACTTAAAGAGATCATCAATCACAAGGTTGGATTAAACGTGGACCGTATCGTAGCTTCTCGCCATGCGTTGATTTTAGCTGGTGTCAAGGATAAGTTTTATCCGGTTGCCAGGGTTAAGGTAGTAGACCCTAATAAAGTTGAGAAAAAGAAACCTAAACAACCTAAGACTCCGTTTAATATATCTAAAACTGGTGCTTTTAAAACTAAAAGCTCTGGACCATTTAGAACTAAACGTACTCCATTTTGATTATAAATATCACCAGTTTTGATTACAAATTCCGTTGTGTACAAAAATTGTTGTAATTTGCGGAGTTATAACAGAAAATTATGATTTCTTCCTATACCTCACCTCTTACCGGAATTCCTGCTCAGATGAAAACTCTGAAGGAGAAAATGGCCAAGAAAAAACAATGGGGAAAAGAATGCGTGGATTCTTTTGAGAACCTGGGTCGTATTCAATACTATGATAACATGCGTTTTGTAGAGAATTACAAAATGGTAAATGGACAGTTTATCATGAGTCATTATGTTGACGAAATTGGTTACAAAGATTGGTTAACAATGTTGACCCGTGAATTTGAAGTTCCCTCGACTCTCCGCCATTATGACATTATTGGTAAAGTTCTGAATAACCTTACTGAAAAATTGGCAGAATTCCCGGATGTTTTTCGTGTTGAAGAAATCTATGAAAATGATGAAAGTAACGAATATGTTCGTACTCAGACTGAATTAATGCACCAAAGCGTTAAGGCTGAAATTATGAACGAGATCAATGCACGCTTGGTTGCTCAGGGTCTTGACCCAAGTAAGCAGGATTTTGGTTCTGAAGAAGAAGCGATGCAATATTTCAAAGAAGTTCAGGAAGCTCAACAAGCTATGACCCCTGAACAGATCAATACCTACATGAATACACAATGGCAAGGCCAGGGTGAAATTTGGGGTACTCATCAGCTTGAAGTTGATCGTCAACGTTTCAAACTCTCGGAATTGGAACGTGTTGAATTTCGTGATATGCTTATCACCGACCGATGTTTCCGCCATTTTTATCTTACTGCAGATGGATATAACCAGGAAACCTGGAATCCGGTAAATACATTTTATCACACATCCCCGGAAGTTCAATGGGTTGAAGAAGGGGACTTTGCTGGTCGTATCTTTTATCTTACCAAGTCTCAGATAGTTGATCGCTATGGTTGGAAAATGAATCAGAAAGAATTGAAGCAACTTGAGACATTGGATAATGAGGATAGTAGCGGTAAAGTAGATATGACTGGTTTTCCATACAATGCTTACGTTCCGTTCGAAGATTTCAAGTCATACGAAATGATTCGCCGACATTCAGGTTATGACCCTATTAATAAGCTACCAATGGCCGGACCTGACATGGTGTCAGCACTTACTCAAAATGGCAGACTTCCTTATATTGATCGCCATAATGGTCTTTTCCGTGTAACTGAAGTTTATTGGATGAGTCAAAAGAAGTATGGTAAGGTAGTATTTGAAGACCCTATGACTGGTCAAAAGGTATCGGAGACCGTTGATGAGACATTTGTTGTACCGGAAGGTTTTAAAGAGGTTCATGGAGAATATACAAGCGGAAACAGGCTTAATACTGTCTATTGGACGTGGATAAACGAAACCTGGAAAGGTATCAAAATCTGCTTTACGTTAAATGACACTGAGGCTATGTATCTTGATCTTGGCCCGGTTGATTTCCAGTTTAAATCTGACATGAATCCATATGGCGCACAGCTTCCTATATGTGGCCGTTCTTTTAATAATCGCAATGCTCTTTCGATGAGCCTTGTAGATTTAATGAAACCTCACCAGATTGGTTATAACGTGTGTATGAATCAGTTATATCAGCTTCTTGAAAAGGAAATTGGTAAATTCATGGTATGGGATGCTAATTTCTTTAATACTATGAAAGATTGGGGTGGTGAAGAATCATGGGAGAAAATTGCGTTGATTGCTAAAGAGTTAGGTCACGTATTTGGTGATTCTAGCCCTCAAAACATGAAAGGTGCTAACCAGAATAATACCTTCCCTCGTGCGGTTGATATGGAACTTACTTCTCAAATGGTAAGTCGTGCTAAGCTGGCTGAATTCTTCGAGTCAAGAGCTTTGGCCCAACTTGGTATAAGTCCTCAGCTTATGAGTGAGGTTAAGGCTACCGAGACTGCTACCGGAATTAATACAGCAGTTAGTCAGGCTACATTAAACGTTCAGCGTTATTACACTGATTTCATGGAATATAAGCAGCGTTGCTTGACTATGAACCTGGATATTGCTCAATATACTCAGTCTAATAATCGTGACATTACAATTATGTACACGAAGTCAGATGCCAGCCGTGTATTCATTCGCATGAATGGAACTAATTTGCTTCTTCGTAATATGCACGTATATGTTGTTAATTCTCAAGCTTTACTGCGTCAATTGGAACAGATAAAGAACTATTTTGTTAACAATAATACACTTGCTGTTACTGCCCTGGATATTGTTGAAGTTATCACTTCGAATTCACCATCAGCGATCAAGGCTAAGTTGAAAGAAGCTGTAGATAAAACTGAAGCATTGAAGCAACAGGAAATGCAGCAACGTCAGCAACAAATTGACCAGGCTGCTCAAATTGCTCAAGGTCAAGATCAGGCTAAGATAGCAATGAATACTGAGAATAATCAAACTAAGAAAGAAGTTGCTTTCATTCAAACTTTTAATCGTCAACCTAATAACCTGGTTGATACAGATACTTCCGGTGTACCTGATTCTCTTGAGTATGAAAAATTTGCATCTAAAAACGCAAGTGATGCTGAGAAGATAAATGTACAGCGTGAGTCTAATGACATCAAACGTGAACAAAATGCTACTGCTAAACAATTGAAACAGAGAGAGTTAGACCTTAAAGAAAAGGATTTGAAAGTAAAACTTAAAAAATACAAAGCCGAGGTTAAGGTAGCAACAGTAAATAAATAAAAGCGAAATGCTATATAAGTGGCAGAAATTATAACAGATTTCTGTTATTATTTTTTTTTCCATAGTTTTGCATTAAGATCACTCAAAAAACAACAACAAATGTTCGACAATTTAAAAGCGACCAGCGTTGAAGAAGCTTCAGCAGAAGACGTTCTAGCCGCAATGGGCGGTACACCTGAAGGTAAAAAAGGTGAAGCTGGTAAAAAATCAGACGATGGTGCTGGTGCATCTGGTAAAAAATCAGACTCAAAAACCGCTAAGTCAACTTCCAAACCTGCTACTTCTGCCGCAAAGACTGTGGTTTCTGACTTGGAAAAAGACGACTTAGAATCGGTGTTTCAGACTGATGATGACGATGATAATGATGAAGATGATAAGAATGATGAAGGTAAAAACGCTTCCGGTAAGTCTGTAAAAAAGACTGAAGATAAAGAAGAAGATGAAAATGATGAGAATCAGAATGAGGAAGATGAAGATAAAAAAGAAGATGACGACAATAAAGGTGAGAACGATGAAGATTCTCCTATTACTGTTTCTGATTTCCTGAAAGCAAGAGTTGAATTGCTTTTGAAAAAGGGTGAATGGAAACCTTTTGAGTTCGATGGTAAAAAATCGGACGATATTGAATGGGATGAAGAAACGTTCGAAGAAATTGAACTTCAGCAAAGGGCCTGGGTAAAAGACTCGTTAAAAGAGGAACTGCTCGATACATTTGGTCCTTACGGTCGTGACATCGCTGAATATGCAGCGAACGGTGGCAATCCTGAAGACCTTATTGACATCTTCAAAGAACAACAACAGGTTAAAGCTATTGACATCTCGTCTGAAGAAGGCCAGAAAGAAATAGTTTTCCAATATCAGACGCAGATTCTAAAGCGTACATCTCAACGTGCTAATAAGGAAATCGAGCGATTGATTGCCGATAAGATGTTAGAAGATGATGCTAAGGAAGCGAAAGAGATGATTACATCTCATCTGAAAGAACAATCCGATACCATAAAAGCTGACCAAGAACAAGCGAAGAAAAACTTCGAAATTCAAACGAAAGCTAATCAGAAGAAGTTTTCTGACGATGTTACAAAGATCGTAAATGAAGACGATGAAATTCCTGCTGAAGAAAAGAAGGAAATCATTAAATTGCTGACTTCGTTCCGACATGAATTGAATAACGGTACAAAAGTGAATGACTTTTATTACAAGCTCTCTGAGTTCCGTAAAGATTTGAAGAACTATGTTTACATGGTTCGTTTCGTGAACAATCCATCTCGTTTTATGAAATCTCTGAAAAATGACGGTAAGACCGCAGAAGCAGAGAAGGCATTTAAACTTGCAAGAGGTGTTCAAGGAAAGAAGAAAGCTAAACCTAACGAACAAATTGGTGATGACCGTAGCAAAAAGAAAGGCACGGGATTCCGTTTGATGTAAAAATAATAACTACTTAAAAGCAGAAACGCTATGTCAACTTTCGCTCTCCCAAGTGTTGCTGGCCATCAAGGTTACACAGTAATTGCACGTCATAAGATGGACTGGGGACAGTTCACTGACTCAAATCACTTGTACAACGCATTGGGTCAAAACGCATTCATTGACCACTTAGGTCTTGTTACTCCTTTCAACCAGTATGGTTTGGTTAACACACCTATTTTGGACATGTTGAATGTAAAGAAATCTACAATGTATTTGAACAACCTGGAAGGTAAATTCCGTTTCAGTCAGCCGTTCAAACGTGGTCTTCCGTACATTGTTGATACTTTCTACACTAACACCCTGGAACAACCGGGACGTGCTGGTGCAAGATTCAAAATTAAGCTGTCTGAAGCTTATACCAACGGTGATGTAATAACTACTGATCTTCGTAATGCTCCTTCCCTGGTAGTTTCTGAGGAAGAAGTTTACTACGAGCAGGATGGTTGGGTACACACTGTGGAAATAGCTTCTCAAAATAAGAAGCATACTTCTTATCCTAAGAAGTATTTGAAACCAGGTTCTCAGTACATCAAGATTGACCATGCTATTGACGAATACTCTACACAGGGTTCTTCTATCAGCAACATGCGTCTTGGATGGATGGACCTTGAAGCTAACCTGGGTTCAGGTGAGCGTAAAGTAGAACACTGGGTTACAATGCACGGTGCTGTGTTGTCAATGGCTGCACAGGACAAATTGAAAGATCGTATTAATCGTTCTTATGATTTGTCAAAAGCTGATTCAGTTTTAATGTTCTACAATAAAATCGGTAAGAAAAATGTACCTGGCTCTGGTGCATGGTTACCTGCGATTGATGGTGCGGTTCTTTCTGAACTGTTCAACATGCAGGAATTATCATTCATGTGGGGTAAAGGTGGTGAAGTAAGCGTATCCGGTCGTAAGAAAATAAAGCTTGGTCTCGGTCTTTACGAGCAACTTCGTTCTGGTAACAGAATTCCTTACACTAAAGGACGTTTGAATCTTGATTTGATCGACGCTTCTATCGCTAACTTGTACCGTGGTACTGGTATTCCGGTTGAAGATCGTGAAACTACAATTGACTGCGGTAGCGGTTTCTTGAATGAAATCAGCAAGTTGATTGAATTGAAAGCTACATCTAAGAACATTGGTATTATTAACTCTGACCAGCTTGGTATTGTGAGTGGTAAAGACCCAATGAACTTGAGATTCGGTTATCGTTTCACTTCGTTGAGATTCCCGAATGCAGGTCTTGTTAACTTCCGTTACAGTGCTGCTTTGGACAACGAATACGGACTTCGTAACACTGATGGTCTGTATGGTGAATTCCCTGACTACAGCTTCTCAGCTATGATTATTGATGTAACTGACAGCCGTTCAACAAACGCTGCTCAGAAGTTCAAAGAAGCTGATGTGCGTAACCTTACTGACCTGAATAAGGACAGCAACGTTTATCTGGTGAAACCACAAGCTGCATCTGAAGACTATTGGGGTTACTACGCTGGTACTGTCAATCCTTATGGATTGAATCGTACAAAGGGTAGCACTGGTCATCTTCCTGGAAGAAACGGTTACGGTATCTTTGCATACAACTTCGGTAACGTTTGGGTAAGAGACCCATCTCGTACCCTGTTGATCGAAGCAGAATAAGAATAACTTTTCATACGTTGGCGGTTGTAGCCGCCAACTTTTTATATTAAACCAACAAAAAACAACAAATGGAAAAGGTTATTATTAAAGCCGTTCCTAATCCTGAAAATCCACTGCTTGCATTGAAGTATGTGGGTGCAAAAGACTACATCCAACCAGGTGTAGGACCTGATGGTAAATTGATTACCGGATTAGATGAAAACGCTTTGCACATTATTCGAATTGAAGATTCGAAAGAGAGAAAGAGAATTCAGGACTCTATTAAAAAGAAGCGTGAAGACCTTGAGCGTTTGCTCGGACGTGAGTTAGATATTAATTCTGAGTACTGGAATGATTTTTATATAGTGATTGAAGACGGTGTTGTTTTAGACCCGACTAATCCAATGCACCAATTGATTGAAACGTTTTTGATTGCAAATCATAAGGTAGCTCCCGATCAGGAAACTATCGAAGAAAACGAAGACTTTGCGAATTGTTTATTTTTCTTCTTTCGTGAACAAGAAGAAGTGAGCAAGACAGCAAAGAGTTCTCAGAAGAAAGACAAGGCTGTTGCCAAATTGTTTACAATAAACGAGAGCAATCCTGACAGACTGATAAAGATTTACTCTTATCTGTTTGGATATGATGCGAAAAACGAAGTATCGCCTTCTCAGGCTTATGTTAAGATAAAAGAACTTCTTGACGTTACTGAAAAGAATGCTTTGACTCAGAACATTGAGAAAGTTATAGCAGCTTTGGACCTGAAGCCAGAAGAATTGAATACAAAGTTAACTCTGGACAAAGCTATAAAAAAGCGCATTGTAACAAGCAAGGGTAACATATACCGCAGAGGCGACATTATCCTGGGTAACAACTACGAAGAAGCGTTGGAATACTTGATGTCCCCTGAGAATTCAGCAGAATTGGTCTCTTTGAAAAAAGAGGTTGATAAATTATAATGACATCAAAAGAAATTTATAAGAGATTCCTGCTGGAAATGAATAAAAATGATTCGAACGAAGGTGCGAACATCTTAGTCAGTCATTTTGTTCTGTTGTTCAATACTGAACGACTTCGCTGGTTGTCTGAATTTTTTAATGATGATTCTGACAACTGGAAGCTTACAACTATCGACAATCTGTTGGAAATTGATATGCTTCTTAAAAAGATAAAGACGTATGAAGATTCTGTAGAATTCGAAATTCCGTCTAACTTTTTCCGTCAATCAAGTTCATTCAGCATTGCTGATAAAGATAATTGTAAGGGTAAGAAGATTTTCAATTTTGAAAAGAAAGCCCTGGGTTTCCAAACTACGTTAGCTGATGATTTTAGCGCACCGCAGTTTGATTATGAAGAAACACCGTATGTTATCACTAAAAAGAAATTACGTGTTTACTTCAAAGATTTCACAATAAAGAAAGCTTATCTTTCTTTTTATCGTGAACCAAAGCCGATTGATATTTCTGGTTACATAAAAATTGACGGTTCTGAATCTACCGATTTAGATACTGATTTGACAGATGAACAAATTGATTCGGTTATTGAACGTGTTGTGAAAAGAGTATCCGGTAAGATCGGAGATATTGAAAAGCATCAAATAGCAAACGAAAGAATTTCTACTGAACCATAATAAACATTAAACTAAGAAACAATGGCTAATCACCAATCATTTAGAGACGTTTTTGTTGTAAACAACCCCGCTCTCTTTAAGTCTGGATTCGCTGACCAAATCGCTAATCAGCAGCTTGGTATCTTCGAAGCTGACCCTAATAAAGATCAAACAGCTATTGCTGTTCCATCTTATCCCGCAAACCGTGTTATCCAGTTCATTCAGGGTACACCGGAAGTTCCTACTAATTTGTTAGGAGCTATCGCTAACGATTTTAAGCGTAGCAAACCTGTTAAAGGAAAGAAGATTTTGAGTTTCATTGGCCGTGCGGCTGAACGTGGACAAAATCAGGTTATCACTATCGGTTACGATGGTGTTGATACCACAAAGACAATCAGTGCGAGATGCGAAGAAAGCAAGACTGTTTTCTTGAAACTCTCTGGTGGTCCAGTTGACCAAATTTGGCACACTGAAGGCAGAGGTTATGTACGTATGTACAGTATTTTCTCTGGTTGTTGTGATGACTGCGGTGACAACTGTGCTGACGTAAGTGCTGAAAACATGGCGAATGATTTAGCTCGTCAAATTAATAACGACCCTATCCTTAACCTGGGTAATCGTAAAAGTCAGACCTTGATAAAAGCGTCTGTGATCTCTAATACCGTTGCTCCTACTCCTGATGGAAACTGCCAACAGTATTTACTTACTGTTTGCGATGCTGGTGATGATACAGCTATTGGCCTTGTACAATCTCAGTATCCTGGTTCACTTGTTACTCGTAAGAGTCGTTTTGAATCTACATCTATCTATGAATTGATTCAGGATAGTGCTGATGCTGCACCTGCAAACTTTACCAACGCTGGTTACACAATCATTTCTGATTGTCCAGAATGTCCGGCTGGTTTCACTGCTGTAGGTAATAACTTTGCTTACACAATTGTTAAAGCTGATGCTGGTGATGCCGCTGCTACTGCAGCCGTTGCAACTGAATACGGAATCGTAGGTCCTGAAAGTATTGTACGTGTTTCGTACAACTTCGGATACTCTACATACATTGTACTGTCTGCTACTGCACTTACCGCTATAACTTCTACAAATGAAGTTCAAAGCGTTGTTGCAACAGGTGGTACTGCTGGTGACTTCACATTCACCTTCCTCGGTCAAACTACTGCTGCAATTCCTTACAATGCAACCGCTACACAAGTACGTAACGCATTGGAAGCATTGAGCAACATTAATCCAGGAGATGTAATTGTCGCTGGTGGTCCACTTCCTGCTGTGCCTGTAACGATCACTTTTGCTGGTCAGTACGCTGCTCAAGATGTACCTCTGTTAATTGTAGTAGATAACATTACTGATGGTACTGCTACTGTAACTACTCCAACTCCGGGTGTTGCACCTTCTGAAGTTGTTGAACTGGTTAATGGTAACTTGCGTCAGTCATGTATTATCACTACTCCTACTTCAACAGCATGGGCTGTGGGGGATGTACTTGATAAGTTTGATAAAGTTTTCACAATAACCCTGAAAGATGACATCTGCGGTGAAAGCCGTTTGCTTGATCTTCAGGAAGCTTTTCCAAGTTTGGTAATTACTGAAGTAGGTGAAGAAGATTGCGTTCGTCAATATCAAACAGTTGTTGAATCTCAGTGCGTACCTGCTGGTTGCGACCCAGGTGTTGCTACATGGGTTGCACCTAACGCTTTCGAAGGTATCAAATGGGTAGAAGCACCCGCTGTTCCTGGTGCTGGTACTGCATGGGGTGTTCAACTTGAATCAACTTACATTGATTTGATTGTTGACGAGTGTGCATTTGACCATTGGCGTTATGACGCTGAGCCTTTGATTATCGAAATCTCTCAGCATAGCCAGGACTACAATGACAAGCCTACAATTTGCGCAAGCGAATGGCCTGTTACTGAAATCCAGGGTTTGAAACTGCCAATCGGTGTAGGTAGCCGTGTACGTGAAGAAGAAGCTTTCTTTAAAGGTTACGAGCGTAAGTTCCGTGACTGCGAAAATCCAATTGTACGTCAGTATCAGGATGCAGTTCTTCAGGCTGACCCGGCGAAGTTTTACGATCAATACACGCTGGCATTTGAATTTGATTATCATCAATCATGGTTCTCTGAGAAGAACACTGATAGTTACCGTGTGGAATTCTACTTCCCTGAAGGTACTGGTAAGGAATTCGAAACAGCAGTGAATTCATACTTGCAATCTATCCTGGGTGGTGATTTCGAGCCTGTAGTGCTTTAAGCCGAAAAGCATCTTTATAATCATACTTAATGGCAACGTGGACACAGTGTACTACTATGTGGACCTGCGTTGCCATTTTTTTATAAATATTAAAAAATATTAAAAATATAATATGCCGCAGTCAAAAAATAGTGCTAAAAAAGATATTTTTACCGGATTATTCGGTAGAAGAATGGGTTCAAAACTTTTTAGTTGGTTGGATTCATGTTGTGATACTTTTTGCGAAGACGTTGCCGCTTGTCTTTCACCAGGAATGTTAGGTATCATTACAGATGATTCTTTAACAGGAGATGGAACGACAGATAATCCCCTTTCCGTAGCCGCTGGTGCGGGTGGTGGTAGTATGTTTTATGGATTAACTGCTGGAACTGGAAACGGTGGTACAGATGATTATCCTTCTACTGTACCTGTTAAAACCGCTGCTGCTACTGGTAGAGTTCCTTTTCCAAGAACAGGTCCGTCAACAGGTGGTATAATACTAGGTCCAGCTAACCCATCAAGTACTCCTGCCAATAACTTTGATAATGTTATTCTTGTTGAAATTGGAACTTATGAAGTTACTTTTAATGTTCATACAACAGAACAAGGTCAACTTCAGCTTGAAGTAAACGGTGTAGATATTCCTGAATCAGTAGTTGTAGATGCTAATCCAACATCCGGTGGACATCTTCTTGTTGGTACTACTATTATTACTACATCAGCACCTAATTCAGTACTCGCTGTAATTAATTCCGTAGGTAATGCAACAGCACTTACTATTACACAATCTGATGGTAATTTAACTGCTGCGAATGCACAGCGTTTGATTGTTAAAAAAATTGGATAAACTTCAACATGGTTAATAAAGCAGGAGAATTAGTATGTCGAGAAAACTTCATAAACATCCTGTTGAGATACTTGTAGATAATTTCTTGAAAAACTTTAATAAAGGAAAAAGTGTTTCAAGAAATATAAAACAGATAATCGAGAAGGCATCTAGGATGATAAACTTAGTGTTAAATCAACCTTGTTGTATTCCTGGTGAAGAAGTGGTTTTAGGACGTATTGAAAATGCTTTTCTTATACAATTAAGATCACTTTTAAACAAGATTGATGCTAGTAAATGGAAAGAATCATTAACCAGAGCTAATAACAATCTGGAAACTATTATATTTCATATTTGTTGTAATACTATTCCAGTGCCAGTTACGTTTGTTGATGGTACACAAAACAATACAGGTGTAGGAGTACATCTTAATTTTTGTGGCGAAGCAATACCTGATAGTTTAGCTCAAATATTTAGTGTAGATACACCCTGGACGCTTCAAGAAGTAATAGATGCTCTTATTATATTTTTAAATGAACATTTTCAATATATAGGTGAGTGGACAAATATCGGTGTTAATATAACGTTGATGACAAGTGAAGGTTTTGACTGTCCAGGTGGTTATATTATAACTATGTATAATAATTAATAATGTCGAGAGTTATATATACGCATCCTGTTGAGAGATTGGTTATTGCTTATCTCAAGCGTTTTTCCAAAACGAGCAAGCTTGGTAGAAGTTTACAAATTATAGATAAAGCTGCTAAGTTGATAGGAACTGCGTTACACGACCCTTGTTGTCCACCCGCTGAAGAAGTTACACTTGGAATAACACAAGATTTCTTTTTGATTCAAATTACTTCTTTGTTAAACGGTATTGATGAACGCAAATGGAAAGAATCTTTGGAACGTGCTAAAGCGTTGTTGGAACAAAAACTTAATAAAACATGCTGCTTTGCTCAAGTACAAGGTTTTGGTGGTAATACAGCAGAGCTTATGTGTGTTGGCCTAAGTTCAACATATATTATTAGTACTGAAGAAATACAGATCGGTACTATATTCTATCAAAATTATCAACTTACACCTGTTACTTTTACTATTTTTAGAGAAGATGCAACAGGTGTTAATTGGACACTTGAAAATGGTGTTGTAACTGGTGCAAGCGAAGATACCTGTTTTAACTTTTTCCGTATTTCAAATAGCAATGTAGGTAATGGAACAATTGATAGTGTAACTGTAAATGATGTAGTGTTAACTCATAATGTTTTTGATATATTTCCGTTAACTACTGGTCAATTTGGTGATTTTCGTACTGATGATGGTTCGCAAGGTTTTAAAACGGTTAAAGTGTTTATTTCTGGAACTACTTTTACAGCTACGTTAGTAACGGTTACAGATAGTAATGCTCTTGTTATTAATCAAGCTTTTATAGGCCCAGGTGTATATACATTTAACAATGTTTATTTATCTGGTCCTAATCCTACAACGTTCAACGCAATGGTAGTATTGCAATAAAATATTAAAGCAGAAACTTATCAGGAGAATCAGCATAGCTTCTTCTCAACTGATAAGCAAATTGTAAAACAATGGCTGGAATACATAGACACGTACTTGGTTTCGATATACTGGATACAGGCAACACAAAAACGCTGGTATTTCTGGATGAGTCTCAATATATGGAACAACCAGAAAGACCGCTTCTTGAGGTTGTTATGCCCGGCTATGACAAATATTTCCTGGTGAATATAGAAGCTAGTAAGGTAAATACTTTTAATTCTAATACGCTTGGATTAACTGCTGTTTTAAAACAAGATTTCCTAGTTAATTTACCGGATGGAACTTGGGAATTCAGATACAAGATATGTCCTTATGATAAGGTATTTACTTGTAAAAAGCACATGAGAACTGCATTGCTTAATGAAAAGTTGGCAATGGTTCATGATAAGCTCGATCTTGCTGATTGTGATACAAAAGAAGATAAGAATATTGAGAAAGACCTTTTCAAAATTTATTCATTAATTGAAGGTGCGAGAGCGGTGGTAAATGTTAATGCGAAAAAGGCGCAAGCATATTATCAATTAGCAGACAGATTAACTCAAAAATTATTAGATAAATTTTGTAAAAACTGTAACTAATGGGATGCAGTTCATGTGGTTCAAAATCAGTATCATCAAATTCTGTAAATCTTGTTAACAAAAGTTCCCGTGTTCAACAGCAAGAAGGTCCGTGCGAATATACAAATGAGATTTTGGATGTTTGGCTTACTAAATTGAAATGGTTTAAGGATAATGGATTTTACGTAAGATATAATATCAAAGCTGGTACTATTAATAAATATATAGGTATTGTTCTTACGTCAATTAACGTGAATAAGAAATGTTCTTATAAACAATTACTGGATAACGAAATTAAAAAATTGGTAACTTTTATAACTGGATTGCAGAATGCCTAAGTTTATTGAAACAATTTTGATTTATGCGGAAAGCTTGAGAGGTGAATTTCTTTATGATCTAAAGTTCAATTTATCACCTGTTAAGTTTTATCGTGCAAAGTTCGATAAGGACCGTGCTGCAGAAAGAAAGTTATGCAAAATACTTTATAAATAATGCCTAAGATTTCAAAATACAATTGCGGTAATGTTATACCATCATCTTGCGTTCCTTTCACCGGGAAAGATTTAACATTTCTGTCTGAAGAAGACTTGGAACTGTTTCCTTGTGATGCCAATATAAATGATGTGATTTTTTACATTGACAAATATCTGAAGGTATTAGTTGATGGAAATAATTTCACTGAACTTGATAAAGACTGTTTTGATTTTGACCCTTTAACCATTGATGCTAAAGGTCTTCATCAACTTGAGATTACTAAAATCTGTTTATTGGAAGGTAGAGTTACGGCTGTAGAAGACCAACTTGCTGATTTAAACATTGGTGCTGAAACATTGGTTATTGACCTGTTGTGTTTAACACCGGATGCAGAAGCCTGTGCCGTTGCTACTAATACTTACACATTACAAAGCATACTTCAATTATTTGTTGCTAAATTGTGTGACCATGAAACAAGAATTTTGGAACTTGAAGCCGCATTAGAAGTTCTTAGTCCGGTAAATTCCCCAGGTTTAAATAGTTTTGCTTATTTTTGGCAATCAGTTATTGATGTAACAGGAACAATTGCTTCAAATAATTCAAAAGTATTATTTGAAAGTAGTGCTGTTAACAATACTGCTGACATTACAACTGTATCTGGTACTGGAAATATAACTATAGGTGCTAATGCAGGTGGTTTATATAAAATTAGTTGGTTAGTAGCAGGTGCAGAAGCTAATGCTTTTGCAGTATTTAAAGGTAATACTAAGCAATTAGGAAGTGTATATGGTAGTGGAGCGGGTACGCAACAAAATAATGGATTTGTTTTACTAAGTCTTGCAGCAGGTGATGTTATTTCATTAAGAAGCGATAATGCTCCGGCAGCGATTACTTTACAGCTTGCAGGAACTACGGATACGGACCAGGTAGTTGCCTCAATATTTTTTGAAAAATTTAATTAATAGTTATGTGTCATATTTGTGGATTACCTTCTTTTATAAATTGCAATTGCTCACATTCGCATTCGCATTCGCATTCTTGTTCTCATTGTCATGCCCCAAAACCTTGTGGATGTACTAATACAGGATGTTTGATAAAACTTGATACAACTTGTATTATTTATCATAAGAGTAATAACGAGCAAACTGAGCTTGACAATCTCGATCTGCAGAATGGTTCAACTCTTGAGTTGATACTTAATACTATTGATGATTATATTGGTCAAATCAAGGCTAATAACTGGAATTTTCCTATTCTGGAAGATGAACTTGGATATACTATCAACACACTTCAGCAATTTGCTACAGCAGTTGATGAAATGATTGGATTTTTGGAACATTTTAAAGGCAATGTTATTGCTGACCCTACTGGTTTGAATGATGGAGATTACTGGTTCAGAACTGATTTACTTGCTGCTAATGGTTTGAGAATCCAGGTGAACGGTACAACAAGAACGATACCTACAACTTAATAAAACGAATTTCATGTGTCAATTTTGTGGACAACCAGATAATGTAAGATGTAATTGCCAGGTTACTCAACCGTTCTGCGATCAGTGCGGCAATGATAACGCATGTGAAGACAAGATAGATGCGCAATGTGTCTTTTATCATCTGAATTGTACTGACCCTGCTGGTTTGCCTAATCTTGGTATAAATTGTGATACAGACCTCGAAACTATTTTAGAAGCTCTTGATGATCTTGTAGGTAATAGTTTGAATATTACTTTTGAGGGTCAGGAAACTAATTCTATCCGTTGGGTATCTAATGGCCCGGCTGGACATAAACCATACGCTCACGTTAAACTATCTGATGATGTTGGTCAAGCGACTGAAGAACGTGCTGATGGTCTTTATACTCCTGCTACAGTTTTTGTTGATGAAACAAATGATTGTATCGAGATAGCGGTTACTCAAGACGAAAGTGGAGCTTTTCATATTACTCCGTCATTGGATATTTTGTGTTTGCTTAATAGAATCAGAGATGAATTCCCAAGTGAGTTTTGTGATTTAGTAGCAGAGTGTGAGGAAGAAGCACCTACTGTATTATTTACATGCGGTGCAGTAAGTGTAGATGGAACATTTGTACTTGGAACTCCTTCTTCTGGAACTGTTACTATACCCGTAACTGTTACGGGAACAGGTACTATAACTGTATTCATAACCTCTGCAGGTGGTGAATTTACAGGTAGTATAACACAAGTTGTTAATCCTCTTACTACTTCAATAATTGTCCCTCTTGATTATACAGGTGGTGGTACTAATGGTACAATACCTCTTACAATGAACTTTTTTGATACTGCTAACGTAATTGCGCCATGTAATATAGATGTTATCGTAGATGCAGGAGTAGGTTGTACAGATGTTACGATAGATGATGCTCCTTTACCAGATGCTCAACAAGATAGTGCTTATAATTTCTCATTGTCACTTAATGGTACTGCTCCATTTGTTCTTGCGAATGTTGTTAAACCAAGTTGGATGACTATCTCAATAGTTGCTGGAAATGTTGTATTTGGCGGTACACCTACATCTGGTGATCTAGGAACAGGTATTACTGTAAGCTTTGATGTTACTAACTGTACAACGGGTACAGATAGCTTCTCTGATACAATTGATGTTACTGAGTGTTTTACATGTGGTGACAGTATAAGTATAGAAACAGCAAATTTGAACTACGTTGATTTAGGATTTTTCCCACTTTGTGTCGATGGTGTTAATGAAGTTACTTTGAATTTCGAAGTATTCGAAAGACCTAATAGATTTTCAATTCGTGAAAATGGTACTACGATTATAGCAAGCAGTGGATGGAGAGGTGTTGCATCATATCCTGGTCCGTGGGGTGCAAGTTTGAGTACGGCCACAACTGGTTCATTTAGCTTTAATCCTATACCAGGCAACACTTATGAAATTCGTATAGAGGCAGGAAACGCTGACCCTGGTAATCCATTAAGTGATAACTTCAGTGTTACGATTAACTGTACTGGTGATATGATGAGATTTGGAAATGATGATGAAACCATTTGCGGTGAAGCTGAACAAGAAGTATTCTATACAGGAGTTCTTACACCGACTGTAACAATTCTTTACAGTGATGTTGAACAAACATTACCTTTCACCGGATTTGATTTCGTTGGAAGAACAAGTAGTGCAGTTATTTATAATCTTAATTCTGTTACTGGTCTTTTAGGTGCGCCTACTGGTAACAGTTGTTAAAATACGAAAAGTACTGGTTTTTGTTGGTTTTTTTCCAGAAACACTTTATACCCCCTTATCTAAGGGGGTTTTTGTTTTTATTAACATTTGATGTTTGATAATTCAAAAACTTGTTGTATATTTGCAGAACAAAATAAACGGAATGAGTAAAACAAGAATTGAATCTATTTTGCGCCAGCAAATAGTAAATTATCTCATTGAAAACCCAATTGAGAGAGGTAATCCAGGGTGTTACGCCGATGTTGCTAAACAATTCGGTGTAACTTCAGAACAAGTTCGAAGAATCTACAGAACCTTGCGTGAAGCAGGTCTCGTCCCTAATGACCCGGTTGAAACCTCAGAGGGTCACAAATCCACAGAAAGGCAGTTTAAAGAGAATGTACGCAATGGTGAGGCTGATGTAGTCATTATTACAAATAAGCGAATAAAGACGCTCTCTCACCTTCTGAAAGCATGTGAAGTGGACGAGAAGGAGTGGGAAGTGATTTCGTATGAAGTTAACAAGTGGGAAGTTGGTCGAAAGGATAAATTTATTGATTGGACCACTGAAAAAGGTGTCGCTTCTGGTGCGGTCAAAGATAGCGGAAAAATCTTTGTAGAGCCACTTTTCCAGGTAAAGGCTAAACTTGCTCGTAGGAAAGTTTCTACAGACTTGGGTAAGCAGAAAGAAGCAATTCTAAAAGAATTGAAATCGTATTCTCCGGTGGTCAAAGCTCCGGTGGTCACCGATCAGGTTAACGTAAATAGTATTAACTTATTGGAAATCTGTATCTTCGACCCTCACTTCGGTAAACTTGCTTGGAGAGCCGAAACAGACGAGGATTATGATCTGAAGATTGCTGAGAAGCGGGTTAAGGAAGCGGTTAAAGACCTACTTAGTCGTGTGAATTTAAACACTGTTGATCGAATTCTTTTACCAATTGGTAATGACTTGATTAACATTGACAACCGTCATAATACTACTTTCAATGGTACGCCACAGGATAGTGATTGTAGATATATGAAGATCATTAAAATTGTTAAACGTATTTTGATCGAGATGATTGATGAACTAAGCAGAATTGCTCCGGTTGATGTAGTAGTAGTGCCTGGTAATCATGATACTACATCGTCATTCATGATGGGGGAAATTCTTGAATCTTTCTATCATAAAAATGAATTGGTGAACATTGATAATGACCCAAAGCTTCGTAAGTATTATCAGTTTGGTAAAAATGGTTTCCAGTTTACGCACGGTAATGAAGAAAAGCATGAATCCCTGGGATTGATCTTTGCAACTGAGCAACCCCGCTTGTGGGCCGACACGAAGTTTCGTTTTGCCCAACTCGGTCACTTTCATAAGAATAAGAAGATGTGGCATGTATCGGTTGATGAGCATCAGGGTTTCCAGGTTCAGGTATTACCATCACTTTCCGGTACTGATTTTTGGCATAAATCTAAAGGTTATGCTAGTATGAAACAAGCTAAGGCCCTGCTTTTTAATCCGCAAACTGGCCTAATAGGTGAGTTTACCACGACTGTTTTATAAAAGGTCGTTCCGTTATACTTCAGCCCACTTTTCCAGGTGGGCTTTTTTTATAACCGGAATTGATTGTAATTTTCTCAATCTGCTGAAAATGTAATAATTTTGCAGGTTAGACATAAATTTACAATGAAATTGCGTTATAAATGATAGTAAGAGAAATCATAAGCGATGTCCGAAATAGCGTCAGAGCAGTAGCTCCCGACTTATGGATTCCGGCCAAATATATCCATATGAAACTCAAGGGTATAGCTGCATTATTTATAAAACGTGAAGCTGATGACAAACGCCTTTTTAGATACACTGAGTTATGGGTAACAATCCCTTGTCTAAGACTCGAAGAATGGGAGCTTATAGATTGCTGCGATGTTAATATTCCTTCCTGTAAAAAGGTAATGAAATCCAAAGAGAAATTACCTGAAGTGTACAGCACTCGCTTTGGTTATCTTATCAATATATCATCTGTAGACTACGACCGTGATTATCTGCAAACCACTCCCCAACAATACAAATACACTAGAAGTCGTGAATTCCAGGATAAATCCAAGCGTTATTTTTGGATTGAGAATGGTTTTATTATCATCCCGGATTCGATGGTTGAGCGTATTCGTGTGCGTGGTATGTTCACAGATAAAGGTAAGGCTCTGGCCCTGGATTGTGATAAGTGTTGCGATAACTGCGATGAAGGTTGTATTGGCGTATTGGATTCTGAATTTGTTGCCCCGGAACATTTGCTTCAGGACATCAAGTCAGGAACGATTAATGAAATTTTAAAATCGTATAGAGCAGTCCAGACAGATGAGATGACAAATATGAACGAGAACGAAAAAACAAACCCACAAAAAATATAATGCCAGCAAAAGGTAGTGTAAGCCGTCATGGTAAAAGAGATTACATTTTTGGTAAGGAATTCTACGAAAAAAACCTTGTCAAAAAACACAACATTTCCTTACCTTATAACGATTGTAAGAATATAATTAATCATGCTAATAAAATCGTAGCTGAAGTTATAAAAAACGAGATTGATGGTTTTAAGATTCCTTTTGGAATGGGTTATTTATGTGTGACTAAATACATTCCTAGTAAACCAATGATTAACTGGAAGGAAACAAAGAAACTAGGAAAGTATGTTTATTTTGCAAATATGCACACTGATGGTTATTCTTGTCGTGTAATGTGGTATCGTGTTGGCCGGGCTGACAATGCTCATTATCATGAGGTATTCAAATTTAAAGCGATGAAGAAATTAGGAAAAGAAGCATCGGATTTATTCAGAGATGGAAAGAATTATACAGCCTGGGAAGTAACTGATTTTATTGAGAAAGGTCGGTTGGAAAATCTGTATAATAAAAAGTATCGCAAAGAATTTAAAAATTAGTATAATGGGAAAAATTAATCCAGAAAATCTATTACAGTTTAAAAGCACCGGACCTATGTTTGACCGTATCTCAAAAAGATTGGCAAGTTACGATGCTTTGAGCTTGATAGATACTGGTGACTTTCACAAACATGTGGCTTATGTTATGGAACAACTTGGAGAAGCGGTGTTCCAGGAATGCGAAGCTCTTATTCCTATAAAGGACCGTAAGGGTAAATTACCAGAGAATTTGAAGCGTCTTCATGCGATGTATAAATGTACACCTACGTTTAGATCGACTCAAAGTATCAATGAACAGAAGCCCTGGATTTACATGTATCAAACTGAAATTACTAAAGAGTGTCCGAATAAGTGTAAGTTTGAACATAAGCATGATGGCGAGACTAAAGTCGTTATTCGTACTTTTGTAAATGGTGATGATGTAGTAACGTCTTTCAGAAATCCAATATTGCTTCGTTTAAGTCCTAATGTTCGTCATAAGGATTTTTGTACAAACGATTGTCCAAGTTTATTTAGAGGTGAAGCTGATGAGGTAACAATTGACGATAATCGTACTATACATACCGTGTTTGATAATGATTCAATATTCATGCAGTATTACGGATTACCGATGGATGATAACGATCTACCCATGATTCCGGTTCAGGAAGATATAGAGAAAGCTGTTGAATATTACATCTATTCTCAGCTTTTTGAAGAATTATATTGGAATTCTGCTGTACAGAATATTGCGCAAATGTTACAAGATGCCAGAGTTCAGTATGATAAATACTTAGGTCAGGCAAGATATTGGGCGAAGCTTCCATCGTTTGCAAAAATGGTGAATTCAATAAGAAAGATGAGAAGCAGAAATAAATTTTATTATTCATTTTACGACAGAACTATTAGCTGATAATGCCGATTAAGAAAGAAGTATCTCGCACAATAAAAGGTATGCTTACTGATTTTCATCCGATGCAATTGGATGAATTGTCATTTAGCCATGCTTTGAATGCCATCGTGGAAGATTTCGATGGTAATGGATTTCCTATGATTCAGAATGAACCATCGAACCTATTATGCACAGATTTCCCTTCTGGATTTGATGTTATTGGTTTTGTAAACATTGTTGAGCAGAACCGTATTATATGGTTTTTGAAAAACCCAACAACCGGGGCAAATGAAATAGGTGAAACACTTGGTTTACAGAATTGTCGTGATTTTGCTTCTGATGGTCTTATAAAAGGATGTGATGATTGTGCTGCTGTGAAGCTTGCTGAATCTACTCCATTGGAGACGATTACGCAATCTCCTTGTTGTACATATCATTTAATTGATAATCAGGATTGTTTTAATTTCAGCAAGAGTTTTCCTATAAATTCTGTTGAATACCGTATTACTGATTGCGGTATTGATATTTTCTTTGGTGATGATTTCAATTCGAGACGTTGGGTTCAATTTGAATATACTAATGACGATGTAACGCAACCTCTTGTTATTAGAAAAGAATTTAAGACTATTATTTCTTTTAATACACCACCTTGTGAAGACCCTGTTTATGGAATTAACATTGATTGTAACAAGATGAATTTGCAGCCAAATGTTACAACGCCTTGTATTGAATTTATTGATCTGGTAACTGGTGGTAGTAATAAAGCAGGTGTATATCAATTTTTTATTGCTTTTGCTGATCGTTTTGGAAATAAACGTACATCTTATGTATCTTCTACCAATATTATTCCGATAAGAACAAAAGATTTTACGTTTGCTACAGACTATCCTACTGATAGAGCAATTGCTCTTGAAATTCGTAATCTGGATGAGTTTGGACCGTATCAGTATTATAAACTAGCTGTTGCTAAAACTATAAACAATTTTACTTCTTTCTTTGAAGTAGGTACGTTCCCGGTAACACAAAGTAAAATTTATTACACAGGCAATGAAGAAGCAGAAGTTAGATTAACTGAAGGTGACATTTTCCAACGTTTTCCTTTTTACAAGAGTGCAGGAAATGTTACTTCTTCAAATAATATATTGTTTTGGGCAAGTTTGAAAGAATTTAGCAAGCCTAATTTGCAGCGTGTAGCTAATGGTATAGGACTTCAGTGGCAGACAATTGCTATACCTGAAGCTGTATATCGTAATGCACGCAATGTTGCAAAGTTCCGTGGATATATGCGTGATGAAGTATACGCTTTTGGTATTCAGTTTATATATAATAACGGTGAGGAATCACCAGTATATCACATTCCTGGTCGTCCAGCAATTGAAAGTGATTTAGAAATTGTAACAGGTGATGATGTTATTGTTGAAAATAATTGCGATGATTGTGCTGAACCAGTAGAACCTGAAGAACAAATTACTATTCCAGTAGAAGCTTTAAATGAAACGGATTGTCCATGTGAGGATTCTGGTCCTGAATTAACATTAGACAATTCGGTTCAAGCTGAAACTTGTCCATTAACGCCGCATACTGATACTGGTTGTACGCCAGCGTTAACCACAGGTACGCCGCCAAGCGTGAATGCTGGTGCTGACCAAATTATAAATTACCTGGCATCTGTAGGTTTAAACGGTACAGTAATAGCTGGTACAAATCCTATTGTCTCTATAACATGGACTCAGTTATCTGGTCCTAAAACTGTTATTATAGATAATGCTGGTATTGCTAATACTTTTTTCTATGAATACGATACTGGTACATTTGTATTCCAGTTGTGTGCTATTGATACAGTAGGTAACATAGTGGTTGATACAGTACAATTTGATGTTACTGTTCCTGCGAATATTGCACCTATCGCTGACCCTGGTCCTGATAAGATAGTGACGCTTCCCGTTACTATTTCATATTTAGACGGTAGTGCGTCAACTGATGAAGATGGTATAGCTTCTTATTTTTGGGATTTCGTTTCAGGTCCAGCTACACCTGTAATTTCAAATCCTAATGTAGCATATACAAATGTAACAGGTTTAACTGCTGCAGGTACATACGAATTTGAACTTACTGTTACTGATATTAGAGGTTGCGAATCTATAGCGTCAGTGTTGATTTATGTTGTAGATGACCCTTGTGATTCTGTGCCGTGTTGTACGACTTTAATGTATCCTATTAACGGGTCTATAACACCTTCTTTTGAAACAGTTGTTTTAGATTGGCTGGACGTAGTATGTGCTACATCCTATGATATTTACTTAGCAGCCGATGGCGACCCTCTTGTATTAATAGGTAATGCTGTAGATTCTACATTTATAGTAAATAACCTTGACCCTAATACAATATATCACTGGTATATTGTGCCTAAGAACGCTATTGGTGATGCGGTAGATTGCGATGATTGTTTTCGTTCTTTTGTAACTCCTACAGAATTTTCTGTAGAGAATTGTGAAAGACAGAGATGGGAAGTTTATAATACTGGTACTATTGAAGGCGGTGATCTTCAGCAATACGAAGAATGCGAAGAAACTTGTTATCAGTTTGGTAATTTTTCTTATTGGGAATCAACAGAACGTTACCCTAATAACCCTGATATTTGGGGCGATTTGTGCGGTTTACCTATTCGTCACCACAAGTTCCCGGATTCGTTCATAACTCACATTCATGATGGAGAGAATGCGACTCAGGATTTCACTCGTAATAATATTGTATATCCAATAGGTGTAAAGGTTGACCATGATAGTGTGCGTGCGGCCCTGACTGCAGCCATAACTGGTGGTATTGTAAGCGCAGAGGAAGCTGCTCGTATTGTTGGTTACAGAATTGTTCGAGGTAATCGTTTCAGAAACAAGTCTATTGTAGCAAAAGGTTTGTTGTATGATATGAATCAATATAGACGTGTGAAGGATGGTGAATTTTTTGATTCTCAAATTATTTATTTTGCAAATTATCCTTATAATGATTTAAGAAGTAATCCTTTTGTAACTGATAATTTTGCAAATTACGATAATCATAATGACCCTGAAGGTGCTGATCTTCCATTTATAAAATCTAAGCGTTACACTTTCCATTCACCTGATACACATTTCAGCGAACCTACAGTAGGTACTAAGCTGAAACTTGAGACAGTTGAATATGGTTTGTCAGAAGGTTATTTTACAAAATCTACGCAGCAAGCTCAGCAACGTTTCTTGTCAGATACATCTTATGTTATTGCGTTGACTGCAGGTATAGTAGCCGCATTATTGCAGACAGAAGAAGTAGAAGAACATACTTATAGTCAAAGAGGTCTTATTACTTCTGGTTTAGGTGTGGCATCGGGTGTACTTGGTCCATTTTTACCATTTGTAACTGGACCTGGTGCAGCGTGGATACCGGATACGTCTATTGATAGTATTTTGCATCCAAATAGAGCAGCTAATATCAATTCTGCTCACGAGGTGACATTAAAAACAATTCAGGGAAGATATAAGGATTGGTATAATCCTATATTCCTTGCGACAAGACAACCTGCATTGTTACCATTGTTCCCACTTATATTCCTTAGCCGTGTAGCTAACTTTATGAGCCGTGTTCTTGCTGAAGCGAAAATTATTTTAGATTTAATTGAATCGCTTACGCCTTACCGTGATTGGTCAGCACAATATCATTCTGTCGGTAAGTATAATTCTTTCGATGATGTTCCTAACAGTGGAAATAAGATAAGAAGAATCAGCGCATCGAGTTATTTGAAAGGTGAGAATTCAATTGTATCTGAACCATCTGATACAATACCTGGTCAATTCGTTGGTACAAAGATAAATAACTGGCATCGTGAATCTTCTCTATACCTGCGTTATGCAGGTGTGGATTTCCCTGATGCAGGTGTATCTTCTGGAATAACTGATACAAGTCGATTCACGCTTGAAGATGCAGCAGTGTCTTGTGATTTTGACAAACGTGTTAATAAACCTATTTCATCGTATTATGCTGCTATAAAGAATTTTGTGCCAGATCAATATGGTAATATATTTAATATTGAATATTTACCAACTGACTCTTGTATATTTGAAATGGATGCGGATAACGATGATTGTCGTGGTGTTTATGGTGGCGATACGTTTATCAATCGTTTTGCATTTAAGACAAAAGTTCCGTACTTCCTTGCGAACACGTTTAGATTACCTGATGGTACTGATTTCAATTATGAGAATTTTCCTAACCTGGCTGTTCCAAGACATTATTACAATAATACACTTGGTGTAGGTTCGGAGATTGATAATATACTTGACATCCTGGCTATCGTAACACCGACTGGTGCTGCAACATTCATGGGTCGTCCTAAGAGCATTCGTGATTGTAGCACCAATAAGTTCTTCTACCAAAATGGTTTCATTTATTTGTATCATTACGGTATTCCTTATTTCCTTGTTGAATCAGATGTTAACGTAGATTATCGTCATGGAGAAAACTTGAAAGAGAAAGCTTTTTATCCGGCTCAAAATGACTTGGATTTTTGGATGCAGGAAGAAAACGTTCCTATTAGCGAAGATAATTTCTACGCTTACAATAAAGATTATTCTAAGCAAAATAAGGAAACTCCATTCAGTATTGACGGTCCTAATTTCGAACCAAGCCGTGATTGCAGAATAGAACATCCAAACAGGATTATATACGCTACTGATAGTAATTGGCTAACTTATAAAGCAAATGATTACTATGATTTCCCGTTATCTAAAGGTAAGATAACATCTATCGAAGGTATTGAAAATGGAACAGTGCTTGTTCGTACTGTAAACAGCACGTTAGTATTCAAAGCATATAATCTTATTCCTATTGACGGTGACACGGTTCAAGTAGGTACAGGCGGTGTGTTTAAGAATCCACCACAGGAGTTTGCTGAGACTACATTAGGTTATGTAGGTAGTCAACATAAAGCTATTTTACATACTGAGTATGGTCATATTTGGCCCGATGCGAAGCGTGGACAGGTATTTAACCTGGCTGCGAATGCTGCAAATTTGGATGAAATTTCTAAAAATGGAATGAAGAACTGGTTTAAAGAAAATCTTCCATTCCGTGTGTTAAGAGATTTCCAGAATATGCCTGAGACTGACATTGATAATAGCTTTAACGGTTTGGGTATTTGTATGGCGTTTGATAAACGTTATAATCGTTTCTTGTTGACTAAGCGTGATTACAAGCTTAGAAATAGTACTACAGGTGTTGAATATGACCCTGAAACAAAAACATTCTTCAGAACGGTAGATAATCAACCTGTTACTGTTGGACTTGGAGACAAACGTTATTGGAAGGATGCGTCATGGACTATATCTTATAACTTCTTTACGAAGTCATGGGTTTCTTATCACTCGTATAAACCAGAATACTACATTGATGCGATTGATTTCTTTGGTTCTGGTAAGGATGGATTGTGGTTGCATAACCTGACAAATGCAAGTTATCAAGTGTTCTATGGTACACTATATCCGTTCATAGCTGAGTATGTAACGAAGTTTGAAGGACAATTGAGAATTTTAAATAGTGTTGAATTCGATACTGAAGTTCGTAGATACCAGAACGAATATGATTATGTTGTAAGAAGTAAGCTTCCTGGTTTCAATAAAGCTATTATTTACAATGATATTTATAATTCAGGTTTATTAAATTTGGTTAAGAGCGACAAGAATAATCTGAGCGAGGTTGGTAAGTATCCTGTAAGAAATATAACTAACTGGGAAATTGAAGTAGCTATTGCTAATTACGCATGGAGATTTAATCAGTTTTATAACTTGGTGAAAGAAAGTTCTGAAATTCCAAGATGGATTTTCGATGCGAATAATGTTGATAAAAATTTGAATGGTTTAGCATTCAACTATAAGAAAGGTGATTTTGATTTATCACGTATCAAAGGTCAATGGTTTAAAATACGTTTGATTAATGATAAAACAAGTGCTTACAAGATTATTAGTAAATTCAAAATTGATAACCTAACTTATTCTATAAAATAATGGACGAATTTGAAGTAATACAGGATTATTCAATAATTGATGCGTTTATCAATCAAAATCTTGCTGATTTTAATCGTAAGCTTTTTGGTAATCGTGATGAACATACTGGATATTTCGATGAGGTAGATATGGAAGATGAAACTGACAATAATGTTGTTATCCCTGATGAAACAGAATATGAACAACCTACCGAGGAATATAGTTCTGATGAAATGATGGAAGATGATGCTTATAATTTTGTGTTTGACGGAGAAGGTGGTATATTTACAGGTCCTACTACAGGGCCGGGTCATGGCGGTGGTGGCGGGGGTGGCGGAAAAACTAAAAGCACTTTAGGTGAAAATATTGCAGCAATCGAAAGCGGTGGTAAGTATAGTGCTACTAATAAGAATAGTTCAGCTACAGGAAAATATCAATTTCTATGGGGAGATTGGGGTAAAAGTATTATGAAGGTTACAGGTGTTAAATCTCAAAAAGAGTTTTTAGATAGTCCAACAGCCCAGGAAAAATATTATTCTTTTTATGAAAAAACTTATCTCCTTCCCGAAGTTCAAAAGATAAGAAAAGAGATCAAGACAGCTTTGACAGATATGCAACTTGCAAAGTTAGTGCATTTTCGTGGTGAGGGCGGAGCAAGAAAATATTTGAAAGGAGAATTGAAGGATAAACCTGAATCCTACAATATTCCTATTTCTAAATATATAAAACAATCTGGTGGAAACGTTGCAGTAACGCCGGAACAACAATATCTAGGACTGAACGACAGTTCTATTGATAATCTTTTCATACCATTACAAGGGACAAATCCTATACGTGGGTTGGACAATGGTCAACCCGTATACGTTAGAGATGAAACAGGTAATGAGACAGTTTTACATGGAGCAGATGATGTTGCGTATATGACAGGCGGTGTGCATGAAAAAAGACTTTCTAAAAAGTATAAAACACAAGCTGGTGGAAGCATAGTTGACTTATTAAATTCGCATGGTATTGATGGTTCTTATGCTAATCGTAAGAGATTGTTTAATGATTATTTTGCTGGCAATTATTCTGGAACGGCTGAACAGAATACCAGGCTTTTTAGGGAAATAAATGCTGGAAAATTACAAGTTCCTGGATATGGCGCAGCTAAAGTTGTAAAAAAAGATGCAAATAAATCTAAATTGGAATCTGGTGTAGTTGTTGATAAGAGAACTAATCAAGGTTATGTCATAAGAAATGGCAAAGTGCAAAAGCAATTCCCTGTTCTTACTGGTAAGAATACTGAAGGTAATTACAATAAGTATTCTATGCAGCAGCTTGAAGCAAATCCTGATTTTCGAAATACTCCTATGGGTGCTTATTATTTAAACCCGGCTGATAATATTTACGGTATCCCTGGTTTTGATATGAGTCCTTTGAATTATGAAGGTTCTAGTCCAGAAGCTTTTGCTTTAGCTATGCACACTACTTACGACCCAAAAGTTCGTAGTAAATATTATAATACAACTAACGCTAATCAAAGTTTCGGTTGTATTAATTGTCGTAAACAAGATATGCAGTACGTTAATCAACAATTTCCAAAAGGTGATACTTTGATGGTAATTGATTCAAAAAAAGGTCAAAGTCTGAAAAATCTTGGTATTACGAAATAAACTTAAAAGTTGAAAAATGAAGTACAAGAGTAAATTTAAGAGATTAAAGGCACAAGGCGGTATTCTTAACGAAGACCCGCAATTTTTTATGCCTACTAACGATCAGCAGAATTTTAACTGGATGAATCTTGCCCAACCTTCTCCTGTTAATCCGTCTGGTGTTACACCAGGTCCTAGAGTTACTTCTGAAGGTACACCTGTTAAGGATACTGGCAAAGTTGTTCCTTTGGAAAGAGATGCTGCTGGTAATTTGTACAACGTTAATGAGGAACGTGTAAAAGTTGGTACTGGAAGATTTACAGAAAATCCATATGTTAAAGGATTTAATTATGCGGCCAGTACTATTACAGGTATTGCAAACATGATTCAAAATAATAAGTTAAAGGATAAGGAATACAAAACACTTGTTCATTCATTAGAACCTGCTTACTTCGAGAATATGGAAGGTGAAGGTTTAAATAATTTACCTATGTATACGCAGTATGGTGGTGGTCCTGCAGGGTTTGGTCCTAATCTTGAACATCCTGGTATTGCGCATGAAGCATTCTATGGTGATATGTCTATACCTTCTGGTGCGAATAGTTATAAATATGGCGGATGTAAGCGTAAATATCAGGCTGGTGGTTTATCGTCAGAGAAAGCTAAGAAAATGTTGAAAGAAGGTATTGTCAATGGTAAACCTTTAACCGATGCGCAAAAGCGTTATTTTGGATGGATTGCTGGTGGAAGAAAACAAGGTGGTGGAAATGGTCAAGATCAGATCGCTCAGATTATACAATTGTTTGCTCAGTTGCAGGGAGAAGACCCTCGTGATATAATGGCACAATTACAACAAATGCAACCGGAAGAACAGCAACAGGCTATTGCTCAAATGGCCGAAGCTATTCAGGCAGAACAACAAGGTGGTCAGCAAATGCAAACAGGTGGTGTTATTTTTCCGTCTGCTCCTGCAACTACTACTGCTTCTGGATATACGCCTCAAGAAAGTTATTATCGTTCAAGTGCTACATTGTCACATTATAAAGATTTATTGAATGATAAATTAAAGGAAAAGAATCCAAAGGCTTTTCAGGATTATTTTAAAGGTCTTGTTGATCTTAGGAGAGCAGGTAAACAACCTGATGCTTTAAAATATGTACAGGAAACACCTTATGAAGAATATCTTAGTCCAGAAGAAGTGCAGTCAACTTTAGGGGCTGATGATTATCAAAAATATTTACAAAGTTTACAAGAAGTAAATCAGTATAATGTTGTTCAAGGTAAGCAGCCTTTATACGGTGATGTTGAAGGTCAAAACGATGTTACAAAATTGAATTATGGAAGACGTTTTGCTAGTTTGCAATTAACTCCTACTGTAGCTGCTTCAAATACTGAAGGAACTAAACGCTATAATCGTAGCTATAAGTATAATCCTGAAACAGGAAATGTTGAGTTCACTGAAGAAGGTGATCTTAGTATGCGTCCTTCTTATATTACCGATATTCCTGGAATTAAGAAATATGGTGGTAGAGTAAAGCAAGTAGGCGGTGTTATACCGCAAATTGACCCGGCTGTAGTTTTTAAAAATAAATTTATGCAGTTGGGTAATCAGCACAATCAAGCTTATGCTGCGTATACGAATGCTATTGATAATAATCTTGCACAGGATGAACTGTCTAAAGCTGCTCAAATATTGCAGAATGCCAGAGGACAAATAATTCAAACTGGACTTGAAGCGCAAAAACAAGGATTTGTTTTTGAAGGTGGTAGTTCTAATCCAAATGCTTACATGAAGGATGAGCTTTACACTCAGTTTCCGAATTTAGTTCGCAAGCAAACGGGTGGTATTAAGAAGTATCACAAAGGTGGTCGTCATTCTTATAAAATGTATGATGGTTATCATCGTATGCCTGATGGTACTATTATGTCTAATGATGAAATGCCGAATGTATATGGATTACCGGATGGTATGGAGCAATATGCAGATGTAGAAGCTGAAGCAGGTGAGGTTATACAAAATCAAAATGGTGGATACGCAAAGGTGGCTGATAACGCTAATACGCATGAGCAGGGTGGTGAAATGATTCCTAATGTAAAACGTGTACTTGAAGATACTTCTGATAAGCGTAAGGATAAAGGTTCAAAAGCATTAAAGGTTAAACCTGCGGTCATGGAAGAAGCGTTTGGTATCAAAATCAAAGGCGATACAACTCATGCAAGAGCTTTTGAAACCGCTAAGAAAGAACTTGATAAATCAAACAAACAATACAGTACTGCTAAGAAAGATGCAAACTTACGCACTAACTTAGATAAAACTGGTATGAATACACTCCGTTTAAACGAGCAATTTCAAAGTGAACTTCCTACTGAAGATGACATCTTTGAATTATTGTTTCTTCATCAAGAAGGTGTAAAAGCGTCTAACGGAATAAACGACGATGGTTCTATGGCTAAATATGGTAAGTCTAAAAAGCAAAAGAATATTTATCAAACAGGTGGTCTTAAAGGTAAGCAGAATGTTTCTAAAAAGTTAAAGACTCCAAAGGGTAATATCAATCAGGTTACTTATCCGGGTGGTCTTTCTGCTCTTGTTGATAAATGGAAAGATTTAATTCCTGGTATCGAGAATGTAACTGACCCTGCGAAGTTTCAACAAATGACGTATGATTATTTATTGAAGAATCAACCTGAGCTTATTGACCAAACGATTTGGGGTGAGGGTTTGAATCGTGAAGGTATCAACCTGTTAAAGAGTGGTAAGAATAAGGCTTTCAACGAAGCAGTTGGACGTGCATTTGACCCGAAGACTTTTGCAGTAAAACCAGGTTATACTTTTACCCAGGCTGATCGTGAGGCGTTGGGTGCAGCTTATCCTGATAGTTATTTGATGAATAGATTGGTTGTACCGGATGTTACTACGTCTACTACACCTGATGAGCAAGCTCCTGCTTCACCCGTTACACCGGGTGCGTCTTTTAACCCAGGTGTTAATGTAAATCCTCGTTTTATTCGTCAACCTGAGAACAGGTTTCATGAGCCTACTTATTGGTCGGACATTGCTGCTCCAATGGCAGGTCTTGTGGATTCATTCAGACGCTCTCCTGAGCTTTATAATCCGGTAGAATTTCACCAGCTTCGTTACAAGCTACTTGACCCTACAGCCGCATTAACGGCTAATCAGGCAGATTTCAACGCTGCTGTACAAGGTAGTAATGAAATGGGTACTGGTGCTGGTCAATCGAATGTTGCCAACATGCTCGGTCAGAAATATCGTGCTAATAACCAGATTTTAAGTCAGTATGAGAATCAAAATGCTGGTATTAAGAATCAGGAGATCACGTATAATACACAAGTTCGTGATAAACAAAGTGTTGCAGATGCTCAGTCTCGTGGAGAGTTTTACAAAAATGTTCTTCTTGGTCGTGAAGCTCAGCGTCAGCAATTCCTTACATCCCTGGGTCAGCTTAGTCGTGTAGATCAGCTTAAACGCCGCCAAAACGTTAGTGGTAATTTAATGCTGAAACTTAGCCCGGCTTTCGATCAATTTGGGGAATATAACGATTATCAGTATGCTCCTTATCTTGACCCTTCTATGGTTAATTATAATGATAATCAACCGATAAAGATGACCTCGAAGGGTAAAACTCGCAAGACAACTACCTGGAAAGATGCAGCAGGAACGGTACACAAAACTACGACCTCTGATTAATTATAACGAAAAGCCGTGATCTTTGTCACGGTTTTTCATTACATTTTTCAAATTATCATCGAATCTAATTATATTTGCATTAATTTTTAACAATCAATAGGATATGCCAATTTCAAGTGTTAGTAGAGTTTTCGTTGCACCAGACCCGGTGATGGAAACGGACCTGGAATTGCTTGGTAAGGTAAATACCTATCAGCAAGCCAAGTTCGATGCGGGGGCTTCTGCGTTACAACAGGAAGTGAATAACTGGGCAGCAATGACTCAAATTGCTAAGCCGGAATTGCGTCAATACGCAAATGCCAAACTTGTTAATCTGGTGAACGGTATAAATAATCTTGGCGGTGTAAATCTGTCGGATATTAATAACGTAAATTCTTTGAAGGCCCAGGGTTATAATATTTACGGCGATCAGGTTATCATGGATGGTATTGGAACAACTATGAAGATGAAGGCTTTGCAGAACGATGCGAGAACTAAATTGTCTGGTAAAGATGGTGGTAAATACGATAGTGCTGTTTCTAACTATTTGATGAAAGGATACAATGAATGGGCCACTGACGGTGATATTAATAACACTCGTTATGATGGACCTACCGAATTACCGCAGGGTAATATGAACATGATTAATGAAAAGGTACAGAAATATTTAAAAGCCTTGACCCCGGATTCTGATGCAGCACCACAAGGTGAATTAGCTAAGAGTTATGGTTATTTTCAGTTTGAAGGAAAATGGTTGAAAGGTGATCGTATTCGTGAAGCGATTGATGCTGTTACTGACGAGAACGATTCTCTTGTTTTCAGAGCGCATGGATGGTCAGCTTTACGTGGTGATACCGATCAAATACTTCAAACCAAGATCGGTCTAACATATGACGCTACTGCTAACGCTATAAAGGAAAACATTAATCAGCTTAACACGCAACTTAATAACACTTCTGATGCTGCTACAAAAATGCAAATTCAGAATTTGATCGGTCAACAAACACAAGCTCTTTCTACAAATGCAAAGGAAAAAGCTAGTATTACGTCTCAAAGAGCTTTGACTCAGGGTCAGCGTGAAGGTATTCAGGAATCTTTATATCGTAGTGCATGGCGTAATAATGTTCAGAATAGTTTTGGTTTTCAGCAGAGAAAGACTGAATATAAAGCCAACATGCCGTTGATCTTTCATGATCGTATGGAAATTCAGGCTCAGCAATGGGCAAAGGATTATGATCTTAGAGTTAAGGAATATGAACTTCGTAAGAATAAAGCGGAGTTTGAAATGGGTAAAGATGGTGTAAATTCGTTTACCTATAATCCTAATTTACCGTTTACTCAACAAACTTTAACTGGTACGAATAATCAAATGGAAAGTCCGGTTAAAATGATTGACCAGTTTAATACTGAATATTTCCAGGCTAATTATGCTTATTATAGACAGTTATATAACTTGGTCGGCGCACATGATACTAAAGGAAGATTTGAAAATAAAAATGGAGAGTGGATTCCAAAACCTGCATATGTGGGACAAATTGATAAAGAAGTCGGAGATATGGTTGCGAAGATGGACAATTACGCAAATCTAAGTACTGCTGAGCGTGATGAATTAAATAAATTGTTACCTACTGACCCAACTGAATTACAAGGTCTTTTTCAATTTAAAGGTCGATTAACTTCGTTAAAAGCGTTTAGTAAAATTGCCCAGGATAAAGAAACAGATATTATCAATTCTGCTATAGCTCATGGTAAGGTTGGTTTTGATTGGCGTAATTTAATGGTTCGTGTAACTGACGGTAATACTGTTAAAGATATGCCTGTTCAAGATGCTATTTCTCTTGGAGCAGTTGATACACCTGGTGGTAGACGTGGCGTTTTTAGTGATGAAGCAAAAATAAGTGCAGTTCCGGGAGTGAAATATCCTGAAGGTTTTGATATTGCTGGTAGAGCAGGATTGAGTGAATTAGTAGATGTAGGTTTTGGTTACATACCTCGTGATGCAAGTGATTCTGACATTTACACAATGAAAACATTGAGAAAGTATGTTAATGGTAAAAGAGATGATGCTGAAAAGATTTATATAAAAGAAGGTGGTGCTGTATTTAATAACTTCAGTGTACCTTTACCTATTGCAGGTCTTACTAAATTTCAAAAAGAAGTTGTACAAAAGCAGCTTACGGGTTTTGTTGAAACTGATGATGCTGAATCAATAAATCCTCTTGAAGGACAAGTTCAATATAATTTCAGTTCCAATAAACCATCTTACCAGGTAAAAGTTGAATATAAGAAAGGTGGAAAACAGCAAGCCCCGGTGTGGGTAGATATTACTCAGACTGTTACTGATAATTTGAATAATAATTCTTTTGGTATTCATAGTGCGTTTCCTAAAAGTGATCTTTCTCATGTATGGGGATTAACGCTTAGTAAAGATGGTTCTACACCTTTTAGTCAAAAGGATAATTATAAAGACGCTATTCGTACTACACTGGATAATTATCCGTTCCAGGTTTCTACTGTTAAAAACATGGTTAACGGTAGTCAGGGAACAAGGGTAAAAGTTGCTTTACCTATCGGTGGTGGAAAAACTATTGAAGTTAACGTGAAGAACTTTGAAACAGGAACAATGTTGTTTCCACCGGATGTGGAAATGGTTCAGCGTTATCTTGACGTTGTTTTAGGTACGCCTGAGAAAAAAGCAATGTTTTATAAATTACATGGATTAGAACAACCTAAATAATTATGCCAGATATAGGTAAATATTCGCCGGAACAACCCTTTGTTCCGCATCAATTCTTACAGATTAACCTCAGCAATGCTTTTATACCGAGAGTTACTGCGCCTGAGACATTAAGTCCTACAGGTGTCGGTCAGGGTAGTAGCACCTGGAAGTTTTTCATGCAAGGTGCGAATAATCCTTTTGCTGGTCGTGGTATAGTTCCTGGCGCACCTGCAGCCGAAGCCGATTATTACAGCAATCAAAAGTTTCTTTCGGATTCCGACGATTATCAATCTGGTAATAATTATCAGGATTTAGGATTTCTTATTGGTCGTGATAATGAGGATTTGTGGGCTAAGAATCGTACATGGTGGGATGAAACTTTCAATACCGTTATTCGTTTATTAGATAAAACAGGAGCTTATGCAGTTCAAGGTATTGGCTTCTTAGGTGGATTAGTAGGCTTAGGTAATAAGAATAACAACTACCATAGTGGAAGTAATTTCGCTGACTGGATTGCAGGAGCGTCTGATAACGGTCTTGCTTCATGGGGTAGAGATGCTGCTGAAGATGTAGATAATATTTATCGTCCTATTTATAATGAAGCTAGTGATCGTGATGCAGGTTTCTTTTCACGTATGTTTACCGATCTTGATTTTTGGAAAGGTGATGTAGTTGACGGTGCTGCATTTTTACTTTCTGCATACGCAACAGGTAATATATTTAATGGATTAAACTTGGGTGGTGCGGCTGTACGTGGTATTAACGCACTTCGTGGATTGCAATTCGCTGATGAAGCTGCTGCACTTTCTGCTGAAGGTTTGAGCGGTATGTCAGAAGCAGCGATGTTATCTCGTGGTGCTACTGCTACGGTTGAAGCTGCACCCGTAATCCCAGGCGTTCTTTCTCGTGAAGCAGGAGCAGTGGTTACTGATATGGCTAAAACTATCGGTAATAGTCCTTTGGCAAAGGGAATGAATATGGGTATCAATACCCTTATGCTTACTGCTTCGGAGTCATTAACTGAAGCGGCTGCGTTGAAAAATGAATTGGCTGATAAATTATTAAAAGAAGTTAATTTTGACGGTACTGCTAAATACACACCTGAACAAGTTCGTGATATTACCGCTCGTGCTGGAAGAAATAGTTTCTTGATGAATATGTTGGTTCTTGGACCATCGAACCTGTGGGAAGTAAAGATGTTGTTTGGAAAAGGTTCTTTGCTTTCTACACGTAACGCTTCGAATAAATATGTACGTCATGAAGCTGGATTATTATCCGATGCTGAAATTGTAAAGCGTACATTTGGACAGCAAGGTTTTGATTATTTGAAAGCTGCTGGTAAAGGGGTACTTATTGAAGGTTTTTGGGAAGAAAATATTCAACTTGCTATTGAACGTAGTAATCAAGACCCGGCTACTATTGATGAAGGTTTTTATAATAATATTGGTCGTGCTTTAAATAAATATATAAACCAAACTGGTTCTGCGTTATCGGGAGATGACAGAGATGCTTCTATGAGTATAGGCATAGGTGGTATCATAGGTGGTGGTATGTCTGTGCGTGGTCGTTATTCAGAATTGAGAAATTTAAAAAGAGATGTTACTAATTACAATGCTGCCGTAAGCAGTTTTAGAAACACATCTAAGAATTTCTATGAAGTAAATCCCGATGGGACTTTGGCGGTTGACGATAACGGTAACCCAAAGATTAACACCAATAATGTTATTTCTTTCATGTCAGCAATGAACAAAACGCTTAGTATGACTGAGCTTGCTGATAATTTGAAGGTTAAGAATATGAATTTACTTCACGATATTGTTGATAACGATAATATCGCTCGTTTAGTAAAAGCTTACGCTGACAACGGAATGGTTGATGTTCTTTTGAATAAGGTTAACAACGCTAAGAATTTCAAAGGAGAAGATTTGATGTTAATGGGTCTTACATCTGACCAGACTCAGAATGCTAAGCGTTTGGATTACGTAAAAAAGAAGATAGAACTTCATAAAAATATATACGATAATGTTCAACAAAATTTTATTGTAAATATTAAAAATGATGATAAGCGTGGTACTAAGGCTTCTTTGATGAAACAAACATTATATTTCTTATCTACAAGAGCGGCGCATCTTGCCGAATTAAGAGATAAGACTCAGAATGAAGTTGAAGCTGTAGGTAGTGAACTTGCTGCACGTTATACTTCTCCAACAGATAGTATGGTTGATAGTTTAAATGATTTGCATAACAATTATCTTTCAGCTAAGAAACGTGTTGATATGCTTTCAACTCAAACGCTGTATCTACCGTCTACTGTAAGAGGTTTACCAGATTCAGATACAGAGACTATTGACCTGGGTAACGGTACTAAAATTACAACACCTAAAAAGCAAAAGCCAGTTCATCGTGAAGAAATACAGGCCGTAGATGAAGAAACTTTGAGTCAGGCTGTAACTGAAATGACTAATGCAGAAGCAGCTTTAAAACAATTTCTAATTGATAACAAGGATGAAGTTAAGAATCTTCGCAAGAATGCGGATGGTTCTTTTCGTTATGAGATACCGGAAAGAAATCGTTTATCTTACGATAGCGGAAAAGTTAGAAAGGAACGAATCGTTAAGGATATTGACATGGCTCGTAATGCCACGTTAAATGTTTACAATCGTATTTCTGATGCTAAATATGGTGAGCGTTATTGGGACACTGTTTACGGAAGAAGAAAGATGGAATTACAGGAACAAGTGGTTAATGACGATAGTGATGAAATTCAGGGTAATCTACCTGATGAGAATTTACCTGATGGTCCTACAGGTCCTAAAACTGAAGGTGAAGAACCGATAAGCCCTGAGAAGAAGGAGAAGATGAAAGCTGATAAGAAGAATGAAGATGAGCTTCGTGAAGAAGAACAGCAGTTGAACGAAGAAAAGGAATATTTGAATTCTAAGGAAGAAACTTTGACCAAAGCGGAAGAAGATCGCCTGGAAGAAATTGATGATCGCCTTGATACAATTGAGAAAATTCGTGAACAGAAATTTGATGAAGCTAAAAATGAAGTAAAGGTTGATGAATCAAAAAATATCAAACCTGAAGATAAGGCTGATTATAAAGAAGTATTGAACAAGATTTCTGAGAATAAAAAACGTTCTAAGAAATTTAATACTCATTACGAGGTGGATGGTGAATATTATCGTAAGGTTTCTGAGATCATCGGTGATAATGTTACTGTTGACCAGTCTGCTGCAAACAAAGGTTATACTGTTGATGCAATAGTAAAGGCTTTCTTTGCAAACGAATTAACGGATGAGTTTTATAAAGACATGGTTTCAAAGATTTCTGAAGAAGCTTTGAATGATATGGTTAAGCAATTAACCGCTATTAGACAAAATTTGCAAAATCAGGGTATTGAAATCATTGATAGCAATGTTATAGTATTTGATGAGAATTTGAAGGTAGCTGGTGAAATTGATTTACTAGGTGTAGATAAAAAAGGTAACTTTAAGATTTACGAAATATCTGCACGTAGACCTGAAGTTTATCGTGTGTACGGTAAATCGGGCAAAGGTATAAGTATTCGTGAACTTGATGGTAAGCGTCTTTCTGCATATCGTAATCTATTCGCAAACCAGTATGGTATTGTTCCTGATGAGATCAGTGTAATGTTTCCATTTGCTATTACTTATGATAAAGCAGACCCTAATGGTTTTATTGAAAGTGCTAAGTTAAAACAGAAGATTCGTTTTGTTCCTGAACGTAATGTTGAGATCAAGATGAAAATTTTCAAACCAATTCGTTCAGGTAGTAAGTTTGATGCGTTTGATCTGTTCACGTATTTCGCTAACACGTATATTCCCGCAACAATGAAGGAAGCTCGTGATAAGCTGAATTTCCTTTTCAGAAATGAAACGTTTGCGAATATCAAAAAGGAAATGACTTTGCGTATAGCCGATTTGCAGGGCGAGTTTCAATCATCTTATGATAAGCAACAAGAAATATTATCTGGTAACGATAATAAATCAACTCTTAACAAAGCGGCTTATCGTAATAGTTTTGGAAACCGTGTAGAGTTTGATAATTTGTATGCGCTTCGTAGTCCAAAATCAATGTCCCTGTTCTACGATAAAGAACTTATTGGTTACTTGTCACCGATACCTGCTCTTGCATATAGAGATAAGCAAGGTAAGTATCATGTTTTGAGTGCAGCTACAGACCAGGCGACATATACTGAATTAACAGGTAACGCTGCTCAGACATATGGAGATTTCCAGAAGCTTGCAAAAGCGTATTCATCTGTTTACGCTCATTTAATAGGAAAACTTGAAGAAAGTGGTCAGAAAGAAATCATTATTGATAGCAAAGACCTTCAGGATTTATTCGATGTAACTTTGAGCTATGGTGAACTTGATACTATGAAATCAAATGAAACACGTCCTACGTTGAATGATCTTGATTTCAAAGGTGTAACGGTTGGTAATAGAAAGAATGTAGTTACTGTTGCGAATATTGATGAGTTTGACAGTATTCGTGTTGTAATGGATAAGAACAAAGCGACAAAGACTGCGAAACAAAAATTGCAGGATTTGGACCGTTGGGCCAATAATAATCTCAGTTCTATTAAATCCGCAGTTACAGATAAGAACGGTAAGAAGGTTACTAACTGGGTTGGCATTGTAGAGACACCTAATGGTGATTTTAAGATAATCAGTTTACGTGAAAAGGGTAATATCCCTGTTGACTTAAACGAAGATTTTGTAGTAAACCTGGGTGATAAGTTTACAGCTTCGGTAAAGACTACTGTATTTAAAAATTCAAACCTGCAGGTTGTTCCAAAGGTTTCCGAGGGTACTATAAATATTGATCTGAAAGATGCTGAGATCATGGGTAAGGTTTATACGGCTGAGGACGTGGAAAGTATAGAACAATTCGGTCTTGACCCATCGGACCTGCATTCTGAAACAAATGACGAGAAAGTTAATTCTTTCTTAAATTCTCTTTCGGAAGATGAGGTGTCAGCGATTAATGGTAAATTTGCCGCCTTCCCTCAAACAATTGCGGAACTGTCAAAAGACATCATTGATGAGTATCATGCTGGTATGTGGAGTAATATTGAGGATTTCCTTAACGATTTAAAAAATTGTCCGTAATGGCGCAATGCGTAAATATCAATCATCCGAACTTTAAGGTTTTAGAAAAAGAATTAGGTTTCAACATGGCTCATAGTTTAACAGTTGAGAATGGATATAAATATCCAACTCTTGATGAAGCTGTGACTATGATTCGTGGTACTAAGATGAAACAATTCAAATCGGCGATTGTTCATATGCGTAATTTGAAAGCACCTACTGTTGAAGACCTGCTTAAAGGTTTCAACGGTATTGTACGAAAGTATGGTGATACATATTATGTTGTGAACGGTAGTCGTATTTCTGAAGCACCTGCTCCTATTTCTGCTACAGAAGTTGAACAGGCGAACATTCGTTTCCTTGAAGCGGTGAATGATACATTTGGTGGTATCTTTAAACTTTCTGGTACACCTGGTGCAGTTAAAGGTATAAAGCTTATTACGGGTAATGAAAATATTAAAGAGGGTATAACGCTTCCTACTACGTTCGATGAATCAAATCTATTGGGAGATGTTGCTGATGATGTAAAACAATTTCGTAATTCCAATAAGACAATGGGTTCAGCATACCTTAGAAATGCTCAATGGTTTGCTGAAGGTTTTATTCCTGGCCCTGCGTCAATGAAGAATAATGTAAAGCTTCCTTATGCAAATAAATCCATTGCGAAAAAGCTTGCAACTCTTAGAACAAAATTTGAAAGTCTTGGTAGCTCAAAAGTTGATAAGGCAGCAAAGGAAAAGATTAAGAATGACATGTTTTCACTTGCTGACCAGGCGTTCACTGAGTTCAAAGAAGCTTTGAAGAAAAATCTAGGTTCATTATTCGAAGCATGGGATAAAAATCTTATTGCTCGTTCACGTCATTGGTACGATGGTGCGAACCGTATTGCTCAGAACTTTTCTACAACATATGGTTTACCACTTGAAGCTACTGCTGGTATTCTTGCTGTTCTTTCTCCACAGAACGAATGGTTTAATAATATTAGTGGTGCAGATCGTGTAATGAATGTTTTGAAAAATCACATGACTACTCCTGTTAGTTCAGCTATGTACGATAACGCTATTAATCTTAGTAAAGGTGAACCTTTCGAAGGAGTTGTTCGTGCGCTAAAAGAACAACTTACTGATAAATCAATCGGTGATATTCTAGGTCTTGCTGATAACAATACCGTGTATAATGATATTGCAGCAAACGTTCTTCGTGTTATTGATATGACTGTACATGGTCCTGAAGTGCAAGTTGTGACACCAGAAGGTGAAGCATCTGGTATTAAGACCGATGTTGGTGGATTGACACGTTTTGCCTGGGGTAGCACAGCAGAAATATTCAAAGCTATTTCTATCTTCCAAAACCCGACTATTGAAAACATTTCAGAGAAAATAGGTAAAGGTAACAAGGTTCGTAATTTCTATAATAACATTGTAAGTCCAAATTCTGACAAAGGTCAGGTTACTGTTGACACTCATGCTATGGGTGCAGCTTTTTTAAATGTTATCAGTGCAGAAGAAGCAAGCGCAATGAATCTGTTCAGATCAGGTGGTTCACCTATTTATGCCGTTATAAAGCAAGCATATCAGGAAATAGGCGCAGAGAAAGGTTTACGTCCTCGTGAAGTACAAAGTATTACATGGGAAGCTATTCGTTTGCTGATTAAAGAAGCAGATAAGACGGATGCTAACCGTGATGAAATAAATAAAATTTGGGAACAAGTTCAAAATAAAAAGTTAACTCATGAGCAAGCAATCACAAACATTATTGGACGATTCAGCTTCGGAAATCCTCAGTGGAATAGACCAACCAACACAGGAGCAAATAAAAGCGGTGTGCGAACAACTGAAGCTGCCATTCAACAGAGAGAACTCGATAGCGGTGATATACGGGGACAACAGTTACCAACCGGAGAGACAACTCCCGGAGTGGTTGAAGACGATGTAAAACTGGATGTTAATAAAACTGGTAAGACTCAGGAATTCTTTTCTGATGTCGTTAGCGGTAAAAGTGAAAAGTTTAAACCTAAAAAAGAATGGTCTCCGATATTATCATTTAATATACTTCAGGCAAAGTTTAAAAAGATATATGATAAATTCAAAGGTAATTTTGATAATCATATAGCTGCGTCTATTCCTACATTTAGAGAAACACAAATCAAAGTTGGTGCTGCATTGCAAAACATGTATGCGAATGGTGGATTAATTTATGACATTGGTGGTTCTGAAGGTGGTTTTGTTAAAGCAATCACTCTCGGTTCTGAAGGTAAAATAAAATCAATTAACCTGGACGTTAATGAAGAAATGCAGAAAGCGCATAACGCTAATCCTGTAGAAGGTAGTGATTATGTGAAAGAAGCTTTCTATGAATCATATACTGACGAAGAAACTGGTGTTACTTATCCTAAACATGTTCCTGCAGAAAAAGCTGATGTGGTACATGAGAGCATGGTGTTTCAATTTATTTCTCCTGAACGCAAACAGTTCATTAAAGAAATAAAAAGTAAATATATTAAACCTGATGGTATTGTATTACTTGAGGAAAAGATTGTTCCTGAATCTGAAGAAGAATGGTTGGCTAATGAAAAGAAGAAAGATGCTTATAAACTTCAATCATTCCCACAAGAAGCTATTACTGAAAAGGCCGAGCAAGTTCTTGCTGGTATGAAAACTAACCAGACATCTGAACAGGATTTGATTGATAATTTGAAATCTAATTTCAAACATGTTGCTGCTTACTGGGATGCTGGAAATTTCAAAGGATATATTGCTTCTGATTCACAACAAAAAGTTAATGAGTTTTTAGCGTCTATTGGTGGTACAATTACATCTAAATATAGTTCTTCTCAAAGTAAGTTGACTGCAGATAGTTCTTTATTTACAGAACCTAACGAAGAAGTTAAGGCTATTGCTGATGAATACAAGAGTGAAAAAGGACTTAATATTTCTCCTGGTGTTAAGATATATACTATTGATGTACAATTTGGAAAGAAGATCGCCGATGCTTACATGGCGATGAAAGATGAGCCTAATAATCCTGAAGTAAAGGCATCATATGAAGCTTTCGCAAATGAAACAATTGACCAATATAATTTCCTTATAAGTAAAGGATATACTTTTGAATTGTTTGATGGTGCTGGTGAACCCTATGCTGATGCTCCAAGCGCAATGGCTGACATTAGAGATAATAAACATTTTTATATCCTGTCAACTAATAAGTATTACGGACCAAATGCGATCACCGATCAACAAAGAAAAGAGAATCCTTTCTTACAAGAAAGTGGTTTAACTGATCTTAAAGGAAATGCGTTATTGGTTAATGACGTATTTAGAGGTGTGCATGATCTGTTCGGACATGCTGAAAGAGGAAATGGTTTTGGTCCTATTGGTGAAGAAAACGCCTGGGATGTTCATGCTCGTATGTATACACCGTTGGCACGTAGAGCTATGACTGTAGAAACTCGTGGTCATACAAGTATGATCGAGTTTGGACCACAAGCTAGAAATGAAGCAGGTGAGGTTACAAGAGTTATTGATGAAAACGATACACCTCTTGCTGACCCTCAATATCCTGTTGCTAAGATAGGATTATTACCTCTTGAATTTTCATTGTTATCCGAAGAAATTGGTGAAGAACGTATAGGTGTTAAACCTCATCCGCAAGCCGTTAAAGTTGAGTTCGATGAACAAGTTTTGGCCAAAGTAACTGCGAACAATTCAGAGCAAGAAAAACCTGAAGATATTGGTTGGAAACCTGTTGATACTGATGTAGAGTTTCAGAAGTTACATGAAGAACAGTTTACTGCTGAACAGAAGAAACGTTTCTCATTGGATAACGTTATTCGTATGTTGAAAAACAAATTCGGTGTGAAAGTGGTTGTGGTAAACGAACCAGGAAGTTTCTGGCGTGGTAAATATGCAAACGGTGTTATCACAATCAACGAAGCTTATGTAAGCCCTGATACCCCATTCCACGAGGTTATTCACCCTTTCATTGACGTTATTAAAAAGGATAACCCTGAACTGTATAATGCGTTAATGGAAGAAGTTAAGAATAGTGAGAGCGGTAAAGAATCATTTGAATACGTTAAAACTGCTTATCCAGAGCTTAGTGAATCTGACCAGTGGGATGAAGTTTTGGTAATGGAGCTTGGTCGTATGTCTGCTCGTCAAGATTTAGAAAACAATGAAGGTAAAACATTGTTCGGTAAGTTTATTGATTGGCTAAAAACTACACTTGCGAAGATGGGTATCATGACTCAGAATTTCCGTAGCAACATGAGTATGCAGGAATTTGCTGACTTGATAGTTAATCCGTCTTTTGTATTCGATCTGAATAAAAAGGTAAGTTCTGAAAATCACGCTGAGCGTTTTTCTAAACTTTCAAATACATTTGATGAAGTTATTAATAACGTTCGTCAGAAGTTACAGGTTGATGCAGTTTTACGTACAAAAAACATGAGTGAAGATGTTTTAAGAAGAAAGTTTTTCTTTGGTAAGATTGCTGAGTTATTGGCTGCTGACCCAAGAGACTTGAAAGCTATTGACAATTTTATTATATCGTCTGCTGTCAATTTGAAAAAATTGAATGAAAAGTTTCAAGAATTCAAAGATGCTTTCGATGCTAAGAGAACAAAATCAAAGGATGATCTTGCTAAGTTGAGTCAGTTATTAAATGAGATAGAAGATTGCATTACTTTGTACGAGGATGTTGATTTGCTTATTACTTCTGTACTAGATGAATTTCCTGATGCTGAAGATAGCATTGGTAATTTGAAAAAGAATTATCGTCGTGAAGCTGCTTTGATAAATGATTACAAAGCTTATGCAAAGGAACTTATTGTAAACTGGTTATTCCCTCACGCAAATAGTGCGATCAACCAGGCTCTTGCGACTGATAAACCTTTTAACATCGTATCTAAAGCTACGTATGAAGCTGTACAAAAGGAAATGCAAGCTAATAATTTAACTCCGAGTAAGCGTCAGATTTTAGAAGAAGCTTTCAAGCGTGAACTTGCTACTTATATTACAACTGCCAAAAAGGACGCTAGTGCTGTAACGCAATTCTTAGGACCACTGTTGCATTCTCGTGACCCGTTGTCTTCGTTGATAGCTAGATCAGTTGTAGAAGAATATACCGGGGCTTTAAAGAAAGGTTTAACTATTCAGGATAAACTTACAAAATTGGTACGAAGAACCAGAGGTCTTCCTGTATTCAATACTAATAAGGACCATTTTGATTTCTATGCAAAATATATGCGTCAAGCTGATTCATATGAATACAAAGGTGTAAATCAAAAAGGTGAACCTGAGTATCATTATGTAAAACGTTGGGCTTTCCACGAAGAATACAAGTGGGATGAATTTTACAAGGCGAAAAGAACAATGGAAGAAAAGATAGGTGTCGCTCCATCAAAGAACGATGTTGTTAAATACGCTGCCTGGAAGAAAGCTCGTGACGCTTGGTATTCTGTTCATACTGTGAAAACGGGTAATGGTTATATCCCGGCTACTACGTATAAGAATCCTGATTTTGTAGCATTGCAATCTGACCCATTGTTTAAAGAACTTTATGGTTCATATAAACAAGCTAATGAACTTGCTGGTAAGGCTGGATTAAAATATGGTATTATTCCTCAGAGAAGTATTATAACAGCAAAGGTTGAGAAGGGTAAAGTTGCTCAGGATATACTTGAGAAAATAAGATTGTTTGTTGGAGAAGATGACCAGGTTTATTTCAGTCAGAAAAATAACTTGAAGGAAAGAAGAACTGTTCCTTTACCATTTACTAGAATGGTTGAGGATAATGATTTAAGTTTTGATCTACTGAATTCAGTTGTTAAGTACGCTGTGTCTGCTCAAAAATACAATTCTATTTCTCAGATTGAACCTCACGTAAACATTTTGAAAAATTTCATTGGTGGTAACGCATCTTTGAGTATTGATTCTCGCCAAGTTGTTAAACTTACGTCTAACGGTTTGAAAGCGTTATCTAAAGCAGAACGTAAAGCTATGCAGGTTGATGCTGCAAGAATTAACGAACAACTTGATTCATTCCTAAACGATGTTGTATATGGTCAGCCTATGAAAAAGGCAGCTATTCAAATGTTCAATTCTAAGTTCAAAGTTGAAGATAAGAATGGTAAGATTGAAATCATTAAAGGTTTCAGTGACATGTCTGAGCATATAGGTATTCCTGATCTTGACTATCATGGTTTCAAAGTTGGTGAAGAACGTAAGTTAAAAGATTACAAAGTAACTATGTTGCGTAAGGATTGGAACTGGTCAGTTAAAAAGTCTGCCAATACACTTGGTTTGATTACAGCTTTCCAGCAACTTGCTCTTAACCCGGTTGCTGGTGTAACTAACATAATTCGTGCGAAGCTCGAAACCTTTGTTGAAGGTGCGGCAGGTCGTTATTTCAATATAGGTAATGCGTTAAAAGCTGAAGGTATTTATTTCACTGCACTTGGTAAAGGTGATTTCTTTGAAGATTTAAAAGGTGGTAAACCATCATTCATTTCTGAAATGTTAATTGATTATGATGCTATCCAGGGTGAACTTTATGATGAGCTTGGAAAAAAGATTTCTGGTAGCTTGGCAAATAAATTGTTCCGTAGAAATCATTTTTTCTTCATGCAGCAAGGTGGTGAACATTATGTACAAACTCAGATGCTTATTGCGATGATGCTACATAAAAAAGTGAAGCTGAATAGTGGCGAGGAAATATCCTTATACGAGGCTAAAGAGCGTGAATACAAAGGTCAGCTTAAAATGTCTGATACAAAGTGGACAACGCAGGATGATGAAGATTTCCGTCAAACGGTAAAATTCGTGAATACGCAAATGCACGGTAACTATAACAAGTTGGACAAAGCTTTGCTGCAGCGTCAATGGTGGGGTAGTCTTCTTCTAATGTTTAGAAAGCACATTTATACAGGATTTGCTTCTCGTTACCGTAAAGGATATGTAAACTATCAAACGGGTAATTATACTGAAGGTTATTATCGTACTTTTATAAACGGGTTAGTAACTCAGGTTAGAAGTATTATCGAGCAAAAACGTATGGCTCAATTAACTGAAGATGAGAAATACGCTTTCCGTAAGATAGCTGCAGATTTCGCTGCTATGGCCCTTCTTATGTTCTCGTTTAAAGCGTTTGACGACGATGACGATGAAGAAGAATTCAATGATTACATGGCTCTGATAAGCCGTAGATTGATCTCTGAAGGGGTTCAATATACTCCGATTGTTGGTACAATGGACCTGGCTAAGGTTGTAACTAACCCGGCTGCATCGGTATCCACTGTAGACAAGGTGTGGGATGCGGTGTCTCAATCTATTTCTGACCCAATGGCTGAGTACGAGCGTTCTGGTCCTGGTTACCAGGTTGGTCAAAATAAAGCTGCAGTTAAATGGGGACGTGCTTTGCCTCTTTATCGTCAGTATATAAACACTGTTGAACCTGAAAGATTGTTACAGTTCTATGGTAGAAATAGCATTTGGTTTTTGAAACCAAGTGCCGGAAAAGGAGAAGATACTAACGAATAATGCTATATAAGTAGCATAATTCTTCCTGAATATGACATTTTAAAATACAAAACCTATCTTTGCATACCTTTGCGAAGGTGGGTTTTCCCGTTTTAGGGAAAAGGGCCAGGGACTCCTGGTGGTGTTAAATCTTATTAACAGGCTATAAATATAAATTATGGGCGCACAATACGGGGACTTACGTGGTCCTTTAGACAAAATCATTTCTATTTTAAAAGGTATTGAAAGAGCTTTAACCTGCGCTACGTGTCGTGATAACGTAACAACGGCTGGTGAAGATGAGTCTGTACCTGCCGGATTATCATCTGTAGCTATTGTTAAAACAAATGGTACAGGTACGGTTACAATTACGTTAAGTGACGGTAGTACATATGATCTTACTGTACTTGGCGAAGGATTTACCGATGCAGCAAGTCCAAATGGTAAACTTCCTGCTTATACTATTGCCAGTGGAGATGGTGGTACATGGAAATGGCACGGTATACAATAATAATTTATAAATAAATAATAATGTCTAAATCAGGTATAATATATCCAGGTAGCGGTACAATAGAAGCGGGAGATATTATTGATATTTTCCAGGGAAGAATGGGTTTAGCATGGGATTTACCTGCTGCTCATAACCCTGATTTTTTAATATTTGCCTCTGCTATTGTCGCACCTACGAATTCATTTGTGCATGGTAATACTATTAACTGGGCATTTTTGGATTCAGCGACTAATCACGGTAGTGCTTTTTTCACTTCGGTAGCAGGTAATGCTGGTAATAAAAGATTAACCATTAATTATCCAAAGGTAAAATACGTATTTAATACGTCAATTACACCAGATGAAAGTTTTTCTAATCTTTTAACTGTTGTTGGTCCTACTGTTGCATTAGATTTTCTTGAAGCTGCTGTTTATCAACCTAAACCTATTGGTATAAGATTAACAGGTGCAGGGACTACTACTTGGACGATTAATGGCGGAATGAGTGCTTTATTTAGTTTAAGTGCGTTTAGCACGGCTGACGGTGGTACAAGTTTAAATATTGTTACCGGAATGAGTGTGATAGATTATAATTCTATTAATATTCAATATATTGGTCCAAACAGATATTCTATAAGCAGAATATATTCTGGACTTGGTGCGTTCAATGCTAGATTTGTTGTTCGTGATGCAGCAGGAGTCCCACTTGCTACAAATCCAACTACATCTGATGAAGTTATTATAACAGGTGGTGGTGTTTATAATACGCAAGTATTTATGGATGCTTACCATAGTGCTAACCCGAATCAGTTCATGGGTACATTTACCAATTTTTGGGTTTTAGGTTTGTTCGAAGCCTGGATGATTGTTACTGCGGAAGATGCTACAAGTAATTGGGTTAGATGGCAACCAAATTTCCCAGGCGCAACAACTTATAAAATATATCGAGATACGAGTTCGACTTTTGCTACCCAGGTTTTAATCCATACCGGAACAAGTGGTGCTTACAATGATACTGGTTTAACCACTAACACATTGTATTATTACAAGCTTGTAGCCGTTGTAGCGTCTGTTGACACGGTTGTAACAACCTTTAGATGTAAGACTAAATAATGAAGAAGTTTTTTAAATACATTGAACACCTATGGCTTGGTCGTGATAATAAAATATCTTTACGTTCTTTGGGAGCTATTGCGTTATTGATTGATTTCGTTATTAATGTTCATAACGCATCGTATGTAGTCGTTAGAGTATTAAAACTGATAATGGATGATAGGAGTGTTGATGCTGCCGTTATTGCATCGTTATCAGGATACCTGGCTCAGATTGCTATGATTCTTGGAATTGAAGCCGCCTTAATAGCAGCAATGTTAGCATTAAAAACATATCAACCTATCCAATTGAATAATCCGAATACACCAGTTGTTAATCAACCGAATCAGTTTCCTGATATTCCGGTTCAACCAACGGGTGAGTAAACGTGTAAACGATGAAAACTTATACAATGAAGCATGATTTATTGCGTCTTTTTGATGATCTAGGTATAGCCTTCAAGTATTTATTAAATGGATTAGTTGGTGGTTTTATTTTCTCTTTGTACAAACGTTCTAAATTTTGGGAAGCTGTTCGACAAATTGTTATAGGTGGTGTGGTGGCTGGATACTTCACTCCTGTTATAGTAGAAAGAACCGAGATGAACATGAACTACGTTGGATTCACATCCTTTGTAGTAGGTATGACTGGGATGGTAATAATTGATACAATTTATAAATATGTAGCAACTCGAATTAAGAAATGGAGAGAAGCTACATTGGATTATGTAAAAAAGCTTTTTTAATAATAAAATCAATAAACATGAGTAAGACTAATTTTTTTGTAAAAGACGGTGAGGTACGTATTCGTACACACGCAATTTGGTTTGCTATACTGACAGTAGTTGGTATTGTATCACTCGCACCTGAAATCGGAACAAGCTTCGCTGAGCGTTTTTGGCGTTCAGGAATTTGGCAAGTTCTTGGACCTGCTGCCGCTATCTTCATATGGGTGAAGACACAAAAGAAATACGACGAATCACAAGATGGTCGTGGTCTATGGAAAGGATTAGCCCTGGGAGCATTACTGTTTTGGGGTGGATTGTTCGGACCTAATGTTGGATTTAAAGAGGACAGAAAAGCAGGTATCCCTGATAACGCTGTTTATCACGCTAATGGTAAAGTTCGTAACGCTACTGACTCAACAAAGAAGGATTATTATTTTGATGAATTCACGTTGAATGCCGTAGATAGTGTATATGTTGTTCAATATGGTGAAGAACCTGGATACAACATTAACTGGCGTAACGCTGCAACTGACAGTTCAACAGCACCTCGTGCTAATGAAGAATGGCAATTACCTGTTACAAAAAACAAACAAAAATTTGTTGACGGAGAACGTGAATAAATTATTGAAAAACGTTACACATTTTAACTGATGTTAGCTGCGAAAAATAGGTCAGTAAATAATTTTTTGAAACAAGCTTTGAAAAAATTAAAGCTTACTGACAATGAACTTAATGCAATTCGTGCTGTGCTTGATAAGGCGCAGTACGATTGCTGTAACGTTATTACTGTTTATTGGGTAAATGATACTAACGGTGGTAGCCTTAGTAACGCTTCACCCGATGCTTATCAAATTCAGTTCAAAGACGCTGATGGTAATATTATAGTAGAAACCGATGTTTCTAAATCAAGTCCTCAAATATTGAAAGTTCCACCTGGACTTTATCAAATATGTAATAATGTTATTAGTACTGCTTCAGACGGTTTACCTGGAAGTGGTTTCTCAGTTGAGAACCAGGAAGCGTTATTTTATACCGATTCTGATAATGTAGCTGTTCACTGCGATACTGTCAATGGTCTTGCTCCATTAAGTATAGCTTATTGGGTTCGTAGTTTCAATGGTAATCCTGAATAAAACTAAATATGGCAACGTTAAAACAAATCCAACAACAACTTGTAACTAAAGGTTATTCTTTAGATATTGATGGAGCAAGTGGTCCTAAAACCACTGCTGCTATCAAAAAGTTTCAATCTGATAATGGATTAACTGCAGATGGTGTAGTTGGTCCTAAAACTCTTGAAAAGCTATTTACCGTCCCTGCACAACCGCTCCCTACTACTAACATTAAACCTGTTTATCAGGATAATGCAACCCTTAAAAGAATACAATTACTTCATCCTAAATTAAGGGCTGAAGGTTTTTCTATTTACCAGGAGATCGTAAGATTATTATCTGGTCGGTCTACTGTTCGTTTTACTTTTACAATTCGTACCTTCGCAGAACAACAAGCCTTATATGAACAGGGGAGAACTAAACCTGGTCAAAAGGTTACTAATTCGCCAGCCGGAAGGTCTTTTCATAATTATGGCATGGCAATTGATATAGCATTACTTGTTGACAAAGATGGCAATGGTACATGGGATGAGATCAAATGGGATACTATTGGTGATTATGACGGTGATAAGGTTAGTGATTGGATGGAAGTTGTTCGTGTTTTCAAAAAATACGGATGGGTGTGGGGAGCAGATTGGGATAATGATGGTATTACAAAGGCTCAGGGAGACAAAGACGAAAGTTTCGTTGATGCTCCGCATTTCCAAAAAACATTCGGATATACTTCTAAAGACTTGCTTGAATTATATCGTGCCAGAAAAGTTGACGCTCAAGGCTACGTTATAATTTAAAACAGAAATAATGCAACAAACTATTCAATTTTCGGTATCTCCTACACAAAAACTTTGGGGTGTTATATATACACCTGATGATCTCAATACAAATACAGAGAAATGTGCATTGTTCATGAGTTGTCATGGAGTTGGTGAAACTGGACTTACACAAGCTGATGCTGCAAAGGTAATAGGTTATTCTCCTTTGGCTTTTACTAAGGATTATGACCCTCTTAATGGTTCGGCTTTCAAATTTACAAGTCCTGCTGATAACAAAGAAACAAGATTTATTCTTGTCGCACTTCAACATCCTACATGGTCTCCTTCTCCCGATCAGTTAAAGTATTGCATACAAAATGATCTATTTACTCGTTTTCCGAATAAGATAGATACTAATGCTATTTTCATTGGTGGTCTTTCTGCAGGTGGTGATGTGACACTTCAATCAATTTCTACTAATGGTATTTTGGAATTGTACGCCGCAGCAGTACCTATGTCTCCTGCAAGCAAAGGTAATATTTCAAACATACAAGCTACGGCTAATGCTAAGATTGAGACATGGGGATTTTCAGGTGTAAATGATGGTGGTTTTACAAATAATTTGAAGCAGTGGAATGTAGCTCTTAACGCAAAAGCGGCTAATACTGCACGAGAAACAATCTATCCTGGTGGACACCAAGATTGGAATAAGTTTTTCAATCCAGCTTATCGTGAAGATCACGGCGGAGTCATGTTGAATATCTATGAATGGTGTCTTGCGAATAAGAAAGGAAGCACATGGATAAATCCTCCAAAGAATTATATTGTTTCTGCAGAGTTTGATTATACTTACGCTGATGGGACTATTATTCTTGATGGTTCAAAGAGTAATTTTGCAACTCCTGAGTGGAATGGGTATAGATGGGATGTTGAACCTTATCCTGGTGGTAACTGGAATTTCTTATTCGTAAATGAACCGCCTGATTATACAATAGACCCGTATGGTAAAAAGAATAAGATTATCTCCGCATTTGGTGTGTATAAAGTCAAATTAACGGTCACCGATGTTTATGGCGTTACTGCTACTAAAACAAAAGATGTTATACCGACTGATGCTCCACCGCCTGACCCTGGGCCAAAGAAAGTTTTTGAATTCATATTCCAAGAAACTACGATCACAGGATATGATAACAAGACATGGAAATAAATAACAAACCCCGGTAATTCCGGGGTTTTTTCTTATTTTGGTTCTTCCAGCGTTAACTTTGACTTAGTTAATGCTTTAGTTCCTAACTGTACCTGCTCTCCTTCGCTTTGCGTTAACCTTGACTTATCCGCTGTTTTAGCTCCTTCATACTTTGACATTTGAAAATGAGCAAGCTGGCTGGCGACTTCGGCTAATTTAGTCTCATTAACTCTTTTTTGCTGACATGAGTTTATAAACCTGACAAGTTTTTTAGCTTCACGATGAGGAATGGTATCAAGTATTTCATTAAACTGTAATACTTCTTCACCTTTGATGATGATTTGTTGTTCTTGTTGTGTATCCATAATTATGATTTAAAAAGTTTATCGTAAATGGTTTTGCGAATTTCAGTGTACAGTTCTTCGTTATCTTTAAGAAGTTGACGTACACTTTCACGACCCTGGCCGAGCTTATCGTTATTATAACTAAACCAACTGCCTGACTGATTTATAATTTCAAGTTGTACACCAATATCCAGTACTTCAGCATACCGATCAATACCTTCGCCATAACGAATATCGAATTCTGCAGATCGGAAAGGTGGGGCTATTTTATTCTTAACTACTTTTACCTTCACATGATTGGCAACAGCCTGGTCACCATCTTTCAAAATTGTCATTTTTCTAACGTCAAGACGAACTGAAGCATAGAACTTCAATGCGTTTCCACCTGTGGTAGTTTCCGGGCTACCGAACATTACTCCGATCTTATCACGAAGCTGGTTGATGAAAATTAAAATCGTTCCAGTTTTACTAACTGTTGCGGTTAGCTTTCTAAGTGCTTGAGACATTAATCTTGCGTGTAGGCCCATTTTACTGTCGCCCATCTCTCCTTCCAGTTCACCTTTCGGTACAAGTGCGGCTACCGAATCAATCACTACTACGTTTACCTTACCTGTGATAATAAGACGGTCAGCTATCTCTAAAGCTTGCTCACCATAATCAGGTTGACTAATAAGCAGCTTATTTATGTCAATACCGAGTTTTTCAGCATAATCAGAATCAAAGGCGTGTTCTGCGTCAATGATAACGCAACGTCCACCGATTTTTTGTGCTTCTGCAATCAGGTGCATAGCTATTGTAGTCTTACCGCTTGATTCAGGTCCGTAGATTTCAATTACCCTTCCTTTCGGCAATCCGCCAATTCCCAGGGCGTAGTCCAGACCAATTGACCCAGTGCTTACAGCCTGGTTAGTTTTCTTTGGTTTATCACCAAGCATCATGACTGAACCTTTACCAAAGTCTTTTTCGATTTTGTCAATAGTGAGTTTGATGGTTTTCAAATCTTCGATGGTCTGTTTTGATTCTTCTTCTTTTTTTGTTGTTTTCTTTACTGGCATTAATATCCGGTTAAAATTTGAATAATTTTGATTACTGCGTTATCCACAAGCTGTTTTTCTTTTTCACCTTCTTCATACCATTGGATCAGATTGGGACTGAAATCGAGCGTTAAGTTTGCTGTGGGGATGCGACCGATTACTTTGAAGTCAATGTCTTCATCCATGTTTTCGGATGAACGGATGCGGGAGTCCACACCGTCTTTTGTTGTTACTGATATGCCGGATGGGTCGTCATCATCCTGGCAAATGAATAGGAACTTTTCTTTATTGGCCATTTTGTATTTGTTTTTCAACGATTCGTTTCATAATAATGTAAGGTTTCATAAGTTCTCTTAGTTTTTCACCGAGTTCCTGGTCATTAGGAGTTTCATCAGTAATGTCCATGATCTTATTGAAAGTATCCATAACTTGTCGTAAAAGGTCTTCCTGAGTAAGAATTACAGGTAGATTAATGCCGACAACCGGGTTATATACTATATCAGACATGCTGTTGTTTTTTCTTGTTGATACGTTCTTGTTGATGGTCTAGTTTGCGATGGATTATTGCTAAAACATCGCTCATGCCAAAGATGTGTGCCATTTGAAGATTCATGATAATGTTATCGGCCATCTCACTTTTCCACTCTTTAAGAGTTTGTTCGATTTCTTCAGGTGTTCCCCATTCTAGCGCACGTTGATATTTAGCGAGAGCAACTGTAGCTTCACCAAGTTCTTCGAAGTATTGACGCATTTGAGATGTGATACTGTTGAACTTTACACAATCATCGAATAGTAAAGCTTCTTGATGGTTTAGTTTTAAATCCATGATTAACGATTATCGCCACTACCTTGCAGGGAGTTGGACAGTTTACGCTCGAATAGTTTCTTTAGATTCATTTCAGCACCTTCCTGAAATGTGAATCCGAGATGTTCGAAGGCACGAGCATTGTACCAGGTCATATCTCCATTTTCTTTTGCTAGTTGTAGCATATCACTGAGATTGATTTCACCATTGGAATCACGTATAACTTTTTTCAGTTTATTAGCCAGTTCACCAGCTTCACCGACCATACCGAGAACTACATACGTAAAACCAAGAAGGTTTTTTAGCTTTTGTGCTTTACCGTTGTTTGGAATCTCCAATTCATTTACAAAGGTGTCAATAGCGGTTTGATAAATTGCTGTTTCTCTTGTTTGTTCTTGATACTTGTTTAAAGTGAGGGACATTGTTAAGTTTTATGGTTTGTTATATTTTGTTTTATCCAAAGTATCGAAGGAATGGTTCTTATTATTGTAATAAAGAGTTATGACTACCGCTTTTTTCTTAGAGTATTGTATTTCCATCACCAACACAATATCACGTTTCTTATCGTAGTTTAATTTAACTACAGCTTTTTTGATGAATTTATTATCATCGGTGTGAATCTCTATAAGATTCTCTTTAGTTATCCGAACAAATGTCGGAAGAACCATAAGTCCGTTAACCCGCTGCCTTGCTCTACCTCTTGCGTGGGTAGTGTAGCCCAAATCGAAAATCCTATCAGGAATAACAATATCTTTTGGAAAACCAACTGTCTTATGATAAACATATTTACAATCCTTTTCCCCCCAGTGAATTAATCGTTCGCTTAAATTGAACAATTTTCCAATAACGTCCTCAAGTGTTTGAAGTGTTAATTGACCTGGCTTGTACTCTCCATCCATGTCAAAATATTTATGCAAAGATACTATAAAAAAAGAAAGCACCAAATACTCGGTGCTTCATGTCTGTTAAAATGTTGTTAACCTATACTCCGCATGTTCCAGCTTTGGTAAAATCGCATACGTCGAAGAATTCTTCTGTAAAAACTTGTCCTTCGAGAACTTTAGCTTCTTCGTAATCAACCGGGGTGAGTGGTTGGCCACCTCTTGCTCCATCCGGGTAGCAGGTAAATCCACGAAGACGCACAGCGTATTTTGCCAGGGTTTTAGCAAACTTTTCTACTTGTTCTGGTCCATTATGTTCACTACCCCAAGCTGGCATGTTGATCGTGCTACTTATACTCATGTCTACGTAATCTTGGATGTCTGCCTGGAATTTGATACGGTGTTCATAATCCGAAGCCAGGCTGAGGGCGGTTTCAATGTTTTCCGGTTTAATCCCGAACTGGTCAATAAGTATCTTAGCTGTACCGTCAACAACGTATTGATATTGCCAGATTTTATTTCCAACAAGGTAACGGCGTTTGTAGGCAACTGCCAGCAATGGTTCAATTCCGGTAGTCGTCCCGGCCATAATTCCTATCGTCCCGGTTGGGGCGATGGCTCTATATGCAATAGGACGTGAAATACCGAGCTTGCTGGCCAGATCGTTTGCCGCAGCTTCCGATTCCTCACGGTAAACTACAAGCCACTGGTGAAGCTCTGGTACGACCTCATAACGGTATCCACGTTTCAGCAACCATTCATGTACTCCCATCAACCCTAAACCAAGTCTGCGGTTCTTCTCTCGGACATCGTAAACCTTCTTATAAGGCAACTGTGCCACTAGAGTACCGCATAACAAGAACTTGATCGCTGCCCGGACTACTTTCCTAAACTGGTCTATTGAGTCTATTTTAGCCATGTTTACAGACCCTAAGTTACATACATCGGAATCGTCTTCGCTGCTCACCTCGGTACAGGCATTTCTCAGCGTTTCAAATACTTTCTCAAAGAAGTTAAAACTGAAACCGGGTTCTCCGGTTCTAAGGGCCTGGGAACAGTTTTTAAGAAAAGTTTCCGGTATAGCCACAATAGGAAGATTATAGATAGCATGTTTTCCGCCTTTGGCGTATATTTGTTTAAGGGTTTGAATCGGTAGTGCATAGATTTGTTCAAGGAATTCGTTATCGTAGTTCAGCGATATATTGGTCATATCGAGGGGTGCGGGGTAGTTGAAGTCTTTTTCCTTCAAATAACCGATAGTAGCTGGTAGACCATCGTCGGTCATCGCCCCGGCCACTGGCATGTTATACCAATCTTTCGCATACAGCCATTTTACCGCATCTTTATGTTTCCAATTTATAGAACCGTATATAGCTGACCTGCGACTGCCACCTTGCTGCACTTCACGGCCAATTTCGTTAAGCATTTTAGCCTTACTAAGTGGACCGGATGCAACACCGCCTGTGCGGGAAAGAGGCGAACCTTCAGCCCGGTAAACGCTGTAATCGTTACCTATCCCACCTCCGGTGATTAGGCAAGATTCAGCCTTCCAGCTAAGATCAGCCCAGTCTTCACGAGTGTCTTCCAGGGAACGAAGAAGATAACAGTTATTAAAGTATTTAACTGATTTACCAGCATAATAAAGATAGCGACCACCAGCTATAAATTGCATGTCGGTGTGCATCTTTATCATTTCATCTTTTTCCAGTCGGGTAACGTAACCTTTACATACGTCTTCGATCAGGGTCTCGGATAATTGTTGCCATGTTTCTGCGTTTTCGTGTTTGTACTTTTGATTAAAAATAGTTTCTGAAAAGTCTGTTCTAAAGCTCATTGATGCCTGAAATGTTTAAAAAGTGTTAAAATCAATTTTAATAAGAGAAAAGGGTTGCAAACCTAATGAATAAATTTGGAATTACGAAAAATATCACATATTTTTGTGGTATTATTTTTATCATCAAAATTAATTACAAAAACACAACAGATGGCAACTAAAAAACAGAAAGAAAAAGCTAAGAAAGAAAAGTTCAAACAAGCGGAAAAGCAAAAAGCTGCTCAGCAAGCTATTCCTCGTACACATTTAGTACCAGTCCCAACCTGGCAGTCAACCGATAACCTTGATATTCGTGGTGATTTACTCGAAGCACTTGAGCAGAATTTGATGGCGGCTATGGATGCAGTTCAGAAATGCGGCCAGGTAGCTCAGTACGTCATGCAAATGAACGTTGCATCTAAGAAGATCACTTTAAATTATGTTTGGAATAATGGTGAAGCTGCTACCGAAGCAGAAGTTGAAACGTTTAAAGAACAGTTGAAGAAATTGCAGGAAGAAAGAACCAAACAAGCACTGGATTTGCAAAACCAGATTAAGCAAGATCAGAATGCGGCTAAGACCGGACTCGTTGGAGTAGATGGACAGCCGATAGGAACGACACAAGACCTGGAAGAAGATAATGATGAGACCTCAGATGAACAAACGGAGAATGATTCGGAGAATGAATCAGCCGGATAGTGTTGTCTGAAGTGTTAAAAACAAAGCCCTGGATTTCTCCGGGGCTTTTTTATTATTGCTGAATAAGGTTAATTAGCGTTATGGTATAAATTCTTCCCATTGTATTGATGCTGTCCACATATCCGTTGTTGGGTTTTGTGTTGCTGTGGTGTAATCTAAAAACACACACACTCCTTCTAATGGTCCAAGCTGTATTCCATCTGGATAATCAAATTCTAATGCTGATGTACTAATTTCACCTGCTCCTGTAATTACTCTTGGTGCTACTTTTTGATCTAGTATAGTACCTACAGGAAGTGTTACGGTTAATGTTGTTCCACTACCAGTACCATCAGCAGACGAATCCCCTCTAACCGTTGCAGAAGCATCTGATGTTGTTGTTCCCCCTATTTTATTTTTTGTTAGTGTTGTTCCATTTGTAGGAAGGGCTGTAAATTTCCATATTCTTACAATAGGTGGCGCAACTGTAATTGCTTTTATCACCGTGCAAAACATATCAACTGTTATCTTCTTAACTTTTACAGCAATTAATGACCCAGTTGCATTGTGAATAGCTAATATTTTTTGTCCTGATGTACCTGCCCTTCCTAATGTTCTGAACGAAGATGATCTTCCTCTAAATAATACTTTATTATTTTCAGGATTGACATATATCTGCCCCATTTTATCCGTTGCTATAGGCGTATAATCACCATTTGCATTTACTAATGCACTACCCCCTTCGTTAGAAACTCCTAATAACATTACCCCTGTATCGCCTGTTGTGTGAGCAGCGTCTTCTGCTTTTCCTAAATTTGTTGCTCCTGTACCAGGAATAATAGAAGCTACATCTACATCTCCAATGTTATTGTTACCTGCTGGTAAAGCTGATGCTATGTCAACATCTCCGATATTATTATTTCCTGCTCCTAATACAGTACCACTTGCATCAACTTTATCTGTTGCAAATACTAAATCTCTTACATCTAAATTTGTTGAAGATACCGGGACAGGTGTTGCTCTTAATTCTGTATCGGTTAAAGCATTTGTTTGTTGATTAGCTGCAGTTGCAGCACCCGTTGGTAATACAGATGCACCAATACCTACTGTACTTCCGGTTACATCTACTTTATCTGAGCTAAAAGCCAAATCACGTATATCTAAGTTTGTCGCCTGTACATCTACGACTGGCATTGTAACTACATCAACTTGTAAATCACCTGCTGTATCTGTGTGTAAAGCAAAAACATTTGAACCGTCAGTACCCATAGCTACAGTTCCAGTTGGGTTAGCATTTGCATCACCATCTGAATACTGCGTTCCACCACCAAATGAATTAATTTGATTACCATTGTTATCTACAATGGCTACCGCTAAAGGATTAGAGTTGGTTAAATCAAAAACATCTGCTGTAGTTGTACCGTCTGTAATTGAAGTAGAATTTGATGTTGAATTATCATTAACCCACAAATCAATATCTATTTTAGCTGTAATTGAACCATCTTCGTCATTTGTCCATGTTGGTTGATTTGTTACTTCAGCAAGATTTATTTCTCTTACTGAATTATCAAATTCTATAGATATAATAATTCTTGTAGTTAAGGTTGATATATCAGTTGAAACATTTACAACAGCCTTTTTTAATATTAAATAATTATAATTAATATCATCATCTGCTATAGCAATATAAAGAGGTAGTGCGGGAATTATATCGTTACCGTTGCTTATTTTCATTAGTTTTCTATTAATACGATTTTTATATTCACATTACATCTAACTGCTGCCGCCGTTCCCCCTGAAACAGTTAATGCCTTAATTCGTGCAAGAGCAGGAAGTTTTAACCATAAATCAGGAACAGCTATTACATTAGTATTTAAGGCAGCATATTTTGTTGATTGTGCATGGTAAACTGTTGAAAAAGTTCTATCTAATGTATTTACTTGAGCTACAACAACTGTGGCTTGATCGTTGTTTATTGCTGATGCGTTCCAATTAACAAGGTATCCGGTATAACCTGTTGGAATCATAAATACTGCTGAACGTGATTTATTATTACCTATAGATATTTGTTCTACTTCAACTGTTCCACCATTTATTCTTAAACGAATATTACCAACAGCACTTCCCACACTTCCAACTGTTGCTGATTCCATCCATAATACTTGATTAACTCCGGTAAGAACAGACGTTACTAATGTTGTTCCGTTTAGTGTAATGGCTGCGCTTTCTACTAAATTATTTAGATTATTGATATATGTGACTTTAACAGTTCTAACACCAGTACCAGCAGCAGCATCGTTCACACTAGAAGATATAATATCTAATGTTGAATTATTTGTATCAGCTATATCAGCAACAGCGTTATCATATTCTTTAATTGCATTGTGAACAGTGATAGATGTAAAACCATTTCTTTGACCCATTAAATTAAATACATGAGCTATTTTACCAAGATATTGACCTGTTAATTGTATAGTTGGGATAATATCTTCAACACTAAGAGGCGATTGATCTGATGCAAAAACAACAGGCATACTTGCTGCCATTGCTGCTTGTCCCAACGCTGCCGGAATACCTGCGTCAATAGACGCTAATGCTGCTATTTCTGTTGCCTGATTTGCTGCTGTTGATGCACCAGTAGGTAATACGGATGCACCAATCGCTATCGTACTTCCGCTTACATCCACTTTGTCTGATGCAAAAACAAGATCACGAATATCTAAATCAAGACCAGATATACTTAATAATCCTGATGAAACAATAGTAACAGGTAATGGTGTAGGTATTTGATCTCCATTACCATCTACCATAGCGACAGCCATAGGGTCTGAATTAGCTAGAGTAAAAACGGTTGCTATTTGTGGATTATATGACATATTTTAAATTATATTACAAACCAATTTGCATTGTTATTGACTAAAGAGATGGATAGATTTGGAACACTTATAGGGGCAATAAGAGAACCATCTATTGTTTCTGCATTAAACCCATCTGCTGTGACAGTATTAGGTCCGTTGTCAATTTTTTTAATTGTAAACATAGCTGTATTACCAATAGCTGTTGGTAAATTAACTGTCACATTACCACCAGCAGCAGCCGCATCAACTAGCAACACAACGTGACCACTTGTTTGAGTAGCGTTGTGCGTAGTTGTTAATACATTGACAATTGTAATGTTAACTTCGTTAATTGGAATCCATACACTTCCATTCCAAACATATTTTATATTTTCATCAGTATCCCAACATTCCAGGCCCGAATGAATAGCTGATAACGACAAACCAAGAGTAATACGTTGAATAGTTGTAAGTGGATTGTTTCGCCAATTTATAAGCTTACCCAATTTAACTCCATCTATATCATATAGTAACTGTTTGATAGCCATTAAAACAATATGATAATATAGTTAAGCATACTTGTTAATGATTGCAATTTTATACTCTTATCGGGCAGTAAGGTAAAATGGATACCTGTTTCTTCACCAGTTGGTGATAAGAAAAGGTATCCGTGAATAATTGTTAATTTATGAATGTTCTGAAAAATAGTGTGCGATGTAACATTAGGGAGAGTGGTTTTATAAACAGGGAAAGAAATTGTAGATTTATTCAATATACACAATATTTCATTCCACATATTATCGTCCACAAATGGCATTATTTTCTACATTTGGGAACAAAAGTACGATAATTTTCCCGAATTACCAAATGTGCTTATAAATAGCTAAGTATTAATACTTAATATCTTGACCACAATCAAGATTTGACTAAAATCAATAACGAATTTCTCTGACTATAAGTTTGTATTGACGAGCGAGATCAATCATGTGTCCTGTACCTCGGCTTTTACCATCCCAAAAGCAAGCTGCAGCGTTTGCGATCTTCGCCATAACTTCATTTCGTCTGTATCCAGCAGATTTACCGTACTTCTCCCATTCAGCAGGATATACTTCAGTAGGAATATTTCTTTCAGCAGCGTAGCGTTCACCAAGCCCATCAGCACCGCAAACTTTTGTTCCATCGGGTCTGATATAGGTAACCTTACCAGTATTACATGCACCGGAAACGATGACTACGTTTTTTCGTCTTGCTAAAAGATAGTCCAGGCGTTCTTTTACAAATTCGTAATCGGTGAAGTTTCTTCCACCAGCAACAATTACTTTGAATGACATGCGATATATTCTTTATACAGATTTGTATTTTTGGCCCACTGAACATCTATAGGAATACATCCCCATAGTGTTAAACATATTTCATTGTACCCTGGTTTCATTTTTTAAGTATTATATCCAAGATTTTTTGAACTTCTTCCCAACTTATTTCTCCGTATGCTTGCTGCATTATAAAATAACAATGAGAAGATTTCAAATCATCAATAGCAGTAGCCAATCTTTTAGCAAAATCTTCAGGTGTTACATCAATCTCTTTCGGATAAGGTGGTTGATATGCGAGTTTTACTTTCATGGTTGAAAAAGAATTGTAGGGTTATCTTTGTGAATGTCCAAAGCAAAACTATAACGATTTCTAAATTCTTGAAGGTTGAAAGGATTAGTGATTATATGAACACCGTTCTTTGTAGGTATTTCCGATAAAATCTTATATTCACATTGATTACCATTACGATTACATTGACGATGTAATTCTTCAATGATATGTATAATGTATTTTTTCGCCTCTGGTCCATCTTTAGGATTATCAATATCCACAATCCAACGTCTGACAGGTTCAGAGCTTGTTTGACCCGCAGCCTTCAGGTAGGCATTCTTCACGCTCTTATAATCCTTACTAAGGATAAGATTTGATACTTGTACCAGTGTAGTCAAAGCTAGTTTCTCCGCATTCCTTCTGTTTACACGAATATAAGCACGGGCATTATGAATCGTAGCGATCTCAATAATACGAGATTCCATTTCCCTGTATTCTTCCAGGGAGTAGATGAATAGGTTATCCACGTTCACCATATTACGGGTCATCTCAGGATTATCCTTGTGACGCTTCAGGAATTGAATGAAATAACAATCACCGGGGTTGGTGAATTGGATAAGTGGTTCAAGTATTTTGAAATTGTTAATCATTGTTCGTTTGTGGGTTTTAACCAGAGGTTAGTGTTATCAAATATATATTGAGCCAGTTTGGGAAAATCGCAAAGCATGGCTATTGTCTTCAATGAATCATGTTTAAATGCTTTGTACAATTCTTCACGGATACGTTCTTCAGATACAACTCTCATCTTAATATCGTAGTCGTATTTTGCTATCTTTGTCCACATATCTCCGGTCATGCTGAAACCTTTTGTTATAGCAAAACGAATTGCTCTTAGAATCCTGAGCGGGTCATCATCAAATGTAACGTCAAGCGAGAGAGGTGTAATTAATATACGATTTTTTATAGCGTCTATACCATGAAACGGGTCAATATATTGACCGTTTGCATCTTTGGCGATTGCGTTAACTGTAAAATCTCTACGTTCCAAATCATCATGTAACGTCCCTGCTACAACACGAGGTTTACGTGTGCCTGGTATGTAATCAAGTTCTTTACGAGCAAGAACAAAGTCTGCAGTTATACCTTCATTTTTGTGACCTACTGGAAACTTCGCACGGATGGTAAAGCAATCGGGAGTGCTGAGCCAGATCGTATAACCTTTCTTATAAAGATAATTCTCTAACACGTAGAAGATTTCACCTGGGTCAGTAGATTTTTCCAACAACTCGTCGTCGGCTACAACGGTGTAGTCAATGTCTTTTGATTTAACGCCCATGATCTCATCACGAACGCACCCGCCAACTTCATAAAAGTTAAACATGTTTTTTTATCATTATGTGGTGATAACCTCTAATGTAGCAAGCGTCCATTACCTTTCTTAGAATCATAAACGCTTTTACATATTTCGGATAAGCAAAACGTAGAAGTGCTGAAGTCGTAAGCATATAATGTTTTTCGAACTCAGCACCTAATCCGTTCTTTTTACCTTTCAGTAATTCTTTAAGAAATTCTTCCGGTACACCATTATTTTGAAATGTTTTCACATCGGACACAATGATTGTCTCAGGAAGGTTTTTAACATCGTTTACAATGATAGCCATTAGAATTCTTTTAAACCCTGGTTAACGTTGAAACAAAATATTTCGTTCTCGTATAACATTCTGCAGACCTGCAGACGGTCATCAAACACACCTATCAGGTTATAAGAAGGAAATATATAAGCGTCATAAATCTCTTTCTTAATGATGCTATCTTTACGATGATCTCCGGTTTTACGCATGAATAAAGTAGGATTATGAATACCGATATGTGACGCAATCCATTTAACCGTATCTGCTTTACATCCATCGGTTCTACCGGATACAAATATGATTTCATAATCCCGTTTAAGAGAATGTAAAACTTTTGCTACAGGTTCGATAAGATGATCGGTAATCACTTTATGTTCTTCGAATGGACCTCTGCCTACATGTTTTGCAAGCGTACCGTCAATATCAAAGATGAAAGCATCAGGCTTCCCGTTTGTATGAAACATAGTCATTTTTGTTGATCTTTTTATAATTTTTGTACATTGATTTTATCACATTCAGTGGAATCCATTTTCCAGTTTTCCACTTACGAATGTAATTGCGAAGATAAGCTTTCCAAAGCGGAATGTCAAAGAAAACTATCTCTATTTTATAACCAGTACCGGAAAAACGCTTAATAGCCCCGTTTAAGTAAGCTACTTTACAGTGAGTGTTATCCAACACTATATTACGTTCATCTTCAATAGATTTGGATACCTTTCTATCAAACATAAGAGTTACCAATCTCTCTAAACCACTAGAAGGTACATAATCTTTACCAAAAAGATGTTTACGGATGTCATCTCTGGATATGTGATTATAGAAATTCAGATTCTTTTTAATCCAGGTTGTTTTGCCGGATGTTGGAATACCGCACATGATTATAACGGTAGGAACGTTTGTACCGTAGAGATTTTCAAAAGCATTGTGGTCCATATACATATTTGGGTTTGTTAAAGGGTCGGCCAGATGGATATGTATGAAACGATCTCTACTAACCAAATCTATAGCTCGACCCATGTTATGATAACTACGCATTGTCTTCTATATTTGTTTCGCCTTTATCAGCATCAGTTGATTCTTTTGCAAGGAATGATGAAGCTTTCAGCTTGTAAGCCGGGCCACCATCCTTACGCACTACTACACCTTCTGCAGGTACACGGTTTTCGCAATACACACAACCACCTATACCTTCAACACTCATTTGTAAATACTGGAAAAATGCTTCACCGAATCTTTCATTACCGCCATACCAATCTTCAAGATAGTCTCTTGCACGACCGAAATAAATCTCTTTCACAGTTTCCAGGTCATACTTCTTACAGTAATCTTTGATCTGCTGCCATGTGAATTCAATTACCTCACCATTAGGTTTGGTGTAAGTTACACGGTACACAACGAAGCGGTTTTGTGGTGGAGCTTTTACAGAATGGTCAAAATCGTATCCATCTATGTTCCGAGTGTAATGAATTATTTCACCTGTACTGAACGGTAAACAACCGTAATCGTAACCCTTCTGTATAAACGAAGCACTATCTTTCTCGTATCCTACAATTTCTCCATAGATAGAAATACCATCTTCAAGAGCGTGCTTGTATTTTTCGAATGCCTCTTTCCAGATGTTCGAAGTATAAAAATCTGGTCCATCGTTAATCCATTCCCCTTCTATACCTTTTGGGAGATTGGACTTTGGTTTACCGGATGAATAAATGTAACCGTAGTCCTTAGTTGGTATTTGACCACCGATTTTATTCAGTAACTTCTGCCAGAACGTAAGCTTTTTCGTTATCATAACTCTTGCTAAGATAGCAGATGAACCATGCCATTTATCAGTGATAAGGATAATATCGCTTGGTTTCAAATCTTTCAAATGTTTGGCCAGGTGTGCGGTATCAGTGTGAAAACGGAATTGATTTGGTATCAATAAACCACTCATCTTTTCATTCAACTTGCTTGCACGATCTGCTTTTGTACCTGGGGCAGATGGTTGCGAAAGCATATATTTACGACAAATTTCAACACCATCAATTTCGTTAAACTCATCACCTTCTTTGAAGGAATGACCACCGTTTATAGGAAGTGATTCCCAAAATAAAGATGAAATAGGAATAACGAATCCTGAACTAACGATACCACGAAACTTGATAGCCTTTACACGACCATTTGGTTCGAAGAAACCTTTTTTTAACGGGTCAGCATTAGAATTCAATTGTGATTCACGATACAGATTATTAGCGTGCAGGAATTCAGACGATAGTTGCGTACCAGAAGGGAAGAACAGATACGTAAGTGATTCATCACTATCCTTTCCTATAAGGCACTTATTACCGAAGACTTCAACCATCACCAAGTTGTCAAGTCCTTCCACTTTCTGCTTAACAGGAAGTTTTATCACCGTAGCGGTGTAATTAGCGGAGTGATCGAATATTTTTAAGCTCATTTGTTGTGTTTTTTTGGTGAAAAAAAGGGCAGTAATAAAACTGCCCCGTTGGTTTATTTCCGAAAGAAAATATTGAACAGTTTTTTATAAGTTCTACATGTGCCTGAGTTATACCACAAGAGTACATCGCCTTCCCTTGTAATATCAATAGAGGGACGGAACTTTAAAATAAATAAAATTGTAACTACACTTATGATAAACCAGAAAGGCATTAGTATTTAAGTTCTTTCAGTGATTTGATTCGTTTAAATCCAACATCGTATCGTTGGTTGTGTGGAGCATCCATTAGAAAACAACAGATGCCACCACGATTCAGTTCATCATAGTTATGAAAAGCATCATCTACGAAAACATCTACACCAGCATCTTTCAAAGCTTGTACTTTTGATGTATTAATAGGAACAGTTATAACTTTTGAACCTGGGAATTTGTGAAGTTCTAACCACTTTTCAGTTATATGTGTATCGACTGGACGACTGGTTACATAACAATGTGGTTCGAATGGTAAATCATTAGGACTGATCTTTGGTTTCAAGTTCAGGTAAAACTCATCGAGCGTACCAGCATCTTTCATTTTCTTGAATTCAGCACCCATGCCACGATGATAATTCCAACAATCAGGACGATCATCGACCCCGTGTACCGCAGCCCACCCCGCAGTGAAATCAGCTAATACTTCATCAATATCCAAGCCAATTTTCAACTTAGGAAGCAATACGTGTAAACGATCATCGCCTTGTGGGAAATGATAGTAATAGGAAGTAATAGCATCCCAATTCCATGCTGCCAGTGCTGAATGCAGTTCCCCGGTGTGGTTGGTACATTTCCATTCTTCAGGTGTACCTTTTAATACTGATTCCTGGCATTGTGGGCATTGTGGGTCATAATCATAATCTTCACCTTTGGCCCATGCAGCTTGGTGGCGAAGTGCTGAATCGTAGCATTTAGACCACGCCATTCCCTGAAGCCAGTTGTAGACTGCGTATTTTCTTGCACCTTTTGTGAAAATTTGTGCTTTCTGTTGTTGAGCAAACGGTTCGAGCAGGGCGTATTTTGTCTTATTTTCGTTCTTCCTACCGCCTTGTCCTATTTTCATTGTTATGTCTTGTAAGCCATTACCAGAACCGCCTATATCGGTATCTCTGAAAATGTTGATTTTAATTTCCATGACGCAAAAGTAGTTTTTTGTTTTTGAATTTTCCTATTATGGGATGTTAAAATTTTGTTAGAGGTTGTAATGTTTACATGCTGATCTCAATTCCTTATTTATTTCTAATAGGCGAGTATAGGAGTTAATGTTTATAAATTCCCGGTCGATTTGCCAATCTTCATAACCTAATTTGCGCATATACCTATAATACTTCCGTTTTTCACTCCCAGGGCGTTTAAAGCGGCGTGGTTGATCTGAAATGTGCAGAGCAATGATGTACGCCACTAAAAAAATACCGCAGAGAATACAGATAAAACCAGGCCACATAACGTTTGATTTAGAATGGTAAGTCGTCGATAGGTTCATCAAAATCCATATCAGTTTGCTTACCGGGTTTAAAACTTATTTTATCTTCTTTAGGAGTATTGAATTTGTTGAATTTCCCACTTGGTGTGATTACTTCAAAACCTTTACCCGGTCTCTTAAACTGCGCCGCTACGTCTTTTTTAAGTTCGTCCTTCAACAGCTTCTTAACCTGAGCCGGGAAGTTTTGTTTTGGTTCAAGTACCCAGTCAGCGTATTGACGTGTTTCAGCATCGAACAAAACTCGTTTATTGAGATGTTTTCCAAATTTATAAACCAAGAAACCTTCATCATCGTACACCAATTTCCCGAAGAAATCTGCAGCACCGGGTGGAATACCACACTGCTCCATCACTTTATCGAAGTCAAAATCTTCTTCACGAATCTTTTCAAGTTGGTATTGCAGGATGATCTCAGTGGCTTTAACATCGGACATCGCATCGTGAGCATTCTCCATTTCCTCACCAGTATATCGCTTATATACAGCACCTAACGTCCGGGGATTAACAGCGGTCTCCAATTTCATTACGTCAATAACCTTACCGGACAGATTTAGTTCTACACCCACCCGATCAAATTCGGCCATTAGAATAGGAATATCAAATTGAATAATGTTGTATCCGATCAGTTCTGAATCTTCAAAAATCTTCTTTAGCTTTTTAGCGTCATCAGAGAATAATGGTGCGTTTTTCACCATCTTATCGGTAATACCGTGAGTGTCCAACGCAGCCTGGGAAATGGGCATTTCGGGATTGTAGAGCTTAGATTTGCTGAGCAATACTTTTCCATCCTCATCGAAGCAATGGATAGCAAGCTGAACAATCCGGTCTTTTGCTTTGTCTGCACCAGTTGTTTCAATATCGAAAATTACTTTTTTCATTGTTTGTGTTCTTGACGGTACATGTAAATTATTTCACCCGAAGTAACATCTTTACAATCTGTTTTCTCAGGATAATATTTCATTACCAAATTAGCCCATCCGTTTTTACATTCTATAATGTCTTGCATTGGTAAACTTCTCCACCAATGTTGAGCATATGCACCATGCGTGTCAAATTCTTCATCTGGTTTTGAAGGATGATACCAGTTATCATGATGATTTCTGTTTTTCCAACCTTCTTTTTGCAAAGCTTCTACGATGTAGGGAAGGCGACTACCTGCCGCTCTCATTTCGTCAAACATGTCTGTGTTCATTCTGCTACAATTTTTTGTTCGTTACAATGTTTACAAGTAAACAATCTAACAGTGTTAAACCAATCGTGTTTTAATTCTGGCGCACCCCAAGCGTGATAACCGAAGAAACAAAATATCTTTCTCATTATTTGCGCTTGTATATTGTTTCGAAATACTGATCTAGTGAAAGATGGTTATATTGGGTAAAATGTTCAATCACACCTTCAGTATTCACCCACCCACTTCTACCAACCGTACCCCATATTCCAGGTGTAGCCGATGGATTATATTTACCTTGAATAAAAACAAGCAATGCTTTTAAATCATTTTGTGCTGCTTTATGCCCATCTTGATAAGAAGCTAGTGCTATAGCTTTTTGTTTTTGGGTGGTTGCTTCCTTTTTACCCCATGCGTACATAACAGAATCAATTACAAGTTTGCTATTTACATGTTGATCGTATAGGAACGCATCCTTTTTATTTTCGTGTTTTGAGTTTTCCATTTAATGTTTTTTAATCTTGAACATGTACAAAATATCTTGTCTAGGACCAGGTACTATTTTTACTCCACCATAACGTGTAGGTATTAACATTCCAGGGTCAAGTAATGTTTGATACATGCTAAAAGCCGTAAAACAAGTCGATGCGTAACCTCTTTTTATTTTCCCATTGAAATCTCGGTAGATAACGATTCTTGGCAAATTTATATCTTTAGGCATCATCTTTTGAACTGTTGAACGTTTATAAATCCATTTTTGTAATGTTCACGAGGTCTGTCCCACTGCTGTGTATCCATATGCCAGGCTATCTCAAGAAGTGTTTGCTCCCATCCCTTAAACCAGTGCATGTTTTCGTGACCATAACGCTCAATATACAGGTCATTAGCCGTGTATTGATAGATGTAAGGCACTTGTTCATCTGAATCAATTACCACGTTTAATGGGTTTCCAACAGTATAATCTTTGTACTCACCGTCACGGAAAGTTTTAAGCCATTCACGGAGTAGATAATCGTAGACGCTGTGCTGTTTAATGTAACCAAAACGTTTAACTGCGTCTTTGAACAAGAACGCATCATTGGTCCACTTCAGGTCTATCTCTCTTACTTCTTTCTTTTTGTGATTGAAATAAATATCATCCAGCGCACCTTTGAGAGGAAGAAAGTCAACGTTATCGAAACCTGATATTTCAAGATCAGCGTAGATTTGTTGTTGGAATATTACTTCACATCCTTTATTAGGTTTAAAGAATCCCTTAACCAATTTATCAGTGTACAGAATTTCACAAAGCTTCTTTGCCAGGTCCACGTCAGTTTGGGTCACAGCTTGTTTACCTTCGATCTTCTTCAGAAACTCAAAGTAATCACTACCGTTCTTTATAACTTCGTTATAAGCACGAATAGGCTGAGTAGCGAAGTAGTCATTATCCTTTGCAATACTCTTAATAAGGTCCTCATGATCGAGTTTAAGCTCTTTCATAGGAATTTGCTTGCCCGGATTAAGCTCATTCATCTTAGCAGCGTTAGCATTAAGCTCCTTAACCCGGTTATACACCCCGCCAACTACTTTTCTTACGTTCTCAGACGGAAGTGGAATATCGGCGATTATAAAACGTTTTTCAAAATGCTTTGGAGTAAACACCAGACAGTCAAGTAGTGAACCAAATCCTGCAGCTACACCAGCAGAGGGGCGGGGACGTGATTTTAATATCCATGTCTCTTGCCACTTCTTCGGTGACATATCTTCCCAATCCTTGATCGCAGTTTGGGAGATCGCAAATTTCTTGTTGTAGTCGGTGACCACTTGTTTATTTTTGTTCATGAATTATAATTTTTGGAAACGAGTTCCGGGTATTAAATATTTACCTGGAAAGAATCTACCAGTTTCATTTGTAACTAACACTACTGTATGCACCCAGTATTCAACATTTCCTTCTTCTGTTGCTTTTACAACATGTTGAACAGGTGTATTTGTTACAAAAAGCGGTGTAACATCTTTGAAACCGCAATCCAATATATCCAGGTATTTGAATTTTTTATTCAAAGGTAATTGAAATTGTTGTCCATCCGCTCCATACATTACATTGCGATCTGGTTTATGGTCATCCGTTATTATCGTACCAAAATCTTTAAAAAACGATGTCATGTTTTTTAATTTGAGCCATGTACTCAGGTCAATTCCAGTATATTCATTGCCAAACCCGAATGAAGCAAAAGCCTCAAACTCACCGGGTCTTAGCATCTTCTTTCTTGCAGGATAAATTTCACGTAGATCAGGATGAAGTTCTTTTACAATTTCCAGTTCTTGTTCATTCACCATTCCGTAATACTGATTAGTTTCAAGCCAGAAACTATCAAATTCTGGTTCATTGCTGTAAGGGTCAATTCCTACAGCATATGTACTACTACCATCGGGGTGAATAAATCTTATACCTTCAAGTTTTGTTTCACCCGCTTCATATCCAAAACCTTTGTATTTATTTATAGGCATTTTACCTACTTCGTCTAGGTAGTACGTTGATTTTGGATTAATAATTTCAGTTATGAAATCATTTTGATCTGGAAACTTTTGTTTAATTTCTTCAGGTGTCATGTTTTGAATTGAAGTGTGTTGTTCAGGATGACGAGCATTGTACATAGCTACTAACTGTTCCTGGCTTAAATCAGCCTGGCCTATTTCGTCTGGAATGTAAGGACGAAATGTAAGTGGTTTTCCAGTAATAGCGTCATTGTTAGAAATGTCTTTATACCACTCATCGTGTAACAAACGATAGACATGTGCGTTGGGTTGGATGTTTGGATTGAGTCTTTTAAGTTCTTCCCAATTACCACCTATGAAATCGTTTATGAATACACCAATCGCACCAGATCGTGAAACACCAGCAGTGCAGTGAATAATTACTGCTTCTTTGTCCTTATTAGCTTTGATGAAAGCATAAAGCTCTGCAGCCTGTTCTTGTGTCATCGCTTTGACTACTTCTTTACGATTTTCACCAATAATGTCAACTTCTGTATCTTGTTCCAGATCACCGAATATCATGCTGATTATATTCTTTTTGTTACTGGAAAAATAAGACGATTGTTTATCGTCATGGTTGTTTATAGATATAAAGAATATCTTATCCTGCTGCTCCACGTTATCATTGGTTATACCTTTACGTGTCAAATATTCGTTGAATAGCGCACGTCCTAAGACTATTATTTTCATAATTTTACAATGTTTTTAAAGTAATCTTTTCCGAGATGAATCCATATCTCCCTATCATGATTTAAGATCAATGCCTGACCTACACGACAAGGATTATAAGAAAGACTGAAATGTTTTATTTCACCTGTTGATTTATTGTAAGGAACAGTATGTACAACAGGATAGAGCTTGGCCAGTTCCTCAATATGATAAGGTATATGGAAGTCCAGGGATGGTTTTGGGTCTTGTTTTATACCCAACAACTTTTTTAAAAAACTAAGCATCTAAATATTGTTTTAAAGTTTTTGGTATGAAATCGAATTTCCAATCACCCTTCTTCTTACCCTTAGCGATAAGCTTCTTAGTCACTACTTTATATTGGAAATATGGCACGGCGGCTAAAGGTATAAAAGTTTTTTTGAATAACGCAATAGGTTCTATTAAATTAACAAATATTTTTTCCTTATCCCATAAAAACTTCTGATTGAGAACGAATAATCTTTCCATGTTATTCTGATCGAAGGTCGGTTTCACTTCTATAACAACTCCTGGCGTATTCTTGTAGAACAGCATTCCGGGAACAAATAAACATTCAGGTTCTAAAGAGGACACAAATAACAGATGCCCTTTAGCACTGAAATTAACAATGAAATCAGGCGTGTATTCAGATCGGCGAAGGAGCGTTTGTGTTTTATTTTCACGCTTGATCTTGGTTTTTAATTGCGTCAGCTTAATATAATCACGCTTCAAACCCGAAGTCATAGGAAAAGGCATTTCTGTTTTGGACCAGCGTATAACCAATCCTGCATCTTGCAACTCCTGCAGCCACATGGCGACAAACACTTCTTCATCGGAGTCGAATTTAACTCCTTTGTATACCAGCGTTGTTTTATTCTTTATTATTTGCCCCATAGTAATGCTGTTTCTAATTTTTTAGCCCTGTTTGTTATTAATTCATCTTGATACGCATTGGAATAAACAACTCCACCGCATGATAAATGATGAATAGTAGGCGTGTTTATCTTGGCTAGTTCTTCAGGTGTGTAGACATGAGGTGGGCGGTTAGCAATTTCTTCCAACTCAGCAAGACATTTTTCAAGGTCCTGTTCACTCTGGTCCAGCAATTTTAACGTATCCCATCCACCAGTATCAGCCATTCCACCTGTATACCATGACCACCCACGTTTCTGACCCGGTTCTTGTCCGGGGTGGTGTTGAGCTATCTTTTTGACGAGTTCTATTATTTTTTTAGCGTTATTCATGATTTTGCATTTGTAAAATTGAAATAATACCTTTTTCGTGTGCTTTTATAAATTCAAGACATGTTTCTTTTTGAAGTTTACTAGACGCTTCCATATATCTTTTAGCCATATTCTGTCTTGATTCAAGAACATGTATAAGTTGCTGAATTGTACTGTGAATTGGACAAGAGGCAATAACGTACATGTTTTTTTCAATTTTTGCTATATCAATGGCTTCTCCCATATGTTTTTTATTTGTGTCCAGTTAATTGAACGGTTGTTTAAAAAATTACTTATCTCGTTAATGCGAGAGAAAATGTTTTGATGATTCCAGGGACGCTTTTCTTTTAACGCTACCATCGGATGTTCAAGTTTGAAAATGTCGTTAGCTTCAGGATTGATATACTGAGCGAACTTGTGAGCGTGTTGACCAATTAGAACATAAATGATACCACTATTATGTGTACCCATGAACTTGAACAAATGTTTCATAAACGGATGCCATAATTTCAAATGCGCTCCGGGTTTGCCCGGTATAGATGTAATATCGCAGTTTAGTAGTAATACTCCCTGATCTGCCCATCTCCACAAATCCGGTTCACGATGCAGATATAAACCATCTGATACATCTTGCTCCACTGCGTCGAAGATACAATCCAAACATTTTGGCCAGTCAACCATGAAATCAGTGGTCTTTGAACTGAATGCTAATCCATCATTCTCTTTCCCATAAGGATTCGTTGTAAGAAACACAGTAATCATATCACCATATGGGCAAGAACGAAATGCTTTGAAGATGTCGTCAGCGACAGGATACATCTTTTCCAAACTCTTGTTTTGTTTAACAAGCTCAGCACGGATGCTTTTCCATTCGTCAGATTGAAGAAACGGTTTAAGTATTCTGGCCCAATCATAGCCCATTATTTCTGCGTAATCAGCCATTAATCAACTTTTTGAATTTCTTCTTGAACCTGGGCGATAGTTTTCTGTATTCTCATAAACACTTCCTTGTCTTCAGGTTTCAATGACTTTTGCATTTCTGCAATAATTTTATTATTCTCGTATCGCTCTTTTTCCAGTGATTCGTGATATACCAATGCTTGAATAAAGATATTATTGAGAGCCGGGTAATTATCGTGTATTTTTGTTGTTGGATTTTCCACTGCTTCGTTTACCTTGTCATATATGTAGCGAAGCATGTTTGTATAAGCAGGATGGGTTTGATCTGCTAAATACTCGTAATAGTCAACAATGCGCTGTTTTTCATATTTCTTAGCGTAGAAGTACCAGATGAATAATGCTTCTTTGCTGAGGAATACACGGAATTTTTCACTTTCTTCTTTCTCAATATCGGTTGCAGAAATAGGAGCTTTATAAGGTACACTATTTTTATTTAGGTAATTGGCTACACCAGCGTCGATGGCATCCAATGCGTTATTGGCGGTGGCATATGGGCGATCACCGTCCTGGAAGTTAATGAAACATTCGTGTTTACCTTGCTTGTTGAAAACAACTTCAACTCTGTTTGCTTTGCAGAATTCGTATATAGTCATTGTGTAAGTTTGTGGTAAAGATAAAGATATTTTTGAATTTTTCAAATTATTTCATGAATTCTGAAAATCGGTATCACTAAAATACAAAGAAGCTTTTTTCTCACCGATTGCGTATGATATAGCTTTTTTAAGTGCTTCCATTTTTGAATTATGATCGGCAACGGTATAACGAATTTGTTTAACCAGGAAATATTCATACATCACTTGTATGGTTGAGGTTTTGTTATATCCTTTACCAGCCTTGCCACCAGATTGAATCGGTAGCTTAATGGTGTATTCTTTACCTCTGTGATCTTGTAACTTTAGCGGAAGTTTACCAATGAATCTCATATAACCCCCTGTTTTTTTAAAAGTTTTTCAACTGCTTTCAATCCTTTGGCCTTTGCCAGATCAGAAAAGTCTTTGATGCCTTCCTTGATTCTCATTTCAACCGGAACGTAGATTGGAATATAATTTTTTTTGCGCATTCCTACCATTCCTCTCATCCCAGGATAATCATTATCCCATCCGCAGAATTGGTTTGTATAATTGAACTTCATTATCCGGTCAGCTTGTGGGCTTATAGCATGAACTGATTCGTTTTGTGAAGCAATTGTATCCAAGAACTTTTGTATAATCAATCGGTCCTTTTGCGCTTTGGCCACAAACACATTTTCTGTCTTAAACTTTAATTGGTCCAGACCGAACGGAACATCATTAGGAATGTTGGATACCCATTTTAAATCTTCAGCACCGGGTGAATAAACCTTCACCTTTAATTCATCGCCAATACGCACGCACAGGGCGTAACGCAAATTGTTATCTCTATTAGGTATAAACTTCTCAGCAATGTAGAGCTTTTTAATAGGATAGATGTCATTGGCCTTTAACTCGGCCACTGTAATACCATATTCTTTCCAGAAGGCGAAGTTTTCCGAATTCCATTTATCAGCATGGAAATGGATGGCTGTTTCCATTTTCATCTTCTTTTCGAAGTCGGCCATGTCAACCATGATTTTCTTCGCTGCAGCGGATTGCTGGTTAGTTAGTAGACCGAAATCAGTGGCAATTCTCTTAATCGCTTCACTGAAAGATAATCTATATAATCGCTGGACGAACGCAAAGGCATCAAATTTCTCGCCATTTCGTCCCAGGTCGTTATATATCAGCTTTCCGCTCTTTGAAACGTAGAAGCCAGCAGAAGGGTTAGAATCCTTTCGAAACTTGCAGGGATAAATATCTCCTATCTTAAAAGGCCCATGATAATACCCGAAGATCATACTGTCACTTATTTTAGACAGTATGAAATCCTTATTTAGTTTGTGTGTAGCTTTAACTTGTTTAAAATCGAACATACAGGTATTTTAATACAAAACCCCCACCACAGGTGGCGAGGGTTATAGATAGAAAGAAAGAAAGATTACCAGTTGAAATCATCACCGCCTTCTTCTTCAACAGGCTCGGTTTTTTTAGCATTCTTTGCAGGTGCTTTACCATTGCTTTTTTCAGGAGCAGAGGTTTTCTTAGCACTTTTTGCAGGAAGCGTATCTTTTTCATCATCATCTCCACCAAAATCGTCATCATCGGTGCTGTTCAACAATCCACCTTTCTTACCTGACGCTTCAGTTGTGCGGGTTGATAGCTTAACGAATTGCTTCCATTCTTCAGAACCTTGTTCAAATGCTCCCAGGTCAACTTGTTCTTCGATAACGAAATCAGTAAGAGGAATACGACCGTAGGTCACTTTACCATTGATCTCACCACCGACAACAATTGTCTTAGCACCAGCTTTCTTGCTCACCAATGCTTTTTTGAAATACTCAGCAACAGATTCTACTGATTTAAAATCAGCATCCAACTCTGTGCCAAGCCATGCTTCGTGCAAATACTGCAAGCGAGAAAGTGGATTAAATTTAGATTTTGGGTCTTTAGTCTTCAATGTGAACTTTTCAGTGATTGAAAGACCATCCTGGGTACTAAACGTAACCGCCATGTAGGGGATACCTGAATCAAATTCACCAGATTCAACTTCGGAAACTCTTGTGCGGTAATATCCGGGTTTCAGATAACTACCTGCTTTGGCGGCTTCCACGCCTTTAAAATTAAAACTCATAGACTTTGTTTGTTTTTATTAATTAATAAAGATTTTATGAAGATTGTTTGTAATATTCAACCATACGTTTTGCTACAGTTAGCAGATCATTTGGTATTTTTTGATCGGCAAACATCCCTTTAGGCGTTTTTACCGTTGAATTAGCACGGCGTGTCCAGAAGAAATGATTTACTTCGCCATCTTCTTCAGCTTCTTTATCACAAAGAAGTACGGTAGTGAATAAACCTTCGTAAGTAACTTTCTCTTTCACGAATTTACCCATTGTCTTAGCCTGGATGACAGTATCACCGGATACGTTATCACCAGCTTCGATATGCTGAAGAACGAAGATCACGAGGTCTTTGCGCAATCCTTTAAGGAATTCAACAAGCTCAACCATGTTTACAGCGATGTCGTTGAATTTATCAAATGATTTTTCGCTAATGCGATTGATAAACGTGAACAACGAAAGATATTGATTGTCATCAAGAACGATGATCTTTATCTCAGGACGGTTATCGCTTATGTGTTGAAGAACTTTAGCGATAGAACTTGTTTTCTTTGAAGAAAATACGTTACCAGTGTTTTTTTCAATGTTGAATTTCTTGTAATTCAATTCAGCACCGGGGAAAGGCAGGTCCTTACCAACCGGGTTAACAATAAATGTGTTTTTTGGTGGAAGGGTTTCTGCAGCAGTTGTTTTACCGCTACCTGATTCTCCCAATATTAATGCGACTTTAGCCATGTTGTTTTATTGAATGCAAATGTAATGGAAATATTTTAATGTTTCCTAATTTTAATTGTTAGAGTTTTGTTAACTCCTTTATAAACCTTTCGGGTAAATAGATATTTGGAATATCCAATGCTTCTTCAAATAAAGGTGCAATATCTTTTGGTTCATAACCAGCAAGTCCACAACCGATCTCGGTTACCAAAAAATCAAGCATATCATTATCTATCGCAAATCTTATAAATTCATAAACGAATGGTTTTATTTCAGCAATACTCATGGTTTTTATCGACGCATTCTTTGTCGGTATTCCATAAGTTCTACCTTGAAGCCCTACACCTTTTCCCCACTTAGCTCCCCATTTCAATGCTTGCTTGGCTGCTCCACGTCCATGTTTTCCTGAAAGATTCGACCCGAAAACAAATACCTCATCGTGAGATACTGTTGTAATATTACTAGGCGATGTTCTCATTTTTAAATTTTATTAAATTCATCTTCGTGCAACGCAATATAAACACCATCTTCGCACACTAAGAAATAATCAAAAACCTCGAATACTTCTTTATCCTTTTTTTCTAACTCTATTTTGTATTCGTTTATGAATTGCTTTAATATAGGGTCACCATCCTGGGCAGTCTTTAATTCAGATATAATATTATCGTTTACCTCAGCTTGAAGTATAACCAGTACCTTACCTTTTTTCTTACGTCCCATATTAAAACAGTAATCGTATTTTAGGATTATCTAATCTTGATTCGAAATCATAAAGATCATCGGCATTTTCACTATGAATATACCTATTTGTTCTACGATCAAAACGCATTGCGAATTCTTGTGGAATACCGACCAGTTTTTGCTTTTTAATCTTCTGAGATGTAAACAGAACTTCTTCATCCTTCTTATCAGAAGCGTATAAAGGACGCTGTATTGACAAGATATTATCCGTACCATCAGCCCATGTACCACCACCTTTAATGTTGTACATAGTTGGTTTAGGGTATAAACCGTTTTCCTGAATCCTGGGTGTTAGCTGGTGCATAACCAAATGTAACGATACATTATACTGACGTGTGAAATCAGTGGCCAACGTTGTTACATAAGCTGCGTATTTATCGTCAGCGTTTAAGTATTTTGATGGTCTTGCTACTTTAATAATAGGGTCAACCACACAAACTTTAACGCCTTTTTCTTCAATCAATGGGATAAATGATTTCAAGACTTTCACCAAACTGTTGCGAGGTGGGCGAATGTAATTGAAGAAGAAGAAATCTTTTATCTTCTCATACGTCTCCATATACATTTTATGACCTATGAAGTGTGGACTATCTTTATCTGTTGATCGTCCTGCAGCAGTGTGAATAATGTCATCGAAAAACTCCTTTGCAGGATAATCTTCAGGAGCATAGAAAGCGAACTTCCACTCGTCACCGATATGTCTTTGCTCCAATGCCTTTACAAGGGAAAGATAACGTATGAACTGAGATTTACCTTCATTGGAATATCCGGTCCATATATTAAATTCCCCCATGCGCCAGGTCCAGGCATTATCTAATCCGGGTATGAATGTAGATGTACCTTTTTCCTTGCCATGCTCAAGATCGAACTGCATGTCTTCGATACAGTCATCCATTGTAAGAATTTCTGTACCTTCATCACGAAGTACTTCTACCTGTTCCTCATAAGAGAGTTTTTCTTCTTGCATTATAAGAGATCAAAAGGGTTTTTATCAAAATAATCTTCAATGCCGTTTTTCAATCTGTTCTGCAGAATGAAAATTATATCTTCGATATGCTTCTGTTGTCCTTCAGGATAATTGTTATCAAAAGCATAATCCAGTTTGAACTTTAAGATTTGTTCGGCGGTAAGTAACTTTAAACCATTGACAAACTCCCAAGCAACTTGGAAATTTTCATCGGTAGGTGTCATTACATCAACCTGAATCCCTTCTATTGAATAGGATTGACGAATAGTTCCAGAGACTACTCTGGATTGACTAATGTGTTCAATCGAATCTTTCATTCCATCAATTTTGATAAATCCGCATCCATCTGGAAGGAAAATATCAATATCTTTTGGTTCACGTCTTGTTTTAATGAACCGAAGTTGCATAGCCAGGCTTCCGCTTAACATTGCGTCAGGGTTAGCTATCAAAATCTTTTTGGCAATTTGTTGTAATTTTTCCATTAGAAAAGTAACTTTATAGTATAAAATAATTGTAACATGTGCAATACTTGATCGAAACCTACTACTACAAAACCATTGTGATAATCATTTTTAGCAAAAAATGGTTTTGATATTCGACTTGTTATATAATCAGTTATAAAATGTAAAACAAATGTAATCCCTGCGAATATTAAACATTTCCATCCAAGACTCATAGTTGCTAATAACCATATTAGTGAATAAACACCAACGTGATAAAACAAAAACTTGTTGGATGAACTTTTATTGATAGCTTGTTCATGAGTTTGTAATCCAAAATCAGCAAGGAAATGAATTAAAATCATAAAGATAAAAAACTTATCGCTCATCAAAATAGTTCTTTAGTATTAATAACTGTTGGTTTCTTTTTCAGTTCTTTGTTTTGTTTATCAGCCACCTTCTCTTTGCGATCACGGAAGTTGTCGTTGAACTTCGCATCGTTATCACGCCATGTAACAAGACGACCAGCGATGTTGAATGTTCCTTTCTTATTCTTTATAATCTCCCAACGCATTTTCTTTCCACCATCAGACACCTCGGACCAGTATTTAAAGAAAGCTTTACACATTTCAGAACCATGACCTTTTTCCTTGCCAACTTCTATTACACGTTTTTTAAATGCTTCAATGCGATCAACCAATTTCGTGCTTTCGTTAACTACTTCATTTACTATTTCTTCCGGTTTGATGTGGGCAGATGCTTCGGCGAATGCCTGTTTTACAATTCCTTCAGAATCAGTCAGGTTATCAACCTGACCGCAGATTTTAGCATAAAGATATAATATGTTTTCGAAATCAACAAATCTGTTTGAGTTAATATCGAATTTTTTACAACTCAATTCACACATCATTTTCAACACACCACCAGTGAGGGTAACAGATTCCTGGACCAAGATCACTTTAGCACTCATCCATATCCCGTTTATTTCTTTGGAAAAACCAAGCCAGGATTCGTTTCCGGCTTCGGATACCAAAGTATAACCGTAGCCTTTCATTAATTTTATTGCAGCTTCTTTTGTCATCTTAATTATATTTTGGATTTCCTTGTTTGATGAAGGTAACAGGTGGTACACCTCTTAAACTTCTTTCCAAGTTTGTATATTCTATCACTGCGTCTAGGCATTCGGCTGCAGGTTTATGTAATTCTTTTTCAAGTTCTTTCATCCTATTGAATTTTTTCAAGTCTTCTTCATTCTTGATATAGTCAACATAATCCTCACCGTTGCTTATAAAGTCACTCATAATTAATGTATTTTAATAATGAAATTTTGCAAAGTTTGTTTACGCTTTGCAAGTTCTTCGATACGGCTGTCTATTTCGGCGATAGCGTGTTTAACATTACCCAGGTCGGATAAGTTTTCAGCCAACTTGTAACCATCGGTACACGACATTGAAATAATTGGATATGTTTTCGAGATATGAGAAAGAATATCCCGTATCTGACGATCATGCTTGGGCCATTCCCATTCTAGTTCCTTAGCGATTTCCGCTTTGGTTACAAAACCTTTTGTTGCCAGGAATGCGTGTACAACTTTGCAACGCAATTCAAACATTGCTGTTTTTGGTTTCTTGTGCATGATTTAATTTTTAAATTCGTCATAAGTAGCTTCTCCGTTTTTAACAGTTACTACTACTTTAACACCGCTTCCTCTTATACCTTCTTCTACGGTTAATTCATAATATTTTGCATTATAAGAAAGTTGTATAATGCTACCGCCTAATACACCGTTGTATAAACCATCAGGTAGTACAGCAGGTTGTGGTATTTTTTCTGTGATTTTTAAAATTTTCATATTTTATATTTTTAACAGGTTCTTTCTGGTGATTTTCCTACAACTTTAAACCAATCATCGGACACATGTCGCCAAATATAATCAAAACCGCCTTTACAACCTACAACCTGATCGTTAAACTTATGTTTATTTCGGCAACTTTTAACATAATTGAACTTTTCAAGTTCTCCTTGTGCCAAATTTGTTTCATCTTCCCATACTAAAACCGGAATAAGTTTTGCAATTATGCGAACATATAACGGTGGTTTTGATTCTTTTGATAACAGGTCATCAACTGTAAATAATGGTTGCATGATTATATTTTAAGATCAATGAATTCAATTTCACCGAGGTTGCTGGTACATTTACGTACCCATTCACCTACTATACTTTCCTTATAGAACACTTTACCGTGCTTATCAACTTTGCGAATCCAGGGTATCATGAAAATTATCTTCGCTATTTCAGATTGTGGGAGACGTTTCATACGGCCACCACGCTGCTCGAATTCCGTAGTACTACCATCCACTGCTTCAAAAATTGCGGTATTAGCATTTTTAAGATTTATACCTCTTTTGATTTTGCTTACTACAGCTATGGCCGAGATCAGCATTTTCTGGAATAGAGAAAGAATATTATCCTCCTCGTTCTTTCCGTGATAACTGTATTTACATACACGATCAGCTTGGTCCGTGCGTTGACAGAAGATCACCAGACGAGTTTTCTTATCTTTCTCCCACAACCAGCGCATAAGCTTCCGGCAGTGTTTGTAAGAACTATTCAGATTAAAAAGGAACTCACGTCTCTTACCAGTAAAATACCTCGCCGCATCTTCATTATCTTCATTTAATTTAATACCAATCAACCTGGTCAAACGGTCGTATTCACCAGATTCTTCTTCGGTCATCGGATAATTGTAAGCGTAGTAATGAGTCTTATTAATGATACCACGATTCTCAGCTTCAACTGTATCAAGCTTGAACGAGATCGGAACAATTTCCTTTAACAATTTACGCTTTGCTGGTGAGAGTGTACCAGTCACCAGTATCTTAAAACGAAACTTGTTCTTGAAAAACACGTTTGAATAAACCGGGGTCATTGCAAAGTCAGCCTCATCCGCTAACAGCAAATCATACTTCTCACCTGTCCATTTACAAGCTGTTTGATAACACTCAAGACGTGTCATCCTTTTTATCCTCGCACTCCCCCATTTTTCAATTTGTTCCGGGAAGCCTTCCTCATTAGAATCACGCAAACGCTTATTATCGCAAACATAAAGAATACTTTTTATTTTATACTTATCAATTATTTCTTCAGCCAGATCAATCATCACCTTGCCCTTACCAAAACCCACAGATGCGATCAATGCACAATTGTATTCAGCCGCTCTTGCTGAAGTCATCGCTTCGTCTTGCGCTATCTCCCTTGCTATTTGTGCGTTGTTCATTACTTCTTTATTGGTCCTACTAAAACTGCAAGTTTACTATATCGGAGTCCGACAGATTCATTTTTCAAAAGTGTTTTCCAGTTCTTTATCACAGTTATGTTAGTCACCTTTGAACAATGTGGAAATTGTGACCATGTAAGATCAACTTCGACACCGTTTATAATATTCCAAAAATGTCGTACTGGTTTCTTTGAACCTTTAACAATGACATCCCCACGAACAATATCACCTTTAAACCAATCCTGAACAACCAACGCTGTAACTAAACATTGTCCGAAAGCAGGAATACTACCGTCATAATTTCTATAATATGAAGTTTCAGCAGACCATGCTTTTTCAAGTTTTTGGCGAAGATATGTTATTGTTTTCATGTTGGAAATTCAAGTTTCATGTTTTGCATGTTCGGGTCGATCTGTTTGATTATATCACGAATTCGTTCCAGGTAGAAACGATAATCAACCCTGTACGCTTCAAAATCTTTTTCCTCATACTGATTAAAGTAAGTCATGTTCCAGCCTTTTTGAATTTCAGTTGGTTTCTGACCGTATTTTTTAGCACCTTGTTTATACTTCTTCTTCAAGCTACAATTGCTGTGAGAGACATAATACCGAACAACTTGTTGATGTAGAGTATCTGTAACTAGCTGACCATCTTTGATGGTGTATTGTTGCAGGTTGAAATCACGCTTCACTTTCACACCAAGACAAAAGTCATAAATGTCTTTGCATTCTTTCACATATTTTTCAATAGGAACGTTGTTGATAAAGTATTGTTCCAACGCTTTTGGAACGACGAGGGCTGAGGGGTTTCTGTGATAATCAAGCTCCTTATCTTCCGGGTTCATTGAATATGCGAAAGCCGCACCTTTACGTTTTACTTTACCTTTCTCGTTAACCGCAATATAGTTGTTAACGTCTTTGATGACCATCTTGGTATAAAACTGTTCTTCCAATTCCAGCTTCGTTAGTTTCATCCACTCATCCATTGCCTCTTTCACTTTCAACTTGTGCTTCGGATGGTAACCTACTGACACACCATCGGTGTTCAATTGGTAGAATTTACAATCCGGTACACGCTTTTTAATGTATTCGGCAAGCATGAGAATAAGCAACTGACCATTTATCGTGATACTAAACGTGTATTTAGGGTCATGGAAATAGTTGTTCGGTTCTTTACTCAACCCGTATGCTGCATTAAGAATGACCTTAAAGATGTAGTTGATCGGACTTTCCTTTGGAATCTCAGTACGTTTAATGTACAATTCTTCATACACGTCACAGAAATCTTCTGACAGGTGTTCAGGGAACAAACGATTTTGAATACCCAGGTTGGGATAATATGATTTCACATCAATGTCATGGATGTACCATTCAGGGTTAGAAGTGTACACACCTGGATTAACGCAACCGTGAATACCGCCAAGACCTACTACTACTTCAGGGATGTTGTGATAACGGAATGTTTTATTAACTTCCGTAAGGTCCATATTGTTCTGAGTGAAGTTGTACGGATTAAAGGTTAACTTCTTGTAGAACTCATGCGCTCCCTTGAGAATCGGGTCTTCAAACTTTATGTACTTAAAAAGGATTTGCTTTGTAAAGATTGTTTGACGATAAGTTCTACGTTCTTTTAGATCACGATAAGGAATACCCATTTTCTCGCTAAGGAATTGACCAAATATCTCACGAGCTAACCGAGGCTCGGATGCGTTCATCAAATCCAGTCCGTATTCATGACTCAGCTTTAAACGCAGATCGGTCTCAAACATTACACGTTTGAAAAATTCGTATGTAGCATCGGTATCGTTCAGGTTATAACGCTTGATCGTACCGAACATTGTTTGAGTAATGTGCGTATCGTGCGATATAGGCATTGATTGAATGTTTGGAAATCTCATTGTGAATTCCAACCACTTCAGCGATACACGCTTGTTCTTACTGTCGTAGTGACGCTGCTTCATCAGGTCAAGCTGAGGTATGGTCATTTTCCATGCAGGGAGAAGGTTGTTCCATTTTTCCTCATCGGGCATGTTTATGATTTCCTGGGACAGTTCGTAAATCTTGGCTGCAATAATTTTAGGATTAAGATTCTTGAACATCTTACGATTTATAATAAGATATTCAATTATCTGTCCGTCAAATCCAATATTGTTATAACCTACCATCCAGTAGCCTTCACGTTTGAACTTACGTAACCACCCGATAATTAAATCGAAGTCGTTACGCTTTTCATGAACGACAAAGAACTTCTCTTTACCGCTTGCGAAATCTTTGAACGCAATGGTAAAGCAGTTGCTTAACGTTTCTATGTCATATATAACGTATTTTTCCTTCATTATTCTTTAGGTTCAATGTACCAACCAGTGTCAGCCCGGTTGAATTTATATTTATCACTTCTTATCATTTTCCACATAACTTTTTCTTCATCTAATTCGTATGCTTCACACACTGAATCGAAATCACGATCATGAAGTTTATGTCCATCTGAGATGGCGATAAGACTATCAACTACGTCTTTAGACTTATCAATACGATTATCGTAAAACATTAAACTCATAGTTTTATTTTTAGTGAAAATGACCACATGGACCTTTTATTTGAATAACTTTTCTCTCAAGAGGTATTGGTTCTAATTTGCCCTTCTCTCTATTGTACCTAGAGTTAAACCATTTATCTGTTTGTACTGGTATCATTTCTTTTTCATCAGTATAAAAATCAGGTACACTCCAAATACATTTTTGAATTTCTGTTTCATCAAACTTCATCCCTCTTGTAACCCAAGTAGCATCAGGTGATATTTCTCCTATTATTTTCATAATTCCGCCTGTATTATGAAGAATACAAGCTTTTCCATCTAATTTTGCATATATTTTAGTTCCATTTACTCCTACAACATCTGCAAATATAGAATTATCATTTACATCACAGACCTTATCACCTACCTGTATATCTCTACTACAAAGAAAAAGTTTAACAACCCTGTATCCCTCTCTTTGGTAAGCTATCTCATTGGTGGATTTTGGCATTTTATCAATACTAACGGGGGAAAATATACCTTCTTTCCAAATAAGTTGATTACTCCCCCTCTTTATATCTCCTTCCACAGGTAGATATTCAGAAAAATATATTTTGTTACTCATTATTATTTTATTAAAGGAAATTTTGACATTGGTAAACCAAGTATATTTTCCAGGATATTTATCTGCGCTCCAATTGAACATTGTATCAATGCGAGTGGAGCATTTGCAAACACTGTAGCCGTTGGATAATACATACGCTCATCTTTTTTCAACTCATCAAGCTTTTCCTTAGCCTTAATTACTAAAGATAAAGCATCATTGAGATTTTCTTTCATTATCCAGTTCTCGTGCTTCATTTGTTTTTGAATTTACGCATTAAGAAATTCTCAAGTTGGAAAAAGACCATCGTCCATTGCTCCGCATCAAGTTCCGTTGTGGATAAAGGCCCTTCGAACAATTCTTCGAACAATTCTTCCTTCACCAGATCGTGCAAGTCTTCTTTAGTCCACCCGGTTGAGTTGGACCATTCACCCAACGTTACGTAATAACGGTTCTGGTTATCACGGGTTGATTTTTCATTCATGCTCATTACGGCAACAAGGTATACACCATCGGGCATAGAACCTATAATATTCTTCGATTCACGATTGAAGAACTTCAATTTTCCTTTTTCAATTTTAGCTCCGTGATATTGAATCATTATTCAGGTATTTCTATATAACCGATTTGATTAAACACATCGTCGATGATATTCCATAGAACCTTTTGGTCAAACTGATAACGATGGAAATCATTATCAGGTTTCTTATCTTTTGGACAAAGGACAATAACTTCAATACTTTCATCAACGCTGGTCTTCTGCATTAATGTCGCTGTCAATCCTTCACCCCTGGACTCATGAAATTTACCAGCAGGAAATTCATATTCGCTACCAGCGCACATTTGAAATGTTTGAGGATTGGTGAGAGTAAAATAAAAAGGTGATGCTAACACCAATCCTGTATCTTCACTCTCTCTTGGAACGGTTTTATACATTTGCCAATCACCGTTGTCAGCAATAACCAAACCTTCAAATTGGGTATGGATTAGTTTACCACACAATATTTTGCTTTTAAGACCGAATTTATGATTGTGGATTCCAGTATAAACCTTTTGTGTTTCTAGTCTTTCTCTCGGCCACACATGAAGTCGTAAATTTGTTTCCGGTATATCAACTTGTATGAAACCGTTTCCGTGAACACGAACTTCGACACCATAAGAATATAGCTTGTTAAATGTTATTATTTTCATTTTCCAGATAATTTTTCAACGATGTATTTTGCGAATTCATCTTGCAGGAACGCAGCCTTCTCAGGTTGCAGGTTCAATGTACCAGTGAGATGTCCCCATCCACGAATAATAAGGATAACATTACCGTCAACATTGATAGTTTGTTGCTCCCGGTCGTAGGTAACTTCGCCTTCAATAGCACCTTTTTTTTCACCGTTGATAAGCGCAACAATATCGAGTTTGTTCTCATCAGAGATCAATCTCATTTTAGGGTATTCATCTCTGAACATTTCAAACATGAAATCAAAAGCCATGTTATTTTCAGCAGTAAATACTTTTGTTTGACCTACTCCCCAAAGTTTCAAGGGTAATTCATATGCTTCTTGCCAGTTCATACTCTGTTTTTTGTTGGTGTTCTTATACCGATAAGATCAATCTTCTCAGGTACAAAAAGGTTTTTATCAGTCAGTTTCTTCTTGCATCCTTTGACGCAATCTTGTTTCGTTGTTTTCAATTCGTTGTCCCAAGCATAATGCTTTTGTTCGGTTAAGCATGTCGGGCATTTATAATTGGTAAGTTGACACTTTGACATAAATATAAAGAAGACCAGCGTTTTAGTTGTTTACGAATGTTTACCTGCTGGTCTTCACCCAGGTTTACACTCATTCCGATACTTATTATGGCTACATTGTTATCGCCGATCTCTCGGAACTTGAGACCACCTACTGTGTATCGTTTCAAGCAGGATTTTAAAAAGTTAAACAAAGCCGATAATACCGCTCGGCAAACACGGGTTGCTGCTATCTTAATCCCATATTTTCGATTCTGTCATCACGAACTTGTGCAGATCAGTGTGCTGGTTCATGTGATGAAGTGGGTGAGCTTCTTTCAACGCAACGGTACAGTGGTTGTAAAGCTGCCACATTGTTCCATCTGCTTTGTAATCGTAAGTAGGATTAGTAAGCTCACGCTTTACGATGCTAAGCTGAGTAGCATTAAGAATGTCTTTTTCAATGAACATGCGACCGAGCATTTCAGCAACCTTGCGAGGGTTAACGTTAATGTTCTTCAGCGTTTCTTTGTCACTCATAAGTTCTTTGAAATGTGATTCAGCATCCCCAACGTAACGCTTTACGGCTTCAGCATATTCATCAAGTACAGTCCCCGTATGCTTACGTTTGAACGTACCAATATCTCCACGCATCATACCGTTTGTGCAGATGAAAACGTTTCCACCAATCGCCCATTTAAGCGACAGGGCCTTGTTTAAACTGTTCTGCCAGGCAAGTTCCATGCCCATCTCATCGTCACCAAATCCTTTGATCTTGTAGAAACCCATCCCGATCAGTCCGTCTTTATTCGCCATGTATCTTTCTGAATGCAATTCCATTCCCGCTTTATCAAGCTGTTCGAGAGTGAAATTTATTACATCCTTATGCGACACGGGGGAGTAAGACTTCGTAGCACGGGGAGTTTTAGCCGTGAGAAGCAGAGCTTTTGCGCTTTCGGAACTTCTTTTTACTAAAAGGTCTTCCGACATCATAATTGACATAAAATATAATTTTTGTTTTGAAAATACAAATGTAGGAGAAGTTTTGAATTTCCAAAACTTTTTTGTGGGAAATATTTTGCGTTTTAACAATTTATTTTAACGGATTCATAATTAAACCTTCAGAAAGGTAAGAACCGTCTTGGATTAACCTGAAT
>Ga0105252_10000047_pt1 | contig 101641 bp, 102 predicted proteins | sample EasRivMeERMZT100_FD_89675 | JGI IMG/M metagenome (GOLD analysis project Ga0105252, IMG submission 89675) | Soil microbial communities from meander-bound floodplain in the East River, Colorado, USA - East River MetaG ERMZT100 | ecosystem: Environmental > Terrestrial > Soil > Floodplain... | reverse complement strand
CCCGCGCGAGCACGCCCGGGAGCTTGCCGAGCGCATCCGCGCGGCAGGAGGCGACCCGGTGCTCTTTCCTACGCTGGAGATTCTGCCGCCGGCGGATCCCGGTGCGGTCGCAAACATCATCGCTCGCCTGGATTCGTTCCAGCTTGCGATATTCGTCAGTCCGACCGCAGCGATGCTGGGATGCGCCATGGTGAGCGCCCGCCGCTGGCCGGACGGCCTGCGTGTTGCCGCGGTCGGGGCGGGAACAGCAAGAGCGCTCGAGGAGTTGGGGCGCCGTCGGGTGATAGCGCCGTCGGGCGAGGCAGACAGCGAAGCGCTCGCCGCACTTCCCGAGTTGCACGACCTGCGCGATTGCTCGGTCGTCATCTTTCGCGGGCAGGGCGGGCGCGAGTGGTTGCGTGGGACTCTCCAGGCCCGGGGAGCGCGAGTCGAGTACGCCGAATGCTACCGTCGCGCACGGCCCGATGCCGATGCCGGAGGACTCCTTGCCCGCTGGCAGCGCGGCGGCATAGAAGCCGTTTCGATTACCAGTGCGGAAGGCCTCGAGAATTTCATTGCGATGCTGGGCCCAACCGGCAGAGGGTATCTGTGCGCGACTCCCGTATTCGTTCCGCATCCGCGGATCGCCGCCGCCGCCCGTGAACTCGGCGTGAGCCAGATTGTCGTCACCGGGCGCGGCGACGATCAAACCGTCGCGGAGATGTCGGCCTTTTTTGCTAGAGTATGATCGCTTCTGTTCCCTGATCGGCTCCCGCATGGAAGAAAATACATCTCCCACCTCCAAGCCTGGACGAGAGTTCAAACGCAGCGTGATGTTGCCCGTCGCGATCGGATTCGTTCTGATCGCTGTCGTTCTCGCCTGGCAGTGGTACGAGGACCGCAACGAGATGGGTGCGTTAAGGGAAGAAGTCGCGCGCCGCCTGCGTGACAGCGAAGCCGATAGCCGGGACGCGCGCCTTGTGGCGAGGCAGGCGCAGGAGGCGCAGCGCGAGGCCCAGGCGAAGCTCGCTCAGATCGAGCTGAAGCTCGCCGAATCCCAAAGCCAGCAGGTCGCCCTCGACGCGCTCTTCCAGGACCTGTCGCGCGGCAGGGATGAGTGGGTACTTGCCGAAATCGATCAGATGCTCACGATCGCCTCGCAGCAGTTGCAGCTCTCGGGCAGCGCACAAGTCGCTTTAACGGCTCTGCAGACGGCCGACGCGCGTCTGGCGCGCTCGGGCAGAGCGCAGTTCCTGCCGTTGCGCAAGATCTTCGCCCGGGATATCGAGCGCTTGAAAAGCGCGCCGAACCTGGATGTTCCGGGACTTGCCGTCAAGCTCGATCAGCTGATCGCGAGCGTAGATACCCTCACCCTCGCGCAGGATGCGCGCCCGCAGGCGCCGGCTCCCCCGCCGGCCGAACCGCAGGGTCTATGGGAGCGGCTCGGCGCCGAAATCCTCGGCGAAATGAGACGACTCATCAGGATACAGAACGTCGAGCGTGCCGATGCGGCACTGCTCAACCCGCCACAGGTGCTTTTCCTGCGAGAGAACCTCAAACTGCGCCTGCTGAACGCGCGGCTCGCGCTTCTCGCGCGAGACGAGGTCACATACCGAAACGATCTCAAGCTCGCGGCGAGCTGGCTTGGCCGCTACTTTGATGCGCGTTCCAAGGACGTTGCGTCAGCGGCGGGGACTCTGAAGCAGCTTGACTCCGGCGGCACGGGCCTCTCGTTTCCGGCAATCGGCGACAGCCTTGACGCGGTGCGGGGCTACAAGGCGTCGCGGGAACGGCCCGGGCGATGAAAGGTCTGCTGTGGCTGTTGGCCGCGTTTGCGCTCGCGGTGGCGCTCTCGATCGCGTTGCGCGGCAACGAAGGCTACGCGCTCTTCGTTCTGCATCCGTGGCGCGTCGAGATCTCGCTCAATCTGCTTGGCGTTCTCCTCCTCGGTGTCTTTGTAACCGCGTACTTCCTGGTCAGAGCGGTGTGGCACACGCTCGCACTTCCTTCCCATGTGCGAGCTTTTCGCGAACGCCGGCGAGGCGAAAAGGGACTGAAGACTCTGCTCAAGGCCATTCAGGCTTTGTTCGAGGGCCAATTCGCCAAGGCCGAGAAGCTCGCTTCCGGGGCGCATGAGCTTGGCACCGCACCGGGCCTCGCGAGCCTGCTTGCGGCGCGGGCAGCGCAGCGGCTGCGCGAGTTCGACCGGCGCGACCAGTGGCTTGACCGGGCAAAGACGGGCGACAGCGACTGGCGCTCGGCGCGCCTGATGACCGCCGCCGAGTTGCTGCTGGACGAAAGGCGCTTCGACGAGGCAAGGAACGTGCTGCGCGAGCTGCATGCAAGCGGGCCCCAGCACGTTGCATCCCTTTCGCTGCTCCTGCGCGCGGAGCAGGGCATGGGCAACTGGGAGGAGGTCATCCGCATCGCGAAGCTGCTGGAAAAACGGGACGCAATGCCGCCGGAGGCGCTCGAAGGCATCAACGTGAACGCCCGCATTGCGCTGCTGTCGCGCAAGACTCTGGATCCGGATGGCCTCGCCCGGTACTGGGAAGAGATGCCGCGCTCCGATCGAGTCCACCCCAAGATCGCGTCCGCGGCTGCGCGCGCCTTCATACAGCTCGGCGATTGTCGCAGGGCACACCGCATCATCGAGGAAGCGCTCGCGCGAAACTGGGACGGAGCGCTTGCCTTGATCTACGGGGAATGCATCGACGACGATGCGCACGAGCGCATCGGGCGCGCCGAGAGGTGGTTGAGGGACCGCCCGGGCGAAGCGGAGCTGCTGCTCACGCTCGGGCGCCTGTGCGTGCAGCGCGAGCTGTGGGGAAAGGCGCAGAGTTACCTCGAAGCGAGCCTCGCGACGCGTCCGACGCAAGCGGCGCACGTCGCGCTCGCCCAGCTTTTCGAGCGTGTCGGGCGCACCGAACAGGCCGCGAGGCATTTTCGCGCGAGCGCCGACCTGGGCGTGGCGCGCTGAGCTTCTGGCGATTCTGGATTCACGGTAAGCGGGTGATTCCGCCGTCGCTCCTGGCGCGGCAGACGCGACTGCGGAGGGCGGAGCAGGTTTCCGCGAGCGCAGCGAGTGGATGCGACCCCGTAGCGGGATGCAACACGCCGGAAGTCGCGGTCGTTTGTGCACGCCTACGCGGTCGCATCCCCGCAAGCGGGGCCCCTGCTCCACGCTCCGGCGTGCGCTACGGGTACCCGGCCGCTTGCGCCTCCATTGAAGCGGTCGGCGCGCGGCCACCCGTAACGCGTGTCGCCGCGCAAGTCGCTCGAGAGAAATCGCCCGCTTACCGCTCAAATTCCCAGTCCGGCGAGCTGCTTCTCCGGATAACGGGTGCCCGAGGCGACTCCGGGCTGAAACGCCTTTGCCAGTTGTGAAATCTCCGCGGCACTCAGGCGGATAGCGGCTGCCGCGGAGTTCTGCTCGAGGTAATTGCGGCGTTTCGTGCCCGGAATAGGCACGATGTCCTGCCCCTGGGCGAGCACCCAGGCGAGCGCCACCTGGGCCGGCGTGACCTTGTGCGCGGCGGCGACGGCTTCGAGCGGCTGCAGCAGCTCGACATTGCGTTTCAGGTTGTCGGGATTGAAGCGCGGATGCTCGCGGCGGCGGTCCTTGGGCAGGAGCGCGTCGAGCGTCTTGATCGTAGCGGTGAGGAAGCCGCGCCCGAGAGGCGAATACGCCATGAATCCGATGCCGAGCTCGCGGCAGGCGGGAAGGATGTCTTTCTCGACATCGCGCGACCAAAGCGAGTACTCGGTCTCGAGCGCGGCGATCGGATGTATTTTGTGCGCGCGCCGGATCGTGGGCGCGCCCGCCTCGGAAAGCGCGAGATAGCGCACCTTGCCCTGCTCGACCAGCTTCTTCATCGCGCCCACCGTGTCCTCGATAGGCACCTTGGGGTCGACGCGATGTAGCCCGTAGATGTCGATGACGTCCACGCCGAGGCGCTTGAGCGACGCATCGCAGGCGAGCGGCACGTAGCCGGGGTGGCCTCCCGATTGGCCTTCGGCAAGCTTGAAGCCGGACAATCCCATGTTCCCGAATTTGGTCGCGACCAGCACCCGATCGCGTTTGCCCTTTATCGCGCGCCCGACCAGCTCCTCATTGATTCCCGCTGCGTAGGCATCCGAGGTGACGATCAGGTTGACGCCGAGGTCGATGGCGCGGTGGATGGTCGCGATCGATTCGGGCTCGTTGGGCTCACCGTAGAGCCCGGTCATTCCCATGCAGCCCAAACCCAAGGCGGGGACTGTGGGTCCATTCTTACCAAGCTTGCGATTTTCCATTGCGGTTTTCTCCTTTGAAGTCATTCACCAAGCCAATCCCTCGGGCGGAGGAACTCCCTATGAAGCCTGTCCTCCTCGCTCGAAGGCTCGGGCTTCCAGTCGTAGCGCCACTTCACGAGCGGAGGCAGCGACATCAGTATCGACTCGGCACGACCGCCCGACTGCAGTCCGAAAAGCGTGCCGCGATCGTAGACCAGATTGAATTCGACATAGCGGCCGCGGCGGTAGGCCTGGAAGTCGCGCTCGCGCTCGCCGTAGGGGAGGGCCTGCCTGCGCTCGAGAACGGGAAGATAAGCCGGCAGAAAATGATCCCCGACGCTGCGCGTGAGATCGAAACAGGAATCGAAGCCTCTTTCGTTCAGATCGTCGAAGAAGATTCCGCCGATGCCGCGCGGCTCGGACCGGTGCTTGATGTAGAAATACTCGTCGCACCAGCGCTTGAAACGCGGGTAATGGTCCGGCCCGAAGCCTTCGAGAGCGTTGCGGCAGATGGAATGGAAGTGGCGCGCATCCTCCCCGAATCCGTAATACGGGGTCATGTCCATCCCGCCGCCGAACCACCATACCGGTTCGCTTCCCGCCCGTGTCGCGACCAGGAATCTCACGTTCATGTGAACGGTCGGGACAAACGGGTTGCGCGGATGCAATACCAGCGACACACCCATGGCTTCGAAAGCGCGCCCGGCCAGCTCCGGCCGCGAGGCGCTCGCCGAAGGCGGAAGCCGCTCGCCACGCACCCGGGAAAAATTCACCCCGCCGCGCTCGAAGACGCCGCCGTCCTCGATGATCCGGCTCTCGCCGCCTCCGCCCTCGCTGCGCTCCCAGCGGTCGCTGCGGAACCCGCGACCGTCGATGCGCTCCAGCTCCGCGACGATGCGGTTCTGCAGTCCGATCATGTAGTCGCGTACGGATTCCGAGTTCATCATCAATGTCTTTTCTCGGCGCGGTGCCCGATGTCGCGCCGATACTGCATGCCGTCGAAACGGATTCCCTTCACGACCTCGTATGCGCGCCGCTGCGCCATCTTGATGTTGTCTCCCAAAGCGGTCACGCAAAGCACGCGCCCGCCGTTGGTGACGGTGGATCCGTCCTTGAGCACCGTGCCCGCGTGAAACACACAAACTTCCTCCGTTGCCTTCGGAAGTCCGGTGATGATGTCACCCTTCTTCGGGGCATCGGGGTAACCGGCGGCCGCGAGGACCACCCCGAGGGCGGGCCGGCGGTCCCACTCCGCGGTGGTGCGGTCGAGCTTCCCGTCCACCGCGCGCTCGATCAGCTCGAACAGGTCGCTCTTCAGGCGAAGCAGGATCGGCTGCGTTTCCGGATCGCCGAGCCGGCAGTTGAATTCCAGCACCCGTGGATTGCCCGAGCCGTCGATCATGAGGCCCGCGTAGAGGAATCCGCCGTAAGGGTGACCTTCCTCGGCCATTCCTGCAAGCACGGGCTGGATGACTTCGCGAATCACGCGTGCGTGCAGCTCGGGTGTCACGACCGGCGCCGGCGAGTACGCGCCCATGCCGCCGGTATTGGGTCCTTCGTCGCCGTCCTTCAAGCGCTTGTGATCCTGGCTGGTCGCGAGCGGCAGCACGTGTTCTCCATCGGCGAGGACGATGAAGCTCGCCTCTTCGCCGTCGAGGAATTCCTCGATCACGACGCGGTTACCCGCAGTCCCCATCGTGCGCTCGACGAGGATCTGATCGATCGCGCGATGCGCTTCGTCGGCGCTCATTGCGACGACCACGCCTTTCCCGGCCGCGAGTCCGTCCGCTTTTACGACGATGGGAGCCCCTTGCGCTTCGATGTAGTCGTGCGCCGCGCGCACTTCCTCGAAGGCCGCGAACGCCGCGGTGGGAATCCGGTGCCGAATCATGAATTCCTTGGCGAACTGCTTGGAGCTTTCCAGCCGAGCGCAGGCCCGAGTCGGGCCGAAGATGCGAAGCCCCCTGGAACGAAACAGATCGACGATTCCATCGGCGAGGGGCGCCTCGGGCCCGACCACCGTAAGGTGGATGTTTTCGGCACCGGCAAAGTCCGCCAGCGCTTCCAAGCCGGAGATCGCGACGTTTTGCAGCCCCGCCTCGCGCGCAGTGCCGCCATTGCCGGGAGCAACAAAGACTTTTTGCACGCGAGGACAATGCGCCAGGCGCCACGCGATCGCGTGCTCTCTGCCGCCCGAGCCGATGACGAGAACTTTCATGGAGCGCCGGGGAAGCCTCAGTGCCTGAAATGCCTTACGCCCGTAAACACCATGGCAAGCCCGTGCTCATCGGCTGCCCGTATCACCTCCTCGTCGCGCATGCTGCCCCCGGGCTGGATGACGGCTTTTGCGCCCGCTTGGGCGACGGCATCCACGCCGTCGCGAAACGGAAAGAACGCATCCGATGCGACCACAGAACCCGCCAGGGACAGACCCGCATTCTGCGCCTTGAGCACGGCGATTCGCGCGGAATCGATGCGGCTCATCTGGCCCGCGCCGATGCCCAGCGTGCGGCCGTGCGCGCAGAACACGATGGCGTTCGACTTGACGTACTTCGCCACGCGCCATGCAAACAGCAAGTCGGCAAGCTGTTCCGAAGTGGGTTTGGCGCGCGAGACGACGCGCAGCTCGGAGCTTTGCACGCTACGCTCATCCGGAGACTGCACCAGCAGCCCGCCCGCGACGCGCTTGAGGTCGTAACGCGGCGCAGCGCGCGCAAGGCTCACCGACAACAGCCGCACGTTGGCCTTGGCGGCGAAGATTCGTCGGGCCTCGGGATCGAATTCAGGCGCGATCACGACCTCGGCGAACTGCCTGGACGCTGCCTCGGCAGTCTCCGCGTCGAGACCGCGGTTGAAGGCGACGATGCCTCCGAAGGCCGAGATCGGGTCGGTGGCGTAGGCGAGTTCGTAGGCCTCGCGGGCGGAGGTTCCAATCGCCGCGCCGCAAGGGTTCGCGTGCTTGACGATCACACAGGCGGGCGCATCGAATGTCTTCACGCATTCCCATGCGGCATCGGCGTCGGCGATGTTGTTGTACGACAGCTCCTTGCCCTGAACCTGGGTATAGGAAGCGATTCCGCCGGGGACCGGGCCGGCGTCTCGATAAAATGCGGCGGCCTGGTGCGGATTCTCTCCGTAACGCACGTCCTGCACTTTTTCAAACCGAAGGGCAAGATGCTCCGGAAAAGGGGACGGCTTTCCGCCGCCCGCGAGCGTGGCGAGATAGTCGCCGATCGCGGCGTCGTACGCCGCGCTGTGGGCGAACGCTTTTTGCGCCAGAGCGAAACGCGTGGCCTCGCTCAAGGCTCCGCCGTGTTCTCTCGCCTCCGAGAGGACTTTGGGGTAATCCGACGGATCGGTCACGACCGCAACCCCCGCGTAGTTCTTCGCGGCCGCACGCAGCATGCTCGGCCCCCCGATGTCGATGCTCTCGATTGCCTCCTCGAGCGTGCAGCCGGGCTTCGCGATAGCTTGCGCGAAGGGATAGAGGTTGACGACGACAAGGTCGATGGGCTCGATCCCCGCCGCGCGGATCTCGGCCATATGAGCAGGAGAATCGCGCCGCGCGAGGATACCCGCGTGAACTCGCGGGTGAAGGGTTTTGACGCGCCCGTCGAGCATTTCGGGAAAGCCGGTGTAGTCGGCGACCTCTGTTACCGGGACACCGTGCTTGGCGAGCAGTCTGGCGGTGCCGCCCGTGGACAGGATCTTGATCCTGTATTGGGCGAGCCCGAGAATAAACTCGTGAAGACCGGTCTTGTCCGATACGCTGACCAGTGCGGTGCGGATGGGGATCTTCATAAATCGGAAGTGGAGAGTTGAGCGCGTGTGCACGATGCAGGCGCATCATGCTCCGATTCCGACTCCAACTCTCGACGGCTCACACCTTGAGCTTGAGCGCCTGGATTTTCTTCCGCAGGGTATTGCGATTGATGCCGAGCATCTCCGCGGCAATGGTCTGGTTGCCTTCGGCCTGATCGAGCACGATCTCCAGCATGGGCCGCTCGACGTTCCTGAGCACCATGTCGTATACAGCGCGCGGCTTGGCCCCGTCCAGATCCTTGAAATACCGTTCCAGCGACCGGCGGACGCAATCCGCAATCTCGTTCGTTTGTCTCATGCGGCCACGAGCTCCTCCACGTAGCGCAGACGCTCGCGCTCGTTCCCGAGTTGCCCGAAAAAAAGATTGACTTCATCCAGCTGCTCTTCGCAGGTTTCGAGCTGGTTCATGCGATGCCGGAAGCTCGCCGAGCCGGCGAGCCCCTTGGTGTACCAGGAGATATGCTTGCGCGCCACCTTGACTCCGGTTTCCCGGCCATAGAAAGCGTACAGTTCTTCAAGGTGCGCAATCAGCACGGCGTGAATTTCCGAGACGAGCGGCGGAGGCAGCCTCTGCCCCGTGGATAGATAGTGCTCGATCTCGCGGAAGATCCAGGGCCGGCCTTGGGCGGCGCGGCCGATCATGATGCCGTCGGCGCCCGTATGTTCCAGCACCTGTTTCGCTTCTTCGGGCGTGGCGATGTCGCCGTTTGCCACTACGGGCAGGTACGTGGATCGTTTGACTTCGCGGATCGTGTCGTACTCGGCGCGGCCGGAAAAGCCACAAGCGCGGGTACGGCCGTGCAGGGACAACAGTTGGACGCCGCTCTCTTCGGCGATCCTCGCCACCTTGAGAGCGTTTCTGTTGGCCGCGTCCCATCCGGTGCGGAATTTGAGCGTTACAGGAACGTCGACGGCCTTCACGACGGCCTCGAGAATGCGTCCGACCAGCGTTTCGTCCCTGAGGAGCGCCGAGCCTGCCATGGCGTTGCAGACCTTCTTTGCCGGACACCCCATATTGATGTCGATAATCTGCGCGCCCTGCGCGACGTTGTAGCGCGCGGCCTCGGCCATCATCGCGGGGTCCGCTCCGGCGATCTGCACGGAAATCGGATCGACCTCGCCCTCGTGATTTGCACGGCGGCGCGTCTTCTGGCTGCCCCACAGAAGCGAATTCGACGCCACCATCTCGGATACGGCCAAGCCCGCTCCGAATTTCTTGCACAACTGCCGGAAGGGGCGGTCGGTGACGCCGGCCATGGGCGCGACGAAAAGATTATTGCGCAACGTGCGCGAACCGACTCGCATTGAAAGATCAAGGAAAATATTTCAGGGGAGCGCAATTCTATACCCAAAAACGAACGATCAGGGAAGCGCTTCGTCGCTTCACGCCACGTGCGTTGACAGCGGAGAGTTTTTTCCTCCCGCGGCGCAGAAAACCTGCTCGCACCTACTTAGGGCAGGGCGCGCACTCCGTAAATCATGCGGCGGGCGAGAAACCGCCGCGCGCTCGGCAAGGCGTCGAGCATCGCGAGTCCGGCGCCGCGCGCCGCGGCGAGCGGCGGCAGGGAGTTGGAGAATATCCTTACCAGAGAATCGGTGACGCCGATTCCGGCGTAACGGTCGAAACGGCGGCGACGGATGTAGCGGGTGACAAAATTCGGCGTGCCGATTTCCGCCTTGGCGACATCAAGCAACATGTGAGCCAGTTCCGAGGCGTCGCGCAGCCCGAGATTGAAACCTTGGCCCGCCACCGGATGCAGCGTTTGCGCCGCGTTGCCTACGGCGAGGACCCTCGGTTCCGGATTGATCGCGCTGCGGCGCAGCGAAAGCGGAAACACGGCGCGCGGGCTCAGCGTGAGAAATTCTCCGAGCCTCCCGCCAAAAGCTTGGCGCAGGCGCTCAAGAAAATCCCGATCGGAAAGGCCGAGCAGCTTTCCGGCGCTCGTCGGCTGCATGCTCCAGACCAGGGCATAGCGCTCCCCGTACGGCAGCAGGGCGAGCGGCCCTTCACTCGTAAAACGCTCCCACGCAACGCCGGACCGAGGACGCTCGACCGTAACTTCGGCCACGATCGCCTGCTGCCGGTAGTCCTTCACCTGCTCGCTTCGGCGAAGCTTGCCGCCATCGGCGAGCACGAGCAACCGCGCACGCATGCCTAGATCCTCCGCGCCGCGGGAAAGTCGCAGGGCAATTTCATTTCCGTCAGCTTTCCAGTCCGCAAGCGTAACGGCGATCGCGGGCGTGCGCGCAGCGAGCTTTTCTACGAGTTCGGAGTATGCGGTTACGTAGCCAAGCGCCGGCAAGCCGATTTCAGCGCACCGCATTACCGTTCGTCCGAATCCCTGCTGAGAAACGTGAATCGTTTCTATGGGGGTGTTCCGGATTGAATTCCAAACGCTCAGCCGCTCCAAAATCAGGCGGCTTCCATGGGAGAGGGCGATGGGTCTATCGACAGCGCCGACTTCGCCGGCGATCCGAGTGACCGAAACGCCGCTTTCGAAAAGCGCAAGCGCGAGCGCGCAGCCGACCGGTCCGCCTCCGGCGACGGCAACGTCCACCTCGGGCAACTCAACCACGGCCAACCAGCGCTTCGATATCCCGGACCGATTTCGGCGCCGCGGCCGTCAACACCTCGCAGCCCGAGGGCGTGACCACGACGTCGTCCTCAATGCGCACGCCGATATTCCAGAATTGTTTGGGCACGCCATCAGCGGGGCGGACATAACATCCCGGCTCAACGGTCAAGGTCATGCCGGGCTGAAGCTTTCGCCATTCTCCAGCAGACTTGTATTCCCCGGCATCATGAACATCCAGACCGAGCCAGTGCCCGGTACGATGCATATAGAAACGCTTGTAGTCCTCCGTTTCGATGACCTTGTCCAGCGTCCCAAGGCACAGTCCCAGATCGATGAACCCTCTGGCGAGCGTTTTCACTGCGGCCTCGTGAGGATCGTCCCAGCGGTTGCCGGCGTTCACGGCAGCGATCGCCGCGCCTTGAGCGGCCAGCACGAGCTCATAGACGTCCCGCTGCGGCCCGTTGAATTTTCCGCCCACCGGGAAGGTGCGCGTCACGTCCGAGGCATACCCGTCCAATTCGCACCCGGCGTCGATCAGCAGAAGCTCGCCCTCCGCGAGCCGGGCGTTGTTGTCGCGGTAGTGGAGGATGCAGGAGTTGGCGCCACCGGCAACGATCGGCCAGTAAGCGGGAAACTGGGCGCCGCGGCGGCGAAACTCGTAAAGGAGTTCGGCTTCGATTTCGTACTCGCTGCGTCCGGGGCGCGTCGTGCGCATGGCGCGTTCGTGGGCAGCGGCGGAGATGGCCGCGGCGCGGCGCATCACCGCGAGCTCGCTATCGTCCTTGATCACGCGCATCTCGTCCAGATCGGCGCGCACGTCGCGAATCTCCGCGGGCGCGCTGATCCCCGCGCGCGCCTGCGAACGCACCTGGTTCAGCCAGTTCATGATGCGTGCGTCCCAGCCTGCGTCGGCTCCGGGGGCGTAGTAGAGCGCCGGCTGATTGGCGAGGAGCTTGGGCATGGCCTCGTCGAGCGCCTGGATCGGATAGGCTTCGTCGAAACCAAAAGCCGCTTTTGCTCCCTCGGGTCCGTGACGGATTCCATCCCAGAGCTCGCGCTCCGGGCTGCGTTCGCGGCAAAAGAGGATCGACTTGGGTTCCTCTAACGCGATCAGCACGAGCACCGCCTCGGGCTCGGCGAATCCGGTGAGGTAGTAGAAGTAGCTGTCGAACCGGTACAGATAGTCGCTGTCACGATTGCGCATGCGTGCCGGCGCGGTCGGAATGATAGCGATGCCCTTGGTCATGCGCTGCTGCAGCGCCAGGCGACGCTCGACGTAGCGCGATACGTTGCTGGTGGTATCCATTAAAGGGATTGTCGTCCGCTTTGCGGCGACGATCAAGCGAGCGCCGCGAGCCGTTCGGGTGTCCCGACGTCGTGCCAGACACCGCAATGAATTTCACCCGAGACCTGCCTGCGCGCCATTGCGGCGCGCAGGAGCGTCGCAAGCTGTCCCTTGGAGCCCGGCCTTATGCCCTCGAAGAGCTCCGGGCGGTAAAGACCTATTCCGCTGAAGGTCCATTCAGGTTTGTCCGGGTCGAGGACGCGAGTGCCGTCAAGACTGAAGTCTCCTCCGGGATGATGCGGTGGATTCGGCACCAGCACGAGGTGCGCGACGTGTTTTCCCAGCGTTCGTGCGATCAGAGCGGAGAAGTCGAAGTCGCAAAGAATGTCGCCGTTGACGACGACGAACGGCTCCTCGCCGAGAAGCGGCAGCGCCTTCGCGATTCCGCCCGCGGTCTCAAGCGCTTCGGCTTCGTGCGAGTAGCGGATGACGGCGCCGAAGCGGCGCCCGTCTCCGAGCGCAGTTTCGATCAAGTTCCCAAGGTGCGCGTGGTTGATCACGATTTCACGGATGCCGGCGTGCACCAGTGATTCGATCAACCGGACGATCAGCGCTTTGCCGCGCACCTCCAGCAGCGGTTTGGGCGTCGTGTCGGTGAGCGGTCTCATGCGCTCGCCGCGCCCCGCCGCAAGGATCATGGCTTTCATGACACTCTGGAGCGGCGAGCGCATCGTAAACTCGGTCGCTCGCCGCGCCCCGCCGCGAGAATCATCGCTTTCATCAGAAGGTGTAGCCCACGCGCCTGTCGGTAGGCTCGAGCTGATCGAGCAGGCGCGCGAGCGGGGCGAGCTCGCGGTAGCGCTCGCATGCGCGCCGCAGATAGCTCATCACGAGCGGTTGATCCTTCAGATAGCCGGTCTTGCCGTCCCGGAATGAAAGGCGCGCGAAGATTCCCAGCACCTTGAGCTGGCGCTGTGCTCCCATCCATTCGAAATCCCTATAGAAATCCGCGAAATCGTGGGCGACGGGGAGTCTCGCGGCGCGGGCTTTTTCCCAGTAACGGATCGCAAGATCGATGACGCGGTCTTCATTCCAGCCGATGTAGGCGTCGCGCAGGAGCGAAGCGAGATCGTAGGTGATCGGGCCGTAGACGGCGTCCTGAAAATCGAGAATGCCGGGGCAGGGCTCGCACACCATGAGGTTGCGCGAGTGGTAGTCGCGGTGCACGAAGACCCGCGGTTGCGCGAGGTTGTTCTCCAGAAGAATCGAAAACATTTTCTCGAGGGTTTCGCGCTGCGCTGGATCGAGCTCCCGCTGCAGTTGGCGCGCGACATACCAATCGGAAAAAAGATGCAACTCCGTTTCGAGCAGCACCTTGTCATAGTCGGGCAGCACGCCGGGGCGGCTCGCCAGCTGAATCCGCAGCAGGGCGTCGAGCGCGTCGCCGTAGAGTCGTCCGGCGCTGCCGTCGTCGAGCGCATCCAGATAGGTCGTGCTGCCCAGGTCCGAAAGCAGCAGAAACCCCTGATCGAGGTCCTGAGAATGGATTGCCGGAACGTGCACGCCGGCCGCGGCAAACAGGCGCGCGACATGCAAGAACTGCCGGCAGTTCTCCTTCTCGGGCGGAGCGTCCATTGCGATCAACGACGGCCGCGCCTCGCCGCGGGAAATCCGGAAGTAGCGCCGGAAGCTCGCATCGTCTGAGGCGGGGGCAATGCTGAAGTCGCCGCTTCCGAGGGTTGCGCTCAGCCATCGTTGCAACTGCCCGGCGCGCTCCAAAAATCCTCCCGAAAACAAAGCATTGCCTTCGCTGCTGATTTATGCGATTTTAACACCCGCCCCAAAAGCCCAGGTTCAAAGTCTCTCCTCTATGTCATGTTCCCGTGCCCGCTATGCGGTGCTGGCATGTGTGCTGTTTGATTGTGCGGTTGTGCACGCGCAGGGACGGGGACTTCAGTTGCCGCGCTCCTCCGACGATCGTTCCCTGCCCATCGTCATCGACGCAGACCGAATCGAGGGCGTTTCCGGAAAGGAGACGACAGCGCAGGGCAACGCCACCTTGCGCAAGGGGGATCTGTCAGTCCGGGCCGACTCACTGAAATACCAGGAGGAGAGTGAAGAGGTGGAAGCCAGCGGCAACGTGCGCTTCGAGAGCGGCGGCAACGTCGTGAGCGGCCCCAACCTGAGGTATCGCATCCCGGACGCGACCGGAATGTTCGAAAAACCCGAATTCTCTTTCGCCCCTCGCACTCCGCGCGCGAGCTTCGGGCAGCAACCCGTCTCCGCGCGCGGGCAGGCCGAATCGATCGAGTTCCTGGGCGAAGATCGGGTCAGGATCAAGGACGGTTTTTTCACGTCCTGCAAACCGGGCGACGACAGCTGGCTCATCAGAGCAGACCAACTCGACCTGGACTTTACACGCGAAGTGGGCACTGCGCGCGGCGGCAGCGTGATATTCAAGGGCGTGCCCATCATTGCGGCGCCCGAGTTCGATTTCCCGCTGAACAATCAGCGCAAGTCCGGACTTCTTCCACCGTCGATCGGCACGACCGGCAAGAGCGGACCCGAGCTTGCCGTTCCGTACTACCTTAACCTTGCGCCCAACTACGACCTCACGCTCACGCCGCGCTACATGCAAAAGCGCGGATTGCAGATCGCCGAGCAGTTCCGCTATTTGCTGCCGCACCACAACGGCGAGTTGAGGGCCGAACAGATCCCGAACGATCAGGTGACCGACACCAGTCGACGGGCGATAGCATTCGTTCACAACTACAGCCAGGACGGCCGACTCGCAGGCGGGCTGAACCTGAACAAGGTGTCCGACGACAACTACTTCCGCGACCTCGCCACCCGGATCAACGTCACTTCGCAGGCCACACTACCGCGGGAAGGCTACCTGACCTACAACGGCAGCTGGTGGGACGCCGGCAGCTATTCGGCCACCGGGCGCGTACAAACGTTCCAGGTCCTGCAGGATCCGGACAACCCGATCTTGCCGCCCTACGGCCGCATACCGCAGCTCACCTTTTCCACGCTGCGCCAGTATGCGGGCGGGTTTGACCTGGGAACCGCCGCGGAGTTTGTCAGCTTCAGCCACCCTACACAGGTGATCGGGAAGCGCTCGACGATCTATCCGAACCTGCGACTGCCGCTCATCACGCCGGGCGCCTTTCTCACGCCCAAGCTTGGCTTGCACTACACGTACTATTCGCTCGAGCAGATCCCGGGAACGCCGCTTAACACTCCAATGTTCCCCGACACGATCAACCGCAGCGTTCCGGTCTTCAGTCTAGACAGCGGCTTGATCTTCGAGCGGGAGACGCAGGCGCAGGGGCAGTCGGTGCTCCACACGCTCGAGCCGCGCATTTTCTACGTGCGGATTCCGTTCAAGGACCAGAATCAGATCCCATTGTTCGATACGGCGATTGCTGATTTCAACTACGCCCAGATTTTCTCGGAGAACAGCTTTTCAGGAGGCGATCGCATCAACGATGCCGACCAGCTCACCGTGGCGCTCACCTCCCGGGCGTTGTGGTCCTCGTCAGGCCAGGAAATGCTCCGCGGCACGATTGCTCAACGCTATTACTTCAAGGACCAGCAGGTCACGCTGAATCCCACTGATCCGCCGCGGACTTACAACAGCTCGGACTGGCTCGCCGCGCTTTCAGGACGAGTCGCTCGGCACTGGAGCTCCGAAGTCACGACCCAGTACAACCAGCGGGACAACCAATTCGAACGCCTGACGCTATCGACCCGCTATCAGCCCGAGCCGTTCAAGACGCTCAATCTGAGCTACCGCTTCCTGCGCGACCAGATCAATCAGGTGGACCTTTCCGGGCAGTGGCCTCTGTACGGTCGCTGGTATGGCGTGGGACGATTCAACTATTCTCTGCCCGACCGCCGCACCGTCGAGAGCATCGGGGGTCTCGAGTACGGAGCGGACTGCTGGATAGGCCGCATCGCGCTGCAGCGATTTGCGCTGACAGCCGGCGAATCGACGAGGTCCTTTTTCCTGCACCTGGAGCTGAACGGATTTTCGCGCCTCGGGTCGAATCCTCTGGAGGCCTTGAAGCGCAATGTTCCGGGCTATCAGCGGGTCGGTACGTCGGTTACGGGAACGAGTCCCGATGGTCCGATTGATCTCTACGACTGATCGAACCTAAAGTTAAGCTCGTGCGCTTACGCGCTCGGCGACAATACTGCAAAATGGGGAGACGATGAGACTGTACCTCGCTGCTTTGTTGACGATTGCCTGTGGCGTCGCGCTTGCGCAACTCGCGCGCCCGGGACCGGCTGCCTCGACTCGCACCGCATTGGTCGATCGAATCGTCGCCGTCGTCAACAAGGAAGTCATCACCGAATATGAGCTTGCCGAGCGGATAAATCGCATTCGGAAGGATCTGCGGCGCCGCGGAACCCCCTTTCCCGATCGCGGCGAGATCGAGCAGCAGGTGCTCGAGCGTCTCATCATCGAGAGAGTTCAGTTGCAGTTTGCCCGGGAGACAGGGCTGCGAGTGGACGATCTCGAGCTTGACCGTACCGTCAGCCGGGTCGCCGAGGGGAACAAGTTGTCGTTGACCGCGTTTCGCCAGACGCTGGAGCGCGATGCAATCCCCTTCGACATATTTCGGGAGGAACTGCGCAGCGAAATTCTGGTCTCGCGATTGCGGGAGCGCGAGGTTACCAGCAAGATCACGGTCAGCGAAGGAGAGATAGAAACTTTTCTGATCGAGCAGAGCGAAAGAAAGGGCACGGCGACGGAATACAACGTTGCGCACATCCTGGTGAGGGTACCCGAGCGGGCGAGTCCCGAGCAGCTCGACACCCGGCGAGCGCGCGCCGAGGAGGCGGTCAAACGGCTCCGGGAGGGCGCAGGTTTTGCGCAGATCGCCGCGGCCTATTCCGATGCCCCGGATGCGCTGCAGGGTGGAGCCATAGGTTGGCGCGGCCAGGAACGGTTGCCGGAGTTGTTCGTCGAAGCCTTGACGAAGCTCAAGCCCGGGGACATCAGCGGCGCACTTCGCAGCCCGGCAGGGTTTCACGTGCTGAAGCTTGTGGACCTGCGCGGCGCCGGAGCGCCGCAGCTCGTAGAGCAGGCGCACGTCCGGCATATTCTGGTACGGACCAACGAGCTTGTTTCCGAGGATGAGGCAAGGAGGAAGCTTTCGAACCTGCGCGAGCGCATCGTAAATGGAGTGAATTTCGCCGAGCTTGCCCGTCTGAACTCGGACGACGGGTCGGCTTCGCGGGGCGGGGACCTCGGATGGGTCTATGCGGGCGATACGGTGCCGGAGTTCGAGCGGGCTTTCGCGGAGCTGAAGCCGATGGAGGTGAGTCAGCCCGTAAAGACGCCCTTCGGATGGCATCTCATTCAACTGATCGAGCGGCGCACGTCGGACATGTCCTCGGAGCGAAAGCGTCTGGAAGCGCGCAAGGCGCTGCGAGAGCGAAAGGGCGACGAGGCTTACCAGGAGTGGTTGCGCCAGTTGCGCGACCGCGCCTACGTCGAGCTGCGGCTCGAAGAGCGGTGAGCGCCCGACTTGACGGCGCGGCAGTGGCCCGATCCCCTGCTCTCTCGGAATCGAAGTCCACCCCGGTCATCGCCGTGACCTCCGGGGAGCCGGCGGGCATAGGCCCCGATATCTGCCTGGCGCTCGCGCGGCGCAAGTTTCCAGCGGGCATTGTCGTGCTGGGCGACCGGGAGCTGCTCGAGAGCCGCGCGCGGCAGCTTCGCCTCAGCCTGCGGATCTCCGATCCCACGGCCGGCGCGACGCCCGATTCAATCGCCTGCCTGCATGTCCCCCTCGCCTTCGCGTGCAAGGCGGGTTCGCTCGACCGGCGCAACGCGCGCTACGTGATTTCGCTGCTCGATCGCGCCGTCGCGGGCTGCGAAGCAGGCGAGTTCGCGGCGCTTGTGACCGCACCCGTGCACAAGGGCGTGATCAATGACGGCGGTATTCCATTCGTCGGCCACACGGAGTATCTCGCCGAGCGCACGGGCACGGATCGGGTGGTGATGATGCTTGTGGGAGGGGGCTTGCGTGTCGCGCTTGCGACTACGCACTTGGCCTTGAAAGACGTAGCCCGGGCGCTGACCCGCGAAGGCCTCGAGCGGACGCTGCGAATTCTCTGCGCGGAACTCACCCGGCGGTTCGGCATTTCCTCGCCGCGGATCCTGGTCGCCGGTCTCAATCCGCACGGCGGGGAAGGGGGCTACTTCGGGACGGAAGAGATCGAGCTGATCGACCCGGTCCTCGAGAAATTGCGCGCAGAAGGTTTCCGCCTTACGGGGCCGCTGCCGGCCGACACCCTGTTCGTGCCGGCCCGGCTAGAGGGCGCCGATTGCGTGCTGGCGATGTATCACGATCAGGGGCTGCCTGTGCTCAAGTACGCGAGCTTCGGCAAGGGGATCAACGTCACGCTCGGCCTGCCGATGATCCGCACGTCGGTCGATCACGGCACGGCGCTCGACCTTGCCGGCACCGGGCGGGCGGACCCGGAAAGCCTTTTCGCGGCCGTGCAGGCGGCGATCGATATGGCGCTAACGGCGGCGCGCGCACCGAGCTAGCGTGCAGTGGCGGCGCCCCGGCACGTCCCGCGAAAGAGGCTGGGTCAGCACTTTCTCGTTGATCGGGGGATTATCGAGCGCATCGTCGCCGCAATCGATCCGCAGCGCGGGGAGCACATCGTCGAAATCGGCCCCGGGCCGGGGGCGCTGACCGCTCCGCTCCTCGAACGCATCGAGCGCCTGCACGTCGTCGAGATCGACCGTGACTTGGGCGAGCGCCTGCGCGAACGCTATCCCCCTGAGCGCCTGGCGGTCCATCAGGCCGACGCCCTGCGCTTCGATTTTTCGACTCTGCCCGCGCCCCTCAGAATCGTGGGCAATCTTCCCTACAACATCTCCACGCCGCTCCTGTTCCATGTTGCCGCTGCGGCGGACCGGTGCGTGGATCTGCATTTCATGCTGCAAAAGGAGGTCGTGGACCGCATGGTCGCGAAACCCTCGGATCCCGAGTACGGACGGCTCTCGGTCATGCTGCAATATCGGTTCCGTCTGGAACGGCTTTTCACGGTCGCGCCGGGGGCGTTTCGACCCCCTCCCAAGGTCCACTCCGCCTTCGTGCGACTCGTTCCGCGCCCGTTGCCGGAACTCGAGGCTCTGGATGAGGCTGTTTTTTTCAAGGTCGTCGCCAAGGCGTTTTCGATGCGAAGGAAGACGCTGAGAAATGCTCTTTACGGATTGATTTCGGCGTCCGACCTCGCTGCGCTCGCCATCGACCCGGGAGTGCGCGCGGAAACCCTGCCGGTCGCGGCTTTTGTCGCGATCGCCAACCGGGTGGCGCAGCAGCGGACCTAGACCGCGCAAACGCGTGCTGGCAAAATGGTGTATAGATAGTGCGATACAAGAGCGGGAGCAGGGGATTGCGATGGGCCTTCTTGACGACTTGAAGAAACAGGCGGACTTGGTCAAGACCCAGCAGATTCTTGAGCAGAATCTGCAGGGTGACAAGGTCAAGCTGGTCGAAGACAAGATGAAGCAAACGTTCCAGTACGTGCACGAGTTGCTCAAACAGCTCGCCGTGCTGAAGCCCACCAGCCCGCTGGTCTACTCGATTCCCAGCGTGGGAGAGTTCAGAAATCTCGCCTTCACCGAGTCGTTCATAGACTATCGGCGCAAGCGCATCAAGGACAAGGAATACTTCGATACGATCCATTTTTTCATCAAGTGGGCTTCGCCCGAAACGATCGTGATCGAGAAAGACATGCCGCCGGCGATGCAGCAGATTCGCGAGTCCTTGTGGCTGAGCAAGGTCAAGTTCATCGAGGAGGAGAAGAAGAACGCCAGGGGTTTCGTCGTTGGCGCAAAGTTCATCGTGCCGGCAACGGTAATAACCGATATCGTGGTCAAGGCCGACCACGAGCTGGGCAGATTGGTCTTTCAGGCCACGCACATCTTCGGACTGGGCGTGGAACAATTCATCGTACCGGCGCCCGAAATCAGCGACGACATGCTGGAGGATTTCGCCAAGGCCCTCATCGGGCAGCAGAGCGCGATCCGCAAGTACCGCGTCGTGGGTAAGCCCGGAAGCTTGCGCTAAGGCCGGTTGCTTCGGCTGGTAACCCGTTACGGACCCCTATTCCCTCTCGATCAGCTCGATCTTGTAGCCGTCGGGGTCCTCGACAAAGGCGATCACAGTCGTGCCGTGCTTCATCGGCCCGGCCTCGCGCGTGACCTTTCCGCCGCGACGCTTCACTTCCTCGCAAGCCTTGCGGGCGTCATCGACCGCGATGGCGACGTGGCCGTAGGCATTTCCAAGTTCGTATTTGTCCACGCCCCAGTTGTAGGTGAGCTCGAGGACCGACGTGTCCGACTCCTCGCCGTAGCCGACGAAGGCGAGGGTGAACTTGCCCTCCGGGTAGTCCTTGCGGCGCAGCAGCCTCATGCCGAGTACTTCGGTGTAGAAGCGCAGCGATCGTTCGAGGTCGCCCACTCGCAACATGGTGTGAAGCATTCGCATCGCAGTCTCCTTTGATTCTGAACTTGGCGTTCGGGGAACGCCTGATGAGGGCGGCTTCCCGCTCCTTAAAGCTCGGGTAGCGTATGCGCCAGGGCGTTCAACTCGCGACGCGCCGAACGGTGGTCCGGATACAGGGTGGCGACCACGGCCCAGAAGCGCGGTGAGTGATTGAGCTCGCGCAGGTGGGCGAGCTCGTGCGCCACCACGTAATCGATCAGTCGGGGTGGCAGCAGCATCAGCCGCCAGTTGAGGAGCAGGCGCCCATTGGTGCTGCAGCTTCCCCACCGCGTCCGCGCGTCCGAAAGACCGACGCCGGAGACACGGAGGCCGAGCGGGCGCGACAGCTCCGCAACGCGTTCCTGGAAAAAGGCGCGGGCTTCCCCGCGCATCCATTCGAGCGCCCGTTCGCGCAAGTTCGCGCCGTCGGCGAGCCCGAGCCCGAGCCCGAGCTCGTCCTCCGAGAGCCACGTCTCGCCATCCCGAAGGACGAGCGTCAACATCCGCCCGAGCCAGGGCAGCCTCGCGCCGGCCTGCCAGATGAAGGGGACACGCCGTGGCCCGGCGAGCCGCTTGCGGATCCACCGCTCCTTCTCCCGGATGAAGGCATCGATATCGGAGAGCGTGGCGCGACGCGGCGCCCGAACCTCGATGCCTTCGCCCGCGACTGACAATCCGAGGGTGCAGCGCTTTGCGCGCACGAGGCGGTAGGCGAGGATCCCGCCGGCAAGCAGTACATGGTGAAGTCGCCGCGGCTTTTCCAACGGCGGTGCGATGTCAAACGGCAGTTGCATCTGTCTCAGGGCCCGGGACATAGCGCGACCATGCGCCCCTCTATCCATTCCTCCACTGTTGCGATGAGCGACTCAGGGGTGTGGTTTCGAGGATCGATGGCGGCGCCGATCTCGACCGTAACCGTCCCGGGGCGTTTCAGGAACGCTCCACGGCCCCACAGCAAACCGGCGTTGTGGGCGACCGGCACTACGGGCGCCTCGCAATTCACGGCGAGCCATGCCCCGCCCAAGTGGTATTTGCCGCGTCGGCCGGGCTGCACGCGCGTTCCTTCCGGGAAGATGGCGATCCAGAACCCTTGCGCAAGGCGCTTGCGGCCCTGCTCGACCATGCGCCTGAGCGCTCGAACTCCGCTAGAGCGATCGATGGCGATCGGACTGGTGAGCGCGAGTCCCCAACCGAAGAACGGAATCCACAACAGCTCGCGCTTCAACACCAGCACGTGGGGTGGGAAGATCGCCTGAAAGGCGAGGGTTTCCCAGGCAGATTGATGTTTGGAGAGGATCACCGCGGGAGTCCGCGGAAGATTCTCCATGCCGATCACCCGGTAATCGATGCCGAGCACGATCTTCGCCAGCCAGATCATCGTGCGGGACCAGCCGGAAATAAGACGAAAGCGCGCCAGTGGCGCGAGCGGCGCGGTGGTGAGGGCGAAAATCGAGTAGGGTCCAGTGACGAGAATCTGGGCGACGACGAAGACGAGCGAGCGCAGGAAGATCATTGACACAACGCCTGCGCCACTGCGGCAAGATCCGGATAGACTGCGGTGCCTTGCGGCAATCCGCCGCCGGCGCGAGTTTCCTTGCCCTTGCCGGTAAGAACGAGGATCGGCTGGGCTCCTACCGCGGCCGCGGCCTGAAGGTCGCGCAGGCTGTCGCCCACCGCCGGAACGCGCTCGAGCGCAGCGTTGTAACGTTCCGCGATCGCGAAGAACATCCCGGGATTGGGTTTGCGGCAGGGCGACTGCGACTCTGCGGTGTCGGGGCAGTAGAAGACGGCCTCGATGCGCCCACCGGCCTGAGTCACGGCCTTGTGCATCTTGGCGTGGATGGCGTTGAGCGTCGCCATGTCGAACAGGCCGCGGCCGACACCGGACTGATTGGTCGCGACCACGATGCGCCAGCTATCCTGCGTCAGGCGGGCGATTGCTTCGAGGCTTCCCGGGATGGGCCGCCACTCGTCGGCGTCCTTGATGAAGCCGTTGCTGTCGAAATTGATGACGCCGTCGCGGTCGAGGATGACGAGTTTCATTTTTCGACAGCGAGTTTGGAGATGTCGGCGACGCGATTCATGCTGTGGCGGAGATCAGTCAGCAAGGCGAGGCGGTTGCGGCGCAAGATTGGATCGTCGACCATCACCATCACTGAGTCAAAAAAAGCGTCGACGGGTGCCTTAAGGACTGCGAAAGCTTTCAGGTATCCGGTGTAATCGCTGCGCTCGAATAGGAGGGTGGCTTTGCGAGACACATCGGAAAGTGCGTCGAAAAGCGCATGCTCTGCGGATTCTTTCAAGTGTGTTTGTTCAGCGTTTTGAAACGATTCGCCTTTAGCTTCCGCCTGCCTCAGTATGTTCGCGATCCGCTTGTTTGCTGCAGCCAGACTCGGCGCCTCCGGTAGTTCCGAGAACGCGCGAACCGCATCCAGCTGTTTGGGAATTTGGTCCAAGCGCACGAAAGCTCGACTCAGGACCGATTCGATTTCTAAAGCCGTGTAGTGCCGATCAACCAAATAGCTGCGCAGCCGCTCTCTCACAAAGATCTCGACATCGGTGTGCGCCTGCCCCAAATCCCTCGGCAATACCTCGTAGGCCGCATTTACCAGGTCGTGCAATGACACTTGAATTGATCGCTCAACGAGGATCCGTATGATTCCAAGCGCGGCGCGTCGCAAACCGTAGGGATCTTTTTCGCCGGTTGGCTGCTGGCCTATGCCGAAGAACCCAGCAAGCAACTCGAGCTTGTCCGCCAGAGCGACTGCACACGCGACTGGGCCGTCCGGAATTCTGTCGCCAGCAAAGCGCGGGCGATAGTGTCCCTCGATCGCGTCGGCGACCTCCGGTGGCTCGCCGTCCGCAAGCGCGTAGTAGCGTCCCATCACGCCCTGAAGCTCCGGAAACTCTCCGACCATTTCCGTGACGAGATCAGCCTTGCAAAGAAACGCCGCGCGCTCGGCGAGCACCGGATCTACGCCTATCTTCTCCGCGATTCTCTTCACTAGCTGCCGGATGATGTTGACGCGGTCCAGCAGCGTGCCGAGCTTGTTGTGATAAACGACGTTCTTGAGTCGTTCCACGCGGTCTTCCAGTTTGATCCTTCGGTCTTGGGCGTAGAAGAACTTTGCATCGGCGAGACGCGCCCGCAAGACGCGTTCGTTGCCCCGGATGATTTCGCGCGGATCCTTCGTTTCGAGGTTGGAGACGAACAGAAAACGTGGCAGTAGTTTGCCGGTTTTCTCGTCGCGCAACGGTACGTATTTCTGGTGCTGCTGCATCGACAAAATCAAACACTCAGCCGGCACTTCCAGAAACGCCTGGTCGAATGTGCCTTCGTAAACAGCGGGCCACTCGACCAGCGCCGTGATCTCGTCGAGCAGTGCGTCCCCGGCGACGAGTTCCGTGCCTTTTCCTGCGACCTTCGCGAGCGCCTGAACGATCCTTTGTCTGCGCTTCGTGAACTCCGGCTCGACTTTCCCATCTGTGCGCAACGCATGCTCGTAGTCCTCCGCATGCTTGAGCACGATCGGTTTGGCGCTGAGAGATCGGTGTCCCAGCGTTCGGTTGGTACTCGAAATCCCGAGTACTTCCCCGGTAACTGCCTGTGCTCCATGCATCATCAAGAGGCCGTGTATTGGTCGAACAAACTGCGCGTCGCCATCGCCCCACCGCATGATCTTGGGAACCGGGAGTTTGCGGAGCGCGCTTTCAACGGTGAGGTCCAGACCAGTCGCGAGAGAGCCGCCCTTGGCGAGCGTTCGATAAACGAACACCTCTCCCTTGGGCGTGTTCTGGCGTTCGAGTTTGCTCACGTCCACGCCTTGCTTCCTCGCGAAGCCGAGAAGTGCTTGCGTGGGCTTTCCCTCGGAGTCGAGCGCGACCTTGACGCTGGGACCAGACAATTCCATAAGCTTGTCCGGAGCCTGGGCGCGGACTTTCGTGATGATTGCCGCAAGGCGGCGTGGCGTGCCGAATGCGTGCGTTTCGCTGCCCTCGGCCAGAAAATTGCGTTGGTCCAAATCGGCAGCGAGCGCCTGCGTGAAAGTCTCGCTCAGAGATTTCAAAGCCTTGGGCGGCAGTTCCTCGGTGAGCAGCTCGACGAGCAACGTGTCGACCGCGAGCGCCGTCGCTTTCTTCTTCGCCATTGTTCAGGCTCGCGATTTCTTTTTCACCGCCGGCTGCGGCTTTACCAACGGAAACCCGAGGTTCTTGCGCGATTCGAGATAAGCCTCGGCGATGAGCCGCGCGAGCGCGCGGACTCTCGCAATGTAGGCGGCGCGCTCGGTGACCGAGATCGCGCCGCGCGCATCGAGCAGGTTGAATGCGTGTGAGCATCGGATCACCATCTCGTATGCGGGCAGCACGCACTGCGCTTCGATGAGACGTTTCGCCTGGTCTTCGAACTGGCCGAAGTGCTGGAACAGCATTGCCGTGTCGGCGAGCTCGAAGTTGTAGCGCGACTGCTCGACTTCGTTCTGGTGGTAGACGTCGCCGTAGGAAACACCGTCCATCCACATGAGATCGAAAACGCTTTCCTTCCCCTGCAGGTACATCGCAAGACGCTCCAGACCGTAGGTGAGTTCGCCCAGCACCGGCCGGCAGTCGAGTCCGCCGATCTGCTGGAAGTAGGTGAACTGGGTGACTTCCATGCCGTTCAGCCACACTTCCCAGCCTAGGCCCCAGGCCCCGAGCGTGGGCGATTCCCAGTCGTCCTCGACGAAGCGGATGTCGTTCTTGCGCGGATCAACGCCGAGCGCCTTGAGCGAGCCGAGATAGAGATCCTGCAGATCGACCGGTGACGGCTTCATCGCTACCTGAAACTGGTAGTAGTGTTGCAGGCGGTTGGGGTTCTCGCCGTAGCGGCCGTCCTTCGGACGGCGCGAAGGCTGTACGTAGGCCGCGTTCCAAGGCTCCGGCCCGATCGCGCGCAGGAAAGTAGCCGTGTGGAAAGTGCCCGCGCCGACCTCCATGTCGTAGGGCTGGAGCAGCACGCAGCCCTTCTTGCTCCAGTAACTTTGCAGCTTGAGGATCAGTTCCTGGAAGGTGAGCATGAGCGTGCCGTGACAGCGATCGATTCTACCGGCTTTCCCCGGCGCTGCCCAAGCTGCGGCGGCGCCCGAACGCAAGCGCCGCAAGCAGCACGACGCAGGCAAGCACGATCGGCATGTTGCCGAACCTCACGTAGGGCGATGCGCCGGTGTAGCCGCGCGCCTCTCCGCTCAGAGCGCCTTCGGTGAACTGCGGCAAGCTCGCGACGACCTTGCCCTGAGGGTCGATGATCGCGGTGACCCCCGTATTGGTCGCGCGCAGCATGGTGCGCCCGGCCTCGATCGCGCGCATGCGCGCGATCTGAAGATGCTGGCTGGGGGCGAGCGAGTCGCCGAACCAGGCGACATTCGAAACGTTCGCGAGCAGGGTCGCCTGTGGCAGCGCCCGGATGATCTCCTCGCCGAAAGCGTCCTCCCAGCAGATGTTCGGCGCGACGAGCTGCCCGGCGAGCGCGAGCGGCCTCGCATTTCCCGGGCCCGAGGAAAAATTCGAGAGCGGAATCGAGAGCGTCTTCACCATCCAGCCAAGTCCTGGGGGGACGAACTCCCCGAAAGGCACGAGGTGCGACTTGTCGTACCGCTGCGTCGGCGAAGCGCCTACGCTGATGACGCTGTTGAAGTAGCGTCCATCCGGGTCGCGGATGGGCACGCCGATCAGAATGTCCGCGTTGCGTTCGACTGCGATTCGCGCGAGATCCCTGAGGTAGGCCGGATCGACCGCGTCGAGAAACCGCGGAATCGCCGTCTCCGGCAAGACGATCAGCTGCGCGCGACTGGCTTCGATCAATCCCTTGTACGTCGCAAGGGTCCTTGCGTAGCGCTCGGCCTGGAATTTGAGGTCCTGGGGAATGTTTCCCTGGAGAAGCGCCACCCTGATCGGCTCGCCGTGCGGGGAAGTCCAGGCAATCGACTTCAGCACCGAACCGATACCCATCGTAAACAGCAGTGCCGCGCCGCATGCGATTCGCGCCCGCCGGTGGCCGGTTATTACCACACCGAGGAGCCCCGCGCAGAGTGCGGCCGCGAACGACACGCCGTACACCCCGACGACCGGAGCAAAGCCCGCGAGCGGCGAATCGACCTGGCTGTATCCGATCGCGAGCCAGGGAACGCCGGTGAAGACCCAGCCGCGCATCCATTCAAGAAAAGTCCACAAGGCGGGGAAAGCGACCACGGCAGCTGCGACGCGGCCCGCTTGCAGGCGCGCCAGACACCAGCCGGCGGCTGCGGGATACAGGGAAAGGATCGCGCAGTAGACGACCGTGGCGATCGCGGCAAGCGGCGCAGGCATCGACCCAAAGTCGTGCAGGCTCACATAGACCCAGGAGGCGCCTATGCCAAACAGACCCGCGCCGAACGCAAAGCCGGCCCAGAACGCCGCCAGCGGCGTTGCGGCGCGCAGCCAGAGGAGGAGAAGCCCGGCGAGAGTCAGGAACGGCAGCGGGTATGCCGCGACCGGCGCAAATCCGGCGACGGTGGCCGCGCCCGCGGCAAGGGCCGCGATGATGGCGGCGCGCCGCGATTGGAGCAAGGCCTTCAAGCCTTGCCCGGCAGCCGATGCACCTGCAGGACGTGCAGTCTGCGGCTGTCGGCGCGCAACACGTGGAAGCGCAGGCCGCCGATGGTGATCGCCTCGCCGCGCTTGGGAAGGCGTCCGAGGCGGTGAAGCACCATCCCGCCAACGGTATCGAAGTCGGTATCGGAGAATTGGGTCCCGAAGATCTGATTGAAGGCGGCAATTTCGGTCTGCGCCTTGACGCGGTAGTCCCCGCTCTGCTCGCGCACGATGTTGTCCTCGGACTCGTCGAAGTCGTATTCGTCCTCGATGTCACCGACGATCTGCTCCAGCACGTCCTCGATCGTCACCAAGCCCGCCACGCCGCCGTACTCGTCGACGACCACCGCCATGTGATTGCGGTTGGCGCGAAACTCGCGCAGCAGCACGTTCAGTCGCTTGGATTCCGGTACGAACACCGCCGGTCTCAACATGGCGCGCACGCGGAACTCCTCCTCGCCGGCGTAATAGCGCAGCAGGTCTTTTGCGAGCAGGATACCGATGACGTCGTCGCGGTTCTTATCGATCACCGGAAAGCGCGAGTGCGCTGTCGCGATGACGTGCGGAATGAACTTGTCGGGGGGCTCGTTGACGTCGATCACGTCCATCTGCGAGCGCGGCACCATGATGTCGCGGACCTGCATTTCCGACACCTGCAAGGCGCCTTCGATCATCGAGAGGGCATCGCCGTCGAGAAGATTTCGCTCGAAGGCCGAGTGCAACAGCTTCACCAGCTGCTCCCGGTCCTCCGGCTCGCGCATGAGCAGCGCGGAAAGCCGCTCGAGCAGAGTGGGTTTCGAATCTTCGGTCATGATGAAATCGCGTAGGGGTCAGGATAACCGAGTTTGGCGAGAAGTCTCTTTTCCAGGGCTTCCATGCGCGCCGCGTCGCGCCGCCTCGCGTGATCGTGGCCCTGCAGATGCAGCATCCCGTGCACGGTCAAATGCGCAAAATGCGCATCCAGGGTCTTGCCCTGTGCACGCGCTTCGCGCGCGATGACCGGCGCACAAAGCACGATGTCGCCTTGCGCAGCGCGGCGCGACGAAACATAAGGAAAAGCGAGAACATTTGTCGCATAGTCGCGGCCGCGATAGCGGCGGTTGAGAGTACGCGCTTCCGTCGCCCCGACGATCCTCACGGTGATCTCCCCCGCCACTCCAAGCGCGGCACGGGCCCATCGGCGGACCTGTGCGGGGGTGGGAAGGCGGTGGGCGCTAGCAGCGACCTGGAGGTGAAGGGTAAGGCGCGGCTTTCGCGGACGACGCGAAGACAGTCGTGGAGCAGCGTCTGACGCGCCGCGTGCCCGCACGCCGAGCTACTCGTCGCCGTGGCGCTCGTAGGCGTCCACGATGCGCTGCACCAGGGGATGGCGGACGACGTCCTCGCTTTTGAACGCGATGAAAGCGATCCCGCGCACGTCGGCGAGGATCTTCTGCACCGCGACCATCCCGCTCTTCTGGCCGCGCGCGAGGTCGATCTGCGTGATGTCGCCCGTGACCACCGCCTTCGAGCCGAAACCGATGCGGGTGAGGAACATTTTCATTTGCTCGGGCGTCGTATTCTGCGCCTCGTCGAGGATGACGAAGGAGTGGTTCAGCGTGCGCCCGCGCATGTAAGCGAGCGGCGCGAGCTCGATCGCTCCCCGCTCGAAGAGCTTTCCGGCCTTGTCGAAACCGAGCAGGTCGTAGAGCGCGTCGTAGAGGGGCCGCAGGTACGGGTCCACTTTTTGGGCGAGATCGCCGGGCAGGAATCCAAGCCGCTCGCCGGCCTCGACCGCCGGCCGCACCAATACCAAGCGCTTCACGGCATCGCGCTCCAGCGCGTCGACGGCGCAGGCTACCGCGAGATAGGTCTTGCCTGTGCCGGCCGGGCCGATGGCGAAGGTGATATCGTGATCGAGGATGTTCTGGATGTATTGATTCTGTCGCGGCGTGCGGCCGTGCAGGTCCGCCCGGCGGGTGAGAAGCGGTGTCTCGTTCTTCATTTCGGGACGGCCGCCGGCGCGAATCTCGATCAAGCCGAGCTGGATATCATCCAGGCTGAGACCGCGCTTCGCCTCCCCGTAGAACTTCTTCAGCACCGCTGCCGCTTGCGCCGCCTGCGCTCCGCGCACGGTGAATCGCTCGCCACGGCGCGCGATCGAGACGTCCAGGCCGGCCTCGATCTGCCTCAGGTTCTCGTCCAGGGCGCCGCAAAGATTGGCAAGACGCTGATTGTCGACCGGGGTGAGAACCAGTTCCAGAGGGCGAGTCTTCAAGGGCCTACGCTGCAACGCCCACCTCGCCGCGCAGCGAATGGCGTCTCGCCGCGGTAACGGTCACTTCGACGAACTGCCCGACGAGCTTCCGGGGGCCCTGAAAATTGACGACGCGATTGTTTCCTGTTCGCCCCGACAGCTCCGCGGCGTCCTTGCGGGAGGCGCCTTCGACGAGAATGCGCTGGCACGTGCCGATCATGCGCTCGCTGATTTGTCTTTCCTGCGCGTCGATTCTCTCCTGCAGCCTTGCCAGTCGCGCGAGCTTCGCCTCCTGCGGAGTGTCGTCGGGAAGCTCGGCTGCGGGGGTGCCCGGTCGCCGGCTGTAGACGAAAGAAAACGAATTGTCGAAGCCGACCTCCTCGACCAGTTCAAGGGTCGCCTCGAATTCCTTCTCGGTTTCGCCGGGGAACCCGACGATGAAATCGGAAGTGATGTCGATCCCGGGCCGCGCGGCGCGGAGCTTGCGCACGATCGACTTGTATTCAAGGGTGGTGTAGCCGCGCTTCATCGCGGCGAGAATCCGGTCCGCGCCGGATTGCACCGGAAGGTGCACGTGTGGGGCGAGCTTGTCGATCCTCGCGTAGGCGTCGATGAGGCGCTGAGTGAATTCCCTGGGGTGGGACGTCGTGTAGCGGATCCGCCCGATTCCGGAAAACTCGGCGACATACTCGAGGAGCAGCGCAAAATCCGCGATCGCGCCGTCCGACATGCTGCCGCGATACGCATTGACGTTCTGACCGAGCAGGGTCACTTCTTTCACTCCCTGGTCGGCGAGGTCCGCGATCTCCGTGAGAACGTTTTCGAACGGTCGGGATATTTCCTCGCCGCGGGTGTAGGGCACGACGCAGAAGCTGCAATACTTGCTGCAGCCCTCCATGATCGACACGAATGCGCTCGGTCCGTCGACGCGCGCGGGAGGAACCCTGTCGAATTTCTCGATCTCGGGAAAGGAAATGTCCACCTGCGGCCGTCCCGAGCTGCGCCGCGCGGCTATCATCTCCGGCAACCGGTGAAGGGTCTGCGGGCCGAACACGAGATCGACGTAGGGCGCGCGCGCGACGATCGCCGCGCCTTCCTGGCTGGCGACGCAGCCGCCCACGCCGATCAGCAGCTCGCGCTTGGCCTGCTTCAGGTGTTTCACTCGCCCAAGATCGTGAAAGACTTTCTCCTGCGCTTTCTCGCGCACCGAGCAGGTGTTGAACAGGATAAGGTCCGCGTCCTCAGGTCGATCGGTGGTCTCGAACCCCTCGGCTTCGCGCAGCAGGTCCGCCATCCTGTCCGAATCGTACTCGTTCATCTGGCAGCCGAAGGTGCGGATGAAAAGCTTCATGCTAGCCGCCGCTCGCACGTTTTTTTGCGCGCGCCAGTTCCTCGGGCGTGAGCAGCCAGACGCGAGAAATCTGCCCGTTTCGATCCACGGTGAAAGCGGCCCAGGCCCCCTCGCGCGGGATGCTCACCGGCACGATGATCAGGTTTCGCTGGTCGCGGATAATCGCGCCGGCGGCGAGTTGCATCGGCTTGCGACTCACAGTGACGGCCATCTCTTCTACATGCCGGATATGGCCGGCTTTCGCGTCCTTTGGAATCGGTGCCGACCGTGTCTGGGCGATGACCGGCGCGGCCCACAGCGAGGCCGAAAGGAACGCAAGGCATGCGGCGCGGCATGGGGTCATGGTCTCGCCTGGGAGAGAAGTGGTGGCGAATCAGGGACTCGAACCCCGGACCTGCGGATTATGATTCCGTCGCTCTAACCAGCTGAGCTAATTCGCCACGGAAAGCGGCGAATTATCCTTTTCCCGTCCGATGGTTGTCAAGGAAAGCATACAATTCCCGAATGGATTTCGACGTCGTCATCATCGGTGGCGGGCTTCCCGGAGCGAGCCTTGCCTCGGCGCTGGCCGCGAGCAAACTCAAGCTTGCGCTCATTGAGCGCAGACTGCCTGCCGCGCCGCTTCCGGAATGGGACTCGCGCGTCTACGCATTGACCCCGGCGAGCATTGCCTTCCTTGAGCGCGTCGGCGCTTGGCGGCGAATCGAAAGCGCTCGCGCGACCCCGATCTACGACATGCGCGTATTCGGCGACGATGGAAGTTCGCGGCTCGATTTTTCGGCTTATGAATCGGGAGTGCTGCAACTCGCGGCGACTGTTGAATCCGGCCGGCTGCATCGCGCGCTGTGGGAGGGCCTGGAGCGCCAATCCAATCTCGCACTGCTGTGCCCGGCGGCGCCGGCTGGGCTGCGCCGGGAGAACGACCGCGTCGAGATCCGTCTCGAGGACGGCAAGGTGGTGACGGCGAGACTGGCGGTCGGCGCCGACGGCGCCGACTCGTGGGTGCGGGGCGCGGCAGGCATCGAGACCCGAGTCCGCAGCTACGCGCAACTGGGCATCGTCGCCAACTTCGCCAGCGCGCGCTCGCATCGCAATACCGCGTATCAATGGTTTCGGCGCGACGGCGTGCTCGCCTATCTGCCGCTTCCCGACCGGCGTGTCTCGATCGTCTGGTCCGCGCCGGAGGCGGTTGCACGCGAGCTGCTTGCGCTTCCCTCCGCGGCGTTTTGCCGGCGCGTAGCCGAAGCCGGCGGCGAAGTCTTGGGCGCTCTGGAACCGCTCACTCCGCCCGTGGCCTTTCCCTTGAGTCGCATGCTCGCTGCCCGCATGGGGCATGGGCGGACTGCGCTCATAGGCGACGCGGCGCACGTCGTGCATCCGCTCGCGGGCCAAGGGGTCAACCTGGGGTTGGGCGACGCGCACTCGCTCGCCGGGCTGCTCTGCGAAGCGCCCGATCCGGGGGATCGCCTGCTGCTGCGACGCTTTGAGCGCGCCCGCGCCGAGGATATACTCGCGATGCGCTGGGTCACCGACGGGCTGTTCCGGATTTTCGACGCGGACAGTCGAATAGTCGCGCGGTTGCGGAATTTTGGATTGAACCTCACGAACTCCAATCCGGTCATAAAGACCTTGCTCGCGCGTCGCGCCATTGCGGCGGGCGGGGGCCCTCGTCAAAAGGAACCATCATGAGTCTGCGGCTATTGGCCCTGTGTCTCGCAGCGACTTGTACCGCTACGGCATTCGCCGACGAGGCCTCGGTGAAGCGGGGCGTCGAGGCCCGCTTCTCTGGAACCAAAGTGAACAGCGTCGCGAAAACACCCTACTCCGGCCTGTACGAAGTGGTGGTCGGGGATACGATCTTCTACGCCGACGAAAAAGTGAACTTCGTGTTTCGAGGGGAGATCATCGACGCCCGGTCCCAGAAAAATTTGACCGAGGAGCGCCAGCAAAAACTTTCCGCGATCAAGTTCGAGGACCTGCCCCTGGAGATCGCGATCAAGCAGGTGCGGGGCAGCGGTAAGCGCGTGGTTGCGATTTTCTCCGACCCCTACTGTCCCTATTGCAAGAGTCTGGACCGGGCCTTGATGCGCGAAGACGACATCACGATCTACACTTTTCTCTTCCCGATTATCCGGCCCGAGTCTGCGGACAAATCGCGCGCGATCTGGTGCGCGCCCGACCGGGCCAAGGCCTACTACGATTTCATGCTGAATGGCAGGGACACGGCGATCGCGGGCAGTTGCAGCGCGCCCGTCGACAAATGGCTTGCCCTTGGCCAGAAGTTCGGCGTGAGGGCGACGCCGACCAGCTTCGCCACGAACGGACAGCGCATCATGGGCGCTCGCCCCGAGGAACTGGTCAAGCTGATCGGCGAAGCCAGGAAATAAGCGCCTTTAAGGCGCCGCCGCGCCCGCCGAACCCGGTTTCATCTCCTTTGGGAGAAGCACCCACATCTTTCCCTGCTGTCTCATGCGGCCCGCCTGTGCCCCGGCTTCGGCGCCGAATCCCCAGAAGAAATCCGCGCGCACCGGATTGCGGATCGCCCCACCGGTGTCCTGCGCGAGAACCAGACGGTTGAGCGGTGTCGCGCTCGCCGGATGAGTCGTGGCGAGGAATACCGGGGCGCCCAGCGGGACGTAGCGCGGATCTACGGCGATCGAGCGTCCCGCGGTGAGCGGTACGCCGAACGCGCCGACCGGGCCGTTCACCGGGTTGTCGAGGGGCAGTTCGCGGAAAAACACGAAGCTCGGGTTCTGATTGAGAAGCTCTTCGAGGCGCTTGGGATTCGCCGCCGCCCAGGATTTGATCGTCTGCATGGAAGCTTCGCCGAGTTTCAGCTCGCCGCGCTCGACCAAGTACCGCCCTATTGATAGAAACGGGTGGCCGTTCTGGTCGGCGTAGCCGACGCGCAAGGTCTCGCCGCTGTCGAGCCGAACGCGTCCCGAGCCCTGGATCTGAAGGAAAAACGCTTCTATGGGATCGTCGACCCAGACGATTTCCTTTCCCGCGACGGGAGCCGCGCCGCGAGCGATTTCCGCGCGCGAGTAGTACGGTACGATCCGCCTTCCCTCGATGCGCCCGCGCAGGCGCATGCCGCGCAGCTCCGGGTTGGTTGCGCTGAGGTCGATGGTGAGCAGATCGTCAGGCGGGGCATAGAGCGGGTGGACGTACTGTGCAGTCTTGAGGCGGCTCCCGCGTATCAGCGGCTCGTAGTAACCCGTGACCAGGCCCTCGAGTGTACCGTCGGGGTTGGCCAGGCGCCAGGGAACGAAATGGTCCTGGAGGAAGCGTCGCGCCGCCTCGTCGCTCGGCGCTCGATGCTCCATCGCACGCGCGCAGACACCGCGCCAGACCTCGCGCCAACGCAAGGCCTGGCAGGAAACGAGGAGCGCACTCCAGGCCGCCCCCTGTTCGCCTTCGTTCCAGCCCGTCAGCGTCTCAAAAGCGACCGGCTCGAGCGGATTGATTCGCTGTGCGATAACCGGTGACGTTGGACATGAGGGGCAGGCCGAGCAGGCGCCAGAGGCCGGGCACCCACCCGCGGAGGTTCCGGTGATCAAACCCGGCCCGGGTTGAACCGCACAGCCGGCGATCAATCCTGCTGCAAGAACGATCAGCCAACGCAGATGTTCTATCATTTGCTTCAAGCGATTTGAGAAAGTATAGCGACGTGAGTTCCGGATTGTGGATCTTCTTGCTCGAGGCGGGACTGGCGCTTGCGTTGCTCGCCTTCATTGTATGGTGGACTTTGCCCAAGGCCCCGAAGAGCGACGAGCGCGATCAGGATTCTTCCCCTCCTTGATAAGGAGGGGTGGCTGCGAAGCAGCCGGGGTGGTCCGGCCCGCTAGTGCAACACGCGGGGGACCGACAAGGTGAACTCGGGAATAGTCGCATCGAACTGGGTCCCGTCTTCGGCCACCATCTGGTAGCTGCCCCGCATCGTGCCGACCGGGGTGGCGATCGCGGTTCCGCTCGTGTATTCGAAGCTCTCGCCGGGTTTAAGCAGGGGTTGAGCCCCGACGACGCCCAGGCCGCGCACCTCCTGCACCTGATTGCCGGCGTCGGTGATGATCCAATGGCGCGAGATCAATTGAGCGGGGACGCTGCCGGTATTGCGGATCGTGATGGTGTAGGCGAAGACGTAGCGGCCGTTCTGTTCGTCGGATTGCTCGGGGACGTATTGGGTCTGCGAGGACACCCCGACCTCGTATTTTTTCGCTTCGGCCATGAGCTAATTCCACACGAAATCGCTCGCACTGACAAGGGCGCCGACGGCGGTTTCATGCGGTGACCAGCGAATCCAAGTAGAATTTCCAACGATGGACGCGCGCACGTTTCGAATTGCACCGAGCATCTTGTCCGCCGACTTCTCGCGGCTCGGCGAGGAAGTGAACGCGGTCGTCGCGGCCGGCGCCGACATGATTCACTTCGACGTGATGGACAACCATTACGTGCCGAATCTCACGGTGGGACCGCTCGTGTGCGAGGCTATCCGGCCGCTCACGAAAAGCGTGATCGATGTGCACCTCATGGTCAAACCGGTCGATCGCATCATCCCGGATTTCGCCCGAGCCGGAGCCAATATCATCAGCTTTCATCCGGAGGCGAGCGAGCACGTCGACCGGACGATCGGGCTGATCCACGACTCGGGCTGCAAAGCGGGGCTCGTATTCAATCCCGCGACACCCCTCGACTATCTCGATCACGTGCTGCACAAGGTCGATTTGGTTCTGGTCATGTCGGTTAATCCGGGGTTCGGCGGGCAGCAGTTCATCGCCCAGGCGCTGGACAAGCTGCGCCTTGCGCGCCGGAAGATCGAAGAGTCGGGGCGTGCCGTCATGCTCGAAGTGGATGGAGGAGTGAACGCGGGGAACATCGCCGCCATCGCCCGCGCCGGCGCCGATACGTTTGTAGCGGGCTCGGCGATCTTTGGCTCCAAAGACTATCGGGCAACCATCGCGCAGATGCGCGACGCGCTCAAGCCCGTCGGCTGAAGACAGGTTTGCTTCGCGGTGCCCCGCGACGGCGAAATGACAGTCTTAATCGACGAGATTCGGGCCATCGTCGGACCGGCGGGTCTGATTACATCGCCCCAGGAATTCGCGCCGTACGCGACGGACTGGCGCAAGCGCTACGCCGGCCGCCCGCTCGCCGTCGTGAAACCTGCCTCGACCGCCGAGGTCGCTCAAATCGTGCGCGCCTGCGCCAAGTCGCGCACGGCGATCGTTCCTCAAGGCGGAAATACCGGGCTTAGCGGTGCCGCGACGCCGGACGCGAGCGGAGAGCAGATTGTCCTGAATCTCTCCCGGATGAACCGGGTCCGTGCGCTCGATGCGCGCAACAACACCATGACCGCCGAAGCCGGCTGCGTCCTTGCCAGCCTGCAGAAGGCCGCCGAAGAATCGGGGCGACTCTTCCCCTTGAGCCTCGCAGCCGAGGGAAGCTGCGAGATCGGCGGGAATCTCTCCACCAACGCAGGCGGCACCGCGGTGCTGCGCTACGGCAACGCTCGCGAGCTCGTCCTGGGCCTCGAGGTCGTTCTGCCTTCGGGGGAAATATGGGAAGGGCTGCGCGGTCTGCGCAAGGACAACACCGGCTACGATCTGAAGCAGCTTTTCATCGGCGCCGAGGGAACGCTCGGGGTGATCACGGCAGCGGTGCTGAAGCTCTTTCCCCTGCCAAAATCCCACGCCACCGCGCTTGTCGCGCTGCAAAGCCCGGAGAAAGCGCTGGCATTGCTCGAGCGCGCTCTGGATGCCTGCGGCGAGCGGCTCACGGGATTCGAGTTGTTCTCCGATTTCTGCCTCTCGCTCGTGCTCAAGCATTTCAAGGATGCCGCCGCGCCCTTTGCGCGCCGCTTCCCCTGCTACGTGCTGCTGGAACTTTCGGATACACAGCCGGGCGAGCAAGCGAGGATCCTCGTCGAGAGCGTGCTGGAAGAGGCGCTGGGCAAAGAACTGATCCTGGACGCGGCAGTCGCGCAGAGCGAGGCGCAGTCTTTAGCTTTCTGGGCGCTGAGGGAGAATATCTCGGAGGCGCAGGCGCACGAGGGGCCGAATATCAAACACGACGTCTCGATCCCGATCTCGCGCATCGCCGAGTTCGCGGCCGCGACCGATACCGAGCTTGCGCGCGCTTTCCCCGGCATTCGCATGGTCACCTTCGGACACCTGGGCGACGGTAACCTGCACTACAACGTCTCCGCGCCGGAGGGAACTCCTGCCGGGGTGTTCGTCGCGCGGGAGCTGGACGCGGTGAATCGCATCGTCCACGACAGCGTCGCGCGCTTCGCCGGATCGATCAGCGCCGAGCACGGCCTCGGGCAGTTGCGACGAGAGGAGATCAGGCGCTACAAATCGCCGGTGGAACTCGAGCTGATGCGCGCCGTCAAGCGCGCGCTCGATCCACTCGGGATCATGAATCCCGGCAAGGTGCTTTAGGCGGCCTCCGTGACGGCGATTCCACCGTAGGGCTGCTGGCTTCTGGACAATCCGCAAGGGGCTATTATAAAGTAGCGCCTCCTCGAACGAGCCGTGAGGCAAATTCAGTCGTGCTCTGCGAAAACACTGAGAACCGGACGGTATGGCGTAGCTGGCGCTGGCGGCGCGGCTAGACCGCCGTAGTCCGCGCGCGCCGCAACCCGCAGCGGGCGCGCACCCGCAGTACCTCAGAACGTTTTCGTGGAGCAGTAAATGACTGAAGCAGAATTTCAGCGGCTTGCCGCTCAGGGTTTCAACCGCATCCCGCTGGTCGCCGAGACCTTCGCCGATCTCGACACGCCGCTCTCGATCTACCTCAAGCTCGCGAACGCCCCGAACACTTTCCTGCTCGAGTCGGTGGTCGGCGGCGAGCGCTTCGGGCGCTACTCGTTTGTCGGCTTGCCGGCTCGCGCCCGGCTGGAGGCGCACATTTCGCCCGCCGGCAGCGAGACGGTCGTCATCGCCGACGGCCGGGAGATCGAGCGCCACGCCGGCGATCCGCTCGCCTTCGCGGAGTCCTATAGCCGCCGCTTTCGTACGGTCGCGCCTCCCGGACTCCCGCGTTTATGCGGCGGGTTGGTCGGTTATTTCGGCTACGACACGGTGCGGGTGATCGAGAAGAGATTGGCGCCGACGGAAAAGCCCGGCGGCATCGACGTGCCCGATATCCTGCTCCTGCTGACAGAGGAGCTTGCCGTGGTCGACAATCTCACCGGCAAGCTCCATCTCGTCGTCCATGCCGATCCGGGCGAGGAGAACGCATATGCCCGCGCGCAAAGCCGGCTGCGGGAGCTGCGCAGCAAGCTGCGCCAGCCGATCAACCCCCCGGATGCACGCGGCGACGCGCGGACCGAGCCGGTGCGCGAGTTCGCCAAAGCAGACTACCTCGAGGCGGTGGCCAAAGCGAAGGAGTACGTTCTGGCAGGAGACATGATGCAGGTGCAGATCGGGCAGCGAATTCAGCTGGCCTTTCGCGCCGCGCCGCTTTCCCTCTACCGCGCGCTGCGTTCCATCAACCCCTCGCCCTACATGTACTTCTACGACTTCGGCGATTTCCAGGTCGTCGGCGCATCGCCCGAGATTCTCGTGCGCCAGGAGGCTCGCTTGCAGAACGGGGTGGAACGCCAGATCGTCACGCTCCGCCCGATCGCCGGCACCAAGCCGCGCGGCGCGACACCGGAGGAGGACGAGGCCCTTGCCCGGGAGCTGCTCGGCGACCCCAAGGAGCGCGCCGAGCACGTGATGCTCATCGATCTGGCGCGCAACGACATCGGCCGCATCGCCGAAATCGGCAGCGTGAGAGTGACCGAGCAGATGGTGGTGGAGAAGTACTCCCACGTGCAGCATATCGTCTCCAACGTCGAAGGGGTGCTGAGGCCCGGAATGACGAACCTGGACGTGCTGCGCGCGACCTTCCCCGCTGGGACCCTCACAGGGGCCCCCAAGGTGAGGGCCATGGAAATAATCGACGAGCTCGAGCCGGTGAAGCGCGGTATCTACGGGGGCGCGTGCGGCTACCTGAGTTTCAGCGGCGCGATGGACCTCGCGATCGCAATTCGCACCGGCATCGTCAAGGATGGCGTGCTCTACGTTCAAGCGGCCGCAGGCATCGTCGCGGACTCCATCCCGGAAAGCGAGTGGCGCGAGACCGAAGCCAAGGCCCGCGCCGTCCTGCGCGCAGCCGAGCAGGTGCAGGACGGTCTTGGCGAGGAGGTGTAAGGTGCTGCTCATGATCGACAACTACGATTCCTTCACTTGGAATCTGGTGCAGTATTTGGGCGAGCTGGGCGCCGACGTGAAGGTGTTCCGAAACGACGAAATCGCGGTGGAGGACATCGCGGTAATGAGGCCGGAAAGACTGGTCATTTCCCCCGGCCCCTGTACGCCCAAGGAAGCGGGCGTTTCGCTTCCGGCAGTGCGCGCGTTCGCGGGCAAGATTCCTATCCTGGGCGTGTGCCTGGGTCACCAGGCGATCGGGCAGGCGTTCGGGGGCGAAATCGTGCGCGCAGGCAAGGTCGTTCACGGGAAAACCTCGATGATCAGCCATGCCGGACTCGGGGTGTTTCACGGTCTGCCGAGCCCTTTCATCGCGACCCGCTACCATTCGCTTGCGATTCGCCGCTCGACTCTACCCGGCTGCCTGGAAGTCACGGCCCAGTCGGAGGACGGCGAGATCATGGGCGTGCGCCACCGCGAGTTCGCGGTGGAGGGCGTGCAATTCCACCCCGAATCCTTTCTGACCGAGCACGGGCACGCGCTCCTGAGGAACTTCCTGCAAGGGGAGGCGGCATGAGCAGGGAGCAGGGACCCGCTTGCGGGATGCGACCGGCCGCGATTGCCGCCGGCCGCCGACAAGACGGCTTTGGTCATAACTGCATTGCATCGGAGGCGGCGGCATGAGCATCACGGCCCAGGAAGCGCTGACGCGGACCATCGAGCACCGCGAGATATTCCACGACGAGATGCTCGACCTGATGCGCCAGATCATGGGTGGGCAGATGTCCCCCGTCATGATCGCGGCGATCATCATAGGGCTGCGGGTGAAAAAGGAGACGATCGGCGAGATCACCGCCGCGGCGAAGGTGATGCGCGAGCTTGCCACCCGGGTGACGGTCAGGGACCCCGACAACCTCGTTGACATCGTCGGTACCGGCGGCGACGGCGCGCACACCTTCAACATCTCCACGGCATCCATGTTCGTCTGTGCCGCGGCAGGGGGCCGCGTCGCCAAGCACGGCAACCGGGCTGTGTCCTCGAAGTCGGGAAGCGCCGACGTGCTGGAGGCGCTCGGGGCGAACATCAACCTGAAGCCCGAGCAGGTGGGCCGCTGCATCGACGAGGTCGGGGTGGGCTTCATGTTCGCGCCGGCCCATCACGCGGCGATGAAGCACGCCGCACCGGTGCGGCGCGAGCTGGGGGTGCGAACCCTGTTCAATCTCCTCGGCCCGCTCACCAACCCGGCCGGCGCGCAGACGCAGGTGATGGGCGTATTTCATCCCGATTTGGTCGGGATCCAGGTCCGCGTCCTGCAGCGCCTCGGCGCGCGTCATGCGATGACCGTATACGGCATGGAGGGCCTGGATGAGATCTCCGTGAGCGGCCAGACCATGATCGGGGAGCTGAAAGAGGGCAAGGTCAGCGAGTACCTCGTCCATCCGGAGAAATTCGGGCTGCCCCTGCACGACCCCGGGACGCTGCGCGTGGCGACCGTGGAGGAATCGCGCAACGTCGTCGTCGCCGCACTCGAAAACAGGCCCGGGGCCGCGCGCGACATCGTCGCGCTCAACGCGGGCGCCGCAATCTATGTGGCCGGCAAGGCGGGCAGCTTCGAGGACGGCGTGGAAACGGCCCTCGAAATCCTCAAGAGCGGCGCAGCACGCGCCAAGCTCGACGCTTTCGTAAGACTGACCCAGCAGCTCGCGCGTGGCTGACATCCTGAGGAAGATCCTCGCCGTCAAGGCCGAGGAAATCGAAACAGCGAAGAAAACCCTCAGTGCCGCCGCCCTGCGCAGCCAGGCGGAGGCGGCGGCAAGACCGCGCGACTTCATCGGCGCCCTGCGCGCGAAAATCGGCGCCGGGCTGCCGGCGGTGATCGCCGAGATCAAGAAGGCGAGCCCGAGCAAGGGCGTGCTGCGCGACCCGTTCGATCCGGCCGCGATCGCCCGGTCCTATGCGCGCCATGGCGCCGCCTGCCTTTCGGTACTCACCGACGAGCGGTTTTTTCAGGGGCGCGCCGAGCATCTGTCCGCCGCTCGCGCGGCCTGCGCGCTGCCGGCGCTACGCAAGGACTTCGTTATCGATTCGTATCAGGTCTACGAAGCGCGCGCCTCGGGCGCGGACTGCATCCTGCTCATCATGGCGGCTCTCGCGCCCTCGCAGATGCGCGAGCTGGAGGCCCTCGCCGCCTCGCTCGGCATGGCGGTGCTCGCCGAAGTGCACGACCGCCCCGAACTGGAACTCGCGCTCGGTCTGGCGACCCCGCTCATCGGCGTCAACAACCGCGACCTGCGCAGTTTCGAGACTTCGCTCGAAACCACGCTCGGACTTCTCCCCCACGTTCCGGCAGCGCGGCTGGTCGTCACCGAGAGCGGCATACTGACGCCGCAGCACGTTGCCCGCCTGGCACGGGCAGGGGTTCATGCCTTTCTGGTCGGTGAAGCTTTCATGCGCGCGCCCGATCCTGGAGCCGAGCTCGAGCGTATTTTCTTAAGCCATTGATAAAGCTAAGAACTGTGATTCCGTGTCTTGTTGTAAAAGTACAACAGTCGTTGGACAAGCTTGCAAAAAAAGTCACGTTCGCTCTTGAGATAAGCTTGGGCCATTGGCAGAATTGCAACATCCTCAAATAGAGGGTGGAGCGGGCGGTGCGGCATGCCGTCTTGTGGTCAATCAAAGAGGAGAATCTGTCGATGAACAAGAAACTGATGGCACTCGCAGTCGCCGGAGCCTTGGGTGCTCCTGCCGCTGCCTTGGCTCAGAACTACCAGATCTACGGACGCGCAACCCTGGGCGTGGACCAGTACGAAGCAAAGGGCGCAACGGCAGGCAGCGGGTCGGACTACACCAAGCGTACCCGGGTGTTTGACAACGGATCACGCGTGGGCTTCCGCGGCACGGAAGATTTGGGCGGCGGCCTTCAGGCCGTCTTCCTGATCGAAACGGGCGTCAACATCGACAACGGCAGCACCACCGGTCAGGGCGGACAGGCCAACACGAGCACGGGGAACTGGGGCTCGCGTACCAGCCACGTCGGGCTGGCAGGCAGCTGGGGTATGTTCACCTACGGCCGCAGCAACGTGTTCTGGACCAACGGCGCGATCGAGCAGGTCGGGGCCAACTGGCTGAACGCCGGCGCTCAGCTCTTCACGGGCTCGTTCGGCCGCGGCATGTCGGTCGGCATCACCCGCGTCAGCAACGTCATACAGTACACCTCGCCGGTATTCGCCGGAGTCAATCTCGTCGTCAGCCTCACGCCGACTCTTGCCGAAGCGCAACCGGCCGGGACCAACGCCGACAGCCAGGGGTACGGGTTTACGGCGCAGGGCACGCACGGTCCGCTCGCTTGGGGCTTTGACTGGTTCACGATCCTAAACAACACCCCCAATCAGCCAAGCACCCTGGGGCAGTCACAGACGACGGGAACGAAAGTTCGTGTGGGCTTCAGATACATGCCCGCCGGTCAGATTTCAGTGCTGGCCGTAAAGAGCGAGCTGGACAAAGGCGGGGTTACCGCGGCTGGGGCGAGCGCCACCGGGCTTGTCGCGACCTGCAACACAGCAGCGACTGCATGCGCCCTGGAGCAATCAGGTGCTGGCGTGAGCTGGGACCACATGTTCGGTCCGATCCATCCGATCGTCCAGTATTACCAGATCGACAACATTAGTGGATCCGGATGCACCGGGACGATCTGCGACCTGACGAAGGCGAACCAGATTACCGCGGCCGTGCGTTACATATTCTCCAAGCGGACCCACGCCTACATCAGCTACAACAAGATCGACAACGACGCCAACTACAACCAGGACTTCAACGGCGCCGCAATAACGGCGAGGAACGGAGCTGGTAATCAGTTTACCGGTGCCGATCCGACGATCATCGCCGTCGGCATGATCCACAACTTCTGATCGCTGGCAATATCGTTCGGAGTCTTTCGAGTACGGAACGGGCACCTTCGGGTGCCCGTTTTTTTTCCTCCATGTCAATTCCCGATAGCGTCATCGTAGAATTCGACCGGGCGTTGCGCACCGTGCTCGGCGAGCCGCAGTCGCGCCGCACAAACCCGGCCGAAGCCGTCAGCGAGGAACGCCTCGACGACGGCCAGCGCCGCCGCGGGGCGGCGCTGATGCGGGTCAACCACTGCGGCGAAGTCTGCGCGCAAGCGCTCTACCAGGGTCAGGCGCTCGCCTCATCCAGCCTGGAGATCCAAACTGCGCTCACCCGGGCGGCCTCCGAGGAAACCGATCATCTCGCCTGGAGCGCGCAGCGCATCCGCGAACTCGGGGGCCGCGCCAGCCTGCTGAACCCGGTTTGGTATGCGGGGGCGCTGGCCCTCGGCTATGCCGCGGGTAAGCTGGGAGACCGGTGGAATCTGGGTTTTCTTGCCGAGACCGAGCGCCAGGTGGAGAGCCACCTGCAGGGCCACCTCGATCGTCTCGGCGAACGCGATGCGAAGACCCGCGCAGTCATCAGGGCCATGCAGCAGGAGGAGGCGGGGCACCGGAAGACCGCCGAGGCTCTCGGTGCAAGCGAGCTGCCGCCGCCCGTCAGGCAGGCCATGCGCTGGGCCGCGAAGCTGATGACGACCACGTCGTACTGGATCTGAAGAAACTCCGTCAGTCGGCGACGATCTCGTAATCGTGCGAGATCGATGCGGTCTTGCCGAGCATGATCGAAGCCGAGCAGTACTTGTTGTGCGAGAGCTTGATGGCGCTCTCGACCGTCGACGGCTTCAAATCCCTGCCGCGCACGACAAAATGCATGTGAATCCTGGTGAACACCTTGGGATCGGTCTCGGCGCGTTCCGAGCTGAGCCGGACTTCGCAACCCGAAACCTTCTGTCCGCTCTTCCTGAGTATCAGCACCACGTCGTAGGCGGAGCAGCCGCCGGTACCCGCCAGGACTGTTTCCATTGGCCGTGGGCCAAGGTTGCGGCCGCCGCCCTCGAGTGCGCCGTCCATTACAAAGGCGTGCCCGCTTTCGGTTTCAGCGACGAAGCTCATGCCGTTCGGTCCTACCCATTTCACCGTACATTCCATTCGCTTACCTCCGGCGATTCGTGAGGGTTGCGCCTTTTTCTACCTGTGGCAAGTGCAAGACGCATTTGACACTTGGCTACTTCTTCAATAAAATCACGCGCTTTCGTTGAATTCTCGGATACAGGGATCTAGGGCATGCCCACCTTTTCGGCCAAGCCGCACGAGGCCAGACGCGACTGGTATCTGGTGGATGCCAGCAACAGAGTGCTCGGCCGGCTCGCTGCGGAGATCGCGCGCCGGCTGCGCGGCAAACACAAACCGGAATTCACGCCTCATGTGGACACGGGCGACTATATCGTTGTCGTCAATGCGGGCAAACTCCGCGTGACGGGAAACAAAGGCGAGGCGAAGACGTATTACCGCCACAGCACGTACCCGGGCGGGATTTATTCGACGACATTCGCCAAGATGCAGTCGCGGTTTCCGACGCGGGCGCTGGAAATCGCCGTGAAGGGAATGCTGCCGAAGGGGCCTCTTGGCTACGCCATGTTCAAGAAGCTGAAGGTATACGCGGGTGGCGAGCACCCGCACGATGCGCAGCAGCCAAAAGCGCTGGAGATCAACACATGATTGGGCAGTACTACTACGGGACCGGCAGGCGCAAGAGTGCCGTCGCACGCGTCTTCATCAAGCCCGGCAAGGGCGATTTCATCGTGAACGACCGCCCGGCGAACCAATATTTTGCCCGTGAGACGGGACAGATGGTCGTGCGTCAGCCGCTCGTATTGACCGACAAGCTGACCCAATTTGACGTCATGGTGAACGTAACCGGGGGAGGCGAATTCGGGCAGGCGGGCGCGGTGCGCCACGGACTTACGCGCGCCCTGATCGAGTACGATCCGACTCTCAAGCCGCTACTGAGCAAGGCGGGACTCGTTACTCGCGACGCGCGCGAGGTCGAGCGAAAGAAGGTCGGCTTGCACAAGGCGCGGAAGCGCAAGCAATACTCCAAACGCTGATGTCGAGAGTTGTTGCAGCACAGCCGCCCTCGGGCGGCTTTTTTGTTTTCGGTTTGGACTTCCACTACTAAGCCGAACCTTCGGGGCGTGGCGCGACTTGACAGGGTCCGGGCGGTTGAACACTTGTTCCAGAGGACGTGATGATTAAGGTAGGCATTGTGGGCGGGACCGGCTACACCGGGATCGAGCTGCTGCGCATCCTTGCGCGGCACCCGCAAGCCGAGCTGGCCGTGATCACATCGCGCAAGGAGGCCGGCGTTCCGGTAGCGAAGCTCTTTCCGAGCCTGCGCGGAACGGTGTCGCTCGAGTTCTCGGACCCGAGCAAGGGAGATCTTGGCCGCTGCAACGTCGTATTTTTTGCGACGCCGAATGCCGTCGCAATGAGCGAGGCACGGGCGCTTGTCGAGGCCGGCGTCCGTGTGGTGGACCTGTCGGCGGATTTCCGCATTCGGGCGGTGACCGAATGGGAAAAGTGGTACAAGGTCAAACACGCTGCGCGCGAGCTCGTCGCGGAGGCAGTGTACGGACTTCCTGAAGTACATCGCGCGAAAATAAAAAGAGCGCGCCTGGTGGCGAATCCGGGATGTTATCCGACCGCGGTCCAGCTCGGTTTGCTGCCTCTTGTCGAATCCGGGGCCGTCGACCTGGATCACCTGATCGCCGACGCCAAGTCCGGAGTGAGCGGCGCCGGCAGGAAGACCGAAGAGCATCTGCTGTTCTCCGAGGCGTCGGATAATTTCAAGGCGTATAACGTTGCCGGACACCGGCACTTGCCCGAAATTCTGCAAGAGCTGCAGGCAGCCGCTGGAAGGAGCGTTGGTCTGACCTTTGTGCCGCACCTGACGCCCATGATTCGGGGCATATACGCAACTTTGTATGCGCGCATCAAGAAGAACATCGACTTCCAGCGGCTATTCGAGGAGCGCTATCGCGGCGAGCCCTTCGTCGATGTCCTTCCCGCAGGCAGCGAGCCCGACACGCGCTCGGTACGCGCCGCGAACGTGTGCCGCATTGCAGTCCACCGTCCCCATGGAGGCGATACGCTGGTCGTGATCTCCGTGATCGACAACTTGGTGAAAGGCGCTTCAGGACAGGCGGTGCAGAATATGAATATCATGTACGGCTTCGAGGAAGGTCTGGGCCTTTCCCATCTGGCCATTGTTCCTTAAGCTGGGCGGAGAATCGGATGCCTACTTTGTTCAAGCGATTTCGACGGCGCTTCGGAATCTCGGCGCCGAAGATGACGGTCCAAACGCACGTCGCCTGGTACTGGCGCTGGCTCGGAATGCTCGTGTTCCTCTCGCTCGTGCTCGCTATGGCGGCGTGGATGTACGACACCGGACGCCGGTTCGCCGGCTTCGATCGCGGGGAACTGCAGAACGAATTTGCACGGCTTCGCGAATCAATGGCGCAGCTCGAAGGTGAAGCGGCCCGGTTACGCTCGATCGCCAACGCCAGCGAGTCACGCCTCAAGATCGAACAGTCGGCGCAGACGCAGCTGGCCTCACAAGTTAAGGCCCTCGAAGACGAAAACAACCGGCTCAGGGAAGAACTCGGCTTCTTCGAGAATCTGGTACCGAGCGAGCGTCGCGGCGAGAAAGTCAGCATTCACCGTTTCAAAGTCGAGCGTGACGTGCTTCCCGGAGAATACCGCTACCGGCTCCTCGTCCTCCAGGGGGGAAGGCTCGACCGCGAATTTCACGGATCGTTACAGCTCGTGGTTGAGATGCAGCACGAAGGTAGGGATGTTACAATTGTCATTCCGGATGCAGCTGAGACGGGCAACGTCGCTTTCAAGCTCAACTTCAAGTATTTTCGTCGGGTTGAAGGAGCATTTCGCGTTCCGGCGAGGGCGAAAGTGCGAACGATACAGGCTCGCATTCTGGAGAATGGATCCAACGAGGCCCGGGCGAGCCAGAACGTCAACCTTTCTTAGCAGGCGGAAAACACTATGTTTCGCAAGCAGCCGAGCAAGCCGCAGAATCGCATCGACAGCCTGATTGGCGCTGGAACGAAGATCGAGGGAAACATCAATTTCTCCGGGGGCCTTCGAGTCGACGGCGAAGTCGTCGGTAACGTGACCGCGGTTTCCGACCAGCCCTCGACGTTGGTGCTGAGCGAAAAGGCACGGATCGAGGGGGAAATCAGCGTATCGCACCTGGTTGTGAACGGCGAAATCGCGGGGCCGGTTTACGTCGCGGAATTCCTCGAACTCCAGTCGCGTTGCCGGGTCAAAGGAGACGTGCATTACAATACCTTGGAGATGCATCTTGGGGCCATCGTTGAGGGACACTTGGTGCACCGCTCGGGCGAGGCCAAGCCCGTGGAACTGAAGCTTGCGGCGAGTAAACCGGTAGTGTGACGACAGGCTTTTCCCGCTCATACCTCGGCCTAATAGCGGTTCGTAACAGGAGCTAACACATGAACGCAGTCGCAGAAATGCCCGCGCCGCTTGTTTTCACCGACAGCGCCGCGAACAAGGTAAAGCAGTTGATCGAAGAGGAAGGCAACGCCGAGTTGAAGCTGCGCGTGTTCGTGAGCGGCGGGGGTTGCTCCGGATTTCAGTACGGCTTCACCTTTGACGAGGTGAAGAACGAAGAAGACACTGTTATGGAGAAGAATGGGGTCATGTTGCTCATCGACCCGATGAGCTACCAATACCTCGCCGGCGCTGAAATCGACTACAGCGAAGGCCTCGAAGGCGCCCAGTTCGTAATCAAGAACCCCAACGCAACGAGCACCTGTGGGTGCGGCTCGTCATTTTCAGCCTAAGCGTTCTACATTCGACAAGAACGGGGCCTGCGGGCCCCGTTCTTGTTTGCACTCCCGGAGGGGCGCATCAGGCCGCGTAGATCGCACCCAGTACGCGCGCCGCGTCTGCTCCGGTGACCTCGGCAATGCTTCCCGTCTGGCGTTTCAGCGCACGTTGCGCAAGCCAGGCAAAGGCAGCCGCTTCCACCCAATCCGGATGAATTCCGAGCTGGTCGGTCGAGCCGACGGCGATGCCGCCGAGCGCGCGGGTGAGGCGGTTCACCAAGTCTGCGTTGCGCACGCCGCCGCCGCATAAATACACTTCTTCCGCGCTGGGACAAAATCTCGCGACCGCGTTTCCGATGCTGCGAGCGGTGAGTTCGGCCAAGGTCGCCTGTACGTCCTCGGGGTCATGCCGCCCGGGGCCAAATCGGCTTAGCCAACGGAGATTGAACCGGTCCCGGCCGGTGCTTTTTGGGGGTGGGCGCCGGAAGTAAGGATCGGCGAGCAGCGCCTTCAGCAAGCTCGCGATCGGCTTTCCCCGCGCGGCGAGCTTCCCACCCCGATCGAAGTCTCGTCCGAATCGCGCGCGCGCCCACGCGTCAAGCAGGACATTACCGGGCCCTGTGTCAAAACCGGTCACTGATCCGGCTCGAGGAAGGTTTGTCAGATTGGCTATGCCACCGAGATTGGCGATGACACGATGGTGGCGCAGGTCCCGGAAGCAGGCCGCGTGAAACGCAGGAACCAGCGGCGCACCTTGCCCCCCGGCAGCGATGTCGCGGCTGCGGAAATCAGCTACCACCGTGATGCCGGTGCGCTCGGCAAGCCATGCAGGGTTGCCGAGCTGCAGCGAATAACCGGAATCCGGTAAGTGCCTCACCGTCTGACCGTGGCAGCCGATCGCGCGAACGCTCCGTGCGGAAATGCCCAGCTTCTTCAGCAGCCGATCGACCGCTCTTGCGTAGAGCCTGGAGAGTTCAATACCTACGAGGGCGGCCCGATCCAGCTCGCCCCTGCTCGGTTCGTGCAGGGCGAGCAGCGCGGTTTTCAGGCTCGTCGGATAGGGCGAGAACTGCGCTCCCAGAAGAGAGGGAGGGCCGCTCAGTTCGAGAAGCGCAGCGTCGATGCCATCGAGACTCGTCCCCGACATCAATCCGATGTAGATCTCCGAAGACGCGGGGCTCGCGAAACCGCTCACTCGAAAAGCGTAACGTCGCTGTTCTTCAGGAGATCCAGACGCGTGGCGAGCGGTTCGGCTACTCGCCTGAACCCCGGCAGCTCGGTGGCGGGAATCGGCTGCGCGGCCGGGAATGCGATAGTGAGCGGATTACGATTCTGGTTGCGGACGTGGAACTCGTAGTGAAGGTGGGGCCCTGTGGCCCAGCCCGATTGGCCGACATACCCGATAACTTCGCCTTGGGCTACGCGCGTGCCCGCCCTCAAGCCCCGCGCGAAACTCCTCAGGTGCGCGTAATACGTGCTGTATCCGCCATGGTGCCTGAGCACTATGAGATTTCCATACCCGTTTCGCCGACCCGCGAACACCGCGACACCGTCACCGGTCGCCCTGACCCGCGTACCGACCGGAGCCCCATAATCGACCCCTTGATGGGCGCGCCACTGCTGAAACACCGGATGGCGGCGCATGCCGAACCCGGAAGTGACCCGCGAGAACTCGAGCGGCGAGCGCAGAAACGCCTTGCGCAGGCTCGCACCTTCGGGAGTGTAGTAGCCGCCGGCTCCCCAGGGATCCTGGAACCATACGGCACGGTGGACCTTTTTTTGGCTCGAGAACTCGGCTGCGAGCACGCGCCCCGATCGGATCGGACGGCCGCCGTGATAGAGGGTTTCGAACACGACTGCAAAGCGGTCCCGACGGCGCAGATCGCGGTGAAAATCGATTTCACCCGCGAAGATATCGGCGAGTTGGGAGGCGATGTTGTCCGGAATTCCCGCCATATCGGTCGCAGCGAAAAGCGAGCTCTTGATCTCACCCGATCGCATCTCGATTCCACGCACGGGCTCGGCCTGCTCTTCAAACGCGACAAAACCACGGCCAAGTCGGTCGATCGAAAGGACCGTGTCGCGGCCCGTGAGAAACGCAAGCGATCGCAGCTTGCCCCCGTCGTCGACTCTTGCCTGGACCGTCATGCCAGGACGCAGCAGGCGGAACGACCGCGCGGCCTGGGAGAAACGAGAAAACTCCCCCGCTTCGGTGCCATCCGTACCGAGCCGTTCGAATAGCGTCTGGAGCGTGTCGCCGCTCTCGATCCGCTCTTCCCGGAAATAGATGATCGTTCCAAAATCGCCAACCGGGGTCGCGGCCAGCGTAAGCGTCTCGAGAATATCGCGGACAGGAACAGGCTCCTGGGTGTCCCGCACCGTCCCAAACGCCGCCACAACGCCAAACAGGGGCGCGGCGAGGGCGACGCCCAGCCAACGGAGGCGTCTTCCTCCGGAGCGCGCTACAATTCCTCCCCTGTCGTTTTGCATGTTTCAGTTGCGGATCGACGCGAAAAGTCTAACAAATATCCGTCCGATCAGCCATCTGCGCCTTCTTCATGGACGAAATCGACCGACAACTCAAAGTCATCAAGCGTGGTTGCGATGAGCTTATCGTCGAGGCGGACCTGCGCGAAAAGATCAAGACCGGGCGGCCATTGCGCGTGAAGCTGGGCATGGATCCCACGGCGCCCGACCTGCACCTCGGGCACACAGTCGTGATCAACAAGCTGCGACAGTTTCAGGACTTGGGACATCACATCCAGTTCCTGATCGGAGATTTCACCGGGATGATCGGTGATCCCAGCGGGAAAAACGCGACACGGCCGCCGCTCTCTCGCGAGCAGATCCTGAAGAACGCGAAGACCTACCAGGATCAGGTGTTCAAGATTCTCGATGCCAACCGCACCGAGGTCCTGTTCAACTCCAGGTGGTCGGACGAATTGGGCGCGGCAGGCCTGATTCGGCTTGCAGCTACATGGACGGTCGCTCGAATGCTCGAGCGCGACGACTTCGGCAAGCGCTACGCTTCCCGTCAGCCCATCGCGATTCACGAATTCCTCTATCCGCTCATGCAGGGCTACGATTCTGTCGCCATGAAATCCGACGTCGAGCTCGGCGGGACCGACCAGAAGTTCAACCTGCTGGTGGGACGCGAGTTGCAGAAGCATTACGGCCAGCCGCAGCAATGCATCCTTACGATGCCGCTTCTCGAGGGCATTAGCGGCGTCGAGAAGATGTCGAAATCTCTCGACAACTATGTTGGGATCAGCGAGCCCCCGGGGGTGATCTTCGGTAAGCTGATGTCGGTGTCCGACGAGCGGATGTGGCGTTACATCGAGCTGCTATCTTCCGGCTCTCTGGAAACCATCGAAAAATGGAAGACAGAAGTAGCCGAAGGCCGCAACCCGCGCGATATCAAGGTCCTTTTTGCGCGCGAGATGGTCACGCGCTTTCACAGCGCCAGTGACGCCGAGCACGCGCAGGCCGACTTCGAGGCGCGCTTCAGGCACAACGCGGTGCCCGAAAACATCCCGGAAGTCACAGTCAAAATACCCGGCGACAGCCGAAAATCGGCCCCGGGCACAGCCGGCGAAATGACGATCGTGAAAGTGCTCAAGGAGTGCCAGCTGGTCTCCAGCGCCTCGGAAGGCCTGCGTATGATCGAGCAGGGCGGGGTGCGTATCAACGGAGAAAGGGTGACCGACAAGGACCTTGCCCTGAAGAGGGGGGATACCGCCGTGCTTCAGGTCGGAAAGCGCAAGTTCGCGCGGGTCACCCTGGTTTGAGGCTGCCCGGTCCCGGGGGATCGCGCAGCGACTTCGTCGCCCATTTGCCGGGCTATAGCGTTGTGCTATCGTTGTCGGCGGTTGGGGTTCAGGTCTTTCTAGGCGTGCCGTCAAGAGCGTTCACACAAGGAGGATAACAAAATGAAGTCTCATACCTGTCGTTTCCTGCGCCAGTCTGCGCTGGCCGCTGCAATCGCCGGAATTTCCGCGCCGGCTTCGGCCGCGTTTTTCCAGATCGCCGAGAACAACGCCTCAGGTATCGGCAACGCGTTCGCCGGCGGCGCCGCGATCGCGGAAGACGCGAGCACCGTCTGGTACAACCCCGCAGGAATGACGCGCTTCAAGAGCCCGCAATTCGTCGTTGCCGGTCACTTCATCATTCCGAGCTTCAATGCCAATGTGAATAGCGCAAGCGCCATAACCGGTTCGCCGATCAGCGGAGGCGGAGGCGAAGCGGGCGAATCGGCGCTGGTGCCCAACCTCTACTACACGCACCCGATCACGAGCAGCTTCTCCCTGGGCGCGGGCATCAACGCGCCGTTCGGCCTTGCGACCGAGTACGACAGCACCTGGGCGGGCCGGTATCATGCCGTGCGTTCGGACATCAAGACCGTGAACGTCAACTTCGCGGGTGCGTACAAATTCAGCGAAGTCCTCTCCGGCGGCGTCGGAGTCAACTACCAGAAAGTCGATGCCGAGCTGACTCAGGGCGTCGACTTCGCCACCCTTTGCAGCCTTTCCGGTGCGGGCGCGAGCACAGCCTGCGGCGCCCTCGGGGGATTCAACCCGAACACGAACCCCAACGACGGCAACGCCAAGGTCACCGCCGACAGCACTGCCTGGGGCTACAACCTTGGCCTCCTGCTGCAACCGGACAACGACGTCCGAGTGGGGATGGCCTACCGCTCGAAAATGGAGCATTCCCTGTCGGGGACCTTCGATATCACCGCTCCGGGGAACGTGCCCGGTGGGGTTCTCACCGCCCCGACGGTCCGGCTGGTAGATTCGGGCGCCAAGGCGGACGTGACCTTGCCTGCGACCTTTTCGTTGAGCGCCTTTCGGCAAATGTCCAGCCAATGGGCCGTCATGGCCGATTACACCCGAACGTACTGGAAATCTCTGCCGGAACTGCGAATCAAGTTCGACTCGGGCCAGGCGGATTCGGTGGTCACGCTGAATCTCGTCGACACCAATCGCCTTTCCTTCGGTACCACCTACAAGCCGAACGGGTCCTGGGTATTGCGGGCGGGCCTTGCCGTGGATCAGTCACCTGTGACGACCTCAACGGACAGGACGCCGCGCCTCCCGGATGCGGAGCGGACCTGGTACGCGTTAGGCGCAGGTTTGCAGTCATCCCCGGCCCTGACTTTCGATTTTGGATACGTCTATATCAAGGTGAACGACTCCACCGTAACCAAGACCGCTGCCCCGGGTAACGAAAACTTCCTGCGCGGCAACCTCAACGCCAGCTACACGGGCTCGGTCCAAATCCTGAGCGCCCAGGCCCGCTGGTCGTTCTGACGAGCTGACCGCCGGCTCGACCTCCCGGCGGTCGCCAGGGGGCGGGCCGACGCGACTGCCCGGTCGCGGAGCGGGCCTTTCTTAGTGCGGGACACTGCCCCAGAGCTGCTTCAAACGGGCGTCGCGTCCGCAGCCGGTCCGGTAGAACTTGTAGCGCACCGGATTCTTGACGTAGAAGTCCTGATGGTAGTCTTCGGCAGGCCAGAACTCTCCGGCTGGCGCGACCGGGGTTACGACGCTGTCCTTGAACGGCTTGGTCTTGATTAACGCCGCTTTGGAAGCTTCTGCGAGGCGCTTTTGCCCTTCGGTATGATAGAAGATAGAAGTGCGGTACTGGCTGCCGATGTCGCAGAACTGGCGGTCGCGAACGGTCGGATCGACGTTTTTCCAGAACACGTCCAGCAGCTTTTCATAGCTCACCTTCCTGGGGTCGTAGACGACTTGCACGACCTCGGCGTGGCCGGTAGCTCCGGAGGTGACCTCCTCGTAGGTGGGATTTCTCTTGCTTCCGCCCATGTAGCCCGAGGTAGTCGAGATCACGCCGGGCAAAACATCGTAGGGCGGTTCCATGCACCAGAAGCAGCCGCCGGCGAAGGTGGCCACTTCCCGCCCGGCGGGCTGGGCGTGACCGGCAAGCGGGTAGGTCGCGAGGATGGCTGTAAACAGCGCGCGCAAAACATTCATAGTCGATTTCCTCCGTGAAGTGCGGCCAGAATTCGGCGTACTGTAATGTTGTCGGCCTAATCCCGACAAAATAACACGCAAAGTGAAGAATAAAGGAAGGACATGACAGAGCCCGGGAAGGACGTCGCTACTCTGGCTGGAGGATGCTTCTGGTGCCTAGAAGCCGTGTATGACGAACTAAAGGGCGTGGAATCGGTCGAGTCCGGCTACATGGGGGGGAAGACAGAGAACCCGAGCTACGAGGCTGTCTGCTCGGGCCAGACTGGCCATGCCGAGGTCGTGCAAATTGGTTTTGACCCCAAGATCGTCTCGTTCAAAGAGATCCTCGAGGTGTTCTTCGTCATCCACGATCCGACGACGCTCGACCGTCAGGGAAACGACCTCGGTACCCAATACCGGTCGGCGATCTTCTACCACTCCGCTGAGCAGAAGGCGGCGGCCGAGCAGGTGATCGCAAACTTGAACGCGGGAAAGATTTTCGGCGACCCTATCGTCACCGAGGTCGCGTCGGCTTCAAAGTTCTATTTGGCCGAGGACTATCACCAGGAATACTTTCGGCGAAATCCCGCTCAACCCTACTGCGCCTTCATCGTGAGGCCCAAACTCGCGAAATTTCGAAAGCACTTTCTGGATAAGCTCAGGAAGTAGGACTGTCGAGAATCGGTCACTCCCTAGGTACACTGGGCGGAAAAGGACGCTGACCTAGACATGCTACGTCGAATGTCTGCGGTTCAGTCCGGAGCGCGAGGCCCCGGACTGACCGCAGTCCACTCGCAACCCGCTCAGAGCCGGAATTCGATGGAGAAGGCCAAGGTGCTGCCGAGATCAGGGCAGATACTGCCCCAGGCTTTGCCTCTGCGGGCGGCGGTGAAACTGCCGCTTCCTTCATTGGCGCCGCCGTGCTTGTCGCAGCTTCCCGAGCCGATCCCCCGCTTCCGGCGATTTTCCGCGGGTTCTTTACCTACTATGCTTCAACTACTACTTCTTCTTCTTCGAAGCTTTCTTGGCTTTTCTCTTCTTCGCCATCACTGGCCTCCATCAAAGGTTAAAGGAAGCAAAGCACGAAGCCCGTCCGTATTGCGACGGACTATTCGATTTCCGGAATGAGCCCCGGCGCACCGAATCCTTTCGCCTCTCGACAAGTGGAGCGAGCGGCCTGGAAGAAAAATTTGTCTTCAATATGTTGCAAGTCTGCGAAAAATATTTCCGGAGGATTACACATAATAAGAAAAGCAGCAAGAGCTATTTGATTGTTGAGCAGCGCACCGCACCGCGCTGCGGCCATTTTTGTTCGCACGTTTCTGAAAAAATCGCGCGGAACGATCGCATTCTTTCGCGGTGGGGTCGGTAGGACCGAGGCGCACGCCGACGAGCAGACGATTTCCCCGGATCGGCAGCTTGCGAGCCGCGCGTCACCTAAGGTTGCCGGCGCGGCGGCGCCGCTTCGGACGTACCAAGACGCCTTTTCCGCCGAGATTGTCCGGCGCTGGCACTTGCGCTCAGCCGTCAAAGGCAAAGGCCCGGCACGCCGGAAGCGAGGTCCACCCACCGACATGTCCTGCCGGACCGGAACGCGCCGGAGTGTGAGCTCATCGGGTGGGCATTTATCGTATGCTGCGGCAATTCACTTCTCAACGGGAAAGCCTGGATGAAAACAAGCGACGCAATGCAACCCAATCGCCGCCTCGTTCTGCAATCCGCTGGCGCGAGCCTGGCGCTATGGGCGTTGCCGCTCGGAGCGCAGGCCGCCGACGCCAGGAAAGGGCTCAGGATCGGCGTTATCGGTTCGGGCCGGATCGGCGGCACGGTCGGCAGCCTGTGGGTCAAGGCCGGGCACCAGGTCATGTTCTCGTCGCTCGATCTCGATCACGATAAGGTGCTGGCGGCGCGTCTTGGAGCCGGGGCCCGCGCCGGCACGCCGAAGGAAGCCGGCGCATTCGGCGAGATCCTGTTCATTTCCGTTCCCTATGCCGCGCTGCCGTCGGTCGGCCGCGACCTCGGAAGCGCCATGCGAGGCAAGATTGTCCTCGACAGCTGCAACCCGGTTCCGGGACGCGATGGAGACATGGCCATCGAGGCGCGCGCCAAGGGCACCGGCGCCGCATCACTGGAATTCCTGCCCGGGGCGCGCTTGGTGCGCGCATTCAACTCCGTGGGCTACGGGCGCCTCCAGGCCGAGGCGCACCGCGCGGGCGAGCGGATCGCCATCCCGCTTGCCGGGGATGATGCGCAAGCGCTCAGGGCCGCGGAGCGCCTGGTGCGGGATGCCGGTTTCGAGCCGGTCGTAGTGGGCCCGCTTGCACGGGCGAAGGAATTCGATCCCGGCACGCCGGTCTTCGGCCGAGCGCTGACAGCGGCCGAACTGCGCCGCGGCCTCGGAATCAACCCGTAGCCCGCGTAAGGGCATTGGTGCGCGGCGAAGCATGATCGAAACTGTGCTTCAGCGCTGGCTGGCAAGGGTGGTCGCCGTGCGGGCGGGTGAAGTGCGTGCGATGTGCTGGTCGTTTGCCTATTTCTTCTGCCTGCTCGCCGGCTACTACGTATTGCGTCCGCTGCGCGATGAAATGGGGATTGCCGGCGGCGTGCGAAACCTGCCATGGCTGTTTACGGCGACCTTCATCGTCATGCTCGCCGTAGTACCGGTATTTGGCGCCATGGTCGCGCGCCTGCCGCGCCGGCTCTTTATTCCACTCGTCTACCATTTCTTTGTCGCCAATATCGCCATTTTCTGGCTGCTGTTGACGCTCGACATCGGCAAGGTTCATGTCGCGCGGGTGTTTTTCGTGTGGATCAGCGTATTCAACCTGTTCGCTGTGTCGGTGTTCTGGTCATTCATGGCCGATCTCTTTGCCTCCGAACAGGGCAAGCGATTATTCGGCTTCATCGCGGCCGGCGGATCCGCCGGTGCGCTGCTAGGACCGGCGGTGACGGTTGCGTTTGCAGTGCCGCTCGGCCCCTTCAACCTGTTGATAGTCGCCGTGCTGCTGCTCGAAGCCGCCGTGCTATGTGCGCGCCGCCTGGAGTCAGCAGCGCCCCAACTCAAGACAGCGACCGGCGTCTCGGCAATCGACGCGCCTGCCGGTCATCCCGATGCCGCGGGATTGGGCGGCGGCTGGCTCGCCGGCATTGCCATGGTGCTGCGCTCCCCCTACCTTGCCGGCATCGCGTTGTGGGTGTCGCTGCTGTCGCTCACCGGCACTTTTCTCTATTTTCAGCAGGCGAACATCGTGGCCGCTGCTTCCGACGATCCGGCTGTCCGCACCCGCATTTTCGCCACGATCGATCTCGCGATCGGGATACTCACCATCCTCGTGCAGTGCTTCGCGACAGGACGGCTGATCACCCGCTTCGGCGCCGGCCCGGCGGCGGCGTTCCTCCCCTTCGTGTTCTGTTTCGGGTTCCTCGCGCTCGCATTGACGCCCGCGCTATGGGTTGTCATTGCCTTCCAGGCGATCCAGCGCACCGCCAATTTCGCCATTTCCAATCCGGCACGCGAGTGTCTCTTCACGGTGCTGGTGCGCGAGGAGAAGTACAAGGCCAAGAATGTGATCGATATCGTCGTCTTCCGCGGCATGGACGCGGCGAGCGGCTGGCTGTTTGCCGCATTGCGCGGCGCCGGACTGGAACTGGGCGCGATTTCCCTCGCGACCATACCCGTTACCGCTGGCTGGCTCGCGCTGGCGCTCGCGCTCGGGCGCGTGCATGAACGCCGCACGCGCGAATCCGGATTGCACCCATCGCCCGTCTTGGCCTCTGACACAAAAGGAGTCTGACATGACCCGTAGAATCCATTCCACCCCGCTCTTGTTCTCGCGCCGCGAAGTGCTGGCACTGGGCGCCGCATTCGGCGCCGCTGCTCTTGGGATCGCGCCCGCCTGCGCCGCCAGCACGCCGGTGCTCACGCGCCCAATTCCGCGCACCGGCGAACGGCTCGCGGTGATCGGCCTCGGCACCGCAATCATTTTCGATATCGGAGGCGACGCTGCCCGACGCGCCGAGCGCCGCTCGGTCATCCAGACGCTGCTCGAGGGCGGCGCGCGCGCGATCGACACTGCGCCCTCGTATGGCACGTCAGAGAGCGTGGTAGGCGACCTCCTTGCCGATATGAAGGTCCGCGACAAGGTGTTTGTTGCAACCAAGGTGCGCGCGGGCGGCCGCGACCGCGCTGTCGCCGAGATGCAGCAATCACAGCGCCGGCTGCGCACCGAAAAAATCGATCTGATGCAGATACATAATGTCGGCTTCGTGGACCGCAATGAAATAGCGGCGCAACTGGCGCTGCTGCGCGAGTGGAAGGACCGCGGTGTGTTTCGCTACATCGGCGTGACGCATTCCCAGGATCAGGAAAGGGCCAACGAACGGCTGATGGAGGTGATGCGGAGTGAAAAACTCGACTTCATTCAGATCAACTACTCGATGGCCGAGCGCAGTGTCGAGCAGCGCCTGTTGGCGGTCGCCGCTGAGACCGGCACCGCCGTGCTGGTCAACCTGCCGTTTGCCCGCGGCAGGCTGTTCAGAGCCGTGCGCGGCAGGCAAGTACCCGAGTGGGCCGCTGAATTCGATGCGCCGACCTGGGGCCAGTTCTTCCTCAAGTACATTCTCGCCAGCGAGGCGGTGAACTGCGTCCTGCCCGGCACCGACAAAGCGGAATATATGGTCGACAATCTCAACGCCGGACGCACGCGGCTGCCCAATGCGGCGATGCGCCGGAGAATGGTCGAGTTTCTGGAGTCGCTGGGCTGACCCTGCGGGAGCGCGAAAAGCGCGATAGCTGACAGGGGTCCTTGCGAGCGGTTCCCCTATCTGTAGCAGTTATCCTCCATCCGACGCGAAGCCCAAAGCTAACTCATCAATCGACCGATGCTGGCAATCGTACAAAAACGCACCGGTAATAGTTCACGCTTTACCTGGCATCTGTCTTGCTCATCTATCGACGAGTAGATTTTTCGGAAGAGAAGTTGGGAATGGGAGTGGCGGCTGGCGGTCGATGGTGTCGCCCTCCCAACAACGATCAACGATAGGAAGAGGAGACTATGATGCACACACGCAAAGTTCTCACACTGGCTTCGATGGTGGCGATGCTGTTCGCGCCCGTGACATTCTGTGCGGCCGACGTTCTGGGCGAAAAGCTTGACAGCGGCCTGGGGAATCTGCCGGCGAGCTACACGGCTGCCGAATTCCAGCCGAACGTTGTCGGCCAGAAGCTCGATAGCGGCCTGGGCGACCTGCCGGCGAGCTACACAGCTGCCGAATTCCAGCCGAACGTCATCGGCCAGAAGCTCGATAGCGGCTTGGGCGACCTGCCGGCGAGCTACACAGCTGCTGAATTCCAGCCGAACGTCATCGGCCAGAAGCTCGATAGCGGCCTGGGCGACCTGCCGGCGAGCTATACGGCTGCCGAATTCCAGCCGAACGTCATCGGCCAGAAGCTCGATAGCGGCCTGGGCGACCTTCCCTCGACCTACATGGCCGCGGAATTCCAGCCGGCAACGGCGCAATCCGGTTACCGAGTAATCGGCGAATCGCTGGACAGCGGACTCGGCGACCTGCCGGCGAGCTACACGGCGTCGGAGTACCAGAAGCACACTGTCGCCAAGCTCTAAACCTCTGATCAAGCTCCTCCGGGCCGGGCGCCGCCTCCAAACCGTCGCCCGTTCCAACGATACGGCTGGTGGCCATCAAGGCGCCAGCCGTTCGATTTTCCAGGCGCCTCCCGCGCTGCGGTAGCAGAGCCGGTCATGGAGGCGGTCCTTGCGACCCTGCCAATACTCGAATCGATCAGGCACGAGACGGTAGCCGCCCCACTGCGGGGGGCGCGGTGGGGCATCCCGCCAGCGCTTGGACGCTCCTTCCAGGGCGGTTTCGAGCACCTCCCGGCTTGCCACCGGCTCGCTCTGCGGCGACACGATCGCCGACAGGCGGCTTCCAAGCGGCCGGACTGCGAAATACTCGTCGGATTCCGCCGCCGACACCTGCTCGACGCGTCCCTCGATGCCCACTTGGCGCTCCAGTTCCTTCCAGCAGAAGAGCAGCATCGCCCGCGGATTTTCCTCGATTTCGCGGCCCTTGCGGCTTCGGTAGTGGGTATAGAAGACGAAGCCGAGCGTGTCGAAGCCTTTCAGCAATACGGAGCGCGCCGAGGGGCGGCCTTTTTGGGTGGCGGTCGCCAGCGTCATCGCGTTGGGCAAGGCGATCCCGGATTGCAGCGCCTCGTCGAACCAGTTGCCGAACTGGGTGAACGGATCCGGCGCCAAATTCCTCTCGTGTAGACCGGCACGCATGTATTCCTGGCGCAAGGCGGCGAGGTCCATGGGGCAATTCTACGCGCGGCGGTGCGCGTAGAAGCTTCCGGCACAGAGGAGCAGCGCCGTCGCCCAGAATACGGGCGCCATGCCCAGCGCGGTGCCGAGCGCGCCGAACAGAAGCGGCATGCTCGTCTGGCTTAGATTGACAATACTCATGCGCACGCCCACCGCCTCGCCGGCCCGGCCGGGAGGTGCTGCGTTGTGAAGCAGGGACATGACCATCGGCTGGGACATGCCGAGCCCAAGACCCAACACGAAGGCAAGCGCCATCAAGAAACCTGCGCCCTCGATCAGCGGAAAGAGCAAGAAGGCCGCGGACGCCGTTGCCAACGACACCGTCAGCAGCGGCCATGCGGTCAGCCGCCGGGATATCGCAGGCAGCAAACCGCGGATGACGAAGGTCGCCACCGAGAACGAACCGAGCACAAGCCCGATTGTCGATGCCGAGAGTCCCTTACGCGAGCCGTAAATAGGGATCGCGAAGGCAAACATGTCCCACGCGGAAGCCAGCAGACTGCTCGTAATAAAAATGGGCCGCAGCCCGCGATGGCGCAGCAGGTCGGCGATAGAGCGGCCGGGCTCGGGCGGAGCGCCGTGCGCGTGAGGTGGCGGAAAGCGGAGCGCCTTGAGGCCGAGCACCGCGACCGGTAGCAGTGGAAACACGGCGAAGATCGCGAAGGTGGCGGCGTGACCGAATGCATCGATACCGAACCCGGCGATCATCGGTCCGGTGAAACCGGAAATCGAGAATCCCAGCGCGACCATGCTGAAGTTGATCGCGCGATCTTCGGGCCTACCGATGTAGCCGACCATGTTCTGGTAGGCGACGTGATACATCATGAAGCTCGATCCGATCAGCGCGCTTGCGACATAGAGCGCGCCGAGGCTAGGCCATAGGTAAGGAACAAGCGCGCTGGCCGCGAGCGCGACCGATCCGACCAGCATGGGGGCGCGCGATCCGATGCGGTCGCTGAGGCGTCCCATGCCGACGGCGAACAACATGGGCAGGAGGGCGTAAAGGGCCATGAGCACGCCGACGGTGAACGGCGTCGCTTTCAGATGGAGGGCGTAGAGCGACATCACCACCCGAGTCCCGACGAACGCCGTGTGATTTAGCAGCGTGATGAAAATGAGGAAATAGAGAGTGCGCAGGCGGGATGTCCCAAGCGAATCGACGGACGGATTCGGCGGCGGGCTCGCGAATCTTCAGTTCGAATTGTACGCGAATGCGACGGCTCCCCAACCCGCGTTTGAAAACCGCAAATCAGAGCGAATCGAAATAGCTCGCCATCCTGCGTCGCATTTCCTCGTCCGGGAGAAGGCCTTTGGCTGCCCCGAGGTTGTCGGCAACGTGCTTGGGGTTGCGCGTGCCGGGGATCGCACAGGTTACAGCTGGATGCGCGAGGATCCACTTGAGGAAGTACTGCGCCCAGGTGGCGCAGCCGATTGCCCTCGCCCACTCGGGCAGAGGCTTGTCTCTGACGCGGCGGAACATCGCCCCTTCGGCAAAGGGCCGATTGACGATCACCGCGGTGCGGCTGTCTGCGGCGGCGGCAAGCAGTCGCCGATCGGCCTCGGGCTCCGCGAGGGAGTAGTTCACCTGGACGAAGTCGATGTCTCCCGGTCTGATGATTTTCTCCAAATCCGCGTGCGCCCCGGCGTGATAGTGGGTCACGCCGAGGTAGCGGACGCGGCCGGTTTTCTTCCAGTCGCGCAGGGTCGCAAGATGCGTTTGCACGTCGACGAGGTTGTGCACCTGCATCAGATCGAGGCGTTCGACGCGGAGCTTTTTGATCGAATCCTCCATCTGCCGTTGTCCCGCCTGGCGCCCGCTCGTCCAGACCTTCGTAGCGAGGAACAACTTTCCCTGCATGCCGAGCTCTGCCGCCAGCCTGCCGGTAACCGATTCGGAGGACCCGTACATCGGCGAGCTGTCTACCACGCGGCCGCCGAGATTGACGAAGGTCTGGAGCGTTTCTCTGGCCTGCGCAGTTTCCGTCGCATCGGCGGCCACGTCGAAAACCTGCGAGGTGCCAAGTCCGACCGCCGGGATCGATTCCCCGGTGCTCGGGATGGGCCTGGCCAATGTGCCGGGGGCTGCGGATGAATCGGGAGGGATCAATACAACTCCTAGAGCGCACGCGCCAATCCGAAGGAAGTCTCGCCGAAGAGGATCGGTGAGCATGGAGCATCGTAGGCAATCGGCCTGTCGCTTGCAAACGACAGCGGGCGCTGTGCCATCCGTGGAACGAAGCTTGCTTATGACAAGGGCATCGTGGCGAGCAGCCGTCCGCGCCGACGTACGGGAACGTGGAATATTGCGCTCCTCTTGCGCCGTGGCGCAGGCCGCACGATAATGAGGAAACTGTCAAAAAAAACGGTGGAATGTGGCTGAATTCGTCCTTGTCTCAATAACTTGGCGTGCCACTTGGCGTGCCGGTGCTCCGGCTTTGCCGGGCGCTCGCGTTTCGGATTGACGCTTCCCCATGGCCGGACCGCAGACCCTAGGTCGCTACCAGCTCGAGCGAGTCCTCGGCAAGGGGGCGATGGGCATCGTCTATGAGGCGCTCGATCCGAAGCTCCACCGCAAGGTCGCGATCAAGACAATTCTGATCAACCAGCTCGACGAGGAAACCGCGAAAGATTTCTCGATGCGCTTCGTGCGCGAGGCGCACGCGGTAGCGCGGCTCAATCACCCGAACATCGTTCAGGTGTATGACTTCGGCGAGGAAGCCGGCATTGCCTTCCTCGTGATGGAGTTCATCAAAGGCACCGAGCTGAAGTCGTCGCTGGCCGGAAACCAGCTCATCGACCGAAAGGAGTGCGTGCGCGTCATGTGCGAGCTGCTGGATGCGCTCGACTTTGCGCACAAAGCCGGCGTCATTCACCGCGACATCAAGCCCACCAACGTGATGCTGGACAGCCAGGGCCGGGTCAAGCTGACCGACTTCGGCGTGGCGCGCATTACCGATTCGGACAAGACCAGCGTCGAGAAGACCCAGGCGGGCACCGTGGTCGGGAGCCCCGCGTACATGTCGCCCGAACAGATCCAGGGCCTGCGTATCGACGGGCGCACCGACATTTTCTCGGTAGGAATAATCCTGTACCAGGGCCTGACCGGCCAGAAGCCATTCTCGGGGGAAGGCGCTTGGACGGTCCAGAAGAAGATCATGCAGGAGGAACCCCCGAGCCCGTCGTCGCTCAACGTGACGGTGTCGCCGGAGTTCGACCGGGTGGTCGCAAAGGCGCTGGCGAAGAACCCTGACAGTCGTTTTCAGACCGCACGCGAATTCGCGCACGCGCTCCAGCGCGCCGCGGAAGGGAAAGCTGCGGTGCAAGAAGAATCTGCGGCCACCGTCGTCCTCCCGTCGCACCAGACCCGACCTGCAGCGAGTGTCGCTGTCCCGTCGCATCAGACCGAAACCTCGCAGGCGCTGAAATCCGGTGAAATGGAGCTGGAGTTCTGGCGTTCGATCAAGGACAGCAACGACGCCAACGACTTTGACCTGTACGTGCGGCAGTTTCCCCAAGGAGTCTATGCGACTTTGGCGATGCGCAAGATCGCAAGAATGCGCGGTTTGCCCCTTCCGGCCGGCGCCGAAGACAGCGGTACTCGGACGATGGATGGAACCGACCGGACGCGGCTTCTGCGCCCCCGCGTCGAGGAGCGGTCCGCGGCCCAGCGGCCGGCCAGCGAACGCGCGCGAACCGGTGTCGACAAGACGGTCAAGCTTGCCGATGTTTCGTCCGAGGCTTCGGCCGGAAAAAAGAGCTCGCTCCTGGTGCCGGGTGTGCTTGGGGTGTTGGCGGTTGCCGGGGCGGCGGCCTATTTCGTGATGGGCCGCAGCCCGCAGCCCACGGCTGCGACAACCCCAGCGGTGCAGACCGACGAGAGCGCCAGGCGCGAAGCCGCCGAAAAGGCGAAACGCCTGGCCGAGGCGCAGGCAAAACAGGAAGCGGAAGCGCAGGCCAAGCGCGAAGCGGAAGCGCGGGCGAAACAGGAGGCGGAAGCGCAGGCGAAGCGCGACGCCGAGCCGAAGGCGAAAGCCGCGGGCAAGCTGCAGGCAAAACGCGACTCAGAGCTCAAGGCGCAGCGGGAGACCGAGGCGCGGGCACAGCGCGAAGCGGAGATGCAGGCCCAGCGTGAAGCGGCGGCGCGGGCCCAACGCGAAGCCGAGGCGCGAGCCCAACGCGAGGCTGAAGCGAAAGCGCAGCGCGAAGCAGAAACCAGGGTTAGGGGGCCCGCTACCGAATCCGCGTTTTGGGAGTCGATCAAAGCGAGCCGCGACCCCGCCGATTTTCGGCAGTACCTGAGTCGGTATCCGAAAGGCCAGAACGCGGATCCGGCGCGCAGGCGATTGGCGCGCCTGGAGGAAGAGAAGCGTCTGGAGGACGCCAAGCTCGCGAAGACCCGGTTGGAAGCGGAAAAGCGCGCTGAGCGCGACAGGCTCGCGGGGGAGAAGGCCAAGTTGGAGGCCGAGCGCAAGAAAGATACTGCCAAAGCAAAGCCCGCCATAGTGGTCCCCACGTTCTGAACGTTGGAAAAACGCAACTACGACGCCGGACTGCCCTCCACCAACGCGCCGTTCAATCTTTGCGTGCGCCACGGTGACCTGATTTTCATCTCGGGTCTGCCGCCCTTCGACGAGGAGTTTTCCAGGGGGGTGCGCGAAGCCCGGGAGCAGGGGCGCCCGATCCCGCCCTTTCCGAATCCTCCCTTCGCCGAGCAGGTGCGCCTGGTGTTGGACAACATGAAGAAGCTCGTCGAGGCGGCGGGCTCGAACATGGATTGCCTGCTGAAAGTCATCGTGTGGCTAAGGGATCAGCGCGACTCCGAGGAATTCGACCGAATCTACCGCACGTATTTCACGAGCCGCGAGACCTTGCCCGCGAGGACGCGTATCCAGGCGGGGCGCACGCCGTTGGATTGCGGGCTCGAAGTGGAGGCGATCGGCTATGTGCCGAAAAAGCGCGCGCGCAAGACCGTTGCGACGCAAGGGCGCAAGTCGGGCCGTCACTCGCAAAGGCGATGAATCGCCTGTTTCCGAGGACTTTGGGGTACCGGTAACGATAATGAAAGTGCAAGGCGTGCTCGCAAGGCTGGACAGGGCGGTCGATGACTTCTGTCGTCGCACGCGCTATTTCCAGGAGCAACTGACGCCGGGCCGGGCGCGCATCTTCGCAATGCAGCATCGTCTCAACACCCGCCAGCGCAACTCGGTCCTGAAACTCAAGGTAGCGGCTAATTGTCCCGACTGGGACACGCGAATCGGCATCATCAAAGCCTGCAGCGAAGAGGTCATCGCAGACCACGAGCACGGCGGCGGCAGGGCGCACTGGGAGATCCTCGAGGACCTGGGAACGCGAATCGGCTTGAAGCGCAGCGAGATCCGCGCCGCGACGCCGCTTCCCACGACGCAGCTCGCCTGGTCTGCGTGGGACGGCTTGATGGGGAACCGGCACTGGCTGGAGGGTATCGTCGCCAACACTTGCGCCGAGCGCGCCAACGTTCCCGGATACGGCACCGGGATCATGAGAAAACACGGCTGGTTCGGCCTGGAGCGCTTTCGCTGGGGGAAGCTCTTCGGGCTGTCGGGTGGCGAGCTCGAGTTCTTCGAGCTGCACGAGGCGGCCGACATCGCTCACTCGAACGCGGGTTGGCGCGCCGTCGAGCGCTTCGCCAAGAAGCTGCGCATGGAGGAGGCCGTTATCGCGGCCTGCGAGAGAAATCTCCGGGTGTGGGAGCTGTACCTGAACGGGATCGGCGAGGCGGGTGACAGGCTGAAAAACGGGCGCTGAGCACCGCACCCACATCTAGGAGAGTGGCTCCATGAAATCATATTGGCTCCGGCCGGACTCCGGAAAGACGGCGATCGAGCTGCGCGATGCGCCGATGCCCGAGCCTGGCGCAGGGCAGATACTCGTGCGCATGCGCGCTGCCGGCCTGAACCGCGGCGAGCTGATCGTCGGGCACAGCGTCAAGGTGGGAGGCGCGGCGAAAGCCGCGGGCGCAGAAGGCGCAGGCGAAATCGCCAAGCTCGGGGCGGGCGTCACCGGATTCAAAGCGGGCGAGAGGGTCATGGGGCGCTGCGCCGGATCTTTCTCGGAATATTCCCTCATCGACGCGCGCGAAGCGGTCCCCGTTCCGAAGAACCTTTCCTGGGAGGAAGCCGCGTGTGTCCCCCTCGTATTCATGGTGGTCCACGACATGCTGATTGCTCAAGGGAGGCTTCGCGCCGGTGAATGGCTGCTCGTGACCGGCATTTCGGCCGGGGTCGGGGTCGCCGCGTTGCAAACCGCGAAAGCGCTCGGCGCCAAGGTGATCGGCACCTCGGGCTCGGCCGAGAAGCTCGAGAAGCTGAAGGCGATGGGCCTCGACCTTGGCATCCGCACGCGCTCGGGAGATTTTGCCGAAGCGGTGATGAAAGCAACAGACGGCAAGGGCGTGAACCTCGTGGTCAACAACGTCGGCGGCTCGGTGTTCGCCGAGACCATCCGCGCGCTCGCCTACGAGGGCAGGCACGCTACAGTCGGCTACGTGGACGGGGTTCTGAAGAGCGAGATCGACATCGAGGCGCTGCATACGAAACGCCTGACGCTGTTCGGCGTGAGCAACCGCCTGCGCACGGCCGAGCAGCGCTCGGTCACGGTGCGGGGGTTTGCGGCCGATATCCTTCCCTTCATCGCTTCAGGGAAAATCCGGCCTTTGATCGACCGCGTGTTCCCCTTCTCCGATCTGCCCGCCGCGAAGGACTACATGGAGTCCAACGCCCACCTCGGCAAGATCGCCGTGCGCATGGACGGCTGACGACTACTCGGCCTTGATTCCCGCCTGCTTCACGACCTTGCCCCAAGTCTCGTATTCGCGCGCGATGTAGCGGCGAAGCTCTTCGGGCGAGCTCGTGCTGGGCTCCATCCCCTGCTTGTGCAGGAGCGCGACGACGTCCGGCGCGACGAGCGCCTTGACGATCTCGCGGTTGAGCCGTTCGATGATGTCCTTCGGCGTCTTCGCCGGCGCTACGTAGGCGTACCAGTTCATCGCCTCGTAGCCGGGATAGCCCGACTCGGCGACGGTGGGCACATCCGGCAGCAGCTGCGCGCGTTTCGAGCCGGTGGTTGCGAGTGCCCGGGCCCGCCCCCCTTTGAGATGCCCCATGACCGAGGCCGGAGCGGCGAAATAGGCGTGGATCTGTCCGCCCAGCAGGCCCTGCATCGCCGGGCCCCCGCCCTTGTAGGGGACATGCACGATGTCGATCTTGGCCGCGTCCTTCAGCAGTTCGCCCGCGAGGTGGCCGGCGCCGCCGATCCCCGAGGAGCCGTAGGTGATGGTGCCCGGCTTCTCCCGGGCGAGCTTCACGAATTCGGGGAGCGTTTGCGCCGGCAGCGACGCCGGCACGACCACCACGTTGGCGAAGACTACCGCCATGGTGATCGGGGCGAAGTCGCGAAGCGGATCGTAGGGAAGATTTGCGACGAGATGCGGGGCAACCGTGAGCGAGCCCACGTTGCCGAGAAGGAGGGTATGGCCGTCGGGGGCCGCGTGGGCGACGTAGTCGGTAGCAATGTTGCCTCCGGCACCCGCCTTGTTCTCAACGACAATCTGCTGCCCGAGGGCGTCGCCGACGGTTTTCGCGAGAATGCGCGCGACCGTATCGGTGCCGCCTCCGGGGGCGAAACCCACGACCATGGTGACGGGCCGGCTGGGGTAGCTGCCTTGCGCGATGGCGCCGCCAGCCATGGCGAGGGCGAGCGCCGCGACAACTGCTCTGTTCATGGTCTCCTCCTTTGCCTGTTGAGGTACTCGCTAGGGCTTCGGCGTCATTGCTCGACCGGGATCCCCGCCTCCTTGATCACCTTGCCCCAGGTCGCGTGCTCGCGCGCTATGTGCTTCGCCAGCTCCTCCGGCGTGGATGGCGTCGGGTCTTCGCCTTGCTTGAGAATTTGTTCGCGGGTTTCCGGCTCGCGCAGCGTTTTCACGATCTCCCGGTTCAGTCGGGCGACGATCTCGCCGGGCGTTTTCGCAGGAGCCACGTAGGCGTACCAGTTGGTCGCCTCGTACCCTGGGTACCCCTGCTCGGCGATCGTCGGGACGTCCGGCAGGGACGCCGAGCGCTTCGTACCGGTCGATCCGAGCGCGCGGAGCTTGCCCGCTTTCACCTGCGGCGTTGCCGTGGTCGCGGAGGCGAATACCGACGGGATCTGCCCGCCGAGCAAGTCGCTCATCGCCGGGCCGCCGCCCTTGTACGGCACGTGGACGAGATTGGCCTTCGCCATCAGCCGGAACAGCTCACCGGCGAGGTTGCCGGCGCTGCCGATTCCGGAGGTGCCGTAGGCGATGCCGCCGGGCCGGCTGTTCGCTTCCTTCACGAATTCGGCGATGGTCTTCGCCTGCACCGACGGGTGCACCACGAGCACGTTTCCGGACACCGTGGCCAGGGAAATCGGCGCAAAATCGCGCAGCGGGTCGTACGGCAATTTCGAGTTGAGATGCGGGGCGACCGCCAGCGCGGCGATGGTGCCGAGCATGATGGTGTAGCCGTCGGGATTCGCCTTCGACACGACACCGGCGGCGATGGCCCCGCCGGCGCCGGCGCGGTTCTCGACCACGATGCTCTGGCCGAGATACTCGGCGAGCTTCCTTTGCATGACGCGGGCCACGGTGTCGGTCCCGCCGCCCGGCGCGAAGCCGACCACTATGGTGACCGGCCGCGTCGGATATGCCTGCGCCGATGCATTCGGCGCCACGGCGAGGGTGGTGAACGCCATTGCGATGGTGACAGCTTTCCTCATGCCTCCTCCTTCGAACGTTTTCTTGCGGCCGGTCCTATTTCCCCTGGAATACGGGCTTTCGCTTCTCCATGAAGGCGCGGCGGCCCTCGATGTAATCCTGGCTGTCGAAGCACTGCTTCACCAACGCAGCGCACGCCTCTGCGTCGAACGCCGTGCTCGATTTCAGCAGCTCGCGGACGATGCGCTTGGACGCACGGATCGTGAGCGGCGCATTCTCCGAAATCATCGCACAATACTCCAGGACGAGCGATTCCAGCTCCGCGGCCGGCGCGACCCGGTGCACCAGGCCCATCGCCCTGGCCTCCTCCGCCCTGAAGTGCCGCCCGGTGACGAGCACCTCGCGGGCGTAGGCCGGCCCGACCGTATCGACGAGGTTCTTCAAGGACGAGGCGCGGTACCCCAGGCCGAGCTTCGCGGCTGGGATGCCGAGACGCGCATCCTCTGCGGCAATCCGCAGATCGCAGCACAGCGCGATGTTGACGCCCGCGCCCAGGCAGTAGCCGCGGATCATTGCGATCAGCACCTTGTCGCTGCTCTGCAGGCGCTCCTGCACCCGCACGGCGATTTCCTCGTAGTACTGGATGCCTTCGGCGCTCGAGCGCTGCTTTTCGTATTGCGAGACGTCGGCGCCGGAAACGAAGGCCTTGTCGCCGTCGCCCCTCAACACGATCACGCGGATCTCGGAATCCTGCTCGAAGCGGTCGAGCACCTTCGGGATCGCCTCCCACATGTCTATCGAAACGGCGTTGCGTCGCGCAGGGTTGTTGAACGTCAGCCAGCCGATCGGCCCCTGCTTTTCCGCGACGATGCGCTCGGTCAGCGCGCCCGCCGCGAGGGCCGGCTGCTTCTGGATGACGACGAGCTCTTCCTGGGTCATGAGCGGCACTCAGTACGGCCGCGCGCCGAATACGTAGGGGTGCACGAAAATCAAAACGAAATACAGCACGAGCGCCACGAGCGCGTTCCGCCAGCCGATCTCGTAGAAACTGAAACGGTTGCGGCCCTGGACGATCGCGGCGAAGGGGACGTTGGAGGTGACCCCGGCGAAGCGCTGCCAGTCCACGCCGATTGCCTTGTACTTGCGCGCGTCCTGCAGCACGGTGCCGGATAGTGCGAGGAGCAGGAAGCCTCCGAAGAAAATGAGCGAAGCCGCGTCACCGCGTGAGACCAGATGCACCCATGCCCAGAGCGCGATTCCCCACAGAACCGGATGGCGCGTAACGCGCAGGATACCGCGCGGTTCTCCCATCGAGCGAAGCTTGCCTTCCTGGCGCACCGCGCTCGGATTGGGGGCGAGCATCCCGCAGACGAGGAGCAGGAGCGAGATCGGCATCAGCACGACCGCCCAAACCCTGAACTCCTCTCCCCACCACAGGCGCTCGTACGGCGCCCTGGTGTAGGCCCAGATCATCCACCCGAGCATCACAAGCGAAACCAGCACGTAAAGCCCGAGATAGGCGTTTTCGCCCAGCACCGCGACCAAGCCGGACCGAATCGGCGTGCTCGAAACATAGTGGGTGGCAAGAAATACCACGGTGGCGAGCGCCAGCATTGGCATCGGATCCATGTCAATCTCCTCCGAGTCGGGATTCGATTTTCGGGGCCGCGGTCAGTCTATCCCCGCGTGTGCGAGCTATGCTGCCACGAAGACAGAGGGCGGTCAAAGTGGCGCTACGCCGGCGGCGCTTCGAACGCGAGGTAGGGCTCGCGCCTGATCTGCTCGGCGAGCGCAACCTCCCAGTCGAGGTAATCCTTCATCGCCTGCTCGATCTGGGACTTGCCGTCGTAAGGACGGTAATAGATATCGTCGGTCGCCGATGCGAGATGCGTGGTCCCGCCCTCCAGCGCAAAACCGGCGCCGATCCATGCCGCCGTTCCGCCCGCGAGGACGCGCACGCGCGCACCGGTGAGGGTGCTTGCGTCCAGCGCCGCGAGTTTCGCGAGAACGCCGTCGGGTGAGGTGAATACCAGGTCCCCAGCTTCGCCGATCTTCGCCAGAGCCTCGCGCAGTCGCGAGCGCACCGCGAACCATGCGCCGGGAACGTGCCCGTCGCGGTACTCGATGCTGGTCGCGAAATCCACCGCTACCGATTCGCCGGCGTCCAGCAGGCGCCGCAGGCCGGCCGCGGAGAGCTCGTCCACTCTCGCGCTTTCTATCCCGAGCACGCGCGGCGGTTCGACGCCCTCCACGAGCGGCCCGCCCGCCGGAGTTTCGAGCACGCGCACCTCGAGCCATTTCATCTGGAGCAGCCACGATGCGGTCATGGTCGCGCGCACGCCATCCGAATCGGCGAGAACGATTCGCGCGTTGCGCACCGGCGCGTAGCGGTCGGTCGCCTGGACGAGCTGGCCGCCGGGTGCGTTCGCAAAGCCCGCGAGATGACCCTCGCGGTATTCCTCGGGGCTGCGCACGTCGAAGCAATAGAGCGTGCGCGTCGTATCCAGCCTGATGAGGTCGAGCTCGGCCGGGGAGATCTTCGTGACGCCGAAGCGCTTTGCGATGCGCGCGGCGGATTCGCGCGCTCGGGCAAGCGCGGCCTCGCCCGGCGGGGGCGACCGGCGCGTGCTGCCGTGCTCGAGCGGAAGACCGGCCAGATGCCAGCCCATCGTGCCGTTCTTGAGCGCGACCACGCGGTTGGGCAGCCCGGCGTTGATCAGCGATTGCGCGCCGATGATCGAGCGCGTGCGCCCGGCGCAGTTCACGACCACCAGCGTCTCCGGACGCTTCACGATCTCATGAATGCGGTACACGAGCTCCGCTCCGGGGCAGTCGAGCGCCCCGGGAATGCTCATGACCCGGTATTCGCTTATCGGTCGCGAGTCCAGCACCACCATGTCCTCTCCCGCGTCCATCCTCGCCTTGAGCTCCGCGGCGGCGATTCGAGGCGTTTCGCAGGCATGCTCGATGTGCTCGCCGAAGGCCTTGCTCGGCACGTTGATCCCGGAAAACAGCTCGAAGCCGGCGCCGCGCCAGGCTTGGACGCCGCCCTGCAGCACCGAAATATTCCGGTAGCCGAAGCGGCGCATCGCCGCCGCGGCGCGCTGCGCGAGCGTCTCGTCGTCGTCGCAAAGCACGGCGCGCGTCGTCCGCCGCGGTATCCCCTTGTCAAGCAGCAGTTCCAGCCTCGAAAGCGGAAAGCAGGCGGCTGTGAGAAGGTGGCCGGCCGCGAATACGCCTTCCTCGCGCACATCGAGGAGCGCGAGCTCCCCGCCGTCGCCGAGCATTCCACGCAATTCGCCTGCGGTAAGGACCGGGCTGAGAGTGTAGTGGTCGCTTTTCAAGTCTGACATGGGTGGCGTATTATCCTATGGTTGATTGCAGCACGGTGTTCCCGCAGTTCCTCGCGTAGGAGAAAGACCATGAAAATCGCCAGACCGCAACGCCAGCCATACAAGACCCTTGCGTCGATCAGCCTTGTGCTCGCGCTCGCCGCGTGCGCCGGCGGGCCGACCGTCGTCGAAAGCGACCTCGGCATGAAGGGCGCACCCGATTGGGTGAACAAGGGCACCAGCGTGCTCAACGACCGGGACGGCAGGCTTTTCCACGGGGTGGGTTCTTCCCCGGCGATGGGGGACGAGTCGCTGCAGCGATCGACGGCCGACGACCGCGCGCGCGCCGAAGTCGCGCGGATTCTCTCCACCTTCATGGACGTCGTCGGCAACGACTACGTCGCGGCAACCGGCACCGGCGCCAACGCGAGCGCCGAGCAGGCCGTATCGCGCCAGATCAAGGCCGTCACCAAGCAGAATCTCGCTGGATCGAAAATCATCGGCCGCTGGAAGGATGCAAAGACGAACGTGATCTATTCGATCTCCGAGCTCGATCTGAAGCAGGTCAAGGCGACGACGCAGGGCGCCAAGGACATGAACGAGGACCTGCGCCGCTACCTCGAACGCAACGCCGAGAATATTTTCGACAAGGTCTCGGTCCAGGGGAGCAAGAAATGAACGACAGATTCTCTCTGCGCTCCGGCCTGGCGTTGCTTGCGCTCGTCGCGGTGTCCGCCTGCGCGACCAAGGTCGAGCGCCTTGACATGAACGAAGCCAAGGACCTGAGCGGAGCGTGGAACGATACCGACTCGCGGCTCGTATCCGAGGAAATGATCCGCGACTCGCTGTCGCGCGCCTGGCTCCAGGAATGGGGTGGCAAGAAGAGACCGGCGGTCATCGTCGGCGAGGTGCGCAACCTCAGCCACGAGCATATCAACGTCAACACCTTCACCCTGGATCTGGAACGCGCCCTGATCAATTCAGGAAAAGTGGATTTCGTGGCGACGAAGACCGAGCGCAAGGGGATCCGCGAGGAGCGCAAGGACCAGGACATTAATGCACGCGAGGACACGCGCAGCCCGATGGGCAAGGAGCTCGGGGCGGATTTCATGCTGACGGGCACGATCAACACCATCGTCGATCCGTCCGGCAGCACCCAGGTCCGCTTCTATCAGGTCAACATGACCCTGATCAGTCTCGCCGACAACCGCAAGGTCTGGTTGGGGCAGAAGGAGATCAGGAAGCTGGTGACGCGCAGCAAGCTGCGGTTCTAGTCCCGGCGCCTCTTCGTACCGGGCTGGGCGCGGGAGCTCACTCGCGCGCGTACTCGACTCCATCGAAAAAGCAGCGGACTGGCCCATTGGAAGCTGGGGCGCGCCTGGTTTCGACGAGGGCTTCGGTGGCGGGCGCGGCGGTGTGCCTTGCAGCGCTCGCCGGGTGCGCAACTTTCAGCGAAACGATTCAATCCACTGAGCGCAGTCTCGCCCAGCAGCAGCCCAAGCTCGCTCTGGCCGAGTACGAGAAGCGCAAGCCGGGCAGCGCCGACCAGGTCCTCTACCTCATGAACAGGGGGATGCTGCTCAGGATGGCCGGGGACTACGAGCAAAGCACCCGTGAGCTCGAAGAGGCCAAGAAGCTGATCGACAATCTGCGGGCGGTCAGCTTGCGCGAGCAGGCGCTTTCCTTCGCGGTCAACGACGCGACGACGAGCTTCGTCGGCGAGGACTTCGAGCAGGTGATGGTGCACGCTTATCTCGCGCTCAACTATCTCGAGCAGCGCCGGCTCGATGCCGCACGCGTCGAAGCCTTGCAGGCCGACCTCCTCCTTCGCCAGATTGCACCGGGTTCGTTGGTCAGGCCGTACGCCGAGGACGCGTTCACCCGTTACCTGACGGGCATCGTCTACGAGGACCAGCGTGAATGGAGCGACGCGATGATCGCCTACCGCAAGGCTCACGAGGCGTATCAGGGGCAGCTCGAGCGCTTCGGCGTCGCGCTGCCCGAGCCGCTCAAGCACGACCTCATTCGCCTGGCCGACCGCATGGGGCTCGATCAGGAGGCCGAGCGCTACCGGAAGTCTTTCGGCATCAAAGACACGCTCAGCGCGGCGGCGCTGCTGGAGCGCGGCGAGGTCATCCTGACGGTGCACGCCGGGCTCGCTCCGGCCAAGCGCGAGCATGCGGTCACGGTGGTCAACCCGAGTACCGGGCGGCTGCTGAGGCTCGCGCTGCCGCAGTATCACTCGCGCGGTCACCCGTTCGCGTACGCGCGCGTGAGCGTGGAATCGCAGTCCGCGACCACCTCCCGGGTGGCGAGCATCGACGCGATCGCGATCAAGAGCCTGGAATCCAGGATGCCCGCCATCACCGCCCGGGCGTTGGCGCGTATGATAGCCAAGGACAGCATGGCGAAGGCGGCGTCTTCGGGCGACCGCGGTTCCAGCGGCCAGGCGCTGGCCGGGTTGGCGATCAATATCGCCGCCGTGCTCAGCGAGCGCGCGGACACGCGAAGCTGGTTTACGCTCCCCGGCGAAATTCATCTTGCGCGCCTTTCGCTTCCGGCGGGCAGTTACCGCGGGCGAATCGAGCTCTATGGGCCTGGCGGAAATTTGCTTCAGTCGAGCGTGTTTGATGTCGCGCTCGCCAAGGGTGAAAAGAGGTATATGTCGCGGCACTGGATTCCCACCAATCTCGAGGTCAGACCATGAAGCGATGGCTATGGATCGTTGCAGCGAGTGCTTCCCTGAGCGGCTGTGCCAGCGTGCCGACCGCCGCGCCCGACTGGCTGGCGGGCAAGAGCGCCAAGTATCCCGATAGCCGGTTTCTGGTCGGACGCGGCCAGGCGGACAGCCTGGAGGATGCGCGCAATCGTGCGCGCGCCGACCTGGCCAAGGTCTTTCAGGTGGCGGTGTCGGTCGAGACGAGCGACGTTACGCAATTTGCCTCCACGACGGAGGGCGGGGGTCAGGGCAAGACCGAATCGCAGGTTACGCGCAATATCATGACCCGCACCGACCAGATCGTGCGCGGCATCCAGATTGCCGAGGCCTGGCAGGATCCGCAGACCAAGGCGCACCATGCGCTCGCGACCCTGCCGCGCCTGCAGGCCGCGATGGGACTGCGCCAGGAGGTCGAGCGGCTCGACGCGGCCACGCGCGGCTATGTCGCTCAGGCGCGCAACGCTCAGGATCTGCTCGCTCAGGTGGCCTCGGCGAGCCGCGCGCACGATACGCAGCGCGAGCGCGATGGCGTGCAGAGGGCGCTCCAAGTCGTCGACGTCACCGGGCGGGGCGTCGAACCGGAATTCAACAGCGGTCAGCTTGCCGCGGATCTTGCCGCGCTGCTCAAGCGCGTGCGGATGAAGCCCCAGGCGGCCTCCGGCTCCCAAGGCGGCCTGGAGCGAATGCTCTCCGCTGCGCTCTCCGCCGCCGGGTTCGTTCCGGAGTCCGGCGCCGACGCGCCCTACGTTCTGGTAGGGTCGCTCCAGCTGGACGACCTGGGCCTGATCGAGGGCTGGTACTGGATGCGCGGAACGCTGGAAGTCCAGCTCGCCGAGACCGCGAGCGGCAAAGTGCGCGGCAACAAGCGCTGGGAGATCAAGACCTCGAGCGCCCAGAAGGCCACGGCGCAGCGGCGAGCGCTCGACGAGGCCGATGCCCTGCTCAAGAAGGAACTGCGGCCCGCGATCCTCCGGTTTGCGGTGGGTAACTGAATGCCCATCACGCTTTACAACGCGCCGCAATCGACCTGCAGCCAGCGGGTGCGCTTCGTTCTGAACGCGAAGGACTTGCCCTTCGAAGAGGTCAAGCTCGATCTCTTGGCCGGCGACCAGCTCAAGCCCGGGTACCTCGCGCTCAATCCCAACGGCGTGGTGCCGACGCTCGAGCACGACGGGGCGGTCGTGATCGATTCCTCCGTGATCATCGAGTATCTCGACGAGATCGAACCGGATCGCGCCAACCTGACGCCGCGCGACCCGGTCAGGCGCGCTGCGATGCGTGCGCTCATGCGTTTCATCGACGAGATGCCGGCCGCAGCGGTGCGTGTGCCGACTTTCAACCTCGCGTTCCTGCCCCGCTTCCAGGCGATGAGCGAGGAGGAGTTCGCGGCGTTCGCGGAATCGAAGCCCCTGCGCAAGGAATTCATGCTGGCCATGGGGCGCCAGGGGTTTCCCGAGAAGGACATGAACGCGGCGCTCGACCGCATGAGGCGCACCTACGCGCGCATGGACCGGACGATCGAGACGAGCGGCGGTCCGTGGCTGCTCGGAGGCGACATCACGCTGGCGGACGTGGCGGTGATGCCCGCGCTGGTGCGCATGGCCGACCTCGGTCTCGACCACATGTGGGAGAGGCTGCCCCGGGTGCAGCGCTGGGTCGAGGCGATCCGCGCGCATCGCGCGTTCAAGCCGACATACTATTTCGGGTCGCTGCTGTCGGAGAAATTTCCGCATTTGAGGGACAGGGCGAAGGTTTTGTGATCCGGTTCCCGTTCCGCGAACTTGCGGCAGTGACTCCCATAACGACCATAGCGACCGGGTGAGCGCATGGATCTCAAGGACATCAGGCTCTACGTGGACGACCGTCCGGCTGAGGGCGTGTTCCGGGTGCATCGCGACGTCTATTCCGACCCGGAGCTTTTCGAGCTTGAGCAGAAATTCATCTTCGAGCGCAGCTGGAACTTCCTCGGGCTCGAATCCCAGCTGCCGAGGGCCAACGACTTCATCACCGCCTGGATCGGCCGCACGCCGGTTCTGCTGACGCGCGGGGCCCGAGGCGCGCTCGGGGCCTTCGTCAACGTCTGCCGGCACAAGGGATCGCTGCTGTGCGCCGCCGAGGAGGGAAATGCGAAATATCACGTGTGCCCCTATCACGGCTGGGCCTACGACGCCTCCGGCAGGAACATCGACATCAAGGACAGGAAGTCGGGCTGCTACGCGCCGGGCTTCGACGCCGAGAGTCACGACCTCGTGCCGCTCGCAAGGGCGGCGAGCTACAAGGGATTGGTGTTCGGCAGTCTTTCCCCCGAAGTGCCGCCGCTCGAGGAGTTTCTCGGCGACATGCGGTTTTTCATCGATCTGGTGGCAGACCAGGGACCCAAGGGAATGGAGTTCATACCGGGGCGCTCGGTGTATAGCTTCCGCGGCAACTGGAAGCTGCAGCTCGACAACGGCCTCGATCCCTACCATCTCACCACCACGCACCTCTCCTACATGGACCTGCAGGCGCGGCGCCGCCAAGGGGAGGGCCATCTGGAGGCGCGACAGTACGACTGGGCGAAGCGGGCGAACGCGGAGGGCGGGACCTTCGCCCTGCGTTACGGGCACGCCACCACCTGGCTCAATCAGCCGGAGCCGGAGAAGCGGCCGATCTATCCGGCGCTGGGGGAGATCCGCGCCAGGGTCGGCGAGCTGCGCGCCGAATGGATGCTCAAGGCGCGCAACACCCACGTTTTTCCCAACATGCAGATCGCCGATGCGATCACCCTGATGCTGCGCACCTTCCGTCCGGTGGCGGTCGATCGCACCGAAATGAGGAGCTATTGCCTCGCGCCTATCGGGGAGGCGCCCGAGCTGCGCGCCTGGCGGCTGCGCCAGTTCGAGGATTTCTTCAACCCCGGCGGCCTGGCCACGCCCGACGACACGGTGACCTACGAGGGCTGCCAGAGCGGCTTCGGGGCACAGCCGATTTCCTTCCTGCAGGGCTACGCGCGCGGGATCGCGGCGCTCGAGAAAAGTGAAGACCCTGTCGCCAGGTCGATCGGCATCAACCCGGCCGCAAGCGTGAAGGGAAAGTTCGATATGTTCAGCGAGATCGGCTTTCACGCGCCCTATCGGGAATGGGCGCGGCTGATGCAGGCGGGGATCGCGGGCAACAGGGCTTATCCATGAGCGCGCGCCTGGAACCGGGGCGGCTCGCCGCCGGCGTCGAGCTGGTTCACCGCGAAGCGATGTACCTGGACGAGCAGCGCTGGGACGAATGGCTGGCGTTGTATACCGAGGATTGCGAATACTGGATGCCGGCCTGGAAGGCGGACGGCACGCCCACGACCAACCCGCAAGCCGAGCTCTCGCACATCTACTACGCGAACCGCGCGGGGCTGGAGGACCGCGTCGTGCGCATCCGCTCTGGGAAATCGCCCGCATCCACGCCGATGCCGCGCACCGCGCACATCCTCGGCACGGTCCTGCCGCTCGATGCGCCGGCAGCCGACAGGCTGCGCCTTCGCTCCACGTGGGTGAGCCACGTCTATTTCCCTCGCTCGCACGAGATCCACGCGTTCTTCGGGCGCTCGGAACACGAGCTGGCGCTGCGCGAGGGCGATTGGCGGATCGCGAAAAAGAAGATCGTTTTGCAGAACGACTACATTCCCACGATGCTCGACATCTACTGCGTCTGAGGGAAATCAGGACGCGGATTCTCGATGGCGATGGGGATCGCCATCCCCCCAGGTTTTCGGGTAGCCTTTCACGGCCGGGCCGATGAAAAGAGCGGTGCGGCGCCGCAGTTCTTTTGACAAAAGGAGGAGGGGAAATGAAAACGCTGAAACAGATACTTCGGTGCTCGACGGTTTTGTTGGTATCCGCCTGCCCGCAGGCATGGGCGCAATTGATCATCCCCAACACGTTCACGGCGGGCACGCCGGCAGTCGCCGTGCAAGTGAACCAGAATTTCACCGCGGTCGCCACGGCGGTCAACAGCGGGGCCGGAGTGGAGTTTGCCAACGACGGCAGCCTGACGGCGATCGGGATCGTGGACACGACCGTTGCGACCATCGATGTGACGGTTCCAGCCACGGGCTTCCTCATCGCGAACTCGATGGGAAGCGCGACGTGCACTAATCCCGCAAGCTTTTTCGTCAGACTGCACAACACTACGACAGCGATTTCCACCTCTGCAATACTCGGTGAGAACCGACCCACGGGGGGCCAGATCGGTTACTACTCGATCACCTACGTATTCGCAGTCAACGCCGGGGTGAACACTCTGAACGTGACCGGAAGCTGCACCGCCGGAGGGGGGTCGATGACTGCCCTCACCCTCAACGCGATCTTCGTGCCGACCCGATATTAGGGAGCCGCCATGGAACGAATCAGGGTTTTCTTTATCTTTCTTGTCGCGGTTCTGACGCTGGGTCTTGCCTCCTGCGGGGGAGGAGGCGGCGACGGAGGTGGTGGCACCGGTGTCTTTGCCCCGCCGCTCGTCTGGGGTCAGAACAACTGGAACGAGAGCAACTGGCAATAGGCAAACCCCCGGGCCTCCTCAGGCCCGGGCATCGAAACGACGGGACGGCATGATTCCGAAAGCACGGCCACGCGCCGCGACCGTGATGGCGTATCCGCATCTTCGCCAGGGCGTCGGATACCAAGCGCGTGGCTGAGCCAAAGAGCAAGAATCTCACTCCGGTCCTGCACGGCGTGGGGCGGGCCGAACGGGAGCGCAAGAACGGCCATCGCGGCGGCGTGCTGTGGTTTACAGGGATGCCCGCCTCGGGAAAGTCCACGCTGGCGCTCCGGTTGGAGCGGAGGCTTTACCGGGAGGGCATCATGGCCTACGTCCTGGATGGCGACAATATCCGCGGAGGCTTGAGCGCGGACCTGGGTTTCAGCCCAGCGGAACGAAGCGAGAATCTCAGACGTGTGGCCGAGGTGGCGAAGCTTCTGGCGGACGCGGGCTTCGTCTGCATTGCCGCTTTCATCTCACCGCTGCGCAGCGACCGCGATCAGGCGCGCTCTATCAACGGGAGGGATTTTTACGAGATATACATCAAGGCGAGCCTCCCCGCGTGCGAAGCGCGCGATCCCAAAGGACTGTACAGGAAAGCGCGCGCGGGGCTGCTCGCCGAATTCACCGGCGTGAGCGCCCCGTATGAACCCCCGTCCAGCCCGGATCTCGTCATCGACACCGAGCATGGGGGAATCGATGCCTGCGTCGAGCAGATTTTCAGTCACGCGGTTCGGCATTTCAGGCAGATGCCGTGAAGGGAAATCCTTGAAGGATGAACTTGCGGTCGTATGCGGCGCTGGAGGCTTCATCGGAGGGTTCCTCGTGAAGGATCTCCTGGAGCGGGGGTATGGCCGCGTTCGGGCTGTCGACATCAAACCTTTGGAGCGCTGGTATCAGCCGTTCGACGAAGCCGAGAATCTGGCCTCCGTGGATCTGAAGAACCTCGATGCCTGCCACAGGGTTCTCGAGGATGCCCGTTGGGTCTATAACCTGGCGGCGGACATGGGGGGCATGGGATTCATCGAGAACAATAAGGCGCTGTGCATGCTCAATGTGCTCATCAATACGCATCTCCTCCAAGCGGGCCGAGCATCGAACGTGCAGCGTTTCTTTTTTTCCTCGTCCGCATGCGTCTATAGCCATGACAAGCAGACGGATCCCGAAACGCCGGGGCTGAGGGAAGAAGACGCATACCCCGCTATGCCAGAGGATGGCTACGGTTGGGAGAAACTGTTCAGCGAGCGGATGTGCAGACATTTCTCGGACGACTTCGGGCTGACGGTGAGGGTCGCCCGCTATCACAACGTGTATGGTCCGATGGGAACGTACGACGGGGGACGCGAGAAGGCCCCGGCCGCGATCTGCCGAAAAGTGGCCCAAGCGAAATTGAACCGAACGCGCGAAATAGAGATTTGGGGAAGCGGTGGGCAGACGCGAAGCTTCACCTATATCGATGATTGCATTAGGGGCTCGGATCACATCATGCGCAGCGAGACGATCACCGACCCGATCAATCTGGGCAGCGCACATAAGGTATCCATCAATCAATTGGTCGATATCGTCGAAGACATTGCCGGGGTCAAGTTGAAACGGACCTACAATCTCGACGCGCCGAAGGGCGTCAACGGCCGGAGCAGCGACAATACGCTGATTCAGAAGATGCTCGGCTGGGAGCCGTCGATCGCGCTGGAGGAAGGGCTGGAAAAGACCTACGCGTGGATCTACGATCAACTGAAGAGCGGAAGATCGAAGGACTCTGTGGTCAATCTGAGCTGAAGAAACGATGGCAACCGGTTCAGGGATGCCGCCAGTCTTCTTCGCCGTAGAACTGACTGGCGATCGCCCCGGTGTGCGTCCTGACGCGTTCGATTTCCCCGGGCGTCAGTCTCTTCTTCCAGTTCCATATATTGGACTCGCTGTCGCGCCTGATGTGACTGCCGTTGTGCTGTTCACCGGGGTTGTGCGGTCCCGAGAAGTCGGCGATTGCGCGCCGCACGGAGTCCGTGTATTTCAGGCCCAAGCTCTGAAAGAGGTCGAAAAAGCGATGAACGGGGTCTCTCGAGAGGTCTTCGTGCCGGACGAAGATCCAGTCGGGGTGGCGGTTTCGATATTGTAGAATTACATCGTAGATCACGTTCCAAAGCAGGATGCCCTGGTCCACGATGTCGCCTGTCTCTATCGCGAGCGCCTCGATCTCGGTCTGGAATCGGCTGAGGTGGTGTCGCATCAGCAGGGGCTGCTCCAGGAATTGCCCGAATCGGAACGCCCACCGGGCCTTCTTGAGACTGCCCACGAACGCAGCCGGATGCCGGATCATTACGACGACGTTCATGCCGAAGGTACGGGCGAGCCACTCGGCCGAGAAGACCGCGTGGGGGTCCTTTACAAGGGGCCGCGCTTTCCGCCATCGGCTGAAGGCAAAACGGCCAAAGTCGCGCGCCGTGCGCACGGCGTCGGCGGCCGTCCGGACCCTCCTGAGACTTTCGGCGAAACGGTATCTGAATTCGAGGCAGAGCTTGAGGTCGTCTTGGTACGAGGCAGCGTTCTCGGCACAAACGTAGGTAAACTCGCGCTCGAAGCGCGCGGCGCAGATTCCCGGCCTGAAAGCATCCGGGTTGAAGGGTTCGTGGATGTAGCGGATATTGGGTGATCTGGCGATCATCCGCCCGGCCCACGTCGTGCCCGAGCGGTGCGCGCCCGTGACGAGAATGGGTCTGGAGGAGGGGAGATCGGTGTCCGTCATCGTTGAAAATTCTGGGCTACGCAGACTCGGCGTTGCCGTCGGCACGCGCGCAGCGGCCGGAACTCACGGTTAGAGCAGTCGGGATGCACTGCAAACCGGATATCTCGCTGATCGTTTCGAGCTTCGAGCGCCCCTCGCACCTGCAGCGGTGCCTGCATTCCATAGCCGCCCAGAATGCCGACCGCAGCCGTATCGAAGTCGTCGTCGCGGACGACGGTTCCCGCGACGAAACCCAGGACATGGTGCGGAAATTCGTTCGGACGACGGGCATTGCGGTCAAGTTTACCTCTCACCCCCACGACGGCTTTCGGCTCGCTCAGTGCCGCAACGAGGGCGTGCTGGCCTCGACCGCGGAGTACCTGCTGTTCACGGACGGCGATTGCATCCTGCCGAGCGATCATGTGTCCCTTCACCTGCGATACCGCCGCCGGCGTTGCGTGATGGCGGGCAGCTGCTATCGTCTCGACGCGGAGGCAAGCGATCGTCTTTCCCTGGAGAGGATCCAATCGGGGGACCTGTTCTCGCTGGTCGCGCCCCGCGAGGCGAGGCGAGTGTATTGGAAGAGCGTCAGGGCGAAGGGTTACGAGTTCCTTCGCCTGCCGATGCGGCCTCGCCTGCCGGGCGGCAACATGGGCGTGTGGCGAACCGATTTCGAGCGAATGAACGGGTTCGATGAGAACTTCGTGGGTTGGGGGATGGAAGACAAGGACTTTCAACGCCGCCTGGAGTCCGCCGGGATCCGGTGCATCTTTACCCGGACCAGGGTCTATCACCTCTGGCATCCGCGGCACCCTACGTACTCCCACAAGTCGCTGCACACGGCGAACTACCACTACTACCACAGGGCGGGAAAGCTCAAAGCCCGGTGCGAGAGCGGCTTCAGCGAGAGAAGGTCGGCGGGCTTCGTCTGCAATGCCTTCGAGCCCACGCTGCCGCATTTCAGCGAGACCGCGCCCAAGCAGGCTGGAGTAGAGGCGGAGGTCTGAGGAGGTCACCGGTGAAGGCAGCAGCTCAGGGTGTTGCTGTTCTCATTCCAACCCTCGGGCGCGCCAGTCGCGTTCAGCCGTTGCTCGACAACCTGAACGCGACGGCGGCCGGCGATCTTGCCGCCTATTTTGTCGTGGAGCGGGAAGACCGAGCGACGATCGAGGCCGTCCGACGGGCGAAGGCGGGCTTGATCTTCAACGACGGCCCGCCCACCTACGCTTCCTGTGTCAACACGGCCTACCGCGAGACCGGCGAGCCCTATCTCTTCCTTGGCGCGGACGACATCGTCTTCGTCGGTGGCTGGCTGGACGAGGCCTTGGCCGGAATGGCGGACCCCGGAGTGGGAGTCGTGGGCACGGTCGATCCGCGAGCGCCCGTGCCTGACCACTCCGCGCACTCTCTGGTCAGGAGACGATACATTCAGGAGCAAAGCGGCTGCATGGATCTCCGCGACACGGTGCTCTATCCGTACCTGCACGGCTTCACCGATCACGAGCTCGTCGGGGTTGCGAAGTCGCGGCGTGCCTACGCCTATTGCGAGCGCTCCAGGGTCGAGCACCATCACCCCGGATGGGACAGCCTGGGCAGGGTCCGTGGCGGCTCCGCACTGGATGCAACCTACCGGAAGGGAAATCGACATCACCGGCTGGACACCCTTACGTTTATCGAGCGGTCCCGGAAGTGGATCGACTCGATCGATGCGCCCAGCCCGGCAGACGTCCGTGTGCGCAAGTTCATTCGCAGAAACCGCGGCCTACGCGGGGCGGTGCGATACGGCCTGCGAAGGTTCATGGATGCGATCTCCGGGAGTTCACGCACTTGAGGCTGCATCTCATTTGCGAACGTGATGTCGGGCTGTTCTCCTTGATCCAGCAGGTGATCGCGCACATCCCGTGGTCCGTTCAGGCTGGGCGCATCCCGGTCGCCTTTTTCGAAGGCCATTGCTGCTACTGGGTGCCTCAGGGGTACCGGGATGCCTCGATCGTGTGGGAGTATTACTTCGAACCCTTGGACAGGGTTTGTCCGGCCGACGCAGTGCCGGAGCGAGTCCGGTCCGCCTTGCGCGAGCGGTTCCCGGACCCCCGAGACGTGGGATTCTGGCTCGACCGGGACACCTGGGTGTCGAACAACTTCGGAGACCACCCGCGGCTGAAGGGAAAGACGCTCGCGATTCCGCACGGGTGGCAGGACCCGGATGCCGCGACGCGCGAGCGCGCGGCGTCGCTGATCCGCAGGCATGTGCGGCCGAGGAATTACATCACCGAACTGGTCGACGCCTTTTTCAGCGAGCACATGGAAGGCCGTACCGTGTTCGGAGTTCAGATCCGCGGCACGGATGCCGTATCGACGAGCGAAGATCGCGCGCATCGCAAGGACTCCCTGATCCTTGAGAATTATCGCCGGGAAGTCGAGCGGTGTCTGGCATCGGCCCCCAACGCCCGCATATTCGTGGCGACGGACGACCAGCGATCGCTGGAGTTCATGCGCGGCGCCTTCGGGAGCCGGGTGATCGCCTATGACAGCCGGCGCCACGTGGCCGGAGAGGTGGCCGGCCGGGGCCCTACCGGCTGTCTCATGCCGGCGTATGTGGCTCGCGATCGGCAAGACGCGGCCAAGAACGGGGAGGAGGCCGTCATCGAATACCTGCTGCTCGCCCGCTGCGCGCTCCTCATCCACAACGGCTCAAGCCTCGCGCGCACGGTGCTTCTCGACAACCCTGCGCTTCCTCACATCAACACGCACCGCAAGAACAGGCTGCTCGCGCAGCTGCAGACATTCTCTTTCAGGAAACTCCGCCGGACGGTCCGACGCGCCTTGCGGCGCGCGAGACCGGCGAGACTGGGGCCTTCGACCGATGGCTGACGGAGCGCCCAAGTACCACCTGATTCAGCACATCGACGGGGACGCGGGTTTCTGCGCGATGCTCACCTATACGCTGAATGGAATCCGCATGGCCGTGCGCGATGGGGCCATCCCCGTGGTCCGCTACGGTCGGGAGGCGACGCGTTTTTTCTACGATTCCTCGCACGGGGAGAACGTATGGGAATACTACTTCGAGCCGGTGTCGACGGTTTCCTACGAGAAGCTGCAAGCGTTGCTCGACCGCGAGGAGGTCTCACCGCAACAGGTCCACTCGTTCACGAGACGGCAGATTTGCGACTGGCATCACAGCGATCCCGAGCGCATCGCGACGTTCTGGGCGAAGGACGTCCCCGAAGAGCCGGCGGTGTGGATGGAAGCCAAGCGCGCGCTGGGGCGCAAGTACGTTTCAGAATTTATCCGCGTGAAGCCTCAGGTCACCGAGAAGGTGAACGCCTACTGGAATTCCCAGATGCGGCCTCAGTTTACGATCGGCGTTCACATCCGCGGGACCGACTTTGCCTACGCTGAGCCGACCAGCCCGCTCGCGTACTTCAGCGCGATCGACCGATATCTCGCGAGCCGCGCAACCGACCCGTTCCGGATCTTTCTCGCGACCGACCAGAGCCAGTTCGTCGACCTTTTCCGTCAGCGATACGGCGAGCGGCTCGTCGCCTACGACAGTCTGCGGTCGAATCGCAGGCGCCCTCCATTCAAGTTCTCATCGGCGAGCCCGTACAAGCGCGGCGAGGACGTCCTGGTCGACGTCCTGCTGCTTTCGCGCTGCGACTTCCTCTTCAAGGGCGCCGCGGCGGGCGGCGAGTGCGCGCTCTGGTTCAATCCCTCGCTCCGGTGCCACGACTTTGCCCTGGAAAGCCGCTTCGATCCACGACCGTACCGGCAGCTCGTCAGCGCCTGGCGCAAGCTCGATATCGCCCAATGGTCTCCCCCGCTTTGGACCTTGCGCCGCTGGCGCCGGGAGCTCGAAGATCTCTGGCGCTCCTTGTGCCGGAGGCTCGATCGGTTTGCACGCCACATTCAGCGATGAGCGAGCGAAGACCGATTCTCCTGATCAAGCCCCCTCTCAAGGACGCGGGCTTCGCGGCGTGCTTGCTGACCGTGCTGAACTACGCCCGCTACTGCGAGCGCGAAGGCCTCACGCCGGTTGTGCACATCGACGGTTCCTGCGGCACCCGGTTTCTGGATCCCGAGCACGGGGACAACGTCTGGCAGCAATACTTCGAACCGATCGGCCCCTGGTCCAGCGCCGAACTCCAACACATGCTGGCCGATCCGGCTCGCGCGTCGGGCGCGTTGGAGGTGCGCTGCGTGGACGCCGCGCTTCCTCCCCGGATCAAGGCGGATCCGGACAGCATCTTCACCTGGACATTCGGCCACTGGCGGACGAGCGTGCCGGAGGACGTTGCAGCCTGGTTCGCCGAGCAGCGCCGAAAGGGACGCGAATCGGTGCGCCGATACGTGCGGGTCAAGCCGCGCGTCATGGAGAAGGTCGAGCAGTTCCACGACCGCCGTATGAAAGGAGGGCGCGTGCTCGGCGTGCACATCCGCGGTACGGACCTGCGCTACGCGCCCCCTGTCAGCCCGGCCGAATATTTCGAACCGATCGAGCGGTATCTCGAAGCCCATTCTCGCGCGCGGATTTTCCTCGCCACAGATCAGGTTCAGTATCTCGAGCTGATCAAGAAGCGGTACGGGAGCATCGTGCAGAATTACGATTGCCTCCGCTCCACCACGTCGACCGCGCCCTTCAATCTGAAAACAGGTTCCCCCTACAGGAAGGGGGAAGACGTGCTCGTCGACATTCTCCTTCTGTCGAGGTGCGATTTCCTCATTCGGGGCGCTTCGAATATTCCCGAGATGGCGATCTACTTCAGCGAGAATCTCGAATCGAGGGACTTGAGCCTCGACAAGCGATACGCCTTCGGCCAGGACTACCTGGGACGATGGTCCCCTCAGGCGACGCGCGCGGCGTGGGAGATGATCCAGGACACGGATCTGCAGCACGTATCAAAGCACGCGGCTTCCCAGAATGCGCTGCAAAAACTCGGATACGAATCGCGGAGAGCCTGGGCGGCATTGGTCAAGAATCAGAGGCAATTTCGCAGGGGCCTGCGCCGGTTTTTCGGCATTCAGAAGTCGTAACCGAAACGCTCGAGGTCCTCTTGGTAGACGCGCGCAACCGTGTCGACGAGGTCAGGCGTATAGAATTTCCGATAATGAGGCGCGCCCTTCATCGCCCTGAGCTGGGCCTGCGCGCAGTCCGCGAGGCAGCCGCCGTCGTAGCGATCGACGTACCGCGACCGGTTGAGTGCCGGAAGACGCGCGCTAGCTCCGAGCCTCTTGCCGAGTACCTCGAGATCCTCGCTTAGACGCTCGAAGCTTCCGATGAAGTCCGGTTCGTGCTGACCCAGGAAGACATGCTGCGGCCGCCAGTGCGGGTCCATCTCCATCACGGGCACGGCGGCTACTTCGCGCATGATGAATTCCCGGAAGGTGACCTCCGCGCTCTCCGGCCAGCCCACGCCGTAGATCCGTTTCCGTGCGTAGTACCGGATTCGTTTGTCGATTCGATACCAGCTGCCCCGGGCGAGCCTCTTCATGACGTTCCGATACTCGGCTCCCCGGCCGACGATGCGGTTGAGGTAGCTTGAAACCAGGCGGCTCCAGGGGTTCCGGACGAAAGCGAAACGGAAGGTTCGTTGGTCGCGTAGCGGAGCAAGATCCTTGAGGAGGTAGCGGTTGCCCTCGTTTCCGAGCCAGGCGTTGACCTTCCAATTTTCCGGATCTGGGTGCACGGCGAGATCAGGCGAAGTCTTCAAGAACCAGATTTTTAGGCTGGTGGAGGCCACCTTGGGGATGGGGATGTAGATCAGGTTGCGCGATTGATCGATGAGATAGGTATCCTCCGGGAAGGACAACCCTTTCGTCCCCCAGAGGCGCAGACCGGCTTTGCGCGCAAGCTCCATCCGTTTCACCATTTCCGCATGATGTTATGAGAGGATGCGAGAAAATGAAACAATCGATCCAGAAACACTACGATGACCAGGCAAGGAGGTTCGGTCGTTCCTCTCAAAGTACCATGAGGGATCTCAACACGCGACATCTGGAAGTGGCAAGGCTCGCACGGGCCCTGGAACAGCTGACGGGGAAGCAGCGCAACTGCAAAGTTCTCGAAATAGGATGCGGCAACGGCTACGCTCTCAGCAAGCTGTCGAAACTGCTCGACTGCAAGTTCTTCGGCATCGATACAAACAGAGCGATGATAAGAATTGCGTCGGGACGGCGATTGAAGAACGTGACGTTCAGGGTGGACGACATCCTGGGTCCCCGCCTTCGCGAACGTGATTTTGACGTCGTGTTTTCAGAGAGGTGTCTCATCAATCTGGAAACCTGGAGAATGCAGGAAAGAGCATTGGAAAGCATTCGCAGGGTATTGAGGAGAGGCGGGCACTATGTGATGCTGGAAATGTTCGAGGACGGTTTGAATGACTTGAATGGAGCGAGAGGAGCGGTCGGATTGGAGAAGATCCCGCCTGCTTGGCACAACCGCCATTTGAAGAAGGCGGAGCTCGAGAAGTACATTAAGGGAAAATTCGAAAACGTGCTGCGAAAGTCATCCGGCGTCGCCTACGATAATTTCTTGAGCTCATACTTTTTTGGAAGCAGAGTGCTTTATCCCGCATTGATACAGGGAAAAGGCGAGATCGAGTACAACAACAAGTTCGTGAAGTTCTTCACCGGATCTCCTCCTTCTGGCAACTACAGCCCCATACAGTTGTGCATCCTCCAGAAGACGCAAGAAACGCCCGGCAGCGTTTGATGCATAGAGCGCCCCGATGACGCAGAATCGCCCGCTCCCCTTGTCGCGGCCCTGGGTCGGCGAAGCGGAGGCGGCCGCCGCTGCGGATGTGGTCAGGTCGGGGTGGCTGATCGCGGGCCCTCGGGTGGAGGAGTTCGAGCGGCGCTTTGCGGAGATGCTCGGAGTTCGGCAGGCCGTCGCGGTTGCCTCGGGGTCTTCGGCGCTGCTGGTGGCCTTTGCGGCCCTGGGAATCTCCGCCGGGGATGAAATCCTCGTCCCGGACATGACTTTCATTTCCACTGCGACCGCCGCCATGTACCTGGGGGCGCGACCCGTGTTCGTCGACATCGAGATGCAGAGCTACTGCATCGATCCCGGGCAACTCGAGTCGGCGATCAGCTCCCGGACCAAGGCGATCGTCCCCGTTCACTACGCGGGGCATACCGCCGATATGGATGCGGTGCTCGCCGTTGCCCGGCGGCGAGGCCTGCGCGTCGTCGAGGACGCAGCCGAGGCCCACCTGTCGGAGTACGCCGGCCGGATGGCAGGATCGCTGGGGGACGTGGGAATATTCAGCTTCACGCCCTCGAAGCCCATGACCACAGGGGAAGGCGGCATGCTCGTGACCAACGATTCCGCCTTGGCGGAACGGGCCCGCCGCATCCGGGAATACGGCGACAGCGGCAAGTTTCGGTGGGACATCCTCGGATTGAATTTTCGGATGCCGGAGGTGATGGGGGCCATCGGTCTGGTGCAGCTCGGGAAGCTCAAGGAGGCCGTGGCACGCCGCCGCGCCATCGCGGCCCGGTATACCCGTGCGCTGTCATCGTGCGGTGCCGTGATTACTCCTGGTGCCCGCGCCGACTCGGTCGCGAACTCCCAGCTCTATACCCTTCGCCTCAGGCCCGAGCGCCTTCGGATCGACCGTGACTCGGTGATCGCCCGTCTCGGCGAGTCCGGCATCACCGCCAGGCTCTACTATCCGGCGCTCCACCATCAGAGGGTCTTCGGCTCGGGGAGCGGAGAGGGCCGCTTCCCCAACGCCTCGCTCTTCGAGCAAACGGCGCTGTCTCTTCCCATATACCCTACTCTCGAAGACTCGGAAGTCGAACGAGTGAGTGCGGCCGTGCTGGATGTGGTGACGAGGTTCCAAAGCTAGCCGTGGCGCGAGTTTTCGTGACGGGGGGTGCAGGATTCATCGGAACGGCCCTCGTTCGCCGCCTCCTTCGTGAGCGGGAAAAGGAACCTCTTGAGGTTCGCGTCTTCGACCTTGAGCCGACTCGGGTGGAGGAGTGCGAAGCTGTCCAGGGCAGCATTCTGGATCCGCCGGCCCTTTCGCGCGCCATGCGGGGGTGCGGATGGGTGGTCCACCTCGCTGCCTTCCTGGGCGTGCAGCGTTCCGATCGGGACCCTCTGCGGTGCTTGGACGTCAACATCACCGGGACGAAGAATGTACTGGAGGCCTGCGTCTCGAACGCCGTCCGCAGGGTGGTCTTCGCCTCCTCTTCCGAGGTGTATGGGGAAAACGGGCCTGTTCCCGTGTCGGAGGCGTCCAGCATCAGGCCGAGCTCCGTGTACGCCGTGTCGAAGCTGACGGGGGAGGAATACGTCAGGGCATACGCAACCCGCTACGGAATCGACTACACCATCCTCAGGCCCTTCAACGTCTATGGGCCGGGACAATCGGAGGAGTTCGTGATCCCGCGCTTCCTGAGAGCGGCGGTCGAGGGGCGGCCGCCGTTGGTATACGGAACCGGGCAGCAAGTCCGGGCCTTCTGTTCCGTGGATGATCTTGTCGAAGGCTTGACCCTTGCCCTTTTTTCTCCCGATGCTACCGGGCAGGTGTTCAATCTGGGCAACGATACCGGACTCATCTCGATTCTCGATCTCGGCCACAAGATCGTGGCTCTTTCCAATTGCCGGGGGCCCGCGCCCCGGCTCGTGCCGTACGAGCAGGCGGACCGCCCGCCGGAGCGGGACGTGATGTGGCGCGTCCCCCAGATTCAGAAGGCGATGCGGGTCCTGGGCTACGCGCCGAAAGTCGCTCTCGACGAGGGGATCTCCCGCTGCCTCAATAGCATGACGACTTTCAGTGCCTGATATCACCTTTGTCGTCACAAGCGCCGGCCGCTTCGATCTGCTCGAGACGACCCTGGACAGTTTCTTTGAATGCAATTCGGCCGCCATCGCGAGGTACATCCTGGTCGAAGACCGCGGCGGCGCGGCGGTCCTGGATGTCCTCAAGAAGTACCCAGCCAAGTTCGACGTCATGATCAATGAGCCGCCGATCGGCGCGATTGCAGGCGTCGATCGCGCCTACCAGGCCGTCGTGACACCCTACATATTCCATTGCGAGGACGATTGGAGGTTTTTCCGTTCGGGATTCGTCGAGGAGTCCATGGCGCTGCTGGAGGCGTTTCCGAATATCTCCATGGTGCTGAGCAGGCGGCGGGGACAATCCCCCATGTCGGACCTGATCTACCAGGGTGAGCTGACAACGTATCGGGGCATCGCCTTCCGCTTTGCCCCCAGGCTAGCCCACCCTCATTGGCTGGGTTACTCCTTCAATCCCGGCCTGCGGCGGCTGTCGGATTACAGAAAGATAGGCTCGTTCAGCCGTTGGGGAGTAGAGGTCGACGCGAGCATCTTCTTCAAGCGAAGGGGAATGACCATGGCCGTGCTCGAGGAGCCCGCATGCGAGACAACGGGCCGGAAGCGCCATGTCTCCGATCCTACCTGGTCCCGGAACTGGCGCAGTCATGTCCAGGAAAAGCAGCGCACGCTGGCGCACCACGCGGAAGTCGTGCTCCATGGTCTCGGCATCCGGAAGGTCCGCTGATCGAAGGAGGCGCTGGTGACTCGGCGAGCTGTCCGGTCTCATCCCGCCCTGGTTCGCGCTGCCCTCTTGCTTGGCGCGCTCCTCGTCCCCGTTGTCCTTGCGGAACTGGGCCTGCGTATCGCAGGCTACGATCCCCTCGCGCGCACCAAGGCCGGGGCCGAGATTGCCCTGCGCCCTACGGACTGGCCGCACCTCCGGTACGAGCTTGCACCCGGTGTTGAGACCTTCGCGTGGGGGGCCGAAGTGACCGTGAACGACCGGGGCTACCGTGGCCCGGAGCGTCCAATCGTCGAGCCTCGCAGGCGGATAGTGGTGCTTGGAGATTCCATCACCTTCGGCAACCGGCTTCCTTTCGGGGCGACCTACCCCGCGGTTCTCCACGGGCTGCTGTCGCCTTTGGGTATCGACGTCATCAATCTCGGCGTCGGGGGTTACGACACGATCCAGGAAGTCGCGCTCCTCAAGAAGCGCGGCCTGGCCGAAAGGCCGAGTTTGGTGATCCTCGGCTTCTGCCTGAACGACGCCGGCATCGTCAGCGGGAACCTGGAATTCATGGAGGCCGAGCTGGCCTGGAGGGATTCCTGGTGGTCCAGGCTTCGCCTCGGTGCTCTCGCCGGCGAGACGCTTCGCAAGCGCCGATTGCGCAACTGGCTGAGGGAAATGAACGAGCCCGAGAACTTTCGTAGGAGCTACCAGGGCCTGATCGACGAGATCGCCGCGAACGATCCCGTCCGCAAACTCATGGCCGCCGTGCCGGACGTCCATCCTGCGCGCTGGTATCGCAGCGCCGAGCGGGTGGGCCGAATCCGACACGGTTTCTCCGATCTCGGACGGCTCTCTCGCCAGCACGGATTTCCCGTGGTCGTGGCAATCATTCCGGCACTGATCCAAGAGGGAAATGAGTACCCCTACGGAATCGTCCACGACGTCGTCGCCTACGAGGCTCGGCGCGCAGGTCTCGAAGTAGTCGATCTGGGCGTTTCCTTCCTGAGAGCGGGGATGGATTCGCTTCGCATCGATCCGGGAGACAGCATTCATCCAAACGCCAAGGGACATGAAATCATAGGAGTCACGCTCGGAGCGTACCTCCGCGGCCGCGTCCCCAAGAACCTGGGGCGAGCCGAAGAACGCCGATGACGCGTGCCCCGGCTGACAGCAAATGGTCAGGGCACGAAACCGCTTGACTTGCCGGAGAGCGCGGCTTCGAGGACAGTCTTCAGCTCGGCCAGGTCGACGTGATAGTCCCCCGACCCCATGAACGTGGCGGGTGAATCTCCGCTCTTTACGAAGAGGTAGTCGAGCCTCAGCCGCGTTGCCAATCGGTAGTAGAGATCGATGTTCGCGGCCGGAAACAATTCGATCACCTTCGCGCCCGGGGTGCAGAACACGAGATTCGCCAGGCCTCCGCCGTGAGGCGCGATGACGATCTCCGCATTCCGGAAAAGGGACACCTGTTCGTGAAACGCCAGCTCTTCCGTCCGGATCGCCTCGAAGCCATGTCCGGAGAGAAAGGAAACGATCTCCGGCTCGTTGATTACGCGGCGGTGCCCGGCGCTTGCGCGCGAGACGTACAGGCGCTTCGCGGACGAGCTTCGTCCTTCGTTCGCCTCGGGCAGGAGGCGATCGCGCAAAAAGCGGACCGCCCAGTCGGGAAAAGCGTGCCCCGGCGCCACGCTATGACACGGCGCGATCAGGTTCGAGGCCGAGATCGCTCCAGATTCCCGAGGATCGATCCGGCGAGGCTCGGTGACGCCGAGTACCTGGAGGGTCTCGCGCTGGAAGGGAAGCTCCGCCTCGACGAAGAACGGACCGTGTACGTAGCCTGCCTGCTCTGCCAACCAAAAGCGCGGAAGCACGTCGAAGATCCAGTGGAAATAGAATGCCTGATTCGACGCGGTCAGCGCTACCACCTCGTTCGGGAAACGACGAACTCCGGGGAGGAACCGGTGCGGCTTCAGCACGAAACCACGTCTCTTTCGCCTGGGATCGTCCAGGAAATCGTAATCGTGCGACGCCATTTCCACGAACCGCCCGCGGCTGTCGAAGACGGCGCCGGTCGGCAGGACTATCCCGTCCTGTATGCAGGCCACATGCGTCTTGGAAACCCTTCTGCTCCGCGAGGTGGACCAGACGAGCTTGCCGCTTGGCGACGGAGGGGGCGGTTCGGCGAAAAGGGGCGTGTCGGAATATGCCCGCAGAAGGCGGGGCGCGGTCCGCGCCGCAGAATAGGGCATCAGACCCGTTATCCTGAAGGCGGTTACCGGCGCCACGAAGGGGCGGAGCACCGTCGCGACAGCCCTGGCGATTCGCAGCCGCAGGCGCTTTGCTGGCGCTGTTACCGTTCCGATCGACACGTTGCGGTTACGCGGCAAGGGGACGGGTAGGGAGGTCGCCCTCATCGTAGAAGTCGACCCCGAGCGAACGCACGACCCTCAAGACGCACGCCGCCTCCTGCGCCGGCAGCCTAGTCTTCCAGCTTCCGAGCCGCTCGGCCGGGGGAACGCCGCTGCCCTGCCCGGTCCCCGCCATCGGCAGGACGCGCCGCCAATCCGACTCTCGCGGCGCCCAGCCGAGGAATGCAAAGATCCTCTCCAACTCGGGGCGCGGCCGCACCAGTAGATCCTCGTAGGCGACTGGCAGAATCCGATCGTCTTGCGCGGCCATCGCCAGCGCGACCCGGTTTTCGACGGCCCACCGGGCGGCGAGGCGCCCGACGGTGGTGTCGAGGTAGCCCGAACCGAGTCGCTCGAGGTCGTCTTTCAGGTGATCTTGAACCAGCTCCGGCTGCCGAAGCAGCGCGTCGATCACCTTGCGCTTCGTCCCCCACCCGCGACTCGCCTGGCTAGCGACCGTCGCGCACGGGTGTCGCACCAGGAGCACGACGCGCAGGTCGAAGGTCCTTGCCAGCCAGCCGATCATGAGGTTGGACCGGATTTCCTTGACCACCAGGCGCTTCCCGGAGAAGGCGCGCCACAGCGCGTGAGGACGGTCGCGCGGTCGCCTGCCCGAGAACAGGCTGCGCCGCGTGAAACCGGAACCCCGCAGGATGCGGCCCACGTGGTGCTCCCACGAGGGTACCTGCGCATCCCGGCGGAAGTAGGGGCGCTCGGTGGCGCCGAGGATCGGGGGAGTCAGCTCGGGGGGAAATCGCTCGAGCCAGAAACGCAGCGGCTCGAACATCAGCGCACTTCCGCCAGGCGCAGCCAGAACCTGTCCGAGCCATGTCGTGCCGCTGCGACCGCTGCCGGCCAGCCAGGCCCTCGATTCTACGGATCGCACCTGTCGCTTTCGAATTCTCGCGATTATGGAGACGAGAGAACTTTGTCGCAAGAGCCTGGACGGCCGCGCTGTCGGCCTCGTGTACCATGGCGGCGCCACTTTCTGCTTGTCCATGAAAAAGATATTGGTCACCGGCGGCGCGGGATTCCTTGGCTCGCACTTGTGCGAGCACCTGCTCAAGGCGAAAGAAGACGTGCTTTGCGTGGACAACTTTTTCACCGGCACCAAGCGCAACATCGCCCACTTGCTGCACAGCCCTCATTTTGAGCTGCTGCGGCACGACGTCACTGTCGCTTTATACGTCGAGGTCGATCAAATCTATAACCTCGCATGTCCCGCCTCCCCCATTCACTATCAGTTCGATCCGGTGCAGACGACCAGGACGTCGGTCCACGGTGCAATCAATATGCTGGAACTGGCCGGGCGATCGAAGGCGCGCATTCTGCAGGCGTCGACCTCCGAGGTATACGGCGATCCGGAAATCCACCCCCAGCCCGAAAGCTACTGGGGTCGCGTCAATCCCATAGGAGCGCGCAGCTGTTACGACGAAGGCAAGCGCTGCGCCGAGACATTGTTCTTCGATTATCACCGCCAGCACAAGCTGGATATCAAGGTGGCCCGCATTTTCAATACCTATGGTCCGCGCATGCACCCCAACGACGGGCGCGTGGTGAGTAATTTCATCGTGCACGCGCTGCGTGGGGAACCCCTCACGGTGAATGGGGACGGCAGCCAGACCCGCTCATTCTGTTACGTGGATGATTTGATGGCCGGCCTCGCCAAGATGATGGAGACCGACCGCGGCTTTACGGGGCCGGTCAACCTTGGCAACCCCGAAGAGTTCACTATTCTGGATCTGGCCGAACGGACCATCCGGCTGACGAAAAGCAAGTCCCGCATCAAGTTCGCGCCTCTCCCTCAGGACGACCCCAGGCAGCGCAGGCCCGACATAAGCCTGGCAAGAAAACAACTGAACTGGACTCCCAAAGTAGGCCTGGACGAAGGCTTGAAGAAGACAATCAGCTACTTCAAGCATGTGCTGGCAAAACGGCGTCGGGCGGGCTAATCGGTACGAATATGCCGGAAGCGCTCCGTGTCGTGCCCGAGGTTCATCGTTTTCTCATCGTTGCGTCAGTCAGTGCGACCGCAAGCACCAAGACTGCGCCAAACGCCGTCAGCGCGAATCCCAGAGCGATGAGCGTCTTGTACTCCTCGACCTGCTGTTGAGGCATGACGGTGAGCAAGGCCACGAACGCAGCGCCGAAGACCAGAAAACCGAGGAACACGCGGAAGCCGATATGAGCCTGGACCCGTCTGAGGCGCCTCTTGGCCCGGGTGAGTCGATAGCCAAATATTAGCCCCATGCTCGCAGCAGTCGCGGCGGCGATAAAGACAATCGTTGGCTCGAAGCGGGCGTCGACGTAGAGGACAATCATCATCACGCTGATCACGGCGCCCAGAATCGCGCCGAAGAATACGCCAACGACGGCGAATACCAGGCGGTCCGTGAATGACGAGGGATGATTCATGGTGCTGGCGAATCGGCGGACACCGGTTGGGGCCGATACTATCATGTCAACTTTGTCGTGGGGGCTGACCGAATGGTCATTCGGGTGCCTCAGCGGCGCGTCAGACGAAGCGATTCGATCATCGCCTGGAAGTCGTCGGGCGCTTCGCGCTCGAACGACATCCGACATCCGCTGGCCCGTTCGGGGATGTGCGAATCCGAGAACTCGCGCGTGGAGCATCGGGCGCATCGATTCGATCTTCCGACCGGGGCGGCGCCGCTGCAAGGAGGCCGCCCATGACCCCGCTATTTGCGTCCGGACTGAAATGCCCAGACGCACAAGCCGCCGGCAACGACCACTGCAACCCAGGAACCCCACACGGGTATGTCAATATCTCCGATATGCACCGGCCATTGATACAAGGCCCGCACAGCTTGAAGAACGGCAACCCCACCGAAGAGAACACCTGAAACGACGGCATACTTACTCGGCATTTCGATCCCCCTATTGAGTTAGTGACGCGCAACGTAGATTGGTTGATCAGCTTCGTTTCATAAGTGCTATCGCAAAGGCTCGAATTCATATATCCCTCCGTCCGCCATCAGGGAAAGGAAAAGGTGGCCGTCCTTGATCGTGTACGACCGGACAAACGGTAGGTGGTTGACGATGCGATCGTGCAGCGAGTCCGGCGGGCACATCGCGCGGGTGAGCGCCATCAGACCGAATTCGAGCTGATTGGGCGCGGAAGACTTCCACGCTCCGCGCCCGCGATTGCAGTCGATGCGCGCGCTGAAGACGCCGTCGGCGCCGAACGCCAGGGTGTACTTCGCTTTGTCGTCAGGGGTGAGGATGGTGTCGTCGCCGCCCTGGAATCTGACGAGCTGCCACGAAGTGCCGCCGAGACCGGGCGAGGCCTGCGACTCGAATTGCGCGCAGCCGGACAGGACCAGCGGGACCGCCGCCAGCCACGACCAGCCTTTCACGGGGAATCAAGCCTACGCGCGTGAGAGCGCCGCTTTGACCCGTTCCGGCGTCAACGGCACGCGGCGCAGCCGCACGCCGGTCGCATCGAAGAAGGCGTTCGCTACCGCGGCCGGGATCACGCGTATTGTGGGCTCGCCCGCGCCGGTGGGCGCGACTTCGGGCCGGTTGATCAGCACGACGTCGATGGTCTCGGGCGCGTCGGCGATGTCGAGGATCGGATAGCTGACCCAGTCGACGCTGGTCACGCGATCGCGCTCGAAGCGCACTTCTTCGAAAAGCGTGCGCGAGAGGCCGTGCACGACGTTGCCCTCGATGGTGTAGCGCAGGCCCTCGGGATTGATGACGAGGCCGCAGTCGTGCGCCACGGTGAATTTCTTCGCCCGGATCCTGCCGGACTTGGGCTCGACCTCGATCTCGGCGACCACCGCGACGATACTGCCGCCGCGCTGCGCGTAGGCGATTCCACGGCCGGAATACACGCCCCCCGTGAGCGTGGCACGCGGCCCGGGCCGCGCCTGCCATCCCGCTTTCTCCGCCGCCGCCCTGATCACTGCGGCGTCGCGCGGCGCGGTGACGTACTTCAGCCGGAACGCGACCGGGTCCTCGTTCGTGGCGTAGGCCAGCTCGTCGATGAACTGTTCGCTGCCGAACTGGATCTCCGGCCCGACCGGATCGCGCAGGTGCGCGGTGCGCAGCGGCGAGCAGGAATCGAGCAACGGCGGGATCGTCTCCCATGCGAGGCGCTTGTTCTCGAACCCATAGGACTCCGCAGGCACGTTGAACCCGTCGTTGGGCTTGGGCGGGAGGCCGGTGGACATGCCGACCAGGCTGTGGCTCGGGTCGGACTCGTTGGTCTGGATGTTGATGCGCGAAAAGCCCTTTGAGATGAACTCATAACCGGTGACCTTGCCCGAGGCGTCGATTGCTGCGCGTGCGCGGTGCACACAGGCCGGGCCCTTTGGATCCCAGGCGATGCCGTCATTGCGCATGCCTTGCACCCGCACCGGCTTGCCGGTGAGCTTCGAGAGCATCGCTGCGTCCAGGGCTGCGTCACCCGCGTCGTTGCGGCCGTAGGAACCGGGCCCCGGCACCCAGATCGCACGCACCTTCTCGGGCGGCAGTCCGAGGAGGCGTGCGACGCCCGTCTGCACGAAATGCGGCTTCTGCGAGCCGGTCCACACCACAACGCCGTCCGCGCGCACGTCGGCGACAGCGCACGCTGGGCCCATGCTCGCGTGCGACTGGAACGGCCACTCGTATTGTGCTTCGACGACGCGAGCGGCTGTCTTGAACGCGCCGTCCGGGTCGCCCCTCTTCACCGGGTCCTCGCGCTTCTTCACCGGGGCGCTGCGAATGTGATCGTACAGTCCGGTCATCGCGGGGAAGGGGTCCTTCTTCGTCTCGTTCCAGCTCACCTTGAGCATGCGCGAGGCGCGCACTGCGTCCCATTCGTGCGCGGCGAGCACGGCGACAAAGTCCTTTTCGCGCACGACGCGCGCGCCCTTCACCGAGCGGATCGAGCCTTCGTCCACGCTTGCCACGGTGCAGGCCGCGCGCGTAGGCCGGATCACCCGCGCGTGCAGCATTCCCGGCAGCGCAACGTCGGTGACGTAGTTGTCGGTGCGGTAGACCTTGCCGGCGACGTCGCGGCGAGCGAACGACTTGCCCACCACCCGGTACTCGGAGGGGGATTTCGGTTTCGCCTGGACCTTGATGTCCATGGGATTGCCGGTCTGCTTGTTCCACTCGACCTGATGGTTGAAATGGCGCCCGCCGATCAGCTCGGCGTAGCTCACCTTTTTCGACGGATCGGACATGGAGCTGACCACGCCGTCATCGACGCGCAGCTGCGCGGGTGGGACGCCGAGCTTCTGCGATGCGCTCTCGACGAGGAGACGCCGCGCTTCCGCGGCGGCGTTGCGCAGCGGCCGCGCGCCGGTGGAGATCCCGGTGCTGCCGGATGCGCCGCCCTGATTGCAGGTGAGCGCGGTGTCGCCCATCACCACATCGACCTTTTCGTAGGCGACGTCCAGCTCATCGGCGACGATCTGCGCGATCGCCACGTCCAGGCACTGGCCCATGTCCATCTTGCCGAAAAAGGCGACCACCCTTCCGTCCTTGCCGATCGCCACCCAGGAGTCGAGCTCGGTGGGCAGGAGCGCCGGTCTCACGCTCCCGGCAGGGGCTTGCGCGAGAGCGTCGCCGACGAAGGCGGGCGCCGAGGCGGACACGACAAGCGCGCCGGAAGCTTTCAGGAATTCGCGGCGGGAGAGCGGCATGTTTCCAGTCGGAAATGCGCGAGCATTCATGATCGTCTCCTCATGCCATCTGCTGTTGGGCGCGCTTGATCGCGCGCAGGATGGAAACGTGCGTTCCGCAGCGGCATTTCAGGCCGGCGAGCGCCTCGCGCACCTGCGCGTCGCTCGCCTTCGGGTTTTTCTTGAGGAACGCCGCCGCGGTCATGATCCAGCCGTTGATGCAGTAACCGCACTGCGGCACCTGCTCCTCGACAAAAGCCGCCTGAAGGGGATGCGGCTTCTTCGGCGTGCCCAGCCCCTTGAGCGTCGTCACTTTCTTGCCCGCCACGGCCGAGAGCGGCATCACGCAGGAGCGCACCGGCTCGCCGTCCAGATGCACGGTGCACGCGCCGCATTGCGCGAGACCGCAGCCGAAATGCGGGTTGCCCATCTCGAGGTCGTTGCGCAGCGCGTACAGGAGCGGCATGTTCGGGTCGGCGTTGACCGTCACCGCTTTTCCGTCGACGGCGAATTTGATGCTTGCCATGAAACCTCCTTGTGGCGGGTGCGGCCGCTTGGAAACCGGGCCGTTGGAATTCGGAAACTCAGTGTAGACCTCGGGCATGGGCGGCGCAACGCGACGGCCGCGCCAAGCCGCGATGGTACGATACGCCGTTGATTCGGCTAGGAGGAGTCGGCGCAGTGAAGGCGGGCGCGAGCGAGACGGGAAGCGACTTCGAGCGCTGCGGCTAGTGCCCTTCCTATTCTCCCCCACGAGATCGTGGCGCTGCTGCGTTGCCGCGGCGGCAACGGCGTGCGCGCTCGCTTCTGCAGGAGCCGCCGGGCAGGAGCCGCGCGTGCCGGGAATGGAGGCCCACCGCATCCAGGAGCCCGTTTTCAACGGGCGCGTCGTCGTCTACGAGGCTGGCCGCGGCAAGCCGCGCGCCATCCTGCTGGTGCACGGCATCGGCGAGGAGGGCGCACGCGACTATCTCGACCACATTGCCTGGCTCGCAGAGTCATTTCACGTCGTTGCCGTCGATCTGCCCGGCTTCGGAGCCTCCGACCAGGCGAACGTTCTCTACTCGCCGGCCAACTACGCGCGCGTCCTCAAGCACGTCGCCGAGCGCTTCATGCGCCCCCCGTTCGTGCTGGTGGGGCATTCGATGGGTGCGGTGGTGTCGTTGCGCTACGCGGCCACCTACCCGGCCGACGTGCAGCGGCTTGTCGTGATCGACGCGCCGGGGGTATTGCATCGTTACGCGGCAACCAGCCAGTTTCTCGCGCAACTGGGCCTGGAGTTCGTGCCACCCTTCCTCGATCCGCTGGAGCGATTCACCAACTTCGCTCGCAGGCTCCTCGCGCCGCTGGAGCGGGTGACCCTCGACCCCCAGGTCATCCTGTCGAGCCCGCAACTGCGCCAAACCCTGCTCGGGTCCGACCCCGCGAAGATTGCCGGCCTGGCCGTGGTGAGCGAGGACTTGCGCCGGGTGTTGCCCGAGGTGCGCGCCGACACGCTCATCGTTTGGGGCGCGAAGGACACTATCGTGCCGCTTCGCACCGGAAGGGTGCTCGCCCTGAAACTGCCGAACTCGCGTCTCGTCGTGATCGAACGCGCGGCCCACACGCCGATGCAGGAAACCCCCGAGCGCTTTCGCGCCGAGCTGGAAAGGTTTCTGGAGCGCGGCCTGCCGCCTCCGCCGGCAGGGGTAGCTCTCGCAGGAAAGCATGGCGAGACGATCTGCCGGAACGAACGCAATACGGTATTCGAAGGTGAGTACAAGGCCTTGACGCTCGATGGCTGCCCGCAGGCTCGCATTCGCAATGCGCGCGTGCGCGAGTTACGCGTGCTGGATTCCACCGTCACGATCGACGACAGCCGCATCGGGGGCGGCGAGACCGGACTCTATGCGCGCGGCTCTACCATCGTGATGACGGGCGGGCGCATCGAAGGAGACGTGGCGATTACCGCGATCGAAAGCCGCTTCGACCTCGCCGCGATCGAGGTGGAAGGGCGGACGGCCGCGGTGACGGCGCCGAAGCGATCTTACGTCGCGTTCTCGCTGAGCCGCATTCACAGCCCCCACACCCGGGGCGAGGTGCACGATTTCTACACGGTTACGCCGAAGAACCCGCTGTAGGTTGCCTTAGGCTAAGGCGTTCGCCGCTTGCCAGGTGCCGCTAAGCGCGTCTTCGGGCGGT
>Ga0105252_10000039_pt1 | contig 117511 bp, 123 predicted proteins | sample EasRivMeERMZT100_FD_89675 | JGI IMG/M metagenome (GOLD analysis project Ga0105252, IMG submission 89675) | Soil microbial communities from meander-bound floodplain in the East River, Colorado, USA - East River MetaG ERMZT100 | ecosystem: Environmental > Terrestrial > Soil > Floodplain... | reverse complement strand
TTGCCGCCCTTTTGCTGGGCGAGCGCGTTGGCAAGATCGGCGAAGGTAAAGCTGATCGCTCCGCCCATCACGTCGGTGATCGCCTGCGGCAGGCCCTTGTAGGGCACGTCGACGAAATCGATCTTGCCCATCGAGCGCAGCATCGCCTGCGACACCTGTGAGCCCGCCGAGCCGTAGCCGGCGGAGAGCTTGCCTGGGTTCGCGCGCGCATGGGCGAGGAATTCCCTCAGGGTTTTCGCCGGAAAGTCGGCCCGCACCATCAGCATGAAGGAGATCGTGCCGAGGCGCGCGATGGGGGCGAAGTCCTTGACGGGGTCGTAGCTGAGCTTCTTGAACAGGCTCACGTTCGCCGCCTGCGGCGTGTTGGTGGTGAGCATCAGCGTGTAGCCGTCGGCCGCGGCTTTCGCGACTTCGGCGGCGGCGATCCCGCCCTGCGCGCCGGCCTTGTTCTCCACCACGAAAGGCTGGCCGAGCGTCGATTGCAGCTCGTGGCCGATCACTCGCGCGATCTGGTCGGTCGCGCTGCCGGCGGGAAAGGGCACGACCAGCTTGACCGGGCGGGACGGATAGGTCTGCGCGTTCGCGCAGGAGAAGAACAATGCCGATACCAAGTACAACGCGAATCTCATGCTGCCTCCTGTGGATTGTCAGTGCTACTTGGGTGCTTCGTTCTGGAATAGAGGCAGCTGAGTCGTGCCGAAGAGCACCGCCTGCTCGACGCCGCGCTTGGCTTCAGCGAGAGTCGAGGCTTCGCCGGCGCGATTGCCAGCTTGCCAGCGGTACACGCCGTCCCACTCGTTCTTGGGGCCGAGTTTCACCACCCCGACACGGTCCTTGCCCAGCCAGTAGCCGTGGGAAAGGTAGCCGCGTTCCCAGAACGCGTGCTTTTTCGAGCGCTTCGGCATTCTCTCCTCTTCGAACCGGCATTCTACCCACGGCCGAGGATCATAGAGTAGAGGTCCAACGCGTCCGCAATTTCCGGGTGGCCGGAATTGGAACGGCCGGTTAGAGTCACTCCATGCGCTCCGCCGACGTCCTCAGGCTTGCAACGCTCGCCGCCCTCTGGGGCGGATCGTTCCTGTTCCTGCGTATCGCCGCCCCCGTGCTGGGGCCGCTGTTTCTTTCCGAAGCGCGCCTGGCGATCGCCGCTGCGACGCTGCTTGGCTGGGCCTGGCTGACCGGCGGGCAGGTTCGCTTCGCCGGCCGGTGGCGGCCTTACCTCGTGATCGGCGCGATCAATTCCGCGGCCCCGTTCGCGCTGTTTGCCTACGCTGCGGTGCACCTGCCGGCTTCCTATTCGGCGGTGCTCAATGCCACCAGTCCGGTGTTCGGCGCCGTGTTCGCCGCGCTGTGGCTGAACGAGCGTCTTACCCTTCGCCGGGTGACCGGGGCGCTGGGCGGCGTCGCGGGGGTCGCACTGCTCGTCGGATTCGGTCCGGTCGTTGCGGACGCGAATGCCGTCCTGGCAGCACTTGCCGCGATCGGAGGAGCCTGCTGCTATGCGCTTGCCGCCGTGTATACGCGCCGCAAGGCGGCCGGGATCGAACCGTTCGCCCTCGCGGCCGGAAGCCAGGTCGGCGCGGCGTTCGTCCTCGCTCCCGGACTGGCTGCCTGGCCGGGCGCGGAGTCGTTCGGCCCCGGCATCGTGGCGAGCGTGCTGGCCCTGGCCGTGGTGTGCACGGCGCTCGCCTACCTGATTTATTTTCGCCTGATTGCCAACGTTGGGGCAGCGCGGGCGCTCACGGTCACCCTTCTCATCCCGGTGTTCGGCGTGCTGTTTGGCGTGGTTTTTCTCGGCGAGTCCCTGAGCCCGACGATGCTCGCGGGCGCCGCTCTCGTGATCGGCGCGACCTGGCTCGTCGTCGGGGAGACTTCAGGTGAGCGTTGAAACGGCAAAGTAGCGCGCGAACCTGCCCACGGCCTGAAAAATGGCGACCGAGATCCAGTTGAGCTTGAGCCAGCCCGATGCGACGCAGAGCGCATCGCCGACGATCGGCAGCCAGGCGAGCAGCAGCGCCGGCGCTCCGTAGCGCCGCACGCGCTCCAGCTGGGTAAGCGGTTTTTTCGAGCCGATGAAACGGCCGATGAGGTACGAAGTCATTCCGCCGAGGGTGTTGCCGAGCGTCGCTACCGCGAGCGCGGACCAGAGCAGATCGCCGTGCATCTTCAGCACCGCGAACAGCGCCGCCTCGGAGCTGACGGGAACGAGCGTCGCCGCGACGAACGCCGCCGCGAACAGCGACGCGAGGCTCGCGTCGGGCGATAGAAAACCCTGCATCCCGCCAGCATAGAGGGAAATCTCCGCCTCGTGTAGAGTAGCGCCTCACCCCCTAAAGGGGGTCGGAGAAGGACCCCCTTTGGGGGGTGCGAAAACAGGCATGAAAAACGATTATCTCGAGCGGATTCTCAAAGCGCGCGTCTACGACGTCGCGGTGGAGACGCCGCTCGAAGTGGCGCCCAACCTCTCGGCGCGCCTGGGCAATCGCGTCCTGCTCAAGCGCGAGGACATGCAGCCGGTGTTCTCCTTCAAGTGCCGCGGCGCCTACAACAAGATGGCGAGCCTGCCGCCGGCGGCGCTCGCCCGCGGCGTGATCGCCTCCTCCGCCGGCAACCACGCTCAGGGCGTGGCGCTTGCCGCGCAGAAGCTCGGCAGCAGGGCGGTGATCGTGATGCCAGTGACCACGCCCAAGATCAAGGTGGACGCGGTCAAGGCGCGCGGGGCGGAAGTGCATCTGCACGGCGATACCTACGACGAGGCGTACGCAGAGGCGAAGCGCCTCGAGCGGTCGCGCAAGCTCGCCTTCGTCCATCCCTACGACGATCCGGACGTCATCGCGGGCCAGGGCACGATAGGGATGGAGATTCTGCGCCAGACCACACAGCCGCTTAGCGCGGTGTTCGTCCCCGTCGGTGGGGGCGGGCTCATTTCGGGAATCGCGTCATACATCAAGCGGCTTCGTCCGGCGGTCAAGGTGATCGGCGTCGAGCCTCGCGACGCCGATGCCATGGCGCGCTCGCTCAAGGCGGGGCGGCGCGTGGCACTGACTCACGTAGGGCTTTTCGCCGACGGCGTCGCGGTCAAACACGTGGGCGAAGAGACGTTTCGGATCTGCAGGGAGCTGCTCGACGGAATGATCCTGGTAGATACCGACCAGATCTGCGCCGCGATCAAGGATGTGTTCGAGGACACGCGCACGATACTCGAGCCCGCCGGGGCGCTCGCGATCGCCGGGGCGAAGGCCTACGTCGAGCGCACCGGCGTGCGCGGCAAGAAGCTCGTCGCCGTCGCTTCGGGTGCGAACACCAATTTCGACCGGTTGCGCTTCGTCGCGGAGCGCGCCGAGGTCGGCGAGCATCGCGAAGCGATCCTCGCGGTCACGATTCCGGAACGCCCCGGGAGTTTCAAGAAATTTTGCGCGACGCTGGGCGCGCGCAACATCACCGAGTTCAACTACCGATTCGCCCACGCAGCAGATGCGCACGTGTTCGTCGGGGTCGAAGTGCACAACCGCGACGAGACCGCTCGCATCGTCAAGATCCTCGCGCGCGAGGGACTGAAGACGCTCGACCTTTCGGACGACGAGATGGCGAAGCTGCACGTGCGCCACATGGTCGGGGGACACGCGCCCGCCGGAATCCGCAAGGGGGCGCGCGGCGCGCCCGACGAGCTCCTCTACCGCTTCGAGTTTCCCGAGAGGCCCGGCGCGCTGATGCGCTTTCTCTCCACCATGCGCACCGACTGGAACATCAGCCTGTTCCACTACCGCAATCAGGGCAGCGACTACGGCCGCGTGCTGGTCGGCATGCAGGTTCCGGCTGGAGACATGCGCGAGTTTCGCCGGTTCCTCGAAACGCTAGGCTATCCGCACGTGGACGAAAGCAGCAACCCTGCGTATCGGCTGTTCCTCGGGTAGCTCCAGTGTCATTCCGGCCAAGCCCGCGTAGCGGGCGCGAGCCGGAATCCAGAAACGTTTCAAGACACTGGATTCCCGCTTGCGCGGGAATGCGGCTCCCGTTACGGCAAACTAGCGTTTCGGGTCCTCGCCGAAATAGTCCGGAGCGACCTCGCCCGCATAGCATGGCGGCGAGGAAAAAGCCTGCGGGTTGTCCAGGAACTTCAGACCCTGCGGCTCGCGGCGATACACCCCCCGCTCGGTGACGACAAAATCCATGGGGATATCGTGCGGCTGCGGATGGATGGTCTGCAGGAAGGCCTGCTCATAGGCAAGTCCTATGATCTGCGGCCGCTTCGCGAGCGCCGCGAGCGTCCGGTCGAAAAAACCGCCGCCATAGCCCAGGCGATACCCGTCTCCATCCCACCCCAGCATCGGAAGGAGCACGCGATCGGGGCTTGCTTCGGGCGAGCCGACGGGATACGGGATGCCGAGCGGCCCTTGGGCGAGCTCCACGCCGGGGGCCCATTCGCGAAAGATGAGGGGGGTTTTGGGCGCGACGACTACCGGCAGCGCCGTGGTCGCGCCGCGCCGGCGCAAGGCCGCGGCCAGATGGCGCACGTCGTATTCGTTCTTGTAGGGCCAGCAGAATGCGACGATCCCGTGCACCAAATCCGGGAAAGCGCGTTCAAGGTGATGGTCGATGCGTGAGCGCAACCCGGCGAGCGCCTCCTCGGTGAGCGCCTCGCGCTCCTTCAGGAGCCTTGCGCGTTCGCCCCTGCGCCAGTCAGGAAGCTCGGCAGGCGTCATCTGCTCGACATGGACTTGCGTTCGGGGACCCAGGTTCGCCCATGGTATTCTATAAATGGGGGTGCAATTTGACGCCATCACTGCTCCGGGCAATATCAGCAGCAGTCGTCCTCGCCGCGCCCGTGCTGGGCCGCGCGGCGATACCGGATACGCAGGAAGCGGCTTTCCTTGCCGCCCGAAGCGCTTTCGACGCGAGCAGCCGGGCAAGGCTGGACGCGCTCGCCCCCAAACTGAAGGGCCACCTGCTCGAACCCTACGTCGAGTACTGGCGGCTTTTCTTGCGCCTTCCTGCCGCGCCCGCGGGGGACGTGCGCGACTTCTTCTCCAGGTATCCGAATACCATGCTCGCCGGGCAGCTTCGCGCCGATTGGCTCAAGGTGCTCGGCAAGAGCGGCCGATGGGATGTGTTCGAGGCCGAGTACGCGGCGCTGTCCATCGACGATCCCGACACCGCATGCTACATGCTTCTCGGCCGATGGAATCGGGAGGACGCATCCGTCAGCACCGATTTCAAGACTTTCTGGAATGCGCCGCGCGAGCTTCCGGAGGGCTGCGCGACCCTGGCCCGCGCAATGCTCAAGGCCGGCCGGCTCGACTCGCGCGAAGTCTGGACCCGGTTCCGCCTGCTGGTCGATGCGGAGCTAGTGGGCGCGGCGAGGCGCTCCATGGAGTTTCTGCCGCGCGGCGAGGCGATCGAAGCGCAGCGGCTCAACGCCGTCATGCGCGCGCCGGTCCGGTTTCTCAGGAACCCGCAGGTCAATCTGTTCAAGACGGCCGATCGGGAGCTGTATATCGCCGCCCTCACGCTGGCCGCCGACGACGATCCGCGGATTGCCGCGGGATTCTGGAGCGAGAGCCGGCGCGAGGCGTTCTCCACCGAGAATCAGAGATACGTGTGGTTGATGCTGGCCACGAGCGGAGCACGCCGCCACGTGCCCGAAGCCCTCGACTGGTACCACGAAGCGGGGGAGACGGCGCTCAGCGACGAGCAGCTCGCCTGGCGCGCGCGAATCGCGCTCCGGACCGGGAAGTGGGCCGAAGTGAGAAGTTCGATCGAGCGCATGTCCCAGGCCGCAAAGAACAATCCCACGTGGATTTACTGGTACGGGCGGGCCGAGCGCGGGCTGGGCAATCCGCTGGAGGCCGAGGGTTACTTCGGACGCATTGCGGCAGAACATCACTTTTACGGGCGCCTTGCGGCCGAGGAGCTTGGCATCGCATTCCGGATTCCTCACCGCGCCCCGTTTCCCACCGAGGAGGAGATCGCCGACGTCGCGGCTGTCCCCGGCCTCAAGCGGGCGCTCGCGCTCTATCGTCTCGACATGCGCAGCGAAGCCACGCGCGAGTGGCTTTGGACCATACGCGGGATGGACGACCGGCGGCTGCTGGCGGCAGCGGAGCTTGCGCGCCGCAATGAAGCCTGGGATCGCGCCATCAGTACCGCGGACAGAACGGTCCATGTCCACGATTTTTCCGTCCGCTACCTCGCGCCGTATCGCGAGGTCCTGGCTCAGCAGGCGCGCAAGCGCGATCTGGAGGAGCCCCTGGTCCTGGGCGTGGTGCGCCAGGAAAGCCGCTTCATCACCGGCGCAAAATCCTCGGCGGGAGCGACCGGCCTGATGCAGGTGATGCGCCCTACTGCGAAATGGGTCGCGGACCGAATGCGCATGAAGGACTACTCCCAGGGGCGCCTGCACCAGCCGGAAATGAACGCAGCGTTGGGAACCTATTACCTGAAGCACGTACTCGATCAGTTCGACGGGATCCCCGTTCTCGCCGCGGCTGCCTATAACGCGGGACCCACGCGCGCGCGCCTGTGGCGCGGCAGCGTCCCGGTCGAGGGCGCGATCTTTGCCGAAACCATACCTTTCGGCGAAACGCGCGACTACGTGAAGAAGGTCATGACGAACACCGTCTACTACGCCGCCGTGCTCGGCTCGCAGGAGACGCCGCTCAAGACTCGCCTCGGCACGGTCACTCCGAAAAACGGGCAAGGCGTGATGGCAATGCAGGACCCGCTGTAGTCGGAGTTAACTCCGCCACAGAGCACTATCGCAGAGTGAGATAATTCACTCTGTGCCCTGTGCAGTAAGAATTTTTCCATGAGTCGCATTCTGGTCATCGGCGGGAGCGGCTTCGTCGGCCGGCATCTCGTGCGTCAGCTCGTAGAGGACGGGCACCTCGTTACGGTGCCCACGCGCCGGCGCGAGCGTGCCAAGCACCTGATCCTGTTGCCGACGGTGGACGTGGTCGAGGCCGACGTGCACGACCCGGAGATGCTCGCGCGCCTGACCGCCGGGTGCGACGCAGTGATCAACCTCGCGGGAATTCTTCAGGGGCGCCGCGGACAGCCGTACGGCCCGGACTTCGCCCGCGTCCACGTCGAGCTTCCGAAGAATATCGTCGAGGCGTGCAAGAAGAACCGCGTGCGGCGCCTGCTGCACATGAGCGCCTTGAACGCGCACGCCGAAGGTCCGAGTCAATACCTGCGCTCCAAGGGCGAGGGCGAGGCCTGGGTGCTCGCGGCACAGCAGGATCTGGCGGTCACGGTGTTCCGGCCCTCGGTCGTGTTCGGGCCCGAGGACCGCTTTCTCAACCTGTTCGCAATGCTGCAGCGCTGGCTGCCGGTGGTGCTTCTCGCCTGCCCGCAAGCGCGCTTCCAGCCTGTATACGTGGAGGATGTGGCGCGTTGTTTCAGGGCGAGCTTGTCGGACCGGGACAGCGTGGGCAAACGCCACGACCTCTGCGGGCCGCGCGTCTACACGCTGCGCGAGCTCGTGAAGTACGCCGGAACAGCGAGCGGCCATCCGCGGTTCATCATCGGCCTGTCCGACCGGCTTTCCTACCGCCAGGCCTGGGCCATGGAGTGGCTGCCCGGCAAACTGATGTCGCGCGACAACTACCATTCGATGAAAGTCGACAGCGTCTCGCGGAGCGAATTTCCCTTCGGCATCGAGCCCACGGCGCTCGAGGCCGTGGCGCCGGCCTACCTTCGCGGCGTGTACCCCCGCTCGCGCTACAGCTGGTTTCGCTACAGGGCCGGCCGCTAGCCGGCCAAGGTCTCGCATGGCGCGGCTGAAGCTCGTCATCGCCAACAAGAACTATTCGTCCTGGTCGATGCGGGCCTGGGTGTCGCTGCGCGAGGTCGGGATCGATTTCGAGGAAGTCCAGCTGGAGTTCAGCCCCGACATCAGCGTGATCGGCATCGAGCGCTACTCGGGGGTCGGCAAGGTTCCGGTGCTGATCGTGGATGGAGAGCCGGTTTGGGATTCGCTCGCGATCTGCGAGACGGTTGCGGAATTGTTTCCGGAAAAGCGCATATGGCCGAGCGGAAAGCGGGCGCGCCAGGTGGCGCGCTCGGTTTGCGCCGAGATGCACTCGGGCTTTCAGGCGATGCGCAACGCCATGCCGATGAACGTTCGCGGCAGGTTCCCGGGGAAGGGCATGAATCCCGATACGAAGCGCGACATCGACCGGATCGTGTCGATCTGGCAGGAATGCCGCAGGAAATTCGGCGCGGACGGCGATCTGCTGTTCGGGGCTTTCAGCGCCGCCGATGCGTACTTCGCCCCGGTGGCGATGCGCTTCGCCACCTACGCAGTGGAACTCCCACCCGTCGCGCAGGCCTACGCCGAATCGGTGCGCGCTCTCCGGAGCGTGCGCGAGTGGACGGACGCGGCGAAACTCGAGACCGCGTTTATCGCGGCCGAAGAGCCGTACGCGACGCCGTGAAAGTCTACGCCGTGGGCGGTGCGGTGCGCGACGAGCTGCTGGGCCTTGCCGTGGCGGATCGCGACCACGTCGTGGTCGGCAGCACCCCCGAGGAAATGGTGCGCCTGGGATACAAGCCGGTGGGCAAGGATTTTCCGGTGTTCCTCCACCCGCAGACCCGCGAGGAGTACGCGCTCGCGCGCACCGAGCGCAAGGTCGCGCGCGGCTACAAGGGATTCAAGATCCATGCCGCGCCGGATGTCACACTCGAGCAGGATCTCGAGCGGCGCGACCTGACGATCAACGCCATGGCGCGCGACGAAGCCGGGCGCCTGGTCGATCCCTTCGGCGGCGCGGCCGATCTCGAGCGCGGATTGCTGCGGCACGTGAGCTCCGCCTTCGTCGAAGATCCGGTGAGGATCCTGCGCGTGGCGCGCTTTGCGGCGCGCTTCGGCTTCACGGTCGCGCCCGAGACCATGGCCTTGATGCGCTCCATGGTCGAAAACGGCGAGGCGGATGCCCTGGTGCCCGAGCGCGTATGGCAGGAATTTTCCCGAGGCCTGATGGAAGGTGATCCCGGATTGATGTTCCCGGTGCTGGCGCAAAGCGGGCTCCTCGCCAGGCTCCTCCGCGAACCGAAGCTCGAGTTTGAGCACGGGCGGCCGGCGAACGACGCCGCGCGCGTTCTGGTCCGCGCGCTGCAGTGCGCTGCCGCCGAGCGGCTCGGTCTCGCGCCCCGTTTCGCCCTGGTTGCCTCGCGCGCGGGCTCCGCGGAGGCGGTGCGTGCGGTGAGCGAGCGCCTCAAGGCGCCCGGGGATTGCCGCGATCTCGCGCTCCTTGCCGAGCGGCACGCCGGGACGATCGCGCGGGCCGCTGCGCTTTCTACTTCCGAGTTGCTCGGGCTGCTCGAGCGCTGCGACGCCTTCCGCCGGCCGGAGCGTTTCGACGAGCTGCTTGCGCTCGCCGAATGCCTCCGGCGCGGCGAACGAGGCTGGGGGGAAACGCCCTACATGCCGCGCGTGTTGCTGCGGCGCGCGCTGGGCGCAGCTACGGGCGTCGATGCAGGGAAGATCGCTGCTCGCAGCGCGAAGACCGAGATCCCCGCAAGACTGCGGCGCGCGCGGATCGCCGCGATCGAAGCGCTCGCCTGAGAGCGTTACAGCAATTGCGTGAGCAGCGTCAGGGCGAGCGAGAGCAGGATGGTGCTCGTGAAGGGCAGGTAGTAGAGCTTCCCCTTGTAGCGCACCGTGACGTCCCCAGGCAGCCGGCCGAGGCCGTATTTCGACAGCCAGGGCGCGAGCACCGTCAGAACGATGAGCGCGACAATCAGCATCAACACCCATTTCAACATGGCTTTACTTTACCGGGCTTCGCGATAGACTGCGCGGCTCGCGAACCCGCAGAGGAATACGATGATCGAGTTCTACACCTGGAGCACGCCCAACGGCCGCAAGGTTTCCATCATGCTGGAGGAATGCGGGCTTGCCTACAACGTTCACAAGATCAACATCGGCGCGGGCGAGCAGTTCGCTCCCGATTACCTTGCGATCAATCCGAACGGCAAGATCCCCTCGATCGTCGATCCGGAGGGACCCGAGGGGAAGCCCGTGCGGATGATGGAATCGGGCGCGATCCTCATCTACCTTTCGGGGAAAACCGGCAAATTCCTGTCGAGGAGTGACCGCGAGAAGTACGTCGCGCTCCAGTGGCTGATGTTCCAGATGGGGCATGTCGGGCCGATATTCGGGCAGGTGCACCATTTCCTGCGCTACGCAAAGGAGCAGGTGCCCTACGCGATCGAGCGCTACACCAAGGAAAAAGACCGGCTCTACGGCGTGCTCGACCGGCGGCTGGGCGAGGCCGAATACCTCGCGGGCGAGTATTCGATCGCCGACATCGCCACCTATCCCTGGGTTGCGCGCTACGAGTGGCACAAGACCGACTTGAACGTCTATCCCAATGTGAAGCGCTGGTTCGACGCGATCGGCGCGCGGCCGGCGGTCAGGCGCGGGATGGCGGTTCCTTCGTGAGGGACGAAACCTCTCCTAGCCCTTCCTCGCATACTTGACGAGGAAGGCGTTGATTTCGTCGACCTTGAGCTGAATCTCGCGCGGATCGGGCTGGTTGCCGACCACGCGGTTCATCCACTCCATGTTCCTCTCCATGCGCGCGACGATCGCCGGCCATTCGGATGCCTTGTGGCGTTGCGGGTCGGGAAGCACATGGCATTGCTGGCAGGCGAGCTTGAACGACTGGCCTTCGGGGAGATTCACCGCGGGATACTTGTTCGGGTCGAGCGGTCGCTGGCTGTATTTCTGCAGGTAGGCGAGCAGGAGTTCCGCCTCGTCCGCGGTCGGAGTCTCGACCCCCGCCATCATCTCGTGCATCAGCTCGCCCATGTTGCCCCTGCCTTTCATTCGCACCACCATGCGCTCGAAGATCATCGGCCATTTCGCCGCGTGATGCATCGCCGGATTGGGCAGGTTGTGGCACTGCACGCAATACTGCACTGCGAGTCGCGCGCCGCGGGATCTCGGCGCAGGAAGCTGCGGCAGCCCGAACGTGGGCGGGAGAATGCGCTCGAGCATCGGCCCGTGGGGGCTCTCGGCCCAGCGCCTCTTCGCCTGGTCGATGAGCTGCGTCAGGTCCTGGGCGGAGGCGCTCGCCGCCAAGACGAGCAGGACAACGGGCAGCGCGGCGGCGAAGTGCATGGCGCGATTATACTGGGGCACACGCATCCGCCCGAATAGCTAGGGGCGTAAACACCATTTCCGGAGGCGACATGAGCGCATACGACGCGATCGTCATAGGGACGGGCCAATCGGGGAAACCGCTTGCAACCGCGCTCGCGCGCGCCGGATGGAAGATCGCCCTGGTCGAGCGCGAGCACGTCGGTGGCACGTGCATCAACGTCGGTTGCACCCCGACCAAGACGATGGTCGCGAGCGGGCGCGTCGCGTACCTCGCTCGGCGCGGAAAGGACTACGGCGTCGACGCCGGCGCGATTGCCGTGGACATGCGCCGCGTCCATGAGCGCAAGCGCGGCGTCGTCGAGAGCTTCCGCAATTCCGGGCAGAAGAGACTCGAGAAGACCCCAAACCTGGAACTTATCTTCGGCGAGGCTCGGCTGAAGGACTCAAGACGCGTAGTTGTCGATCTGAGAGGCGGCGGCACGCGCGAGTTCGAGGGCAGCCGCATCGTCATCAATACCGGCGGCCGGCCTGCGGTGCCGCCCATTCCCGGCCTCGACGGCGTGCCCTTTCTGGATTCCTCGAGCATCATGGAGCTCACCGCCCTGCCCGAGCATCTCGTCGTCCTCGGCGGCGGGTACATTGGACTCGAGTTCTGCCAGATGTTCCGCAGGTTCGGCGCGCGCGTGACCATCGTGAACCGCGATCCGCGCCTGATCCAGCGCGAAGACCCCGATGTCTCGGCCGAGGTCGAGAAGATCCTGAAGGAGGACGGGATCGAGGTGCTCAACTCGACGCAGGTGACGCGATTGGAGAAAAACGGCTCCGAAGTGCGCGCACTGCTTCAGGCGGCCGAAGGCGCAAGGGAAGTCTCGGGAAGCCATCTGCTGGTTGCGCTCGGGCGTGTCCCCAACTCCGATCGCTTGAATCTCGGCGCAGCCGGCGTCGAAACCGACAAGCTCGGTTACATCAAAGTGAATTCGAAACTCGAGACCAATGTCCCGGGCATCTACGCCATCGGCGACGTGAAGGGCGGCCCCGCTTTCACGCATATCTCCTACGACGATTTCCGCGTGCTGCGCGAGAACTGGCTGAATTCCGGCAACGCGACCATCGAAGGCCGGCCGGTTCCCAACTGCATGTTCATCGATCCGCAGCTCGCCACCGTAGGCCTCAACGAGACCGAGGCGCAGAAGCGCGGCATCGACTACCGCGTGGCGAAGCTGCCGATGACCGGGGTCGCGCGCGCGATCGAGATGAGCGAGACGCGCGGCTTCATGAAGGCGATCGTGGACGCGAAGACGCAGCAGATTCTCGGCTGCACCATTCTCGGCGTGGAGGGCGGAGAGATCATGTCGATGCTGCAGATCGCGATGATGGGCAAGCTCCCCTACACGGCGATCAAAGAGGCAATCTTCGCGCACCCAACCCTTGCCGAGTCGCTCAACAACCTCTTCATGACGCTCGATCTGCGCTGAGTTTGAAAGAGCCTTCGAGATCGATATCGAGTAACGCCGCGCGCCGATGACCGGCAAGAGCGCCGCCTTGATGTCGCGTCCGAGCACGAAGCCGCCGGCTCCCTTGCGTTCGTCGTCGCGATGAATTGGCAGCTCGTCCGGTTGGCGGCCGGCGAGGCTTAGGGATACACTCGATCGAGGCTGCACCCGAACCCGGGGAAGAAGTGAAGACCCATCGAGCAAAAAAACGCAGCGCCTCGCGCGCCGACGAGGCTGATCTGCTGAAACGGCTCAAGCGCGCCGAGCTTGAGCTCCGGCGCGCTCGCGACGACGCAACGGAGGCGCTCGAGCGGCAGACGGCCACCGCGGACATCCTGCGCGTCATCAGCGGCTCCCCGACCGACGTCCACCCGGTGTTCGAGGCGATCGTGCAAAGCGGGACCCGGCTGTTCGAGGGTGCGGCGGTCGCCGTGGCGCGCCCGGAGAACGGACAGGTCCGGCTCATGGCGATCGCCGAGCGGGATCCGGAGCAAGCGCGGAAATGGAGAGAGCGATTCCCTTTTCCGCTGACCCGCGACTACATGCACGGCGCCGCCATCCTCGATTGCACCGTGATCGACATGCCCGACGTGCTCGATATGAGCGGATTCGAGTCGGGGAAGCGCAATTTCGCCGCGTCGGGATATCGAGCCATGACTGTCGTGCCGATGGTCAAGGACAATGCCGCGATCGGGACGATCGCCGTCATCCGCGCGGCGGCCGGGCCGCTCATCGAAAAGCAGATCGCGCTGCTCAAGACCTTCGCCGACCAGGCCGTAATCGCGATCGAGAACGTGCGCCTGTTCAACGAGATCCGTGAATCGCTCGATCAGCAGACCGCCACCGCAGAGGTGCTGGGCGTGATCAGCAGCTCGATCGCCGACACCGCGCCCGTCTTCGACAAGATCCTGGAGAGCTGCGAGCGCCTGTTCGCCGGAAGGATCGTCGGGCTCAATCTCGTGAGAGAGGACGGGCAGTTGCATATCGGCGCGTACCACGGCGCTCAACGCGAGGAGTTCGAGCGCATCTTCCCGCTGCCCGTCACTGCCGAGTCGGGATCGGGGCTCTCCATCGTCGAGCGGCGCGTGGTCCACTACCCCGATGCGGAGCACGGCGAAGGCGTGCCGGCACGGACGCGGCAGGGTTGCAAGACAATCGGCATCAAGTCGGCCATCTTCGCGCCCCTGCTGTGGGAAGGTCGGGGAATGGGCGCGATCTTCGTTGGCCGCGATCACGTCAGCTCGTTCTCCGAAAAGGAAATCGCACTGCTCAAGACCTTCGCGGACCAGGCGGTGATCGCGATCGAGAACGTAAGGTTGTTCAACGAGATCCAGGAGAAAAGCCGCCAGCTCGAGGTCGCGAGTCGGCACAAGTCCGAGTTCCTGGCGAACATGTCGCACGAGCTGCGCACCCCGCTCAACGCCATCATCGGCTTCACCCGCATCGTCATGCGCCGCTCGCAGGAGAAGCTGGAGCCGCTCCAGTACGAAAATCTCGAGAAGATCCTGACGAGCGGCCAGCACCTGCTCGCGCTGATCAACTCGATTCTCGATCTCTCCAAGATCGAGGCCGGGCGCATCGAGGTCCATCCCGGTCACGTCGGGCTCGCTCCGGTACTCGAGCAGTGCGTGCGCACGGTCGAGCCGCTCGTCAAGGCCGACACGGTGAGACTGGTCAAGGAGTTCGATCAGGCGCTTTCCGAGATGTACGTCGATGAGGAGAAGCTGCGTCAGATCATCATCAACCTTCTGAGCAACGCGGCGAAGTTCACCGAGCGCGGTAGCATCCGCCTTCAGGCGCACGCGGCGAACGGCTCGGTTGCGATCGCCGTTGCCGATACAGGCACCGGCATACCCGCGGACAAACTCAGCCTGATTTTCGAGGAGTTCGAGCAGGCCGACGCGAGCAGCACCCGGGTTCACGGCGGGACCGGACTAGGGCTCGCGATTGCCCGGCGCCTTGCGCGCCTCATGGGCGGCGACATCGCGGTCGAGAGCACGCTCGGCAGCGGCTCGACATTCACGCTCACGCTGCCGCTCCATTACGGCACGCCTGCATGAAAACCATTCTCATCGTGGAAGACGTGGAGCTGAACCGCGAGCTGCTGGTGCAGCTGCTCGGAGACGAGTACCGGCTGGTCCTCGCCGCGGACGGCGTGGCCGCGCTCGAGCGCGCGGCCGAAGCGAAGCCCGACCTAATCCTCATGGACCTTTCGCTTCCGCGAATGGACGGATGGGAGGCGACGCGCAGGCTCAAGTCGGACGAAGCTCTAGCGCGCATCCCGGTGATCGTGCTTTCGGCCCATGCCATGCGGGGCGACGAAGAGCGGACGCGGGCCTGCGGCTGCGACGACTTTCTCACCAAGCCGATCGACGAGACGCTCCTGTTCAAGAAGCTAGCGAGGCACCTTGGCAATTGAATCGGTCAAAGAACCCGCCACCGTCCTCATCGTCGACGACGGGCCCCTGAACGTCGACCTGCTCGAGCAGGAGCTGGGCGCCGCAGGCTACCGCACACTCTCCGCGACGAGCGGCGAAGAGGCGCTTGCTGCGGCGGCGAAGTCCCGGCCGGACCTGATTCTGCTCGATGTCATGATGGACGGCATCGACGGCTACGAGGTGTGCAAGCGGCTGAAGGCGAGCGAGGCGACGCGCGCGATTCCGGTCGTCTTCCTCACGGCGCTCGCCGAGACCTTCGAGAAAGTGCGCGCCTTCGGCGCCGGCGCGGTCGATTACCTCACCAAGCCCTTCGAAACCGAAGAGCTGCTCGCCCGGGTCGGCGTGCACATCGCCTTGCGTCGCGAGATCGAGGCCCACCGCAAGGCAGACGCGACCATCCATTGCCTCGTTGAGGAGATCCGTTCCGACCGTGATGCGATCGTCGGCGACTCGCCCGCGCTGCGCCGGGTGCTCGCGCTCGCCGCGCAGGTGGCACCGACCGACAGCACGGTGCTGATCCAGGGCGAGACCGGCACCGGAAAGGAGCTTGTCGCACAGGCGATCCATGACCGTAGCCCGCGGCGCGAGCGGCCTCTCGTGAGAATCAACTGCGCCGCATTGCCCCGCGATCTCGTGGAAAGCGAGCTCTTCGGGCACGAGAAAGGCGCTTTCACCGGAGCCGTGCAGCAGCGGCGCGGCCGCTTCGAGCTCGCCGACGGCGGCACGCTGCTCCTCGACGAGGTGGGCGAGCTGCCGCTCGAAGCGCAAGCGAAGCTCCTGCGCGTTCTGCAAGAGCACGAATTCGAGCGCGTCGGCGGCGCGCGCAGCCTGCGCGCCGATGTGCGCGTGATCGCCGCGACGAATCGCGATTTGCAGGCCCAGATCGCGGCTGGCGACTTCCGCTCCGATCTCTACTACCGGCTCAACGTGTTTCCGATCGCTATGCCGCCGCTGCGCGAACGCCGCGACGACATTCCGCGCCTGGTGCAGCACTTCGCCGCCAAGGCCGCGCGCAAACTCGGCAAGACCTTGAAAGGAATCGCGCCCGCTTTCATAGAGCAGGCGAGCGCCTACGACTGGCCGGGCAATATCCGCGAGCTGGAAAATCTCATCGAGCGGGCGATGATCATGTCGGACGGGACGAGGCTCGACGCGACCGAGCTTTTTTCCAGAGCATCGCCATCGGACAAAGCATCCCCTGCGGCGCAAGCCGACGCCACGCTCGAGGAAATCGAGCGCGCGCATATCCGGCGCGTTCTCGAACGCACCCGCTGGGCGATCGAGGGCGAGCGCGGCGCCGCCCGCCTCCTGGGCCTCAACCCGAGCACGCTGCGCGGGCGCCTGCGCAAGCTCGGCATCCGCAAGGCTTCCTAGCCGTCGTATATAGCGGTTTCGCACCGTTGTATTTGACGGCTCCGCGGTATTTGACGGCGCAGTCCGGCATCGTCATCAAGCATAAGTCATTAATGTTGAAGACCTAAATCAAGTTTCCCGCCCCTGGCACGGGGCGTGCGCTATGTCGGTTGCCTAAGCGGGAATTCGATCCCGGGCGAAGAAAGGAAACCGACATGGAAAACCTAACCTACGAAATCTATCTCGCTAACCCTTACGTGCGGGAGCAGATCGAGCGCGAAGTGCGCCGCGCCCGCGCCGAGGCGATGTACCAATACGTCGTGGCGCCGCTCGCGAAGATGTTCTGCCGCATGTTCATGCGCGCGCAGCCTATGCCGGCACCTTCGCTGCGGATGTCCGTTTAAGAACCGCACGGGAGACCACCATGGCTGCATTCAGGAATCAGTGCGGGCTTACGGCGCAAACCGAAATCGGTCTCGGGCGCGGCAGCCTGCTTCGAGTCGAGAACGCTCGCGGCATGCAGGTGCACGTCGAGCAGGGAACGCTGTGGATCACGCAGCAAGGCGACACGAGCGACGTTGTGCTCGAGCGCGGCGAATCATTCCCTCTGGACCGCGATGGGCTTGCGCTCCTGCACGCCTGCGGCCGCGCGCCGCTTACCCTGATCTCTCTCGCGCCCGGCCTTTGATTCGGGAGTGCGCCATGCCTCGCATCGAAACTTACGGTAACGGCTTCGAGGGTCACGAGCCGAGTTGGGCAGGATCATGAGTGTCTCAAGCGCGGCCGGCAGCGTCGCATGACGCCGCGACCGCTTTCGTTCCACCACCTGAAGGAGAAATCATGCAAGCCATGCAGCAGCAGACCGCAACAAGCGAACGCTACGCCAAGTGCGTGGAGGTCTCCAAGCGCATCCGCTGGGACATCGATCGCGACGTGATTCGCGCGCGCAGCTTCGATTTCGCGAAGAAGTTCCTGCCCGACGGGCTGTCCAAGATCGGCGAGCTCGATTTCCTCGGCGATAACGAGAAGCGCTTGGTGAGCCAGATCCAGGGCCGCAGCTACGCCAATATCTTCGGCCTGGTCGAGCGATTCATCGGCGCCAAGGTGCTGGAGATCAGCCGCGAGCACTGGCTCGGCGACCAGACGGCGCTTGAGGCGCTGGTGCGCTTCACCGACGAGGAGCTGAAGCACCAGGAACTGTTTCGCCGCGTCGAGACCATGATCGCCGAGGACATGCCCGTCGGCTACACGTTCTTGCCGCAGCCGAACGACGTCGCCACGGCGGTGCTGAGCAAATCCACCTGGGCGGTGCTTGCGCTCACCTGCCACATCGAGCTCTTCACCCAGGCGCATTACCGCCAGAGCATCGAGCCCGACGGCGAGCTCTCCGAGCTGTGGAAGGACGTGTTCCTATTTCACTGGAAGGAGGAGTCGCAGCACGCCATCCTCGATGAGCTGGAATGGCAGCGCGAGAACGCGAAGCTCGACGCCGACCAGCGCGACCGGGCCGTGACCGATCTCATCGAGCTGGTCGGCGCGGTCGACGGCATCCTGCAGATGCAGGCGGGCGCCGATGCCGATTACTTTCTGCGGGTGTGCGGCAGGACCTTCGCCAAGGCCGAGGTGCAGAAGCTGCGGGACACGATGCTCAAGGCATACCGCTGGCAGTACATCGTCTCGGGCGTGCAGGATGAGCGCTTCCAGAAGAATCTGGGCGGCATGATCACCGACGCCCAGATGAAGCGCATCGGCACGTCGCTCGCGCCAATCGTCGCCTAGGGTGGACGGGGCGGCTCGCCGCCCCGTCCCACTTCTTGCCGCTGGCCGCCCGAAATCAGCTTCCGCTGAACCAGTTATAGCCCTGGTCCTCCCAATACCCGCCGGGATAATCGTTCGTGACGACCATCGCCGTGATGTGCTTGGGATTCTTGAAGCCGAGCTTGGTCGGCATGCGCAGCTTCATCGGGAAGCCGTACTTGGGCGGAAGCAGCTCGTCGGCGAAGCGGAAGGTGAGGAGAGTCTGCGGGTGCAGCGCGGTCGCCATGTCGATGCTCGTGGAGTAGTCGTCGGCGCACTCGAAGCCGATGTACTTCGCCGTGGTGTCGGCGCCGATGCGCTCGAGAAAGGTCGAAAAGCGCACGCCGCTCCACTTGCCGATCGCGCTCCAGCCTTCGACGCAAATGTGGCGCGTGATCTGCGACATCTGCGGCAGGGCGTAGAGCTCGGGGAGCGTCCAGGGCTTCTTGTCGCGGATGAGGCCCGACAATTCCAGCCTGTAGCTCGCCCCGTCCACGACCCGCACCTCGTCCTCGCGGTAGTAGGCGTTGAAGGGGAAGGGCTTGGTGATCGCGCCCTCCGGATACTCCGGCGCGAGCTTGTTGGGGTTGAAGAGCCAGCCTTGCACGCCGTCGTTCCAGCGCGACATTCCCAGGAGCAGCTTCTGTACGTTTTCGTCGTCGGTCAAGTCGCACCCCGACAGTAACGCGAGCGCGCCGAGCGAGAGGCTCGACTTCAGGAACAGCCGCCGCTCGATCGAGCGGATGAGCTTTCCCGAGTGCCCGGAAAGACTCGTTTCCATGGTGCGTTTCTTCATGACGCTTTCCTTATCCAGCCGGTGATCATCATCGGAAGGGTGCGCGGCACGAGAATCGCCATGACGATGTGCACCAGCACGATGAATACCATCAAGGCCATGGCGAAGAAATGCAGGAAGCGCGCGCCCTCGTAGCCGCCCATGAGCGCCGCGATTTCCTGCAGTTGCACCGGCTTCCAGATCGCGAGGCCCGAGAACACGAGCACCACGAGGCACAGGATGATCGCGAGGTAGGCCGCGCGCTGCGCCGCGTTGTATACGGCGAGATCGTCGTGCGCGAGCTTGCCGCGCAGCGCGGCGAGGGCGTCGCGCAGCACCGCGCGAGGGGTGAGCGGAAAGAGCTTCCTGCGGAAGTGGCCGGAAATGACGCCGTAGGTCACGTAGACGATGCCGTTCAATACCAGCAGCCACATCGCCGCGAAGTGCCACTGGAGCGCCCCCGCAAGCCAGCCGCCCAGGGTGATCTCGTTGGGAAACCTGAAGCCGAAGAGCGGCGAGGCATTGTAGATACGCCAGCCGCTTGCGACCATGACGAGGATGGCGAACGCGTTGATCCAGTGGGTAATGCGCACGACCAGCGGATGGACCTTCACCCACTCCGCCCGGTCCTGTCGTATCGCTTCCATCGAGGTCTCCTCTCCGCGCGACCTCTTTGAGTCGCGACAGACAGGCTACGCCTTACAGCGCCTGCTTTCTATCGCCTTCGCGAAAACCCAGCAGTGGCGCGGAAATACCCCGCCCGAACGCGATGACCTTGAAAAGCTCGCCCATCTCCGCGGGACTCATCAGCCGGTTTGCCTGGTTCGCGAGCGGGAGGAACCGCGCGCCGTCTTCAGCCGGGGTGCGCGACATGACTTCGGTAATGCCGCAGTTGACGAGAAACTGCGCCTGGCTCGTGTAGCCGGCGAGATCGAGCCCGCCCTCGCGCGCGGCCGCGGCGACCGCGCTGAAATCGACGTGGCTGGTGATGTCCTGAAGCCCCGGAAGAAAGAAGGGATCGGCGTGCGCATGGTGGCGGTAGTGGCACATGAGCGTTCCGTCCTTGCGCTGCGCGTGGTAGTACTCCTTTTGCGGAAAACCGTAATCGACGAACAGCGCCAGGCCTTTTTCCAGGACGCCCGCGAGCGAGCGCACAAAGGCGCGCCCGGCCAAGGGGATCTCGGTGCGAAAACCCTCGGGCAGCTTGAGCTCGCGCGCCGCATGGAGCAGCTCGCCCGAGGCTACGCGCCAGGACCAGTCGAGACGATCGTTTCGTATGCCGACGCCGCCCTCCTCGACTTTCCCGCCCTGGACGCGGACCACGTGGGCCGGCATCGCATCGAGCACTTCGTTGCCGAGCACGACCCCGGAAAATGACGGCGGCAGGCGATTCAGCCACGCCACGCGCTCGAGAAGATGGGGAACTCTTGCCGCGAGCGTATCGCGGCTGCGCTCGCGCAGATCGGCCGAGAGCTCGAGGATGAGGTAGTTACGTGGCGTTTTTCCGGAGCGCTCGAGTTCCTCGAGCAGTGTCGCGGCGAGCGCGCCGCTGCCCGCGCCCACTTCGAGAATCTCGTCGAACCCCGCGTCTAGCACCTGCTTCACCTGGCGCGCGAGCGTCTGGCCGTAGAGCGGCGAGATCTCGGGCGCCGTGACGAAATCTCCGGCCTTGCCGAGCTTTCTCGCGCCGGCGCTGTAGTAACCGAGGCCCGGCGCGTACAGCGCGAGCTCCATGTAGCGCGCGAAGCCGATCCAGCCGCCGCTTGCCGCGATCTCACCGCGAATATGGGCGGTGACGCGCTCGCTGTGCTCGCGCGCGTCGGGCGTGGGTTCGGGCAGCGCCATGGGAAAGGTGGTCGGACTATTCCGGTATCATTCTAGGCCATGCCCGAATCGCTTTCAGGGAAAGTTGCGCTCGTTACCGGCGGGGCCAAGCGCGTCGGCGCCGCAATCGTTCGGCGATTGCACCGCGAGGGCGCCGACGTCATGCTGCATTACCGGGGGTCGGAGCGTGAGGCGAACGCGTTGCGTTCCGAGCTGAACGCGGCGCGCGCAAACTCCGTGGCGCTGGTGCAGGCCGACCTGCTCGATCTCGCAGGCCTCGCCGAGATCGTGAGAAATACGGTCAACCGCTTCGACCGGCTCGATGCGCTCGTCAACAACGCGTCCACTTTTTTCCCGACTCCGGTTGGCGAAATGACGCAGGCGACCTGGGAAAGTCTGATCGGCACGAATCTGCGGGCGCCGCTTTTCCTGTCTCAGGCCGCCGCGCCGCACCTGAGGAAGACCAACGGCGCGATCGTCAACATCACCGACATCCACGCCGAGCGGCCGCTGAAGAACTACGTCATCTACTCGATCGCCAAGGCCGGGCTCGCGGGCCTGACGCGCTCGCTCGCGCGCGAGCTTGGGCCCGAGGTGCGGGTCAACGGCGTCGCGCCGGGCCCCATCGCCTGGCCCGAGGACGGTTCGTTCGACGAAGTCGCGCGCCAGCGCGTGATCTCGAACACGATCCTGAAGCGCACCGGCGATCCCGACGACATCGCCGGCGCCGTGTACTTTCTCATCGCCGAAGCGCCGTACGTGACGGGGCAGATCATGGCGGTGGACGGCGGCAGGAGCATCAGCCTTTGATCGATCAACGCGCGCAGGGAACCGTCTGCGGCTGATAAGGTCCTACGTGACGCTCCGCCCGTATGGCCGGTGCGGTGAATCGATAAACAGGAATTCCCCATGCACCTCACGCCGCATCTACCCGATCTCCGTCGCCGCCGTATCGTCGGGGTCACGCTTGCCGTCGGTGCCGGCGCGCTGCTCGCCTCGGCGCGGCTCCTTGCGCAGGAGAGGGCGCTGCGGGCAACGCCCGCCGTGGCGCTCGGGCCTTTTTACCCCGATCGCTTGCCGTCCGATCAGGACGCCGATCTGACCGCGGTCGCCGGGCGGTCCGGCCGGGCCGCCGGCCAGATCATGTACTTGAGCGGACGGGTACTCGATACGCGCGGGCGCCCGCTTCCAGGCGTGCGCCTGGAGCTGTGGCAGGCCAATGCGCACGGGCGCTACATCCACAGCGCCGACGGCGAGGCTTCCGGTCCGCTCGACCCCAGCTTCCAGGGCTACGCTTCGCTGCGGGCCGACGCCGAAGGGCGGTATCGCATCAAGACCGTCAAGCCGGCGCCCTACAGCGGGCGCACGCCGCACCTGCATTTCAATGCCGAGGGCGGACGCGTCAAGCTCACGACGCAGATGTTCTTCGAGGGTGAGCGCACGAACGAACGCGATGGGCTGTATCGGTGGCTGAGCCGGGAGGACCGCAGCGCCGCGACCGGCCGCTGGGTGGAGCGCACTTCCGACATGGAAGCGAAGGCGCTCGCCGCGGTGTGGGACATCGTGCTGAGCCTGAGCTAAGCCCCGCTCGTGCCACGGACGCAATTCCGGGATAATCGGCGGTTCCTCCCGGGACTCTCACCATGAACGCACCGGAAAGAATCCATTTCACCCGCAAGCAGCGCTTCGAGGCGGGGAAGCTCGAGAAGCGCCTGTGCCGCCTCGTCGGCGAGGCGATCGGCGACTACGGCATGATCAGTGCAGGCGACCGCGTCATGGTGTGCCTGTCGGGCGGCAAGGACAGCTACGGACTGCTCGACGTGCTGATGAAGCTGCGCGAACGCTCGCCGGTCGCCTTCGAGATCGTCGCGGTCAACCTCGACCAGCGCCACCCCGGATACCCTGAGCACGTGCTGCCGGACTATCTGACATCGCTCGGCATTCCCTTCCGGATCGAAGTGCAGGACACCTATGCGGTCGTGAAGCGCGTCATCCCCGAAGGCGAGACGATGTGCGGCCTGTGCTCGCGGCTGCGCCGCGGCGTGCTTTACCGCGTCGCGCGCGAGCTCGGCGCGACCAAGATCGCACTCGGCCACCACCGCGACGACATTCTGGAGACGTTTTTCCTCAACCTCTTCTTCGGCGGCAAGATGAAGGCGATGTCGCCGAAGCTGCAGTCGGACGACGGCCAGCACGTCGTCATCCGCCCGCTTGCGTACGTGTCGGAGAGCGATCTCGAAGCCTACGCCGAGGTGAAGCAGTTTCCGATCATCCCCTGCGACCTGTGCGGCTCGCAGCCGACGCTGCAAAGAAAGCAGGTGAAGGGCATGCTCGCCGAGTGGGAGAAGCGCAATCCCGGGCGGATCGATTCCATGTTCCGCGCGCTGTCGAATCTCGTGCCCTCGCACCTCATGGATCGCAAGCTGTTCGATTTCGCCGCCGTGCGCGCCGCGGGGAAGGTGCCCGAAGAGGGCGACCACGCGTTCGATAGGGAAGCCTGAGGTGCAAAGTCAAAGTATGAGGCGTCGCATGCGAATCGTGGGCTACCTGGTCGTCGCGGGGTGCGTCGTGCTCGTCCCTGCCATTGTCGGCCGTGTGACCGCGCAGGACTGGCGCACCGCAAACCAGGAGCCGGTCGGTCTCGCGCCCGTTGCAGCGACGACGCCCGAGCCGATTGTCCAGATCTATGCAGCTCGTGTCCGGGGATTTCGCGGCGTGTTCGGGGTTCACACCTGGATCGCCGTGAAGGCCGCTGCCGCGACGGAGTACACGGTCTACGAGATCATCGGCTGGCGTTTGCGCTGGCAGGACACGGCGCTGGTGGTGCGGCATCGCGCGCCTGATGCACGCTGGTTCGGGTCGGAGCCCGAGGTGATCGCCGAGAAACGCGGCGCGGGCGTCGAAGAGCTGATCGCGCGCATCGACAAGGCCGCGCACGCCTATCCCTGGGCCGGTGAATACACGATGTGGCCGGGTCCGAATTCCAATACCTTTACCGCCTGGGTGCTGCGCGCGGTCCCCGAGCTCGAAGCCGACCTGCCGCCGACTGCGATCGGCAAGGATTATTCCGGCGCGAAGCTCATCGGATCCGCGCCGAGCGGCAAGGGCTTCCAGCTTTCTCTGTTTGGCCTGCTTGGCCTGACCGGGAGCTCGGTCGAAGGTCTCGAATTCAACCTGTTGGGACTTACCTTTGGGCTGAATCCTTTCGATCCGGCGCTCAAGCTGCCGCTGATAGGCCGTGTAGGCCCGGCGCGCACGTTCGACACGAAGGTGCCCGAAGCGGAGCCGAACGAAGCGAAAGCCGGTCTCTGGGGCGAAAAGCCCGCCCTTTAGCTTTAAGGCATAGGTATCTTGTCAAAGTTACTTTGACATGATAACTTTGCGCGGTCGGCCATGAACTGCGCAGAACGCCTCGTTTCGATCTTCGGCAGCCAAGCGGAAGTTGCCCGCGCGTTCCGGCTCGATCGCGCCGTGGTCAACCACTGGGTCAAGTCCGGCTACGTGCCGGCGCGCTGGGCGACCGAAGTCGAGCGCGTCACCAACGGCGGAATTCACGCCGTCGAAGTGTTGAACGAGGCTTCCGTCAAGAAGCCGGTCAAAGTCAAATCGCGTCCCGACGATCATCTTTTCGGGTCGCCTCTTTCGGGAAAGGAAGCCATGAACAATTTCGCCCCCGCCAAGCGCATCAGCTCGTTCCATCCGCCGCAAAGGACACTCATGGGTCCAGGTCCTACGGAGATCCATCCGCGCGTGCTCACCACCATGAGCCAGCCGGCTATCGGCTATCTCGATCCGGTGTTCGTCGAGATGATGGAGGAGCTTAAAGGCTTGCTTCGCTACGTGTACCAGACGAAGAACCCGCTCACTTTCCCGCTGTCGGGTCCGGGTTCGGTGGGGATGGAGTACTGCTTCGTCAATCTCGTGTGCCCCGGCGACAAGGTGATCGTGTGCCGGAACGGCGTTTTCGGCGGGCGCATGATCGAGAACGTCGAACGCATGGGGGGCAAGGCGGTCGTCGTCGAGGACGACTGGGGCGCTCCCATCGATCCGAACAAGCTCGAGGACGCGCTGAAGAAAAATCGCGACGCGCGCCTCGTGGCGTTCGTGCACGGGGAGACCTCCACCGGGGTGCAGTCGGACGCGAAGACGCTCGTTTCGATCGCGCACAAGTACGACGCGCTTGCGATCGTGGACGCGGTGACGACGCTCGGCGGCTCGCCCGTGCTCGTGGACGAATGGGAGATCGACGCCGTCTACTCGGCGAGCCAGAAGTGCCTCTCGTGCACGCCCGGACTCTCGCCGGTGTCTTTCTCCGAGCGCGTGGTCGAACAAGTGAAGAAGCGCAAGGACAAGATCCACTCCTGGTTCATGGACATGAACCTCCTGCTCGGATACTGGGGCGCGAGCACGCGCACCTACCATCACACCGCGCCGACGAATTCGCTCTTCGGCCTGCACGAAGCGCTGCTGCTCATTCGCGAGGAGGGGCTGGAGAACGCGTGGGCCCGTCATCAGCGACATCACAACGCCCTTAAAGCGGGGCTGGAAGCCATGGGGCTCAAGTTCCTCGTGAACGAGAAATACCAGTTGCCGCAGATGAACGCGGTGCGCTGCCCGGAAGGCGTGAACGAGGCCGAGGTGAGGAAGACGCTCCTGAACGAGTTCAGCATCGAGATCGGCGCCGGGCTCGGCCCGCTTGCGGGCAAGATCTGGCGCATCGGCATCATGGGCTACTCCTGCCGGCCGGACAACGTCATGCTGTGCCTGTCGGCGCTCGGCTCGGTGCTCTCGGACATGGGCTTGCCGGTGCACGTCGGCGACGCAGAGGCCGCGGCGCACGGGGCCTACGCCTCGATGCACGCCAAGGCCGCGCAGCAAAAGCAGAAGAGCCGCGTCGCGGCCTGACGCCGGGCCGCCGCCTAGAAGCCTCGCGTTGGACTCGGGCCGGAACGCACTGAGCGGGACGGCACGGGTGCAATGACGGCGCGGGTGGGAATTGTCGGCGCAGGGCCAGTCGGCGTCGTCGCGGCGATCGCCTGCGCACTGAAGGGCCTGCAAGTCTCGCTCTTCGAGGCGGAGCGCGAAATCGACCACAGCCCGCGCGCAGCGACCACTCACCCCTCTACGCTCGAGATGCTCGCGGAGCTCGGGCTGTTGGAAGAATTCCAATCCTTGGGCCTTGTGGCGCGGCACTTTCAATTTTGGGATGGAGCGACGAAGAAGCTCGTCGCGGAGTTCGATCACGAAGTGCTGCGTAAGGAAACGCCTTACCCCTACGTCGTGCAGACCGAGCAGCACAAGCTCGCCGAGCTCGGCCTGCGCAGGCTTTCGGCGATGCCCAACGTCGAGCTAAGGCTCGGCACGGGCATAGCCGGCGTCGCGCAAGACGCCGGAAGCGTGCGCGTCACCACGGACGCCGCGGAGCAGCATGTCTTCGACTACGTCATCGGTTGCGACGGCGGGCGCAGCACCGTGCGCAAGTGCCTGGACATCGATTTCGAAGGTTACACCTGGCCCGAGCGGTTTCTGGTGCTGACGACCTTGTTCGACTTCGAGGCGGCGCTCGGTTGCTGCCAGCGCAGCTATATCTCCGACCCGGAGGAGTGGACCAACCTTTTCAAGGTCATGGGCGACGACCTCAAGGGACGCTGGCGTGCGGTGTTCCCTGCGCGCGAGAACGAAAGCGACGAGGAGGCATTCTCGGATGCCGCGGTGCGCCGGCGGCTGCGGAAGCTCTGCGACGATCACCCAATGGAGCTCGTTGTGCACCGGAACATCTACCGGGTGCACCAGCGCGTCGCACAATCCTTCCGGAAGGGCCGCGTGTTCCTGGCGGGCGACGCCGCGCACGTCAACAATCCGGTCGGGGGGCTGGGCCTGAACTGCGGCATCCACGACGCAGTGGAACTTGCCGAGACCCTGCATCTTGTGTCGAGCCGGCAAGCGGACGAGACGCTGCACGACCGATATGAGCGGCGTCGCCGCCCCATCAACATCGAGTACGTTCAGCAGCAGACCGTGGCCAATAAGAAGCGGCTGGAAGAACGCGACCCGAAAGTCCGGCAAGGCCACTTCGACGAGCTGCGTCGTACCGCCGCCGACCCTGCGTTGCACAAGCAATTCCTCATGCGCACCTCGCTAATCGAAAGCGTGCGCAAGGCGCGAAAGATCCAGTAATCCGCCTCTTGGTGATTTCCCGCGCAAGGCGGAAGCAAGTGTCGGGGATTGCCGACACTTTGCGCAAGAGATCGGTCACTGGTCCACCTCCTAGAGTGGAGGGAGGGTTGGAGGACGCCGGAAATGCAACATTTACCACATATCCGTTCTCTGCATGCTGGTAACCTCTATGCCGCAAGCATATCGGCTGAACGTGGGGTGCGCGCATTTAGCGGCCCATGGAAAAGCCCGAAGAACCGGTTTTCCTATCCCCTACCCAGACGCCGGCGTGAGATGTCCAAACGCGCCGGCGTGAGAAGTCCAAACGTGCTGGTGATCAACCGGAGAGAGATGATGACCGCAAGAGCGCTGATTGTCTTAGTCGCCCTGATGCTGGTGACCGGCTGTGCCGCCACGATTCATGGCACGGTGCAGCTCGTCGACAACCGTCTACAGCCGATTCCGAACGAGAGCCCGAAGGGGGCGGTGGTCAACATGATCAATACGACCGTCGCAGTCGAGCAGGCTTCGAGCTCTGCGACGGTGGACGAGAAGGGCGAATTTGAGTCGCCCAAGGACAGCATCAAGCCCGGGATCTACAAAGTGGAGGTGAGCCGCATCGGCTACGAGACCCAGACCGAGACGGTGGAGATCGGCTCCTTCTTCAGCAAGAAGGTCCCGATCAAGTTGCGCAAGATCGAGGAGGCCAGGCGGAAGTCGATCAAAGGCTTGTCCACAGACAAGGACATGATCATCAATCCCGGCGAGGTCAATATCCAGCCGCCCCCGATGTGAGCGGACGCATCCGCCCCGCCCCTTAGACCCGACGCCATAATCGAGGGACTCTTCATGGCCACAACCTATCTGCGTTTTTCTTTAGTCCTGCTTAGCACCGCCTTGCTCGTCGCTTGCAGCGAGCGCGTTGACGTTGAGGTCAAGGCGCGTATAGAAGGCCAGCCTGCGGCACAGGCCAAGGTCACCATCGATCGCGAGGAACTCGGCGTCACCGACGCCCAAGGCGTGTTCTCGAAACAGATCCGCAGGAAGGCCGGCGCGGAGATCGACGTGACGGTGAGCAAGGAAGCACCCGGCTACCGCATCGAGCCGTGGAAAACGACCTTCCTCGTGAAGCTGCCGAAGGACGGCCAGACCGGCATTTACCGCTTCGAGGCCGATCTCAAAGCCATGCGTTACGTCACCCTGCGCGTGAGCGAGAAGGGTGCGTCGCTGCCCGAGGCCAAGGTGGTGGTCGCCGGGAAGGAGGCGGGGATTACCGACGCCAAGGGCGAATTCGTGTACCTCTACCAGACGCAGCCGGCGAAGGGCGCCGAGTTCAACGTCGCCAAGCCCGGTTACACCACCTACCGCGCGACGCGTCAGCTCGAGCCCGGACAGGTCATCGAAGTCGCGCTCAGCCGCCAGGTTGTGGTGGCGATCAAGGCGCTTACCGACGAGTACGGCCGCACGAGCGGGGTGCCGGGCTTGAGCGTGAGCATAGACGGCAAGACCGTCGGCAAGACCGACGCGCAGGGCAGCTATACATATGATTACCGCGGCGAGCCGGGCAAGAGGGCCGTGATCGCGCTCGCAGCGCCCGGCTATGTTCCCGCGGCGTGGAAGACCACGGTCAAGCTTGAAGGTCCAGTCAACCTCCAGCGCTACTTCTACCCGACCACGCCCAAGCCGATCCGTATCGGCATCTACCGCGTCGTCGGCAACACGCCGGGCGTGGACCTGAAGGACGTCGCAGCCCAGACCGAACAGGCGCTGGCGACGCAGCTCTTCAAATTCCCGGCGTTCCGCGAAGTGCCGGCCGAGAAGCTGCAGGCCGAGGTCAATGAGCGCAAGCTCAGCGTCGAGCGCATCACGAGCAAGGGCTGGCAGGACACGCCACTGCGCGCGACGGTGGACATGATCGCGCTCGGGAGCATCGCCAAGGACGATGGCGGTTATCTGGTCGAGGTCAAATTCCACACCGCGAACGGCAAAATCATTTTCTCGGAGATCGCGCGCACGCGCAGTGCCAGCGGCATCAACGGCGCGGTGCGCGACATTGCGAACCACGTTATCGAGCGCTTCCCGCTCGAGGGCACGGTGGTCGCCGAGGAGGGTGATCGCTATCGCATCAACATCGGCAAGAACTGGCGTATCGGCCGCGGCACCGAGTTCACCCTCACAACGCCGACCCTCGGCGAGGGCGGCAAGGTGGCGGGTTACCGCGAGACCGGCAGGATGGAGGTCAAGCGCGGCGAAGACGCGAGCTCGCTTGCCGAGGTCGCCATGCTCAAGGAGGGCGCGAAAGTGCAGATCGGCGATCGCGTGGTGCGGCGCATCGCGCGCGAGGGCGAAGAAGGCGATCAACGTACCTATTTCCAGCTCACCGCGAAGGGCGGCGTTGGCACCGATGTCAACCCGCTTGCGGGTGCCAGCGTCTACTTGAACGGCGAGTGGGCCGGAGCGACCGGGGCAAATGGCCAGGCGGAGATCCCGCTGCGGCTCGGCCGCAACTATACGCTCACGCTCTACCGCCACGGCTACCAGCAGCTTACCGACAAAGTCAAAGTCGGCAAAAGCGGTGAAGCGCGCGAGTTCGTGCTCGCGGCCAACAATGTCCTGTTCAAGGTCGACTCGGAGCCGTCCGCGGCGACCGTCTACATCGACGACGAGCAGGTCGGAAAGACGCCGATCGCCGGCGGCAAGCTGATCACGCTTGGCTTTCACAGTGTGCGCGTGAGCTACGGGGAGGACTACCGCGACTTCTTCGAGGTCATGGAGTTCACCAAGAAGGAGGAGGACCGCACCGGCGAGCGCCGCATCGTGCTGCAAAAAGATTTCCTCAAGATCGGCGAGCGCGCGCGCCAGAAGGGCGACCTCGAGAGCGCCATCAAGGCCTACGCCTCCACCGGCCGCGACCACCCGGACTATGCCGAGGCGCGGCGGCGCCTGGGCGACATCTACCTCGACGAGAAGGAGGACTACGACCGCGCGATCGCCGAGTTCGAGACCGTGCTGTCGCTGCCCGAGAACGAGCAGCTGATCTACAAGCAGTTCGCGGTCACCTTTACCAACCTCGGCCATGCTCATTCCGAGAAAGGCAGCCGCCTGGTGAACAGCGATCGCGACGCCGCGTCCACGCACTTTGCCAAGGCGATCAAGGCGCTACAGACCGCCAGGCAGAACACGCGCTTCTTCCCGAAGGCGGAGTACGACGAAGCGGTGCACGACACCTACTACTACACAGCGCTGTCATACCACAAGCTGTACTTGATCACGAAGCAATCGACGGTGATGAACAGCGCGAGCCTCGCGTGGCGCGAGTACTTCGACTTCTTCCCGAAAAGGCTGGAGAGCAACCCGGCCTTCGTGCAGGCTCGCGAGGGGGCGCGCCGGTACCGCGACCAGATCCGGGAACCTTGATCGCGCCACCCCGAGCGTGATGCACCTCTGGCACCCTGTGATGGCTTTGCTCGTCGCGATGGCGTTACCGGCGACGGCCGGCGAAGAGCCGGTGGCCGTGAGTGTCGCGGAGCCGGCGGGGATCGACCCGGAGTTCGTCCGACCGCTCGTTCCCGTCGCAGTCGGGCGCAACGATTCGAATCCGGTGTGGTCGCCCGCCGGCGACATGATCGCGTTCGAGCGCTCGCGCGGTGACAACAAGGAGATCGTGGTCGTGCGCTTCAACGGCGATATCGTCCAGACCATTCACCATCAGTCTTCGGTCGTGGCGGGACAAGGGCAGTTCTTCTTCCCGGGGGTCGTGGAGCAGACGAGCTACAACTCCGGCATCAGCTGGTCGCCGGACGGCAAGCGCTTCGTGTTCATGAGCAACGGCGGCGAGGGGAACTACGACCTTTATCTGCGCGAGTCCGACCGCCGCATCACCCGCATTACAGCCGATAAGGAAAAGGATGGACACGGGCATTGGTCGCCGGCGCATGACCAGATCGCGTTTGTCTCCGGCCGCAGCGGAAACGGTGACGTATATCTGCTCGACCTCGCCGCGAAGATCACGACCCGGGTGACCCAGGGCGAGCGGCCCTATCTCTATCCACAGTGGTCGCCGGACGGCAAGCGCCTGGCGGTAATCCAGGGCACCAACGAGAACCACGACGTTTACGTGCTCGAGCCGGGGCGCACGCCGCCGGTCCCGTCGAAGCCGCTCAGCACCTGGCGTTACGATGACCTGCGTCCGGTGTGGTCGCCCGACGGCAAGCGCGTCGCGTTCTACACAAACTACGACCCGGCCGGCGACCCCAAAACCTGGGCCATTGCGGTCGTAGCCGCGGACGGATCCGATCCGACCGAGGGCGAGGGGCTGGCGGCGCGGCTGGTGGCGACCGACGTGGTCCCGGACATCGAGCGCGGGCCGGCGTGGATGCCGGACAGCCGCCGCATCGCGTACGTGCGCGACGAAAGACAGGCGTACAACCCGATCTACTTGGCAGACGTCGACAGCCGCACGAGCATGCTCGTGCGCACCGGGACCAAGATGAACCACGACGTCACCTCCTCGCCGAGCGGCGTGATCGCGTTTCGCGCTCAGGTCGACCAGTGGGACCAGGTGTACATCGCGAAGCTGAAGGGACTGACGCCGTGACGCCCTGCTTCCCCCGCCGGTTGATCGTCCCGATGCTTGCGGTGTGGTTCGCGACGGGGCTCGGCGCGAGCGCCCCGGCATACGGCGCCGACGACCCGGTGGATGCGGCGATGAAGCTCTACGAAAAGCGCCGCTACGAGCAGGCGACGCGCATTCTCGAGGGCGCGCTCGCCGGTCTGGACGCCGAGCGCCGGGCACGGGCGCAACTCGTGCTCGGCATGATCTACCTGCGCAACGCCGATCTGCACGAGGCGCTCGCGCGCACCGCCGCTGCGGCCGAGCTGGACTATCTCGACAAACTGCTCAAGACCAGCAGCGACGGCCGCAGCCGCTACGCACGGCTGTACCTCGCCGAGGCGTTGCTCGCGCGCGGAAACGCGGGTGCGGCAGGGCGTCACTTCGAGCAGGTCCGCACCGACGCGGGCGTCGAGAGCCAATACCGCGCGATTGCCAGCGTCGGTCTTGGAAGCGTCCTATGGGCGCGGCGCGAAGCCGAAAAGGCGCGTGGCCTTTGGTCTGGCGCGGGCAGCGCGGGTGGCTCTGCGGAGATCACATTGGCGCGCGCCGCTGCTCAGGGCCGAGCCCGGGTCGTGGACGTGAAATCGCTGCGCCGCGTGGCGGACGAAGCGAGCCGCGCACGCGAGTCGTCGCCGCGCGCGCGACGCTATCTCATCGAGATCTATCTCGCGGCCGGCGCTCCCGACCAGGCGCTCGCCGTGGCGCGCGCCGCCGACCTGGGGCTGGCTTCCTATGTCGAGAGGTTCAAGGTTGCCAAGGGGACGGCCAAAAGCATCAACTTCTACGATCTCGCGCTGCTCGCGAACCTGGCGCAGCTCTATCGCGAGCTCGCGCGGAATCAGCTCGAGCAGGCCGCTGTGGACGCACGCATGAAACCGAGCGCCGAATACTATCTTGCCGAGGCGTTGAGCGGCCTGGGCAGCAACGAGGAGGCGCTGAAGTACGTGCAAGCCTTCCTCGCCCGGCCGCAGGCGCCGGCGCAGTTCCGCGAGCGCGCGCGGGTGCGTCAGGCGCTGATCGCGCACCGTCAGGGCCGGGTCGCCGAGGCCGAGAGCGCCTGGACCGCGATGGCCGAGAAAGCGAGCGATCCGGAGGTATTGGCCGACATCGTGCTCGGCTGCGCCGACGCACAGGCCCCATGCGGCAAGGTGCTCGCGCGCGCCGGCCAGGTGACCGAAGCGGGCGACGGACGACGGGTCCAGCGCCTCAACTTTGCGCTGGGCAGCTACCACCTTCGGAAGAAGGACTACCCACGCGCCATCTTCCACATGGAGGCGGGGCGCGACAAGAGCAACAAGAACAAGATCGAGGCCAATGACCCGGAAATGCTCGCGGGTTTGGCCGAGGCTTACTATCGGACCAAGAAATTCTCCGAAGGTCTCGAGATCTTTTTCGAGATGAGCAAGGAGTTTCCCGTGGTGCGCCAGATTCAGGAGGCGATGCAGGGCGTCTACTCCATGGAGCAGCGCAGCGCCGGCGACGTGAAGATACTTTGAGAGGCTGCAGGATTAACCCCAACTGTCGGAGTTGACAAGCGAGGAGCGTATGAAACGGACCCTTACTATTACGGTAGTGGGCTTGTGTGCGGCGATGGTGCTGAGTATCCCCGCGCATGCCGCACCGAAGGCCGACGGGCGCCCCGACGGCGGCGTCCTCAACTACAGCGAGTACGGCCGGCCGGCGACGCTGGACCCGATCACGAGCAACGAGACCATTTCGCTGCGCATCACGGAGCTGGTGTTCAGCGGCCTCGTGGGCATCGACGAGAAGCAGGAGATCGTGCCGGAGCTGGCCGAGCGCTGGGAGGCGTCAAAGGACGGCCGCGTATACACGTTCTTCCTGCGCAAGGACGTGAAGTGGCACCCCCGCGAAGGCGAGGCGCCGCGGCCTTTCACCGCCGACGACGTGGTGTTCACCTATAACATCATGATGCACCCGAGGACCATCACGCCGCTGAAGGTGCGCTATGAGTTCATCGAGAAAATCGAGAAGACCGGCGACTACACGGTGGTCTGCACGCTCAAGCGCCCGATTCTGAACGCGCTGGCGAAGTTCAGCTTCAAGATTATCCCCAGGCACGGTCCGGCAAACCCGCAGTACCTCACGCGCGAGGACCGGTTCGCCCACAGCCCGATCGGCACCGGGCCGTACATGCTCCAGACGGTAACCGGTGACGGCGAGGTGGTGCTTGTCGCGAACCCCGACTACTTCAAGGGCCGCGCGCACATCGACAAGTTCGTCGCCAGACCGTTCGCCGACCAGAACATCATGGCCCAAGCGCTGATGTTCAACGCTATCGACATGATCGTTCTGGTCAACCCGCGCAACCTGCCGGAAGTTCAGGGCGACAAGCGCTTCGTGCTGCAGCCCTACAACGCGCTGTCGTACTCGTTTTTCGGTTACAACGTTCGCAACCCGCTGCTCGCGGACCGGCGAGTGCGCCAGGCGATCACGGCCGCAGTCAACCGCCAGGAGATGCTCGACTCGTTCTTCAACGGCCAGGGCACGGTCATCTCCGGCCCGTTCGCGCCGGGCAGTTGGGCCTACAACCTCGACGTCAAACCCTTGCCGTTCGGCGCCGAGCGCGCTCGCGCGTTGCTCACGGAGGCGGGCTTCAAGCCAGGTGGCGACGGAATCATGGAGAAGGACGGCAAGAAACTCGCGTTCTCGCTCAAGGTTCCCATCGAGAAGGAGAGCGAAGCCGTCAAGCGCGTCGTGCTCGCGTTCCAGAATTACCTCAAGAACGTCGGCGTCGCGATCAAGGTCGAGTTCAAGGAGTGGCAGGCGTGGAAGGAGGATGTCTTCCTCGAGCATGATTTCGACATCATGTTCGCGTCCTGGGTGTTCGACGACTCGGCGGACATCTCGTCGCTGTTCCATTCGGCCGAGATCGGCGCATGGAAGAACAATTTCGGCGGCTACTCCAACCCCGAAGTGGACGGGCTGATCGTAGAGAGCAAGCTCACGCTCGACCACGAGAAGCGCCGTACGATCAACCGCAAGCTGCATGCGATTCTCGCCGAGGAACAGCCGTACGCTTTTCTTTGGACGCTCACAAACTACAGCGCGTACCACAGGAAGGTTCGCCGCGTGCAGATCCACCCCTATAAGTTCTTCTCGTTCGCCGACGAATGGTTCATTCCGGCGAGCGAGCAGAAGTGACGCCGGGATCCATTTCCCCAGCACCAGAATGAACGTCACCGGTTTCCCCTCTCCTCGAAGGGAGAGGGGAGGCTGAAGGCGTCATTTTTCCGATAGGTCCAGGAAGACGGCGCTTGTCATGAAGTTTTCCGCGATAAAGCCCGTCAGTCGCGTGCTCGTCCGAGAGCTAGCCGTGACCGCACTGCTGCTCATGGGCGTGAGCGTGGTCGTGTTCGCCATCCTCTATCTTGCGCCCGGCGACCCGCTCAACGTTTTGCTCGAGGGCCAGTCGCCGCGCTCGGATCTCGCGCTGGGCATGCGCGAAGCGCTCGGCGTTCCCCGGACCTGGTACGGGCAATATGCGGCGTGGTTCGGCAAGATGCTCCAGGGCAACTTCGGCAACTCGATTCGCACCGGCCTGCCCGTGCTGCCGGAGCTGGCGCGCGTCGGGGTTAACACGCTCGCCCTCACGCTCGGCTCGCTCGTACTCACGCTCCTGATCGCCGTACCGATCGCGGTCCACGCGGCTGCGCACGGCGACACCGCCGGCAACGCCGCGGCGACCATCGGTGCCTATATCCTTTCGGCGGTGCCGGTATTCTGGTTCGGCTACATCGTGGTCTATGTCTTCATCCATCAATTCGGCATGTTCCCGCTGATCTCGGGAACGGCGACCAAGCAGGCGCATGCGTGGCTGTATTTCCTCGTGCCGATCTTCGTGCTCGGGACGGCGAGCGGAACGCTCTCCGAGATGATCCGCCACCTGCGCGAGGAGCTGTCGCGCGTGCTGGCCGAAGACTACATCCGCACCGCGCGCGCCAAGGGCGCGCCGGTATGGCGCCACGCGTTCAAAGAGGGTTTTCTGATTCCGGTCACCGAGATCATGAGCGCCAAGATGCCGTTCCTGCTCGGCGGGGCGGTCATCGTCGAGCAGGTGTTCAACTGGCCCGGCATGGGGCGCATGGCCTGGCAGGCAGCGCAGGACCGCGACTTCCCGGTCATCATGGGCATCGCCCTCTTCGCCGCGGCGTTCGTGCGTTTCGGCAACCTGTTGCAGCGCGTCGTCTTCACCGCCGTCAACCCGCGCGCGTCAAAAGAATAGGGCGACAAGTGGGCATGCGCCGCTACGTCCAGACCCCCGGTCCCATCGGCGAGTATTCCAAGCTGCCGCTGTGGCAGCGCGCGGCGCTGCTCGATCTCATCTATGTCGGCTACGGCCTTCTGGTGGTGGCGGTGGTGGGGGCTTCGTACCTGATTGGGGTATTCGGCTGGCTGCCCAATGATCCGCAAGCAATGAACGTCGGGCTGATCAACGCAGCGCCGTTCACATCCGGGCATCTGCTCGGCACGGACTTCCTCGGGCGCGACCTGCAGGCGCGGCTGATCCTAGGCATCCAGGCCTACTTTCTCCCCGGACTTCTTGCGATCACGATTTCCGTCGCCGGTGGAAGCTTTCTCGGCATCCTGGCCGGATACCGCGGCGGCTGGTTCGACACGATCATCACCTACTTCGACAACCTGCTCGACTCGTTCCCGCGGCTGGTGCTGATCCTCCTCGTGATCGCCGCGTTCAAACCTGACATCTATTACATCATGGTCGTGGTCGGCATCACCGGCATGCCGGTGATCGCCAACCTGATCGCGGGCAAGATCGCGTTTCTTCGACAGAAGAGCTTCATCGAGGCGGCGCACGCGCTCGGATTGCCGGCGCGCACGGTTATTCTCAAGCACATCCTGTGGTTCAATTGCCGCGCGCTGCTCGTCATCCAGGCCACCCTCGGCATGGCCGAGGCGATCCTGGTCGAGACGAGTCTGAGCTACCTCGGCTTCGGCGTGCAGGAGCCCACGCCCTCATGGGGCAACATGGTCCAGGCCGGCGCGAACTATTTCCTGCAGGGCAATTTCTGGCCCTCGACCGCGCCTGCGCTCGCGATCCTTGCGACCATCCTCGGATTCCAGTTGCTCGGCGACGGGCTCAACAACCTCCTCGAAGGCAAGCGAGGGAGATGATGGACACGCCGCTGCTCGCCATCGAGAACCTGAGGACCTACTTCTACTCGCGCGTCAAACGCGCCTTCATCCGCTCGGTCGACGGCGTCAGCCTCCACGTCGCGCGCGGCGAGACGCTCGGCATCGTGGGCGAGAGCGGCAGCGGCAAGAGTGTTACCGCGCTCTCGGCCGCAGGCCTCGTTACCGCCGGGCCGGGCGTGATCGGGGGCCGCATCGACCTGCACTCGAACGGCACACCGCGCAACCTGCTCGACGGTCTGGAGCACTACGTGCGCGTCACGGAGCAGGGTGGGCGCGTCATGGCGGTGGAGAAGGACGAGCGCGGCTGGCGCAAGCACGCGGAGAAACTGATGTCGGGCGTGCGCGGCAAGGAGATCGCCATGATTTTCCAGAATCCGCGCTCGGCGCTGAACCCCTACTCCACGATCGGCACGCAGCTCGTGGAGACCATCCGCCTGCACACGAACTTCAGGGGCGCAAGCGAGGCCAAAGAACGCGCGATCCATTGGCTTGAGCGTGTGCGTATCGACTCGCCGGCGCTACGCTTCGACAACTTCCCCTTCGGCATGTCCGGCGGCATGTGTCAGCGCGCCATGCTCGCGATGGCGCTCTCCGCCGAGCCCTCGCTGCTGATCGCGGATGAGCCGACCACCGGCCTCGACGCCACCATCCAGTCCCGCATCGTGGAATTGCTGGCCCAGCTCAAGGTCGAGACCGGCATCACCACGCTCCTCATCAGCCACGACATCAGGGTGATTCAACGCCTCTCGGATCGCATTGCGGTGTTGTACGGCGGCACGGTGGTGGAGACCGGTCGCGCCGCGGAAGTGCTCGCGCAGCAGGCGCAGGTGCGCCACCCCTACACCGCGGCGCTGCTCGCCTCGATCCCGAGCGCGGAGACGATCCAGCGGAAAAGTTATCTGCAGGCGATCGAAGGCGAGGTGCTCGATACCATCGATGTGCCGCCTGGCTGCCGCTTCTACGGCCGCTGCAACCGTGTGACCGAGGCGATCCGCGAGCGCTGCGCCAACCTCGAGCCGCCGCTCGCCGAGGTCGCGCCGGGTCACAAACTGCGTTGCTGGCTGTACCCGCCAGCGCCGTCAAGAGCGGCGCCGGAGACCCCAGCGTGAGCGGCAGCATTCTCGAAGTCACCGACCTGCGCAAGCACTACAGCCAGCGGCGCGGCCTGGTCTCGGTGCTGACCGGACAAGGGCGCGTGATCCCGGCGGTGGATGGCGTGAGCTTCTATCTCAGGGAGAACGAAACCGTCGGCCTGGTCGGCGAGTCCGGTTGCGGCAAGACCACGGTCGGGCGGACGGTTTTGCGCCTGACCGACCCGAGCGGCGGGCGCGTCGTGTTCTACGGGCGCGACATCACGAATATGAGCCGAGCCGAGCTGCGCCCGCTGCGGCGCGAGATGCAGATGGTCTTCCAGGACCTGGACGCGGGCCTGAACCCGAAGATGCGCGTGCGCGAGATCCTGCGCGAAGCGCTCACCGTATACGAGCGTCCGAGCGACGCCGAAATCGCAAGCCGCATCCGCGAGCTCCTGGAGCAGGTGAATCTCAAGGACAGCAAGCTGGCGAACTTCCCCTCGGAACTCTCCGGAGGTGAAAAGCGGCGCGTGGGTATCGCGCGCGTGCTCGCGGTGCGCCCGCGCCTGATTGTCGCCGACGAGCCCACGAGCGCGCTCGACGTTTCGATCCAGGCGCAAGTAGTGAACCTGCTGCGCAACCTGCAAAAACATCTGGGGCTTTCGTATCTGTTCATTTCGCACGACCTCCCGGTCGTGGAGCTGGTCAGTCAGAAGGTCGCGGTGATGTATCTCGGACGCATCGTCGAGATGGGCCTGGCCGAGAATATCGCGCATCAACCGCGTCATCCCTACACGCGCATACTGTGGTCGTCGCTCGCGGACAAGCAGAGCACCGAGGTCAGCCTGGACGCCCGCGCTGGCGCCACCGCCGAGCGTGAACGCCGCACCTGGGGCGTGTTCGACTTCGAGCAACCGACGAGCGGATGCCGCTTCGCCCCGCGCTGTCCGCTGTATCAAGACAAGGGCCGCCCCGCGGTCTGCACCGATCCCACCTCCGAGCCGCCGTTGCGGGACGTAGGGAAAGGGCATGTCGTGGCCTGCCACTTCGCGTAGTTCACTTCCATTCAAGCCACCTGCGTTCCCGGAACGAGGGAAGCCGCTACCTCCGCGGCCGCCGGTGTTCGAGCAGCGTGCCTGCCTTGCGCTCCATCGCGTCGCGCAGGCGCAGCATGCGCGACTGTCGTTTCGTGACGAGCGGGATGTGGCGCATGTCATCGAGCGTCTCGGCCACGTCCCAGCAGTTCCTGCCGTTGGTGACCCAGAGCTTCGGATCGAACCTGCGCAGATCGAACGGCCCGGCGTAGCTCCTGAGCGTCTTCTGGCCGCGCCCGTTGGCGTATTCGTGCAGATACGACATCGCGAGTTCGCGCAAGCTGCGGTAGACCGGGTCGCGCCAGCGCAGCACCGACGGATTGGTTTTCGAGATCGCGCCCCAGCAGCCGCCCCGGCGGAAAAGGGCGACGACGTGGTCGTAGTCGCGCACGGCGCGAAGGTCGAGGAGCAGCGGCGGCTCGCCGTGGACCCAAAGCGCGCAGGCGGCGAGCATCGCGCCTTCGATGCAGTGCGCCCGGCGCCGGCGCAGCACTTCGCGCACCGACATGCAGGTCTGGCCGCCGATCTCGAAATTGGCGGGCAGCGCGTTGAGAAAATGCTGAATTTTCTCCGGAGTGGAAAGCCGCCTGAGCACGGCGAACTCCGCCGGCGTAAGGCCCAGGTCTTCGCGTCGGGCAAAGCGCTTTCTCAAGCCTCGACTCCTCGAAAGCGGTGGGGGTGCGGGGCCGCGGCCGGTTCGCGATACGCAAAAAACACGGCGATGCTAGGCTCTGCCTCCATGATCAGGCTCCTCCTTTCCCGGCGCATCGGCAACCTTATCGGGTTTCTGGCCTGCGCGGGAATGCTCGCCTTCGGCTACTACCTTCAGTTCGTCGTCGGGATAGAGCCCTGCCCGCTTTGCATCATCCAGAGGCTGCTGCTCTTTGCGGTGGGCATTGCGTTCCTCGCCGCCACCCTCCACCATCCCGCAGGCCGCGCCGGCGCGGGCCTCTACGCCGGGGCGATCGCCCTCTTTGCCGTGCTAGGCGTCGCGGTGGCGGGACGCCACGTGTGGCTTCAATACCTCCCGCCTGAACGGCGGCCGGCCTGCGGTCCCGCGCTCGATCATCTGCTCTCGACCTTCGGCCCTATCGAGGGCTTGAGTCGCGTCCTGCGCGGGTCGGGCGAGTGCGGGGCAGTGGACTGGACGCTCTTCTCCTTCAGCATCCCGGAGTGGACGCTTGCCGCGTTCGTCGTCTTTGCGGCTCTTGGGGTTTGGCTCGCGATGCGCGATTAGCACCGGCTGGTTGCATGCTCGAGCGCGACCCGCACGAGCAGGCGCTCGAGCTCGGCGGTCTTGCGTTTCAGCGCTTCGCTCATGGCCTGCCTGCGGCGAGCCGGCGGAAAAAAAGAGGCTCCGGCCGCAAAGCGGAGGTCTGGTAGCCGTCGCTGAAATCGTCGAAAGCACCCAGCGCTTCCTCGAGCCCTTGATCTTCGCGCAGCGCAAACGCGTCGAAACCGCACTGCGCCATGAAGTGGAGGTGGTCGTGCAGCACGTCGCCGAAGGCGCGCAGCTCGCCCTTGTAGCCGTAGCGCTCGCGCAGGAGGCGTGCGATCGAGTAGGCGCGCCCGTCGCCGAACTTGGGAAAGTTCACGGCGATAAGCTGAAAACGCGAGAGGTCGCCCGAGACCGCTTCCGGCCCCTCGTTCGCGTCGAGCCACAGGCCGATCCTCCCCGGATACGCGAGGAAGTCTTCGCGGTGCCGGAGCCACAGCGCGAGCGGAACGATCGCGTCGCCCGACTGCGGGACCTCGGGCAACTCGCCCGCCGGCCCGCGCCTAAGCAGCCGCCAGCTGTCCGCGACGATGCGCCGCTCTTTGATCAGCATTGCCATATACGGTTTCCTTGAAGGGTTCGACGCCGATGCGATGTACCACGTCGATGAAGCGCTCGGCCTCGCTGTCGCGGCGCTCGAGATAGCAATCGATCAGCCGCCCGATCACGTCGGGCACTTCGGCGCGAGCGAAGGAAGGGCCGATCACCTTGCCCAGGGAAGCGGTGATGCCGGGACGGACCTCGCCCTGGTTGCCGCCGATCTGGATCTGGTACCACTCCTCGCCGTTCTTGTCGACGCCGAGGATGCCGATGTGACCGACGTGATGGTGGCCGCAGGCGTTCATGCAGCCCGAGATATTGAGGTCGAGCTCGCCGATGTCGTGCAGGTAATCCAGATCGTCGAAATGCTGCTGGATCGCCTCCGCGACCGGGATCGATTTGGCGTTGGCGAGCGAGCAAAAATCCCCGCCCGGACAGCAGATGATGTTGGTCAGGAGTCCCAGATTGGGTGTCGCGAAACCGAGCGCCCTGATCTCCCGCCAGAGCGCATGCAGATCGCCTTGCCGGACGTCGGCGAAGATCAGGTTTTGCTCGTGCGAGACGCGCAGCTCGCCGAACGAGTAGCGATCGGCGAGGTCGGCGACCCGGTCCATCTGGTCGGCCGTGACGTCGCCCGGGGGAACGCCGGTCTTCTTGAGCGAAAGAGTGACTGCGGCGTAGCCCGGCCGTTTATGCGGGAAGACGTTGCGCGCGTGCCAGCTCGCAAAAGCACGGTCGGAAGCGAGCGCGGCTTCGAGACGAGCGTCGCTCGCGGGGAGCGTCGCGTAGCTCGGACGCGTAAAACGGCTTTCGACGCGCGCGATCTCCTCGGCAACGAGCGTAGAAGGGCCGTCCTTCAGATGGGCCCATTCGGCGTCGACTTCCTCGCGAAATTTCTCGGGGCCGCGTTCCTTCACGAGGATCTTGATGCGCGCCTTGTGGATATTGTCGCGCCGGCCGTGGCGGTTATAGACCCGCAGGATGGCCTCGAGATAAGTGAGCAGGTGCGGCCAGGGAAGGAACTCGCGGATCACAAAGCCGATCATCGGCGTACGTCCCAGGCCCCCGCCGACGAGCACCCGGAATCCGACCTCGCCGTTCGCATCCCTCACCGCGTGCAAGCCGATATCGTGAACTTCGACCGCGGCGCGGTCGGCCCTGGCGCCGTTCATCGCGAACTTGAACTTGCGCGGAAGATAGGAAAACTCAGGATGGAAAGTGGACCACTGGCGGATCACTTCGCACCAGGCGAGGGAGTCCACGATCTCGTCCTGCGCGACGCCGGCGAAGTGGTCGGCGGTGATGTTGCGGAAGGAGTTGCCCGAGGTCTGGATCGCATGCATCTGCACGGTGGCAAGCTCTGCGAGGATATCGGGCACGTCTTCCAGCTTCGGCCAGTTGAGCTGCAGATTCTGGCGCGTGCTGAAGTGGCCGTAGCCGCGATCGTAAGTGCGGGCGATGTGCGCGAGTTTTCTCAGCTGCTTGGTCGAGAGCAGGCCGTACGGGATCGCGATCCGCAGCATCGGCGCATAGCGCTGGATGTAAAGGCCGTTGCGCAGTCGCAGCGCGCGGAACTCGTCATCCGACAGCTTGCCGGCGAGGAAACGCTGCGTCTGGTCGCGGAACTGGACGACGCGTTCGTCAACGAGCTTCTGGTCGATTTCGTCGTAGAGATACATGGATTTCTAGAGGGCGAGCTTGCCGCCGATCAGCACCGCGGTGACCCGATCGCAAATCCCGAGAGAGTGTGGAGCCATTCCATCGCAGTTTTCCGTCAAGGCGGCCATCCTAGCGTTCGCGCCTAATACCTCAAAAGACTTTTGTGTTAGACTTTAATAACCAATAGATATTAGTTAAGTTCATGAATTTGCGCCAATTACGCTATGTCCAGGAAACGGTTAGGCAGGGACTGAACCTCACCGAGGCCGCCAGGGCGCTCCATACCTCGCAACCGGGGGTGTCCAAGCAAATCCGCGAGTTGGAAAACGAGCTCGGTGTGGAAATTTTCGTGCGACACGGCAAGCGCATCCTCGCCCTGACCGAGCCCGGCAGGGCGATGGTTGAGGTCATCGAGCAGCTATTGCAGGAAGCCGAGAATCTGAGGCAGGTCGGGCGTGAATTCCGCGACCAGGCCGCGGGCACGCTCACCATCGCCACCACGCATACTCAGGCGCGCTACTCGCTTCCCAAAGTGGTCAGCGCGTTCAAGCGGCGCTACCCGAAGGTGCACCTGACGCTCAAGCAGGGCAGCCCGCCGCAGCTGGCTGCGATGGTGGTCTCCGGAGAAGCCGACATCGCGATCGCCACCGAGGCGCTGGATCAGTACCCGAAGCTGCTCGCGCTGCCCGGCTATCAATGGCAGCACTGCGTGGTGGTGCCGGAGAAGCACGCGCTCCTTGAGGAAAAGCGCGTCACCCTGGAAATGCTGACGAGGCACCCAATCGTGACCTACGATCCGGCGTTTGCCGGTCGCAGTCACGTCGACGAGGCGTTCCGGGCGCAGGGCCTTGCGCCCGACATCGTGCTCTCGGCGGTGGACTCCGACGTGATCAAGACCTACGTGGAACTGGGCCTGGGGATCGGCATCATCGCCGCCGTGGCATTCGATGAGAAACGCGACCGGCACCTGCGCGCGATCTCCGCGGGGCATTTGTTCGGCACGATGACCACGCGCGTCGCCGTGCGTCGCGGCGCTGCGCTGCGTGGATACGCCTATGTGTTCATCGAGCTGTTCTCGCCGCAGCTGACCAGGAAACTGGTCGACACCGCCCGTGCCGGGAAAGCCGAAACCTACGAGCTCTAGCCGGCGGGGGCGTTTCAGCCCTCGACCTTCACGCCCTTCCAGAACGCAATGTGCCCTCTGATATTGTCGGCGGCGGGTTGGGTATCCGGGTAGTACCACGCCGCGTCGCGGTTGACCTCTCCTTCCACGACGACGTCATAGTAGCTGCAGGTGCCTTTCCAATGGCACTCGGTATGCGTCGAGCTCTCTCTCAGGTGCTCGCGCTTCACGGTCTGCGGCGGAAAGTAGTGGTTGCCCTCGACGGTCTCGCAGCGATTGCTTTCGGCGATCACCGCGCCGTTCCATATCGCTTTCGGCATGATTTCTCCTTTGCACATCGCGTGCGCCATTATGCGGCGCGCAGCAAGATTCGGGTGGCATGCGCCCGGCGGCCTGCCTATACTGGCTGCCGAACCGAGCGAGCCAATCATGACCCCATTGTTTGCGACGCAGTGTGAAGCCTACCGGAGCGTCGAGCGCGCAATCGAGTACTTGCGCGATCACGTCCGCGAGCAACCGCGCCTGGCCGACGTTGCCGCGCGGGTCGGTCTTTCGGAATTCCATTTCCAGCGCCAGTTCTCGGAGTGGGCCGGGATCAGCCCGAAGCGGTTCCTGCAGTACCTCACCAAGGAGTACGCGAAGGAAGCGCTGCGCCGGTGCGAAGGTGTGCTCGAGGCCGCGTATGACACGGGCCTCTCCGGCCCGGGACGTCTGCACGACCTGTTGGTCACTTCCGAAGCCGTGACTCCGGGGGAGCACCGCTCGCTCGGGGAAGGCGTCGCCATCGCCTACGGCTTTCACGCCACCCCGTTCGGCGAATGCCTGATCGCCAATACGGCGAGAGGCATCTGCCGGCTCGCCTTTGTCGGCTCAGGCGGGCGCGGCGCCGAGATCGAGGAACTCAAGCGCAACTGGCCGCGCGCGCATCTGCAACTCGATCAGGCGGTGACCGGGAAACTGGCGGCGCCGATTTTCGATCCGTCAAACCGCGCCAAGCCTCTGCATCTGTGGGTAAGAGGCAGCAATTTCCAGATCAAGGTGTGGGAAGCCTTGCTGCGGATCGCGCCGGGTGAGCTGGCCAGCTACGAGCAGGTGGCGCGCGCGATCGGCACGCCGCGAGCTTCGCGCGCGGTCGGAGCTGCGGTCGGAGCCAATCCCGTCGCCGTGCTCATTCCCTGCCACCGCGTGATCCGCAAGGCGGGCGATCCAGGCGACTACCGCTGGGGCCTCACGCGCAAGCACGCGCTGATCGCCCGCGAGGCAGCCGCCGCCGATGCGGCGGCTGCCTCTGCATAGTCACTCGACTAGTCTCCGGTCGGCGCGATCCGGAATGCGGTGACGGAAGGCAAGGCGTTGAGCGCTTGGGAAAGATGGCGGGTGTTATCCCGGTCGGGTGAGTGGATCACCATCTCGTACTCGAAAGTCTTGCCTTCGTCCGTGACGCTGTAGTTCATGTTGGCGATGACGAACCCCTTGCCTTCCACCACCGTGCGCAGCTCGGTTTCGGGCAGGGCGGCGTTGCGAAGGAATGCCACCGTGAGATTCGCGTAGAACTCGATCGGCATCCTGCGCTCGATCCAGCGGAACACCGACAGCGCGATGAGCGTCAGCGCCGTGGCGATGCCGGCCGGGAAATAGAAGCCCACGCCAATGAGAATGCCGATCGCGGCGGTGATCCAGATCGAAGCGGCGGTGGTCAGGCCGCGCACCGTCAGCCCTTCCCTCATGATCACACCGGCGCCGAGGAAGCCGATGCCGGTCATGATCCCCTGCGCCATTCGCGTCGGGTCTATCGCGACGCGTTCGAGAACCGACGCATCGAACCACCTGTCGTGGTACACGGTGAGGATCATCAATAGACTCGAGGCCAGGCACACCAGCGCGTGAGTGCGAAAGCCCGCAGGCCGGCCGTGGTAGCTGCGCTCCAGCCCGATAATCCCGCCGGCCGCAAGCGCGGCGACCAGATGCAGCGCCATCTCGTAGTAATCGCCGCTCCAAACCGAGCTCATTGCCACGCACCCAGCGGCGCCTGAAAGACGACCGCCCTCAATACCGGTAGCTATCCGCCTTGTAGGGACCCTTCTTCGACACCCCGATGTAGCGCGCCTGCGCGTCGGTGAGCTCGGTGAGGTGCGCGTTGAGCTTCTTCAGCTGCAGCCGCGCTACCTTCTCATCCAAGTGCTTGGGCAGCACATACACGCCGACCGGATACTTGCCGGAACCCTTCTGCGATTCGGTCCACAACTCGATCTGCGCGATGGTCTGGTTGGCGAAGGACGAACTCATCACATACGAAGGATGCCCTGTACCGCACCCGAGGTTCACCAACCGCCCCTTGGCGAGGAGGATGATCCGCTTCCCGTCGGGGAAGATGACATGGTCGACTTGCGGCTTGATCTCCTCCCATTTGTACTGCTCGATGGAGGCGATATCGATCTCGTTGTCGAAGTGGCCGATGTTGCAGACGATGGCCTGGTTCTTCATCTTTTCCATGTGATCGTGCGTGATCACGTGGAAGTTGCCGGTGGCGGTGACGAAGATGTCCGCCTTGTCGGCGGCGTAGTCCATGGTCACCACGCGGTAGCCTTCCATCGCCGCCTGCAGCGCGTTGATCGGGTCGATCTCGGTCACCCACACCTGGGCCGAGAGCGCACGCAGCGCCTGGGCGCTGCCCTTGCCCACGTCGCCGTAGCCAGCGACCACCGCGACCTTGCCCGCGATCATCACGTCGGTGGCCCGCTTGATACCGTCCACAAGCGACTCGCGGCAGCCGTAGAGGTTGTCGAACTTGCTCTTGGTCACCGAATCGTTGACGTTGATCGCCGGGAAGGCGAGCTTGCCCTCCTTGTGCATCTGGTAGAGCCGGTGCACGCCGGTGGTGGTCTCCTCGGTCACGCCCTTTACCTGCGCGAGACGGGTCGAATACCACTTCGGGCTGCGGGCGAGCCTGGCCTTGATCGCGGCAAACAGGAATCTCTCCTCCTCGCTCGCGGGCTTGGCGATGAGGGAGGCATCCTTCTCGGCGCGGGCGCCCAGGTGCAGCAGCAGCGTCGCGTCGCCGCCGTCATCCAGAATCATGTTGGAGTAACCGTTGTCGGGCCACTCGAAGATGCGGTGGGTGTAGTCCCAGTATTCTTCCAGCGACTCGCCCTTGTAGGCGAACACCGGGGTGCCTTTCACGGCGATCGCGGCGGCGGCGTGGTCCTGGGTGGAGAAGATGTTGCACGAGGCCCAGCGCACCTGCGCGCCCAGCGCCTGCAGCGTCTCGATCAGTACCGCGGTCTGGATGGTCATGTGCAGCGAGCCGGTGATACGGGCCCCGCGCAGCGGCTGGGTTGCCGCGTACTCCTCGCGGATCGCCATCAGGCCGGGCATCTCGGTCTCGGCGATGGCGATTTCCTTGCGCCCCCAGTCGGCAAGCGAAAGGTCGGCCACCCGAAAATCGGTAGAAGCTTGGGTTTGTGGTACGGCGCTCATCACGCGCTCCTTTCAATCAAGAGTTCGCGAGCGCCGTTGCAAGGGTCGATCCCCCGAGCCTGGCAAGCCTGGCAGCTTGTTGCAACGCTCCTCGGAGAGGGGCGCATTTTACCTCAACTGGCGACAAGAAAAAAAGCCGGCGCCTGGGCCGGCTTTCCGTTCTGAGATCGCTGCGTCAGGCAGTGACCGGTGCGCCTTTCTTGATCCCGGCGTCGGCGGCCAACGCCGCGGCCTTGTCGGTCGCCTCCCACGTGAATTCCGGCTCCTCGCGCCCGAAGTGGCCGTAGGCGGCGGTCTTCTCGTAGATCGGGCGCAGCAGGTCGAGCATCTGGATGATGCCCTTCGGCCTGAGGTCGAAGTGCTTTTGCACGAGATCCGAGACCTTTTCGTCGGAGACTTTCCCGGTGCCGTAGGTGGTGACCCAAACGCTGGTCGGGCGCGCCACGCCGATTGCGTAGGAAACCTGGATCAGGCACTTGCTCGCGAGGCCCGCGGCGACGATGTTCTTTGCAACGTAACGCGCCGCGTACGCCGCGGAGCGGTCCACTTTGGAAGGGTCCTTGCCGGAAAAAGCGCCGCCGCCGTGCGGAGCCGATCCGCCGTAGGTATCGACGATGATCTTGCGGCCGGTCAGGCCGCAGTCTCCCTTGGGGCCGCCGATCTCGAAGCTGCCGGTCGGATTGACGAAGTAGTTGATCTTCCCCTTGACGAAATTCTTGGGAAGCACTGGCTTGATGACTTGCTCGATGACCGCTTCCTCGATCTGTTTGTGGGTCATCCCGGGGGCGTGCTGGGTCGACAGCACCACGGTCTCGATCGCGTCCGGCTTGCCGTCGACGTATTTGATGGTGACCTGGGACTTGGCGTCCGGGCGCAGCCAGGGGAGCCGGCCGTCGCAGCGCAGCTCCGACTGGCGCTCGACCAGGCGGTGCGAGAGGTAGATCGCAAGCGGCATGAGCTGGGGCGTCTCGTCGCAGGCGTAGCCGAACATGAGACCCTGGTCGCCCGCGCCCTGCTCGAGGTCGAGGCCCTTACCCTCGTCCACGCCCTTGGCGATGTCCTGCGACTGCTCGCCGTAGGCCACCATCACGGTGCAGGTCGAGGCATCGAACCCGAGCGCCGGATCGTTGTAGCCGATGCGCTTGATGGTCTTGCGCGCGACCTCGTCGAACTTGACCCGCGCTCCGGTGGTGATTTCGCCGGCAAGCACCACGAGGTTGTCTTTGACCAGCGTCTCCGCGGCGACTCGGCAGCGTTTGTCCTGCGCTAGAATGGCGTCCAGAACGGCGTCGGAAATCTGGTCGGCGACTTTGTCCGGATGTCCTTCGGACACCGATTCGGACGTAAAGAGATAGCTGCTCATGCGCGTAGGGTTTCCTGCAAAAAAAGGACGGGAAGTTTAACACGGCCGCCCGGCCCACCCAACCCACTGCTATCCCACTTTCGTCCCACGTAACATGCTATTCCTGATGCGGCTGGTGGCACTTCTTCCCCTGCCGCTGCTGCATGCCCTTGGCGGCGCCCTCGGCCGGGTGGTCCACTTGTGTTCTCCGCGCTACCGCAAGTACGTCAGGCAAAATCTCGATACGGCAGGCATGAACGATTCCGGGCTGCGCCGCGCAGTTGTCGCCGAGACGGGCAAGAGCATGCTGGAGGTGCCGGCAGTGTGGCTGCGCCCGCTGCGACGCGTCGCCGAGCTCGTGGTCGAAGCGAGTGGATGGGAGCACGTGGACGAGGGGGCAAAGCGCGGCAAAGGCGTGATCATCGCAACGCCGCACATCGGCTGCTGGGAGATTGTCGGACAGTATGTCGCGAGCCGCATGCCGATTACGGTGATGTACAGGCCGCCCAAGATTCGCGCCCTCGAGGCGCTGATGCGGGTCGGCCGCAGCCGCGGCGCTGCCATGAAAAGCGTTCCCGCCGACCTCTCGGGCGTGCGAGCGCTGCTCAAGGCGCTGAAACGCGGAGAAGCGATCGGCGTGCTGCCTGACCAGGTGCCCGGTCTCGGTGAGGGCGAGTGGGTCCCGTTCTTCGACAGGCCCGCCTATACCATGACGCTACTCGCGCGAATCTCGGAAAAGACCGGTGCGCCCGTACTGCTGTGTTTTGCGCAGCGGCTGCCCAAGGGGCGCGGCTATCGCTTTTTTGCGGAACCCCTCCTTGCGCCGCGGCCGTCCGAGTCGCCGCTGCGCGCTCTCAACCGCTCGCTCGAGCAACTGATTCGCCGTTGCCCCCAGCAGTACCTGTGGGGCTACAACCGCTACAAGGTGCCGGCGGGGGTTCAGCCCCCGAGCGGCCGTTGACGCGCAGTGAGGGTCCTGCTGACGCGCATCGCCGTGGCGCTTTTTTGGACGCTGCATTTCCTGCCGCTTCATGTGTTTGCGCGGATCGGTGAGGCCGCAGGAACAATCATGTATTTCATCGCGCGCGAGCGCCGCCACGTTTGCCTCACGAATCTTGCGCGCTGCTTTCCCGACATGCCCTCGGCGGAGCGCATCGCGCTCACCAAGGCGCACTTCCGAGCGTTCGGCCGGAGCGTCCTCGAACGCTCGATTCTGTGGTGGGCACCCCGAGAGCGGGTGGAGCGGATGGTGCGCATTGCAGGTCTCGAGCGGCTCCGTGCGCTCAAAGGACAGCCGGTCGTTCTGCTTGCGCCGCACTTCGTCGGGCTGGACGCGGGCTGCACGCGCCTGACCTGTGAAATCGATATGGCGGGTATCTACTCGAAACAGAAAAATCGGGTCTTCAATGCACTCCTCCTGTCCGGGCGAACGCGCTTCGGACGCCAGCGCGCGATTTCACGGCAGGAAGGCATTCGTCCGGCACTGGCCGCGCTGAAGGAGGGAATTCCTTTTTACTATCTGCCCGACCAGGACTACGGACCGCGCGATGCGATTTTCGTGCCGTTCTTCGCGGCCTCTGCCGCGACCATCACCGGGCTCTCACGCCTGGTGCGGCTTACCGGCGCACGCGTGCTGCCCTGCGTGACGCGAATGTTGCCCGGAGGCACGGGATACGAGCTCGTTTGCCATCCGGTCTGGGAAGATTTCCCGAGCGGCGACGATGCCGCCGATGCCCGCCGCATGAATGCATTCATCGAGGAGCGCGTGCGCGAAATGCCCGAGCAGTACTTTTGGACGCACAAGCGCTTCAAGACGCGACCTCCGGGCGAGGCAAAATGGTATTGAGCCTCAGCATCATGCTCCCATGGCGCTAACCGCCTAGGGAGTCTTGGCGGCGCTCGTGAGCGCCTTCATCGTGAAGGTAAAGTTCTCCTCGACCTGCGACTTGTGGCAGGCGAGGCACTCGGCGTGGTTGATGTTCGGCCGGGGCTGCCGGGCGGGCGTGAACGCAGCGTAGTTCCAGTCCTCGTTCCGCAGGATGTCGGGTATGTCTTTGCCCCAGCCTGAGCCGCGCGCCATTACCGAGTAGAAGAGCAGTTGACTGGGCACGTAGAGGCCGTCGCTGCCCTTCGCCGGCTCCAGCGTCGAATCGAGCTTGGCCGAGTACACCTCGGTGAGCAGGATCGCGCCGTCCGGCAGCCGCTTCCCGGTACGGGCGGCCTGCAGGGCGACCGGATTGGCGTAGTAATGGCGCACTTGCTTCAAGTCGGGAAAGCTGGCGGCGTGGTATTTGGTGAACGTGGCCCTGTGGTTATCCGGAAAGGTCGCGTTGGTCCTGGCGATGTTGGGCATGAAATCGGAGACCGTCGCGCTGCCGGCCCCCGGCCGCGAGGCAAAGAACGCCGCGATGTTGGTGATGTCGTCCTGGCTGAGCTGGCGGGCGATCGGGTTCATGATGCCGTTCTTGCGCGTGTAGCTCTTGAGCGCCTTCAGCTGTTCTTCGAGATAGCGCGCCCTCTGGCCGCCGAGGTTGGGAATCGTGTCGGCGACGCTCACGCCATCCGCCCCATGGCAGGCGGCGCACACCTGGGCGACCTTGGCTTTGCCTGCTTCGATATTCGCGGAATGCGCGAACGGGGCGAACGTCAGGGCGGCGACCACTCCAACAAGCCTGTTCATGGGAATCCTCCAAGCAATAGGTGAAGCGGGCCTCACAATGGCGGTATTCTAGTAGAGTAATTATGCGACTCAAATTCACGAAAATGCAGGGCGTCGGCAACGACTTTGTCGTGATCGACGGCTTCAGTCGGCGCGTCGAGATCACGCCAGAGCGAGCCAGGCAGATCGCCGACCGGCATTTCGGCGTCGGCTGCGATCAGGTTCTGCTCGTGGAAAGGGCTCAACGCAAGGACGCCGATTTCCGCTACCGCATCTGGAACGCGAACGGCGGCGAAGTCGAGCAATGCGGCAATGGCGCGCGCTGCTTCGTGCGCTTCGTGCATCACAAGGGACTGACGAAAAAAAAAGAGATACGCGTCGAGACGCTCTCCGGCGTGATCGTTCCGCGCCTGGAGGCGGACGGACAGGTGACTGTCGACATGGGCGCTCCTATATTCGAGCCCGAACGCGTACCGTTCGACGCGAGGGGATTGGAGCAGGTGCAAGGGCGCTGGCGCTGGCCACTCGAATTCGAAGGCCGCGAGGCGCAGGTGGCGGTGCTGTCGATGGGCAATCCGCATGCGGTCCAGACTGTTGCCGACGTGGACTGCGCCCCCGTGACGACCGAAGGGCCGCTGATCGAGCGCCACCCCCGGTTTCCACAACGCGTCAACGCGGGCTACGTGCAGGTACTCGATCGCAGACGCATACGGCTGCGTGTATGGGAGCGAGGCGCGGGAGAGACGCTCGCCTGCGGCACCGGAGCTTGCGCGGCGGTTGTCGCGGGCATCCGCGATGGGCTGCTGGACGACTCGGTTCAGGTCGCAACGCGCGGCGGGCAATTGACGATACGCTGGACCGGCGGGGAAAATAATCTAAACTGCGCGGTGTGGATGACGGGCCCTGCGGTGGCCGTGTTCGAAGGGGAGATCGAGTGAAAGCTGACGATGTCGCGCGCTACCTGAGGGAAAACCCAGCCTTTTTTGAGACTCACGCCGACATGCTCGCTACGATCCACGTTCCCCATCCCCACGGCGGGCGCGCTATTCCGCTCTCGGACCGGCAAATGCTCGGCCTGCGCGAGAAGAACAAGGCTCTGGAGGTGCGACTCGCGGAGCTCCTGCAGATCGGCGAGGAGAACGACGCGATCGGGGAAAAGTTGCACCGCCTGTGCCTCGCGCTGCTTGCCGCACAGGATTTCAAGAGCCTGCTCGCGGTTTTCTACCTCCATCTGCACGAGGACTTTGCCGTGCCGCACTCTGCGCTGCGAATTTGGCGCGCGAGCGGAAACGCGCCGGAGTTCAGTCCCGTGAGCGACCCCTTGAAGCGTTACGCCGAGTCGCTCAGCCAGCCCTATTGCGGGCCGAGCGGCCTGCCCGAGGCCGCCGCCTGGTTCAGCGAGGGCGCCTCGCACGTGCGCTCGGTGGCCCATGTGGCGCTGCGCGACAAGGAATGCTTCGGAATGCTCGCCCTCGGCAGCGAGGATGTGCTTCGCTTTTATCCGGAAATGGGCACGCTTTACCTCCAGCGGCTGGGCGATGTGGCGGGGGCGGCCCTGCTGAGGTCGCTCTAGCGTCATGAATCACTTGCCGCGGTCGCGGGAATGACGCAACGGGAAGACCACCGCCGCAGACTGCTCGACGGATTCCTCGATCAGCTTGCGCACCAGCGCAGGCTCAGCCCCGGGACGAGACGCAATTACCGCCGCGCCGTCGAGCTGCTCCTCACGCTGAACGAGGATGTGGCCCTGGAAAAGCTCGACCCCCAGCACATCCGCCGCACCGTGTCGCAGTTGCACGCGCGGGGCATGTCGGGCCGGACCATCGCGTACCTGCTCTCGGGCTGGCGCGGCTTTTTCCGGTGGCTGGTCAAGCACCACGGCTTTCCCGGCAATCCTTGTGTCGGTCTGAGGGCGCCGAAAAGCCCGAAGGGCCTCCCCAAGGCGCTCTCACCCGATCTCATGGCGCGGCTTTTGGAGGGTCCGGCGAGCGGACCGGTGCAGCTGCGCGACAAGGCCATGTTCGAGTTGTTCTACTCCTCGGGACTTCGGCTTGCCGAGCTGGTGAGCCTGGATGTCGCCGACAGCGAAAGCGTGCGCAGGGAGGCCGAGGTCACGGTGACGGGCAAGGGGGCGAAGACGCGTACCGTGCCGGTGGGAAGCAAGGCCTGCGCCGCTGTCGCGGCGTGGCTCGCCGGGCGCGCCGGGCTGGCGAGGCCCGAAGAAACTGCGCTCTTTGTCGGCGCGCGCGGCAGGCGCATCAGCGGGAGCTCGGTGCGCTACGCGCTTTCCCAATGCGCGCAGCGCTCAGGCTTGCCGCAGCACGTCCATCCCCACATGCTGCGTCACTCCTTTGCCACGCACCTGCTGCAGTCTTCCGGGGACCTGCGAGCGGTTCAGGAAATGCTCGGACACTCGAGCATTTCGACGACGCAGGTGTATACGCACCTGGACTTCCAGCACCTCGCCAAGGCCTACGACGCGGCTCATCCGAGGGCGAAGAGAAAAGCGTCGGCCCAGGCGAAGAAGCCATGAACGAGGCGCCTCCATCTACGATCCCGGGGACGGGGGAACTGTTTCTGAGGTTCACGCAAGTCGCCGTCTCGGGATTCGGCGGCGTCGGGCCCTGGGCGCAAAGGATGCTGGTCGAAGAGCGCCGCTGGCTCAGCGCCGAGGAATTCACCGACATGATGAGTCTGTGCCAGTTTCTGCCCGGTCCCAACATCGTCAATATCGCCGTTTGTGTCGGTGCGCGCTTCCACGGCGCCCGCGGAGCCTTGGCCGCTTTCGCGGGTTTGATGGCGGCACCGTTCGCGATCGTTCTTGGGCTGGGCGTGCTCTACACGCAGTACGGCGATCTCCCGGCAGTCTCTTCGGCATTTCGCGGGATCTCGGCGGCGGCCGCGGGCTTTATCGTCGCCATGGGACTGAAGATGGCGGCGAGCAAACGGTTGCGCTCGGCGATGGCGGTGTTCGCGGTGGTCACCTTCGCGAGCATTGCTCTGGCTCGCGTTCCGCTCGTGGGTTTTCTCGCCGTCGTCGCGCCGCTGAGCGTCGCTGCGGCGTTCTGGAGAAGAAAGTGAACGACTCGGCGCTCGCGGACCTGGCGCTCGATTTTTCGCTGCTGTCGCTGCTTGCGATCGGGGGAGTCATCACCGTGCTCCCGGAGATGTACCGCAGCGTCGTCGAGGTCCGCGGCTGGATGAGCGCAGCGGAGTTCGCCGACTTGTTCGCGCTCGCGCAGGTTTCTCCCGGCCCGAATATTCTGGTCGTAAGCCTCATCGGATGGAAAGTAGCGGGCCTTCCCGGGGCAGCCGTGGCGACTGCGGCGGTCTGCGTGCCTTCGAGCGTGCTGGCCTTCGCCGTCTCGAAAATCTGGCAGCGCTTTCGCGATGCGCGCTGGCGCTTGGCCCTCGAGGACGGCCTCGTCCCGGTGACGGTCGGATTGATGCTTGCGGGCGGATACCTGATCACGCTTTCCGCCGACGACTCGGTCATGGGTTTCGCAGTCACTGCGGTGACGGCGGCCGTCGTCCTGGCGACGAGGATTCATCCGCTCTGGCTGTTTGGCGCCGCCGGGCTGCTCGGCATTGCCGGCTGGGTTTGAGGAAGCTCCTCTTCGCCCGTGGGCGTTGCACCCAGACTCACTCTGAAGCCCGGTCGCGAGCGATCGCTTCTGCGGCGCCACCCCTGGGTCTTCTCCGGCGCGGTCGCCAAGGTCCACGGCTCTCCTCAGAGCGGCGACAGCGTGGAGGTGCGCTCTGCGGACGGCGGATTTCTCGCCTGGGCGGCGTACAGCCCCGTCTCGCAGATTCGGGCGCGCGTCTGGAGCATCGAGGAAGCCGAGGTTCCAGGACCGGAGCTTTTCAGGAAAAGGATCGAAGCAGCGCTCGCGCTTCGGCGCGCGGCGGTTCCGCCCGAGACCACCGACGCGCTGCGGCTTGTCCACGGGGAATCGGACGGACTTCCCGGGCTGATCGCCGACCGTTATGGCGGGACCTTGGTGGTGCAGATCCTCTCGGCGGGATGCGAGCGGTGGCGCGACACGCTCATTGAGATTCTGCGCGAGACGAGCGCTTGCGAGAAGTTCTACGAGCGCTCCGACGCGGAAACGCGCAAGCTCGAGGGCCTCGTCCCGACCGCCGGGCCGCTCCTGGACTCAGCAGCCGACGGACCGGTTCGAATCGTCGAGAACGGAATCAAGTATGAAGTCGAATTCGCCGCGGGACAGAAAACGGGGTTCTATCTCGACCAGCGCGACAATCGCAGGCGCGCAAGGTCGCTCGCCGGCGGGCGGGAGGTCCTCGATTGCTTCTGCTACTCGGGCGGTTTCTCGCTTTCGGCGCTTGCCGGTGGCGCGCGTTCCGTGCTGGCTGTAGACAGTTCGGCGCCAGCGCTCGCATCGGCAAAACGCAACTTCGCGCTCAACCGACTCGATGCAAGCCGCGCCCAGTGGCTGGAAGGCGACGTGTTTGGAGCTTTGCGCGCGCTGCGGCGCGAAGGCAGGCAGTTCGACTTCGTCGTGCTCGACCCGCCCAAGTTCGCGCCGACCCCCAAGGATGCCGCACGCGCCGCGCGCGGCTACAAAGACATCAACCTGAATGCGCTCAAGCTCCTGCGGCCCGGCGGGTTGCTGGCGACCTTTTCCTGCTCGGGCGGCATATCGCCCGACCTTTTTCAGAAGATCGTCGCCGGCGCCGCCGCCGACGCAGGCGTCCCGCTGCTCCTGCGGGAGCGCTATGGCGCTGCCCAGGACCACCCGGTGCGGATCGAGTTTCCGGAAGGCGAGTACCTGAAGGGGCTGCTGCTGGAACGGTGCTAAGCGGTTGCGTTGTAATGCCGGGCGTGCTGTAATTCGCCCTCATTTTTGAGGCCGGTGTCCCGCGCATGCTTCGCGGCACGCTCCTGCAATGAAAACAGCACAGGAAAACATGGTTCCGGTGACCATACTCACCGGTTTCTTGGGAAGCGGCAAGACGACCCTCATCAACCGCGTCCTCAAGGAGCAGCACGGCCATCGCATCGCGGTGATCGAGAACGAGTTCGGCGAGGCCGGCGTGGACAACGACATCCTGCTCAACGAAACCGGCGAGCAGATCATCGAGATGAACAACGGCTGCGTGTGCTGCACCGTGCGCGGCGATCTCATCCGCATCCTGGGCGAACTCAGGGAGCGCCGCGACTCGGGCAAGCTCAGGTTCGACCGCGTCATCATCGAGACGACCGGAATGGCGGACCCGGGCCCGGTCGCGCAGAGTTTCTTCATCGACGAAAAAATCGGCAACTACTATCTATTGGACAGCGTGATCACGATGGTGGATGCCAAGCACGCGGCAAGACAGCTCGACGAGTTCCGCGAGGCTCAGGAGCAGGTCGGCTTCGCCGACCGCATCCTCATATCGAAGACCGACCTCGTCTCTGAAAGCGATCAGGAGACGCTGAGAAAGCGGCTCGCGAAAATGAACCCGCGCGCCCCGATCAAGAAGGCGCATTTCGGCAACACGCCGATCGAGGAAATTCTCGATATTCGCGGCTTCAACCTGAACGCGACTCTCGAGCTCGACCCCGACTTCCTTGAGGACGGCGAGCACGAGCACGACGAGCATGTCAGATCGTTCGTGTTTCGCTCGGGAAAGCCCTTCGATTCCGTCAAACTCGAGGAATTCCTCTCCGGGGTCGTGCAAATCTACGGGCCGGACCTGCTGCGGTACAAGGGGGTGCTGTACATGAAAGGCAACACGCATCGAGTCGTGTTTCAGGGTGTGCACATGCTGATGGGCGGAGACCTCGGCCGTCCCTGGGGGAAGGAAGAGAAACGCTCGAGCACCATGGTTTTCATCGGAAAGAATCTGCCTCAAGATCTTTTCATTAAGGGGTTGGAACAATGTTTGGTGGAAAAGCAGTAAAAAAACCCGTGGCAAAACCGGCCAAAACGGTCCAGGAAAAGCCGGCGAAGAAAAACGGTTTGAGCGAGGCGGAGTTGTTGCGCGCGCCCGCGTCGCAGTACATGAGCCCCGAGCAGCTCGCGTTCTTCCGCGAGCGTTTGATGGAGACACAAAAGGAATTGCTGGAGAAGGCAAGCCTCACCTCGGAGCATCTGCGCGCACACGAGATCGAGCCGGATCCGACCGACCAGGCGACGATCGAGGAAGAATATGCCTTGGAGTTGCGCGCGCGCGAACGGGAGCGAAAGCTCCTGAAGAAGATCGACGAGGCCTTGCGCCGCATCGACGACGGCAGCTACGGCTATTGCGAGGAAACGGGCGAGGCGATCGGAATCCCGCGGCTCCTTGCGCGGCCGACCGCCACGCTGACCATAGAAGCGCAGGCGCGACGCGAGCAGAAGCAGAAGCTCTACGGGGAATAGGCGGCGCGGAAGCGCCGCCTGGGTGAATCGTCCTCGTCCGGTTTGGTTGGAGTACACTGTTCCGACCGGTACGTCCATGAAACGCACGCTGCATTACCTCCTTGTCGCCGCCGCGCTGGTGTTTGGCCAGCAAGCGGCGCAACTGCACGCGCTGTCGCACGTCAAGCAGGATGTGGCCGAGTGCAACGGCAAATGCGCGCCGCCGCTCGGCCACCCGGCGGCCCAGTGCCTCGCCTTTCACGCCGTCGACAGCGCGCTTCCGAATTTCACTTCGGCGATGGACCCGCCCCGGGTCACATTGCCTGTCACAACGCCGGTCGCTCTTCCTCTTCCGTTCCCGCCGCGGATCGCGTTCGATTCGCGCGCGCCGCCGCTGATCTCCTAGTTCTGCTGCTCGGGACTCCGCCTCGCGCTTGAGGCGGTCGTGTTCGCGATCTCCCATCGGGAGCATCGCGATTGCATGAACTGGAGAGACCACATGTACACAAAAGGAGTCATGGCGCTCGCCGTCTCGGCAGCGCTCGGTTTGCCCTATCCCGCAGGCGCGCAGACGCCGGTTCAGACTGGCGTACCTAGGAGCGAAAATGCCTTCAATCCCGGCATTTCGCTGATCCTCAACGGAACCTACGCCAATCTTTCGCAGGACCCGACCGGATTCAGGATCGACGGCTTCGTGCCGACCCTCGGCGAAGTGGGCCCGCCCAACCGGGGCTTGAGCCTCGGCGAATCGGAGCTCACTTTCTCCGGGAACATCGATCCCCACTTCCGCGGGACGGCGATCGTCGCGCTCACACCCGAGAACGAAGCCGAGATCGAGGAGGCGTACGTGCAGACGCTCGGACTTTCCTACGGCTTCATCGCCAAGGCGGGACGCTTCTTCTCGGGCGTGGGCTACCTCAACGAAATCCACGCCCATGCCTGGGACTTCACCGACGCGCCCCTCGCCAACAAGGTATTCTTGGGTGGCCAGTTGGGTGATGACGGCATCCAGCTGAAATGGGTGGCGCCAACTCCCTTTTATTTGGACATCGGAGTCGAGGCAGGCCGCGGTCTTCATTTTCCGAGCGGGCCCGAGGGAGGGCGCAACAAGAACGGCACGGGTTCGGGTAATTTTTTCACCCACGTCGGCGACGACCTTGGAACCAGCACCGCCTGGCAAGCAGGGCTATCGTACCTTTCGACTTCCGCGCTGGACCGCAGCTACGACGATACCGACTCGACAGGCACTCCCGTCACTAACAGCTTCAGCGGTGAGAGCCGCCTATGGGCAGTGTCCGGGGTCCTGAAGTGGGCGCCTAACCGCAACCCGACTTACACGAACTTCAAGCTGCAGGGCGAGTACTTCCGCCGCCGTGAGAACGGCGATCTCACTTTCGACACCGCAGCGGCGACGGCAGGAAGCACGCAGACCGGCGGATATTCCTCGACCCAGTCGGGCCTGTACCTGCAGGGTGTGTACCAGTTCAGGCCGCAGTGGCGAGTGGGCTATCGCTACGACAGGCTGGACGCGGGCACGACCGCAATCGGCCTCGTGGACTCGGGCGCGCTGACGGCGGCCGATTTTCCGGTCCTCACGGCATACAACCCGACGCGCAACACGCTGATGGTCGATTGGAGCGGCAGCGAATTCAGCCGCGTCCGGCTGCAGCTCGCGCAGGACAAGTCGCGCTCCGACGTGACCGACAAGCAGGTGTTCGTGCAGTACATCATGAGCCTGGGTGCGCACGGCGCCCACAAATTCTAAGGGTACGAACATGAAAACCATTGTGAAACTCGTTGTTGCATTGGGTTTGGCGTCCGTCGCGCTGTCGTCGGCGGCCGCGATCAACATCTTCGCCTGCGAACCCGAGTGGGCCGCGCTCAGTCAGGAGCTCGTCGGGGACAGGGCCTCGGTCTACTCCGCGATCACTGCGCTGCAGGACCCGCACCGGATCGAGGCGCGGCCGAGCCTGATTGCGCGCGTCCGATCCGCGGATCTGCTGGTTTGCACCGGAGCCGAGTTGGAGATCGGCTGGCTGCCGCTGCTGCTCACGCAAAGCGGAAACAGCAAGATCCAGCTTGGCGCGCCGGGTTACTTTGAGGCATCCCAATACCTGGTGAAGCTCGAGATTCCGAGAGTCCTCGATCGCTCGCTCGGAGATGTTCATGCTTCGGGCAATCCGCACATTCACCTGGACCCTCGCAACATCGCCAAGGTCGCAGACGCGCTCGCCGAACGGCTCGTTCAGCTCGATCCGGGGAACGCCGATGCCTACAAGGCGCGCGCAAGGTCCTTCGGCGAGCGCTGGCGCGCGGCGATGCTGCGCTGGGAACGAGAAGCCGCTCGACTGAAAGGCGTTCCGGTGGTCGTGTACCATAAGGACATGTCGTATTTCCTCAACTGGGCGGGAATGCGAGAAGTGGGAAGCCTAGAACCCAAGCCCGGTCTGCCTGCGACACCGGCGCATCTCGCCGACCTGGTGGAGAGAATGAAGCGTGAGCCTGCGAAAGCGGTCATTTATTCCGCGTATAACAGCCCGAGAGCCGCGGAATTCCTTTCTGAGCGCGCCAAGATCCCGTCGTTGATGCTGCCTTACACCGTCTGCGGTACGGCCAAGGCGAAGGATCTGTTCGGGCTGTTCGACGACATGATCGATCGGCTGCTCGCCGTGGTGAAATGAATCTAGACGCCGCGAGCCTCGGCATCCTCTGGCCCGCATTCATCGCGGGCCTGCTGGTGACAGCGACTCACGTCCCGCTCGGGATGCAGGTGCTCGCCCGCGGCATCGTTTTCATCGATCTTGCGGTGGCGCAGGTCGCCGGGATCGGCGTGATCCTAGCCGATTACCTCGGGTGGGAACCCGCCGGCGCGGCGGTGCAGATCGCCGCGCTCTCGGCGGCGCTCGCCTGCGCGATGCTGCTCACCTGGACCGAGCGCCGCTGGCCCGAGGTCCAGGAGGCGATCATCGGCGTCGTGTTCGTCCTCGGTTCGAGCGCCGCGATCCTGCTGCTCGCTCACAATCCGCGCGGCGGCGAGCATCTCAAGGACCTGCTGGTCGGGCAGATCCTCTGGGTGAACGCTGCGCACCTTCCGATCTATGCTGCGATCTACGCGGCCGTTCTCGCGCTCTGGTTCGGGGTGGGAGAGCGTATCGGCCGGATCGGTTTTTATGTGTTGTTCGGCTGCACCGTCACCGTGTCGGTGCAGCTGGTCGGACTCTACCTGGTGTTCGCGAGTCTGGTTGTTCCGGCGCTTTCGACCTACTATTCAAAGGGCCGCCGCCATCTCAAGGCCTATGCAGTCGGCGTGCTCGGCTACGCCATCGGGCTGCTCGCGTCGTTGTGGCTCGACCTTCCTTCCGGCGCGATGATCGTGTGCGTCATGATCGCCGTCGGTGTGGGAATCGCCTGCCTTGGTCGCGGTGCCCGTTTTTCTTTTCATCGCAAGACCTAGAGATCAACCGGGCCGGGAACTCGCGCCGTGCGTTGCGCGGTATCGCGCAAAGTGATACAAGGAAGCGCGCATCCGCACTCGCTGCGTCCATAAGGAAAAACGGATCGTTTTCCGTGGCCTTCTCAATATTCGGAAAATCCATCGGCTTCTCCAGAAAGACCGAGAGCAAGGCGGTCCCGAGAGGGACGCCTGCCGTTACCCCACCGGCGGTTCCGAAGGGCGACCTGGATTTCAGCGTGCTGGGTCCATCGCCTGCATCGAAAGTGCCGGGAGTGTCCGCCGCACGGGCCCCCGAAGCCAAGGCCGCCACGACCAGCGCCGCGGCGGCGCCGACAGTCGCCGCCTCCGAGCACGCCGCTTCTATTATCGAGGATACGGTGATCCTGTTTGCCAACGGGCAAGTCGAGCAGGCGCTTGCGACGCTTTCGCGCGCGGTGCGCGATGAGGAACTCGGGGGTCTCGCTCTGCAGGGCTGGCTGATGCTGTTCGATCTTTTCCAGCACCTTGGCATGGCCGCAGAGTTCGAGGTGCACGCCCTGAAATTCTCGGTCAGGTTCGAGCGTTCGCCGCCGACGTGGCTCGAAGCTCGAGAACACCGCGACGCCGCGCTCGACCCGACGGACATCGGCAGCTTCGTGCTGAGCGCTGTGCTCTCAAAGGCGAGTGCCCCCGAGCTGGAAAAATTGCGGAGCACCGCCGTCGCGCGGCGCGCGGTGCGCGTGGAGTGCGGCCAGGTGGGAAGTTTCGACGGGCCGGGCTGCGCGCTGCTTCGCGGCGCCTTGCTTTCCCTTCGCGACAGCGGTACGGAGGTGCTGCTCTTCGGAGAGGCTCAACTCCTGCGCTTGCTCGAAGACGCCTGCCGGCCGAAGAGAATCGAAACCGGCAGAGCCGTCTGGGCGCTGCTCTTGGAAATCTACCGGATTCTCGATTTGAAGGACAGATTCGAGGAAGCGGCGGTCAACTATGCGGTCACCTTCGAAGTCTCCCCGCCTTCCTGGGAGTTGAAGCCGGAGGCAGAGTCAAAGGGCGCGGCGCTCGTGCGTCCGCTCGAGGTCGCCGATCATGCCCATGTCCTTTCCGGAGAGCTTACCGGTGCGAGCGATTACCTCGCCGGGCAACTGCGGGACTGGGCTGCGGCAAGCAACATGCTGGTCATCGACATTTCGCAGGTACGGCGTGTTGATTTCGTCACCGCCGGCCTCATGTTCAAGGTGCTGTCCAAGTTGGCCAAGGACGGCACGACGATCCAGATCCGGGGCGCGAGCGAGCTGATCCACGCGCTGTTTCGCATAATGGGAATCGACAAGATCGCTCGCATCATCCCGCGCAAATAATCGGGTGGAAGCCCCCGAAGTTCTTGCAGGCAATGCTATGGAACAGTTCCACGGAACCACTATCGTATCGGCGCGCCGTGACGGAAAGGTTGCCCTCGGCGGTGACGGCCAGGTTACGCTCGGCAATGTTATCGTCAAGGCAAGCGCGCGCAAGGTGCGGCGCCTTTACCACGACCGTATTCTTGCCGGCTTCGCCGGAGGGACGGCGGATGCCTTCACACTCTTCGAGCGCTTCGAGGCGAAGCTCGACAAGCACCAGGGGAATCTGCTGCGCTCGGCCGTGGAGCTCGCCAAGGACTGGCGCACCGACCGGGTGCTGCGGCGCCTGGAAGCGATGCTTGCGGTCGCAGACCGGGAGACCTCCCTCATCATCACCGGGATGGGCGACGTCATCGAACCGGAGCTCGGGTTGCTGGCGATCGGGTCAGGCGGCCCCTACGCACAAGCGGCAGCGCGCGCCCTCCTCGAGAACACCAAGCTCGACGCGGAGAATGTCGTTCGCAAGTCGCTTGCGATTGCCGCCGAGCTTTGTATCTATACCAATCAGCAAATCGTCGTTGAAACGCTGGAATAGAGGGGCCTGATACCCTTAGCATCCATGTCTTCCATGACTCCTCAGGAAATCGTTCACGAACTGGACAAGCACATCATCGGCCAGGCGCGGGCGAAGCGCGCCGTCGCGATCGCCCTCAGAAACCGCTGGCGTCGGCAGCAGGTGAGCGAGCCCCTGCGGCAGGAAATCACCCCCAAGAACATCCTGATGATCGGCCCCACGGGAGTGGGCAAGACCGAGATTTCAAGGCGACTCGCGCGCCTTGCGGATGCGCCTTTCATCAAGGTCGAAGCGACCAAGTTTACCGAGGTCGGTTACGTCGGGCGCGATGTCGATACGATCGTCCGGGATCTCGTCGAGATCGCGATCAAGGACACGCGCGAGGCGGCCGTGAAGAAAGTGCGTCGTCGCGCCGAAGACGCCGCCGAGGAGCGCGTGCTCGATATCCTCCTGCCGCAGGCCCGAGGCACCGAAGTCCCGGGGACGGGCGGCGTTGACCCGGGGGCGAAGCCCGCAGGCGGCGACGAGTCGGCCACACGGCAGAAGTTCCGCAAGAAACTGCGCGAGGGCGAACTGGACGAAAGGGAGATCGAACTCGAGGTGTCGGCCCCGCAGGCGCACATGGAGATATTCGCCCCGCCCGGCATGGAAGAACTGACGCAGCAGATCCAGGGCATGTTCCAGAACCTCGGCGGGGGCAGGAGAAAGCTGCGCCGGATGAAGGTCCGCGATGCCATGAGGATGCTCACCGACGAGGAGGCGGCGCGCCTGGTGAACGACGAGGACCTGCGCGCGAAGGCGCTCGCCAATGTCGAGCAAAACGGCATCGTTTTCCTCGACGAGATCGACAAGATCACGAGCCGCGGAGAGACGGTCGGCGCCGATGTTTCGCGCCAAGGCGTACAGCGGGACCTCCTGCCTCTTGTGGAGGGCACTACCGTTTCGACCAAGTACGGGATAGTCAAAACCGACCACGTCCTTTTCATCGCGAGCGGCGCGTTCCACTTTTCCAAGCCCTCGGACCTGATTCCCGAGCTCCAGGGGCGCTTTCCCATTCGCGTCGAGCTCGATTCGCTCTCGGTGGAGGATTTCGAGAGGATCCTCACGGCGACCGATGCCTGCCTTACGCGCCAGTACCAGGCGCTGCTCGCGACGGAGGAGGTGGAAATCACGTTCCTGCCGGAGGGAATCCGGCGCCTGGCCGAGATCGCCTGGTCGGTGAACGAGAAGACCGAGAACATCGGCGCGCGCCGCTTGTATACGGTGATGGAAAGGCTGCTCGAGGAAATCTCCTTCGATGCGGGCAAGCGCGGAAAGGAAAGCATCAGGGTCGATGCGGCCTTCGTCGATGCGAAGCTCAAGGAACTTTCGCAGAGCGAGGACCTGGCGCGCTATGTGCTATAGAGACGAACGATGAGAGCGATTCTCTGTGTGGTGTTGCTTTCTGCCGCGGCAGCGGCGCAGGCGCAGGTCGAGGCGCGAGCTGCCTGGGCGCGCGCGACGGTGCAGGGTCAGACGACGGCCGGGGCATACATGCAGCTCACGAGCAGCGAGCGCGCGAGCCTGGTCGGAGCCGAGAGCCCGGCCGCAGGCAGCGTCGAAATCCACGAGACCAGGATGGAAGGCAAGGTGATGCGCATGCGTGCGCTATCGAGGCTCGAGCTTCTCCCCGGCAAGACCGTCGAGCTCAAGCCCGGCGGTTATCACATCATGCTCGTGGGGCTCAAGCGGCCGCTGAAGAAGGGCGAAATCGTTCCCATCCGGCTCAAGCTCGAAACGAAGGACAAGTCAGTCAGGACGCTCGAGGTCAGGGCCGAGGTCCGCGAACCGACCGCGGCCGGGCAACACAGCCGCTAGTCCGTGCGCCCTCGACGAGCGCGATCCAGTTCCAGCAGTTCTTGAAGGCATCGGGAACAGTAGCAGGCTAAGCCCGGTTCCGGAGCGGGAAGGGCAGGAAGTCCCGCGCACCAGCAGCGCTCGCGGCCTGTCTGCATTCCGCATTCGAATGCATCGCCGCAGCGTGGGCACCGGCTCCCTTGCGGGGTCTCCCGCGATTCGGAGTTTGACCTAGTGGCTTCGGGGGTCATCCGGGCCGGGGTAGCTTTCAAGCGCGCGCCGCAGGAACCGCACATGCCGGGTCAGACGCGTGCAGGCGTCGCAAACGAACAAGTGCAGCCGCAGCGCGATTCTCTCGCCGAACGACAAGCGGCGATCCATCCCTTGCGAGATCAACCGGCTCGCTTCCCTGCAGGAAAGTCGGAGTGTCACTTGAGTTAAGTCTCCCTTACCCGGTGTCGGCGGCGCCGGTCAGGAACCAGGTCCGTTCCAGACAGGCACGCAAGTTCATCCGGGCTCGATACAGCATGACCCAGCAGTTGGACGGAGTAATCCGGAGTTCCTTACAGATTTCTTCGGTCTCCAGCCCCAGCAGTTCGCGCATCATGAACGCGTTTGCGGTGTTCTTGGGCAGGGTTTGAAGGCAGAGCTCGAGGGCCTGGAAAAAACGGCGCTCTTCCAGCGCCCTTTCCGGGCTGGCCCATTCGCCGGGCGGCTCGGTGAAATGGCCGTCGCGCTCGAAAAAGGCATCCACATCCTCCATGTCGGCCTCGCCGGCGCTGAAATCGGTTGCGCGTTCGCGGGTGGCCTTTCGGATGCTGTCGACGATCTTGTGCTTGAGGATTCCTATAAGCCAGGTCCGAACCGAGGATTGCCCGGCGAACCGCTCCGCGCCCTGAATGGCGGCGAGAAGCACCTCCTGGACTGCGTCCTCCGCGGCGCTGCGGTCCCGAAGCTGAAGGAGCGCGAATCGCATTAGATAAGGGCGATGGCGCTCCAATTCAAGCGAGCCGGGTGCGGAAGCTGGGGTAGCCATCGAAGCGCGAAGAAACAATGCTCCCAATCTAGCTTCTTGGCCAGAGTGTCGCAAGCGCTCTTGAAATCGGCGACCCTCCCCCAACCTGTTGCGGCATACGGGCGCACTGCCCGGACTGAATCGAAGGAGACAACCATGACAAGCATTACCCGTTACGATCCGTTTGGCGATCTGTTTGACGACGTATTGAGAGGTTTTGTCGCCAGGCCGGTCGGATTCGAAGCGGCAAGGCCCATGCGTCGCATGAAGGTCGATGTTGCAGAACAGAACGGCGATTACAAAGTTCTCGCCGAACTGCCGGGAGTAAGGAAGGAAGACATCAAGGTCAACATCGACGGCGACCAGGTGTCGATCGTTGCCGAGTCGCGTGGCGAGCGCGACGAGAAGGACGGCGAGCGCCTGCTTCACAGCGAACGCCACTTCGGCCGGGTGTCGCGCGCATTCCGGCTGAGTCAGGAGATCGACGAAGCCCGCGCCAGCGCCAAGTACTCCGATGGCGTGCTCGAGCTGACGCTCCCGAAGAAAGCGACGGCCGCGGCAAAGCAGCTTACGATCCAGTAAAGGGTAAGTGCGGCGGCCGAAGCCGCCGCCTTACCTCCGCGGGATGGAACGGACGCGAGCCGAAACTCATCTCGTCACCTCAGAAGTACGGCGCCGTTCATCCTGCGGTTTACCAAGGCGGCCCTTCCGGCCGCCTTTTCTTTTCCCCCACGGGTACAATCGGCGCATCAAGATGCGCACACCGATGAGCGATCCCCTCCTCACCCCGGTTGACAAAGCCAAGGTTCTCGCCGAAGCGCTGCCTTACATCCGACGCTTTCACGGCAAGACCATCGTCGTGAAGTACGGCGGCAATGCGATGATCGACGAGAGACTCAAGCGCAGCTTTGCTCACGATGTGGTGCTGCTGAAGCTCGTCGGCATGAACCCGGTGATCGTGCACGGCGGCGGCCCGCAGATCGACGAACAGCTGGCGCGGCTGGGCAAAAGGGGTGAGTTCATTCAGGGCATGCGCGTTACCGACGCAGAGACGATGGATGTGGTCGAGATGGTGCTGGGCGGCCAGGTCAACAAGGAAGTGGTGACGCTCATCAACCAGGCGGGCGGCAAGGCGGTCGGCCTTACCGGACAGGACGGCGCCTTTATCCGCGCCAGGAAGATGCTCCTTTCCGACAAGAGCAACGGCGGCGGAAAGATCGACATCGGTCAGGTCGGCGAAATCGCCTCCATCGACCCGAAAGTGATCTGGGCGCTCGAGGAAGGCGGTTTCATCCCCGTCGTGGCGCCCATAGGCGTGGGCGAAGACGGCCAGTCCTACAACATCAACGCCGATCTCGTGGCGGGCAAGCTCGCCGAGGTGCTGCGGGCGGAGAAACTCGTCGTGCTTACCAACACCCCGGGAGTGCTCGACAGGAACAGCAAGCTGCTCACGGGTCTGACTCCGAAAAAAATCGACTCGCTGGTCGCCGATGGGACGCTCTCGGGAGGCATGTTGCCCAAGATCAGCGCGGCCCTCGATGCCGCGAAGAACGGCGTGAAAAGCGTGCATATCATCGACGGCCGGGTCGAGCATGCGGTGCTGCTCGAAATCCTTACCGACGAGGGCGTCGGGACGCTCATCCGCTCCAAGTGACCGCGCGGCATCCGCCGCGCGGTCATCCCCGCGCAGGCGGGGATCCAGCGCATTTGTATTTCACTTCGCGAAAAATCAACCCGGTAACCGGTAGCAAGCACTTACCCAGAGTCATACAATAATCATCCCGCCGACAGTCCCGGAGGAAGACATGCCTGCTGCCAAACCCGGCGCACGCCGCCTGCAGATCCTGCAGGTGCTGGCGCGGATGCTCCAAGACCCGAAGGGCGAGAAAGTCACGACTGCGGCGCTCGCCAAGGAGTTGGATGTCTCCGAAGCCGCGCTGTACCGGCACTTTGCGAGCAAAGCTCAGATGTTCGAGGGACTGATCGAGTTCATCGAGGAAACCCTGTTCGGACTGGTCAACAAGATCACCGCTGAAGAAGACAACGGGACAAAGCAGATCCAGGCGATCCTCTCGTCGTTGCTCAGCTTCGCAGAAAAGAATCCCGGCATGACACGCGTGCTCGTGGGTGACGCTCTGGTCAACGAGGACGAGCGCTTGCAGGCCCGGATCAACCAGTTGCACGACCGGCTGGAAGCAACGCTCAAGCAGTGCCTGCGAGTGGCCGCAACCCAGGCCGGTACGGGACCGGCAGGGACGACGGGAGCCAGCGCAATACCCGACCCCGCCCCGAAGGCCAACCTGCTGCTTTGCTATGTCATCGGCCGCTGGCAACAGTTTGCCAAGAGCGGCTTCAAACGCCTGCCCACCGAGCAGTGGGACAAGCAATGGCTCCTGCTTGCCGGATGAATGACGTAGCGCGCCGTCATTTCGTTCGGTTATCGCCGGCCAACGCCGCCGCACCCGCACGCCTCGCGGTGGTAGTGAGGTAGAGGCCCAGGACTATGAAGGCAATGCCGAGTGCGTGATGCCAGCCCATGCGCTCGCCCAGAAATGCCATTCCCAACAGAGCGGTGAAGGCCGGGTGCAGGTGATGGAATAACCCGGCCACCGCGGGAGTCGTCCGTTCCATTGCCTTGTTGTAGAACACGAAAGCGAGGAACGAAGCAAACAGGGCGGTATAGGCGATCGCGGTGATCGACTCAGGTGTCACCAGCATGTGCCGACCCGACGCCCACTCCCACGCGTAGAACGGAAACTGCAACACCACGCCGATCATGGCCATGGCGGCGAGAAAGCTCATCCGGTGCAGCCCGGCCGGCCAGCGCTTCAAGAGCACTGTATATAGACTCCACACGGGCACCGCCGCAAGTATCCAGAGATCCCCGGGGTTGAAGCTCAGCGTGCGCAGCACCGACAGTTCGCCGCGCACAATGACGACAACCGCGCCCGCGAGGGAGAGGAGAATGCCCAGTCCCTGGCGCGAGCCGATGCGGTCGCCGAGGATAGCCGCCGCGATCATCACCACGACGACGGGCACCAGCGCGACGATGAGCGCGCCGTTCAGGGCGGTGGTGGATTGCAGGCCAAGGTAGACCATGCTCTGGAATATCGTGGCAGCGATGGCGGCCATGGGAAGCACCCACTTCCAGTGCCGCATCAACAGGGGCCATTGCTCGCGCAGCGATATCCACGACACCGGCAGGATCAGCAGCAGCGACACAGTCCAGCGCCAGAAGTTGAGCGTAAAGGGCGGAATTTGCTCGTGGATGGCCCGTCCCACTACCCAGTTGCCCGCCCAACAGAGCATGGCGAGGCTCAGCAGCAGATAGGGTGATTTGAAGAAACGCATAACCTGTGCTCGGTTCAGTCTGGTCCCGAGCGTGACAACCGAAGCGGTCTGAATTTACAGAGTTTTACGCCGGCACTTTCGCGCACACCGCACAGGCCGCGTCCTTTGCGAGCTTGACCGTGCGCCACTGCATCGCGAGCGCATCCAGAATCAGCAACCGCCCGTTCAATGTTTCGCCTGCGCTCGCGAGCAGTTTGAGCGCTTCGGCGGCCTGGACCGTGCCGATGATCCCGGTGAGCGGAGCGAACACGCCCATCACTGCGCAGCGCATTTCCTCGAGCTCGCCGTCTTCCGGAAAGAGGCAGTGATAGCAGGGGCTAAGATCGTCCCTCAGGTCGAATACGCTCACTTGGCCGTCGAAGCGTACGGCCGCGCCGGAGACGAGCGGCTTGCGGCGCCGCACGCAGGCGCGGTTGACCGCGTGGCGGGTGGCGAAATTGTCCGAGCAGTCGAGCACTACGCTCGACTGGGCGACCAGCCGGTCGAGTTCGTCGCCCTCGATTCGGCTCTGCAGAGGCACGACCCGCACTTCCGGATTGATTCTCGCGAGCGCATCGCGCCCGGATTCAGCCTTGGGTTTCCCGATCGACTGCGTGGTGTGCAGAATCTGGCGCTGCAGATTGGTGAGATCCACTGCATCCCCGTCGGCGAGGACTATCGTTCCCACGCCTGCCGCGGCGAGATACATGGCGGCGGGAGAGCCCAATCCGCCCGCGCCGACAATCAGGGCGGAGGAAGCCAGGAATTTCTCCTGGCCTTCGACACCGATCTCAGGCAAAAGGATGTGCCGCGAATAGCGTAGGAGCTGATCGTCATTCATACGCGGATACTACTCCCGCGGAATGAACCGCGCCCCGCGTCGGTTCCACTCCGCGGAGATAAAGCGGCGCGCTTCGGCGTCCGCTTTATCAGCGTTTATCAGTATTTTCAGTTCTTGGGAGAAGGAGCAGCAGGACTCTGCGCCGTGGCGAGCGGCAGACCTTTCAACAGCTTGAGTGCCTGCTGGAACTGGAAATCCTTGTCCGAAGCGAATTCAAGCGGCGCCGGCGGCTTGTCCTCGCTGTTCTCATTGCCAGTGGGCTTGACGGTGGTCCGCTGCGGTTTCTCGGACTTGCCGGCCTTCTCCTGCTCGTTGATGAGGTGTTTCTCCAGATCGGCTTCGCGCAGCCGCCCGGTGGTCGGCGAGGCGGGGTCTTCCACCACGATGTCGGGCGTGATGCCCTTTGCCTGAATCGAGCGCCCGCTTGGAGTGTAATAGCGGGCGGTGGTGAGCTTGATCGCGGTGTTGTTTCCGAGCGGCAGGATCGTCTGCACCGAGCCCTTGCCGAAGGTCGCTGTGCCCATCACCGTGGCGCGCTTGTGGTCCTGCAACGCGCCCGCCACGATTTCGGAAGCGGAGGCCGAACCGGCGTTGACGAGCACCACCATCGGGACGGTCTTGACCGCCGCGGGCAGATTCTTCAGGTAATCGCTGCGGTTGCCGCGCAAATAGTCTTCAGGCGCGGCGATGAATTTGCGCTTGGCGTCCTCGGTGCGGCCGTCGGTCGATACCACCGCTGCCCGAGGTGGAAGAAACGCGGAAGAGATGCCCACGGCGCCGTTGAGCAGCCCGCCCGGATCGTTGCGCAAGTCGAGAATGAGGCCTTTAAGCGGCCCACTCTTGTAGAGCCCTTCGAGGTGCTTCACCAGGTTCTCGCCGGTGTGCTCCTGGAACTGGGAGACGCGAATCCAGCCGTAACCGGGCTCGATCAGCTTGGATTTGACGCTCTGCACGCGGATGACGTCGCGCGTGAGCGTGACCTCAAAAGGCTTCGGCTCGCCCTTGCGCATGATCGTGAGGCGGATCGTCGTCTTCGGCTTGCCGCGCATGCGCTTGACCGCATCGTTCAGGTTCATGCCCTTCACCGACGTGTCGTCGATCTTGATGATGAAGTCGCCGGGCTTCAAGCCCGCGCGAAACGCCGGCGTGTCCTCGATGGGGGACACCACCTTTACAAAACCGTCTTCCATGCCGACTTCGATCCCCAGGCCGCCGAATTCGCCTTGCGTCCCGACCTGAAGCTCGCGAAACGCGTCCTGGTCCAGATAAGCCGAGTGCGGATCCAGCCCGGTGAGCATTCCGCTGATCGCTTCGGTGATGAGTTTCTTGTCCTCGACCGGTTCTACGTAGCTCGACTTGATCGCGCCGAACACCTCCGCAAAGGCGCGCAGCTCGTCCACGGGCAGGGGGAAACGCGCCGCCTCGCGCTGAGCTACGGCCGAGAAGTTGAGGCTGAGCAGGATTCCTGCCAGCACGCCGACCAGCACCAGGCTGGCTTGTTTTATCTTCGTTTTCATTATGTCTGTCCTAAACGTGGCGGCGGAGGGAACCATGCTACCTCAGCGACACCCATTCCATCGGATCGAAAGCTTTTCCTTCGTGACGAATTTCAAAGTATAAGCCCGATTCTCGGTTGCCACCGCTCGCCCCGACCGTCGCGACCGGGTCGCCGGTGCGGACGACCTCCCCCACCTGTTTGAGCACCGACTCGTTGTTGCCGTAGATCGTGAGATAGGACCGGCCGTGGTCGATGATGAGCAGGTTGCCGAAGCCGCGCAGCCAGTCGGAAAAGACGACCCGACCCGGTGCGACCGCGCGCACTTCCTGCCCCGAAGGCGAACGGATAAACAAACCCTTCGAGGGAGGCCCACCACCGGGACGTTTGGCACCGAAGCGCTCCGCAAGTTCCCCCTTGACCGGCAGCCGCAGCCCGCGCTTGAGCCCCGCAAAGAGATCCTTGGCGCCGCCGGACTCCGGAACCTTGTCGTTGCGACTGAGCGGCGTTGCGGCGATTACTCTGCCCAGCTCCTCGACCAGGCGCGCCATCCGGGACTCGTCGCGCTCGAGGTGAGTGACCTGGCGACGCTGTGTCCGCAGCTCGCTCGACACGCGCTCAAGCACCCTGCGCCGCTCCGCCTGCTGGCCGATGAGCGCACTTCGCTCCCTTCGCTGCGCCGACTCGATCGCCGCTAGCTCGGCGTTCTTTTCGCGGGCCAGCGCCTCCAGTTCCTTCGATCGCGCGAGGCTAGCACGCAGCTCGCCGATCTGCTCCGACTGCGCGCGGTAAATGTAAGCGTAATAGTGCAGCTCGCGCGCGATGCGTCCCGGGTCTTCGCCCGACAACAAGAGCTTCACGTGTCCGCTCTCGCCTTCGAGATGGCGCAGACTAAGCAGCCTTCCAAGGCTTTCCTGACGCGAGGCGATCTCCGTCTCGAGCGCCCGGCCACGCTGGGCGAGCGTCTTGAGCTCGTTTTGCGTTGCCGTGCGTCTACCTGCCAGCACTCGCAGCGCGCGGTTGGTCTCGGAGATAGCGCGCTCGGAGCCGCGCAACTGGTCACGCGCTTCCGTGCGGTTTTCCTCGACTTCGGCGATTTTTGCGCGCAATCCTTCGATGCGCGCGCGCAGCGCCTCGAGTTGCTGTTTTTCGCTTCCGGCTTGGGCGAGCGCCAAAACCGGGACAAGCAGCAGTGCTGCCCCAAGTCCATACCGCCTTTGCGGCGGATTCAAGTCCTTGCCTTGGCCTGGTCGGCGACCGCGCGAGCCCGCGTTTCCGCCTCGACGGGATCGCCAAGATAGTAATGCCGGACCGGCTGCAATTCGGAATCCAGTTCGTAGACGAGCGGAATTCCGGTAGGAATGTTCAAGTCGAGGATTTCCCTGTCGCCGATGCCGTCGAGATATTTGACGAGGGCGCGCAGACTGTTGCCGTGCGCGACGAGGATGACTCGTTTCCCCCGGCGCACTTCCGGTGCAATGGTCCCGCTCCAGTACGGCACAAACCGCTCGACCGTGTCCTTCAAGCATTCGGTCAGCGGCAGCTCCGATTCTGCGAGGCCGGTGTAACGAGGGTCGCCCCCGGGATACCGAGGGTCGCGACGCTCAAGGGCGGGCGGCGGCACGTCATAGCTTCGCCGCCACTGGAGCACCTGTTCCTCGCCGAACTTCGCCGCCGTCTCGGCCTTGTTCAGTCCCTGCAGCGCACCGTAGTGGCGCTCGTTCAGGCGCCAGGAGTGGTGCACCGGGATCCACATCAGGTCCATCGTCTCGAGCGCAAGCCACAGGGTCTTGATGGCGCGCTTGAGCACGGAAGTGTAGGCGCAATCGAATCCGAAACCCGCCGCTTCCAGTGCTTCTCCTGCGCGCTTGGCTTCCTCCATGCCGCGCTCAGTGAGATCGATATCGGTCCAGCCGGTGAACCGGTTTTCCATGTTCCACACCGATTCACCGTGACGCAGCAGTACGACTTTGTGCATGAGCGTTCTTTTCCGAGGCGCGTTTCGCTCCTCAAGAAAGCATTTTATAATGAGCCTCGTCAGACTGTTTCGGCCCCTTCCGAACAGCCGGCCGCCGTCAGAGGACTAAGAGCGAGGACCGAGGTAGGCCCTTGCTTTTCCTCCGGGATACCCTCATCTTGACGGCATTCCTATGGGAATTCGATCGCATCGCCACCAGTGACATGACCGAAGTCAACCTGTTCAAATTCGTCAGCGACAACATTCTCCTCATCGCGGTGGCATTCGTGAGCGGCGGCATGCTGATCTGGCCGGCGGTACGTCGCAGCACGGCGGGACCCTCGATCTCGACCCTGCAGGCAACTCTGCTTATCAACCAGCAGAATGCCGTCGTGCTGGATGTGCGAGATGCGACCGAGTACGGAAACGGGCACGTGCTCAATGCCCGCAACATTCCGCTCGGTGAACTCGAAGCGCGTGCCGCCGAACTCGAGAAGCACAAGGCGAAACCCGTGATCGTCGTGTGCGACACCGGCAACCGCTCGGGCAAGGCGGCGCCGGCGTTGCGCAGGCAGGGCTTCAAAGAGGTATTCACGCTGAGCGGCGGGATCGGGGCCTGGAGGCAGGCTGGCCTGCCTCTGGAGAAGTAGATGGCGAGAATTCGAATGTACTCGACCGCCGTTTGTCCGTTTTGCGTGCGCGCGGAATTGCTGCTGAAGGCCAAGGGCATTACCGAGATCGAGAAGATCAGGGTCGATCTCGATCCGCGTCAGCGCGAGGAGATGATGCAAAAGACCGGCCGCCGCACGGTACCGCAGATCTATATCGGCGATGCGCACGTGGGCGGCTTCGACGAGCTCGCGGCGCTGGAGCATGCCGGCAAGCTCGATTCATTGCTCGTGGCCTAGCGCTCGAGCATCTTCCCGAAACACCGGAGTCCCGATGAGCGAAGCGCAGCAGCCGACGTTCAGCATAGAGAAGATCTACGTGAAGGACCTGTCGCTCGAGGTCCCGGGCGGCCCGCAGACGTTCATGCAATCGGAGCAACCGCAACTCGAAATTCAGATCGCGCATCAGTCGCAGCGGGTGAATGAGGTATTGTTCGAGGTCACGCTGGGCGTCACGGTGACGGCAAAACTGGGCGACAAGACCGCGTTCCTTGTGGAAGTCTCGCAGGCGGGCGTGTTCCAGATCCGCAACGTCGCCGAGGCGGATCTCGCCCCTATCCTGGGGATTGGCTGCCCAAGTGTGCTGTTTCCGTACGCGCGCGAAACGGTTTCCGATGTCATCGGCCGCGCGGGTTTTCCTCCGGTGCTGCTCGCGCACGTAAACTTCGAAGCGCTCTTTCAGCAGCAACATGCAGGCCAGCCGGCTGCGCAGCCGGGCGCGCCGCGCATCGAGGTTGCGCATTGATGCGCAGTCTAGTCGTCTCGGGTCTGCTCGCGCTCGCGTGGCCGGCCGCGGCGGCCGAGTTTCGCTCGATCGCGGAGAACGGCACGCTGATGTACGACGCGCCCTCGGTCCGCGCCAAGAAACTTTTCGTGGCAAGCCGCCTCTATCCGGTAGAAATCGTGATCAATATCGACACTTGGGCGAAGGTGCGCGACCATGCAGGCGACCTCGTCTGGGTGGAAAAGAAGGCGCTCTCGGACAAACGAACGGTGATCGTCACTGTGAACGTCGCCGAGGCAAGGCAGACCGCAAGCGACCAGGCGGCCCTCGTGTTCCAGGCGCAGCAGGGCGTGGCCCTCGATATCGCGGAGCCTCCTGCAGGTGGCTGGATCAAAGTGCGCCACCTCGACGGCGCAACAGGCTACGTAAGAATCAGCCAGGTCTGGGGCATTTGAAAGAAAATGAATCTCGCTATTCTGGGCGCCGGTGCCTGGGGCACGGCGCTCGCCGTCTCGCTCGCGGCGAAGCATCGCGTCACGCTGTGGGCGCGTAGCGCGGCTCTGGCTTCGGCGATCAAGTCGAGCCGCCGCAATACGCGCTATCTCCCTGAAATTCCGCTTCCCGATGCGGTGGCGGTGACCGATGAGCTTTCATTTGCGATTGCGCAAAACGAGGCTGTCCTGATCGCCACGCCGACTTCGGGGCTGCGCGACGTGCTCGAGCGCCTGCGCGCGTCGCGCCCGGAGCAGCCGGTCATCTGGGCGTGCAAGGGTTTCGAGAAGGCAAGCGGTAAACTGCCGCATCAGGTCGCGGCCGAGTTGCTCGGGAAGCGCGCTGCCTGCGGGGCCTTGTCCGGCCCGAGCTTCGCGCTGGAAGTTGCGCAGGGACGCCCCACCGCGCTCACGCTCGCCGCGACGGATGCGGAGTTCGCCAAGCGCTTCGCACGCGAGCTGCACCAGCCCGCGCTCAGGGTCTACTTCAGCACCGATATGGTCGGCGTCGAGATCAGCGGAGCGGTAAAAAACGTCATGGCGATCGCCGCCGGCATCAGCGACGGTCTGGAACTGGGCCTGAACGCGCGGGCGGCGTTGATCACGCGGGGTTTGGCCGAGCTGACCCGGCTCGGTGTGGCGCTGGGCGGGCGGGCCGAAACGTTCATGGGCCTGGCGGGAGCGGGGGACTTGATTCTCACTTGCACCGGCGAGCTGTCTCGCAACCGGCGCGTTGGGCTGCTACTCGCCCGGGGCGAGCCGCTCGATGCGATCTTGAAGCAACTCGGCCATGTCGCCGAAGGCGTCTATTCCGCGCCTGCGGTCGAGGCGCTCGCCGCCGAAAAGCGCGTGGACATGCCGATCACCCGGGCGGTCTGCGCCGTGCTGTTTCGCGGGGCGTCGCCCCGCGACGCCGTGCAGCAACTGCTCGCGCGCGACCCGAGGGAGGAAGCCTAGGCTGCTAGCGTTCCCAGGTGCGCGCGATCACGAGGTTCTCGACTCTCGTCGCACCGGAACGCTTGAGTACCCTCGCAAGCTCGTTCAAAGTCGCACCGGTGGTCATGACATCGTCCACCACCGCGACCCTTGCTCCCGAGAGGTCGAGCTTGCACAGGAAGGCCCTGCGCACGTTCTTCGCGCGATCTTCGTAAGGAAGCTTCGTCTGCGGCAGCGTGTCCTTCACGCGCAGCACGCCGCGCGGCTCGATCGGTCTGCCGAGGTGCCGCGCCACGCCACGGGCGATCTCGAGAGCCTGATTGAATCCGCGCTTGGCAAGTCGCTTGGGATGCAGGGGCATCGGCACGACAAGATCGATCGCCGGCAGCGGCCGGGATGCGAGGGCGCGCGCGAAGAATCCGGCAAGCGCGAGGCGGGCGCGATACTTGAGCGCCTGCACCAGCCTGTCGCAAGGGAATTCGTAGCGCCACAGCGCGAGCGTTGCGTCGAAATGAGGAGGATGGTTGAGGCAGCGCCCGCAGATCGCACCGCCGGGACTCGGAAGCGCGCATCGGGGACAATGCTCCGGGAGCGCGGGCAGTTCGGCTGCGCAAGCCGGGCAGAGCAGCTCGGGGCCGGTATCCGCTCCGCAGAGCAGGCAGTCTTCGCCCACCCAAGCCCGGACGTTTGTTGCGCAGTTGTTAATTTGAAGGAACGGCATCATTTGACAACTTTTCGGCTTGCCCGGATGATCGTGTCGTGCGCACGCCAACAATGCTTCCCCATAACGGACAAGCCGGAGCCGCGGTGGACGGCGGCTTGACTGAATCCCGGTTCGAAGACGCACCTCGCTGGACCCGCACCGCCGTCGAGGCGCTGTTCGAACTGCCTTTCAACGATCTTCTGCACCGCGCCCAGACAGTGCACCGCCTGCACTTCGACGCGAACGCGGTGCAGCTCTCGACGCTGCTTTCGATCAAGACGGGCGGTTGCCCCGAGGACTGCGCCTACTGCCCGCAATCGGCGCGCTATAAGACCGGGGTCGAGAACGAGGCGCTGCTTCCGCTCGAAACCGTAGTCAGCGCAGCGCGGGCCGCGAAGGAAAACGGGGCGACGCGCTTCTGCATGGGCGCCGCCTGGCGTGGGCCCAAGGAGAAGGATCTTGAGCAGGTGGCCGAGCGGGTGCGCGCGGTGAAGGCGTTGGGCCTGGAGACTTGCGCGACCCTGGGGCTGCTGCGCGAAGGCCAGGCGGAACGGCTGAAGGAGGCGGGTCTCGACTATTACAACCACAACCTCGATACGGACCCGGAGTTCTACGGTGAAATCATCAAGACGCGCACCTATGGCGACCGGCTCGACACGCTCGCGCGGGTGCGCGATGCCGGGATCAAGGTGTGTTGCGGGGGGATCGTCGGCATGGGCGAGTCGCGCGCGCAGCGCGCCGGCCTCATCGCCGGGCTGGCGGGCCTGGCCCCGCAACCCGAGTCGGTGCCCATCAACGATCTCGTTCAGGTGGAAGGCACGCCGCTCAAGGGCGCGCCGCGGCTGGACTGGAGCGAATTCGTGCGCACCATCGCCTGCACTCGCATCACGATGCCCCGGAGCATGGTGAGGCTTTCCGCGGGACGCAGCGATATGCCCGAGCCCGTCCAGGCGCTGTGCTTCCTCGCCGGCGCGAACTCGATCTTCTACGGCGACAAACTCCTCACTACCGGCAACCCCGAGGCCGCGCACGATCGCGCCTTGCTGGACAAGCTCGGACTTCACCCCGCGTAGATCGGCGGCCGCTACACTAAGGGATGGATGCGGGGGCGTTTCACCTCGACGTGAAGCAGGCGCGACGCGCGTTCGAGCGCGCCGCCCGAACGCTCGCCGATCCCGCAGTGTTGCAGAACGAAGTCGAACGGCGCATGTTCGAGCGCCTCGAATACATTCGCCAGCAGCCGGCGCGGGTGCTCGATGCAGGTTGCGGTACCGGACGAGGCCTTGGGCTGTTGCGCCGGCGCTATCCCAAGGCAGACCTGCTCGGTGTGGATTTTGCGCAGGCGGCCGTTCGCACGGCGAAGCACAGCGAGTCGCTCATCGAACGCGCGCGGCGCCACCTATCGCGCGCCGGGCGTTATCACCTGTGCGCGGATTTTTCGCATCTGCCGCTTCGCTTCGGCTGCGTGGACATGGTGTGGTCGAATCTCTCCCTGGCGTGGGCGGAGGATCCGCTTGCGGCTCTGCGCGAGTTTCACCGGGTCCTAGCGAAGGGCGGCTTGCTGATGTTTTCGAGCTACGGGCCGGACACCCTGAAAGAGCTGAGGGCTGCGTTCTCGTCGGCCTCCCAAGGGCGTCACGTGCATTCGTTCGTCGATATGCACGACGTGGGCGACATGCTCGTCGCATGCGGCTTTGCCGAACCGGTCATGGACATGGAGCGGCTCACGCTCACATACCCCGACGTGATGGCGCTCGCGCGCGACCTGAAAGCGTCGGGCCAGACCTGCGCCGCTCGCGATCGCCCGCGCGGCCTCTTGGGGCGAAGCGCGTGGCGAAGGATGTTAACCGCGTACGAGCGCGAACGAAGCAATGCGAGTCTCCCCGCCACGATCGAGGTGGTCTACGGCCACGCCTGGAAAGGCGAGCCACGCGTCGCCGCCGATGGGAGGCAGATCATGAAATGGGAATCAACAATTCGGCGTTGAGAAGCGCGTTCTCGCCCGATCGCGGCTTGCCCGGCATGGGAGAGTGTGCTAATTTACCGCGGCTTTTACGGGAGTTTTCCGCCTTTTTCCAGACAGCGTTTCACGGACAGTCACCACGCTGCTCCGATGCTGCTTAGCGAGCCAGTTACGACACAACAACGAGGACCTAATGCTAAAGAGGACGGTCAATACGGCAGGCTTCGCGTGTCTCGCGCTTTCAGGATCCGCCCGCGCGGCGTACGAATGGAACCTGCCGACACCCGTGACGCGCGTTGCCGGCGAGATCTACGACCTGCACATGATCATGATGTGGATCATTCTGGCGATCTTCGTCGGGGTGTTCGGGGTGATGTTCTATTCGATCTTCGCTCACCGCAAGTCGGTGGGACACAAGGCAGAGCACTTCCACGAGAACACCACGGTCGAGATCGTCTGGACGATCGTCCCGTTGGTGATTCTGATCCTGATGGCGTGGCCGGCGACCAAGACGCTTCTGGGTCTGAGGGACACATCGAGTCCCGATCTCTCGATCAAGGTCACCGGTTACCAATGGAAGTGGGGCTATGACTACCTGAAGGGAGAAGGCGAAGGAATATCCTTCCTTTCCAGTCTGGCGACTTCCCAGGACCAGATCACCGGCGGTTCACCCAAGGGCGAGCATTACCTTCTCGAAGTGGACAACCCGATGGTCGTACCGGTCAACAAGAAGGTGCGCTTGCTCCTCACCGCCAACGACGTCATTCACGCCTGGATGATACCGGCGTTCGGAGTCAAACAGGACGCGATTCCGGGTTTCGTGCGGGACACTTGGTTCAGGGCGGAGAAGGTAGGCGTATACCGCGGTCAGTGCGCGGAACTCTGCGGGAAGGACCACGGCTTTATGCCGATCGTGGTCGAGGTCGTTTCAGCAGAAAAATATGAGGCATGGGTGGGCGATCAGAAGAAAAAAATGGCTGCCGCAACCGAAGACCCGAACAAGAGGTGGGACCTCGCGGAGCTGAAAGCGCGCGGCGAGAAGGTCTACGCGGCGAACTGCGTGGCCTGCCATCAGGCGAGCGGCCAGGGCGTCAAGGGCGCGTTCCCGGCACTTGACGGCTCCCTGCTCGTCAACGGACCCAAGGGGCGGCCCATCGAAATGGTGCTGAACGGCAAACAGGGCACGGCCATGGCCCCGTTCGGCAAGCAGCTCTCGGACACCGACATCGCCGCGGTCATCACTTTCGCCCGCAACAACTGGGGCAACAAGGCCGGCGACGTCATCCAGCCGGGCGAGATCAGGTCGGCACGCAAATGAGAGCGCTCCAAAGCGCTTTCACCCTGAACAATCATGACGAATGATCTGTTTGCAGATCGAGACGAACTGAGCACTAGGAGCATCTGATGAGCGCAGTCATCGACCACGGCCATGCCCATGACGAGCACGGTCCCTACGGGGGCATCATGCGCTGGATCACCACGACCAACCATAAGGACATCGGGACGCTGTACCTGTGGTTCAGCTTCACCATGTTCATGGTCGGCGGCATTCTTGCGCTCGGCATCCGGGCCGAACTCTTCAAACCCGGCATGCAGCTGTGGCACCCGGAGTTCTTCAACCAGCTCACCACGATGCACGGCCTCATCATGGTGTTCGGCGCGATCATGCCGGCCTTCGTCGGTTTCGCCAACTGGCAGGTGCCGATGATGATAGGCGCCCCCGACATGGCCTTTGCGCGCCTGAACAACTGGAGCTTCTGGCTGCTGCCCGTGGGCGCGACCTTGCTCGTCGGATCGTTCTTCGTGCCTGGAGGCGCCACCGCCGCCGGGTGGACGATCTACGCCCCGCTCTCGACCCAGATGGGGCCGGGAATGGACCTCGCGATCTTCGCCCTGCACATCATGGGCGCGTCCTCGATCATGGGCTCGATCAACATCGTCACCACCATCCTCAACATGCGCGCCCCGGGGATGACGCTGATGCGGATGCCGCTTTTCGTGTGGACCTGGCTCATCACCGCCTACCTCCTCATCGCCGTGATGCCGGTGCTCGCCGGGGCCATCACGATGCTGCTCACGGACCGGCATTTCGGCACCTCGTTCTTCAACGCTGCAGGCGGCGGCGACCCGGTGATGTTCCAGCACATCTTCTGGTTCTTCGGCCATCCCGAGGTCTACATCATGATTCTCCCGGGGTTCGGCATTATCAGCCAGGTGATCCCCGCGTTCTCGAGAAAGCCTCTCTTCGGCTACTCCTCGATGGTGTACGCGACCGCGTCGATCGCGATCCTGTCGTTCATCGTCTGGGCGCATCACATGTTTACAGTAGGGATGCCGGTGGCCGGGCTGCTGTTCTTCATGTACGCGACCGTGCTCATCGCCGTGCCCACGGGAGTAAAGGTGTTCAACTGGCTCGCCACCATGTGGCGCGGCTCGATGACCTTCGAAACGCCGATGCTCTTCGCCGTTGGCTTCATCTTCGTGTTCACCATGGGCGGGTTCACCGGTCTCATCCTCGCGATCATGCCGATCGACATCCAGGTGCAGGATACCTATTACGTGGTGGCGCATTTCCACTACGTGCTGGTCGCCGGGTCGCTGTTCTCGCTCTTCGCGGGCTTCTACTTCTGGGTGCCCAAGTGGACCGGAAGGATGTACGACGAGACGCTTGGCAAGTGGCATTTCTGGCTCTCTATGATCTTCTTCAATATCACGTTCTTCCCGATGCACTTCCTGGGCCTCGCCGGGATGCCGCGCCGGATCCCCGACTACGCGCTGCAGTTCGCCGAATTCAACGAAATCGCCTCGATCGGCGCATTCGGCTTCGGGCTGTCGCAGCTCCTGTTCCTGTGGATCATCCTGAAAGTGACGGTGCTCGGACGGGGCGAAAAGGCGGGCCCGCGGCCCTGGGAAGGCGCCGACACTCTCGAGTGGACTCACCTGCCGAGCCCCCCGCCGTACCACAGCTTCCACGAGCAACCTGTGGTGAAATGATGCTCGACCGCGGGCACCGAACCCACAACCGCGTGACGGCGCTGGTGCTCGCCTCGATTGCGTTGGTGTTCTTCGTCGGAATCATGCTCAAGTACGTGCTGCTCAAATGACCCAGGTCGTCGGAAACCTCGCCTTCGCCAACCGGCGGCTCATGAAAAAGCTGCTGATCGTTACCGCCATGATGTTCGGCTTCGGCTTCGCCCTAGTGCCGTTCTACGAAAAGATCTGCGAAGTGACCGGAATCCGCAATGTCTTCCAGCCGGACGAGGTCGCGGCGAACACGCAGATCGATTCCTCGCGCTGGGTGTCGGTCGAGTTCGATTCCAACACGCAGCGCCTGCCCTGGACCTTCAAGCCGCTGCAGTCAAACGTGTCGGTGCACCCCGGGGAGGTCACGCAGGTGGAGTACGAGGTGAGGAACACGCTCGACCGTCCGGTGACCGGGCAAGCCGTTCCGAGCTTCGGGCCGCAGCAGGCCGCGCTCTACTTCAAGAAGATGGAATGCTTTTGCTTCCAGCAACAAACGCTCGCGCCGGGCGAGGTACGCAGAATGCCCGTGGTATTCGTGATCGATTCGAAATTGCCCGCCGAACTGAACACGGTCACGCTTTCTTACACCTTCTTCGAGGTAGACGGCGCGCGCGGCGGCCGCAGTTGAGTGCGATGACCGACGGCCAGGCGCCGAAAACAGCATCGCCGCTGCAGGTCGCCAAGGCGGTGTTCTGGTCGTTTCTCGGCATCAGGAAGCGCGCCGAGCACGAGTCGGACGTGGCGCAACTGAAACCGGCGCATGTCATCGTCGCAGGCCTTATCGGCGCCGCACTATTTGTATTGAGCCTGGCGCTGCTGGTGAGATTCATCATCAGCAGAGCCGCGTGAGAGAGGAGAGCACGATGAGCAATCACGCTCAGCACTACTACGTTCCACAGCCGTCCTATTGGATGATTTTCGGATCGGCGGCGCTGCTTTGCATGGCGGCTGGTGCCGCGAGCTGGTTCAACGGCTGGGAACCCGGGCGCTACATCGTGTTTGTCGGGCTCGCCATTCTCGCCTTCATGATCGTGCGCTGGTTCGGCGACGTGATCAGCGAGTCCGAGGGCGGCAAGTATGGCCGCTGGGAGGACGTGTCGTTCCGCTGGGGTATGAGCTGGTTCATTTTCTCCGAGGTGATGTTCTTCGCCGCCTTTTTCGGCGCGCTCTACTACGCGCGGCAGCTTTCGGTGCCCGATTTGGGCAGCATAGACAACAGGCTGCTCTGGCCGGATTTTGCCGTTCAATGGCCTTCGGCGGGGCCGGACTTCAAGGACCCCTTTACGCCGATGGCGGCCTGGGGGATCCCGGCGATCAATACCCTGCTGCTGCTTTCTTCGGGGGTGACGGTGACGATCGCCCACTGGGCGCTCAAGGAGAACAAACGTGGGCAGCTCGCGTTGTTCATGTTCTTCACGATCGCGCTGGGCCTAAGCTTCCTCGGTTTCCAGGTCTACGAATACGTTCACGCTTACTCCGATCTCAACCTGAAGCTCACCACCGGAATCTACGGCTCGACGTTCTTCATGCTGACCGGCTTCCACGGGTTTCACGTTACGCTCGGCGCACTGATGCTCAGTGTGATCCTCTTCCGCTGCCTTGCAGGGCACTTCAAGCCCGAGCAGCATTTCGCGTTCGAGGCGGTCGCGTGGTATTGGCACTTCGTCGATGTGGTGTGGCTCGGGCTTTTCATCTTCGTGTACTGGCTCTAGAGGACGACGGCGCACCGCGCAGCCGGGGCGGCGGGGGTTGCCGCCCTACGAAATCTTGCCGGGGATGAGGCCCAGGTAGTAGCTGGCCATGAGCAGCAGGAACAGGGTAAGCGACAAGCCGACTCGCCATGCGAGCGCCTTGACCGTGCGTTTGGATTGCCCGCGGTCGGTTACCAGGAAGAACAGCGCAGAGCCGAGACTCGCCAGGATCGCGATGAATACCAGGATGACGACGATTTTCACGCGGGGCGTGCCGAAACAAACAGCGTCGAGTGTACTCCAATAACGCGCCGGGTCGGCAAGGGCGCCACCCCCTTGTTCAGTAGCCTGTCAGCATGATTCGCGGCATAAGAATCGGTAGCCTGCGCTTCCGCCCGGGCCTTGCTCCCAGCATTGCAGCGGTCGCGTTCGTAGTCCTCACTCTTTTCCTCGGGAACTGGCAGACGCGCCGCGCCGAGGAGAAAACCGAGGCCGCGCGCAAGCTCGATGAAGCGATGCGTGAGGCCGCGCTTTTGGTGCCCTCGGCGCCGGTGGATGCCGCGGGTTTCGAGCGGCGGCGGGTCAGCGCGCGAGGGCGACTCATTGCGCGCGCTACTCTCTTCATCGACAACAAGGTGTTACGCGGTGTCGCCGGCTATCGTGTGCTCACGCCGCTTGCGATCGAGGGCGGCGACATGCACGTTCTCGTGGACCGCGGCTGGATCGCGGCGGGCGACCGCTCCCGGCTCCCGACTGTACCGACGCCCGAAGCTTTGCTGGTCATCGAAGGCACTGCCATGACGCCCAGCCGCCGCTTCCTCGAACTCGCTCCTGAGGAATCAAGCGGCGCCCGGCGGCAGAACCTTGTCATCGGACGCGAGCAAGAGCGGCTTGCCCTCAAGCTGCAACCTTTCGTGATCGAGCAGACCAGCGACGCCCAGGACGGGCTCGAGCGCGTGAGGGAACGCCCCGACGCAGGCGTCGAGCGGCATCGGAGCTACGCGCTTCAATGGTATTCATTCGCGGCGCTTGCAGCGGTCCTCTATGTCATCCTCAATCTCAGACGCACCGGATCCGGCAGCGGCTGAGGCGCGGCGAAGCCGAGGCAGGCGCGTCGCTCTTCTGATTCTCGCGCTGTGCGCGGTGCCCACAGTTGCGGCCTGGCTCGCGTATTTCGTGTGGCAGCCGGAGTCGCGTGCGAACTACGGGGAGCTGATAGAACCACGCCGGCTTCGCGATTCCGAGTTGCAGTTCCTGGACGGAAGGCCGTTCCGGCTTTCGCAGTTGCGCGGGAAATGGGTGATGCTGCAGATCGACTCGGGTGCATGCGGCGAAGGCTGCCGGCAGAAGCTCCTGTACATGCGCCAGGCGCGTCTCGCGCAGGGAAAGGCGATGGGCCGTATTGAACGCGTATGGCTTCTCACGGATCCTGCCGCGCCCGATGGCGCGCTCGTGCGTGAGTTCGAGGGCACGCTGATTGTGCGCGCCGATGAGAACGCTAACCTCGCCGAATTTCCGGCGTTGCGGAGCAGGACCGATCACATCTATGTCGTCGATCCCCTGGGCAACCTAATGCTGCGTTTCCCTCGCGATCCGGACCCGCGGCGGATCGTAAAAGACCTCGCGCGGCTGCTGAAAGCATCGCGTATCGGATAAAGTCGCGCGCCAAGCGTGATAGACTTTTCCCCTATGCAGCTCGCGTCAACCGCTACCGGCTTCCGTCTGCGTCATTTCCTGAGCCTCACCAAGCCGAGGGTCGTGTCGCTGATCGTGTTCTGCGCAGTGATCGGCATGTTCCTCTCGACGCCAGGCATGGTCCCCCCGAGCTTGTTGCTCGCCGCGACGCTCGGTATCTGGCTGGTCGCAGGCGCCGCAGCCGCGGTGAACTGCCTGGTGGAGCAGAAGATCGACGCGGTCATGACGCGCACGAGCAGAAGACCCTTGCCCCGCGGCGAGCTGACTTCTATGCAGACTCTCGCCTTCGCGAGCGTCGTCGGCGGCCTCGGGCTCTCGATCCTCTATGCGATGGTCAATCCGCTCACGATGTGGCTCACCTTCGGCACTTTTATCGGTTATGCCGTCGTCTATACGGTCCTGCTCAAGCCGATGACGCCCCAGAACATCGTGATCGGCGGGGCCTCCGGCGCGATGCCGCCGGTGCTCGGCTGGGCCGCAGTCACGGGGGAGGTCGCGCCCGAAGCGATGCTCCTGTTCCTCATCATTTTCGCCTGGACTCCGCCGCACTTCTGGGCGCTGGCGCTCTATCGCACGGAGGATTTCGCGAAAGCCGGCCTGCCCATGCTGCCTGTCACGCATGGCCATCGCTTCACCCGGCTGTACGTTCTGCTCTACGCGCTGATACTGCTTGCGTGCGCGCTATTGCCTTTCGCCTACGGCATGAGCGGGTGGATCTATCTCGCCGCAGCGCTGGTGCTCAACGGCGTTTTTGTCGCCTATGCGGTGCGGTTGTACATAAGCTACAGCGACGCGCTGGCGCGGCGCACCTTTCGCTACTCGATCGTGTATCTCGCGCTCCTTTTCGCCGCTCTTCTGGTCGACCACTATTCTTGAGAGCGTCCCCATGAAAACCCTGCTCGGCGTTGTTTTTGTCGTACTGACGCTCGCGCTCTCCGGTTGCAGCGGCTCCGGCCCCGGGTTCAAGAACGCCGATATCACCGGCGCCGATTACGGCAAGGACTTCGCGCTTACCGATCACACCGGCAAGCCGCGTACGCTGGCCGATTTCCGCGGCAAGGTGGTCGTGATGTTCTTCGGCTTCACCCGCTGCCCCGACGTGTGTCCCACAACCCTCGCGGAGCTCAAGGCGGTCAAGGAACAGTTGGGTGAGGACGGGAAGCGCCTGCAAGTCCTGTTCGTCACCGTCGATCCCGAGCGCGACACGCAGAAGCTCCTCGCGGACTACGTCCCAGCCTTCGATCAGAGCTTTCTCGGGTTGTACGGGGATATGGCCGCGACTGCAAGAGTGGCGAAGGACTTCAGGGTGTTCTATCAAAAGGCGCCGGGAAAAACACCGGACAGCTACACTGTGGACCACACGGCCGGCAGCTATATCTTCGATCCGCAGGGGCGGCTGCGGCTTTTCGCCCGGCACGGCAGCGCGGCCAACCTCGACGCAGATATCAGGACCCTGCTGCGAACGTCCGGCTGAACAGGGTTTCTCAGAACGGCTGCAGATCACGGAAACAATGAAGATTCTGATCGTCGACGATTCACCCACGAGCCGCGCGGCGCTGAAGAGCCTGCTCGATCGCATGAACCACTCCGTGGTCGAGGCGGACGACGGGAAAAAAGGGTTGCAGATGTACCAGCAGGATCGGCCGGATCTCGTGCTCATCGACGTGGTGATGCCAGTGATGGACGGATACGAAGCGGCGCGGCGCATGCGCGCGACCGGTACCGACGAGTGGGTGCCGATCATCTTTCTCAGCTCCAGGGAAGACGATCAGGACCTGGAACGGGCAATCGAGTCGGGTGGTGACGACTACCTCGTAAAGCCGGTGAGCTTCGTCGTCCTCAACGCGAAGATCCGGGCGCTGCAGCGACTCGATGCCATGCACGGCAAGCAGCTCGAGATGTCGCGCGACCTTGCTGCGGCCAATCGCGAGCTGGAAAAGCTGTCGCATCAGGACGGGCTGACCGGAATCGCGAATCGGCGGTATTTTGACGGTTACTTGTCGACGGAACTGCGGCGCGCGGCGCGCGAGCACCAGCCGCTGTCGTTGATCCTGTCCGACGTCGATCAATTCAAGCCCTTCAACGACTGCTACGGGCATCAGGCGGGCGACGACTGTCTGCGGCGAGTGGCGGCGGCGCTGAGCTCCGCGGGGCGGCGTCCGGCTGATCTCGCCGCCCGCTACGGCGGAGAGGAGTTTGCGATGGTCCTGCCCGGAACCGACCTGGACGGTGCCGTCGATGTGGCGCAATCAGTGTCTCGGGTGATCGACAGCCTTGCCATCCCGCACGCACGCTCGACTGTCAGCAAGAGTGTCACGTTGAGCCAGGGTGTCGTCTCACTGACCCCCGAAAAGGAGAGTCCCCCGGAAGACTTGATACAGCGCGCGGACCGGGCGCTCTACCAAGCGAAACAGCAGGGTCGGAACCGCTTCGTCGTGTTCACCGGGAAATGACAAAGCCGCGGGTTCGCCGCGGCTTTGTCGGGAACGCCCTGCGGCGGAAGACTACGCCGTGGCCATGGCCCCTTTCATTTTCGCCAGCGCTTTTTCTTCGATCTGGCGAATGCGTTCGGCGGAGACCTTGAACTCGTCGGCGAGCTCGTGCAGCGTCGCCACGTCCTTTTCGCGCAGCCAGCGCGCTTCTATGATGCGACGGCTGCGTGCATCCAGACTCTCCAAAGCGGCTTCCAGACCGCGCGCCTTCAGTTTCTCGTCCTGTTTCGCCTCGAGCACTTCCGGAGGCTCCGGGGAACGGTCGGTAAGGTAGGCGATCGGCGCATACGTATCGTCCTCGTCGCCGGCGGGCTCGAGAGCGATTTCCTGGCCCGCGAGCCGCATTTCCATGGCGGAGACCTCCTCGGGCTTGACGCGAAGCTGCTTGGCGATCGAACTGACTTCGGCGCGCGTCAGCGGATTGAGCGAAGGCTTCATGCTGCGCAGATTGAAGAAGAGCTTTCGCTGCGCCTTGGTGGTGGCGATTTTCACCATGCGCCAGTTGCGCAGGACAAACTCGTGGATTTCGGCGCGGATCCAGTGGATCGCGAACGACACGAGCCGCACTCCGCGCTCGGGATCGAAGCGCCGGACCGCCTTCATCAGTCCGATGTTGCCTTCCTGGATCAAGTCTCCTTGCGGCAGGCCGTAACCCATGTAGCCGCGGGCGATGGCGACCACCAGACGTAAGTGCGAGAGCACCAGCTGGCGCGCAGCTTCGACGTCATCCTCGGATCTGAACTTGCGCGCGAACCTCTGCTCTTCTTCGGCAGACAGAAGAGGAAAGCGATTGACCGCCTGGATGTAGCTCTCCAAGCTTCCAACGGGTACCGGCAAACTCATTGCATGACTCATAAGTTCTCCCAGCTTTGGTGTTTTGGGTCGAATGGCACACCCTACCTCTGTCCGCTCCAACGCCATCACACGTTCAAAATAGTTTAGCACTCCGAAGCTTAGAGTGCTAAGAGGGGGTGGGGTTCCAGCCTCGGACCGGGTCGCGGAAACCTCTAGAGCTCGCCTCGGTACGTCGAAAGTAAGTGCCTGCTTACTGAAAGATAGGCGCCGAACCAGCCTAAGATAACCGAAAGCGCGAGGGCCGTGAGCATTTCGCGCAGGTCGGGGAACCGCAGACTCAGGGTCGAGCCATAGAGCAGCGTGAGCTGGACGAAATCGCGATTTAGGATCGCGAGCGTCGCCAACACGATCGCCAGGGCAGCAAGCCCTCCGAGCAGGCCAAGCAGCGACCCGAGATAGAAGAAGGGTCGGCGGATGTAGGCGTGAGTTGCTCCAATCAGGCGACACAGCTCGATCTCGTCGCGTTGAGTGAGGATTTGCAGTCGGATCGTGTTGAAGGTCACCGCAACGAGGGAGAGGCCGAGCAGCACCGAGAGCACGACAACCGCGGTCCGCGAAAGGCGCAGCAGCGCATCCAAGCGCCTCACCCATGCCGCATCCGCCAGAACGCGATCGACCTTGGGAAGCGACCTGAACTCCAGTTCGAGCCGGTCTGCGAGCGTGTTATCGGTCGAAGAAAGCGTGACCACGAAGGCATCCGGCAGCGGATTCTGGCGCAGGCCGGTGATCGCTCCTTCTATTCCGGCGGTGCGGCTGAGCTGTGCGAGCGCCGCGTCGCGCGAGACGAATCGCACGGCGCGCACGCCCTCGGCGCCCTTTAGCCGCGCCTCGACAGCGGCGATATCGGCCTTCCCGGCGTCCCTGGCAAGAAAAATCGAGAGCTGAGGATCCACCGAAACCCTGCCGGAGACCAGCGCCAGGTTGCCGAGCACGCAGTAGGCCCCGAGCGGCAGTGCGAGCGCGACCCCGATCGCCACGACGTTGAGCGTGGTTGCGAAGGGTGAATGTGCCAAACGCGCGAGCGTGTGCGCGAGGCTCAGGGCATGGTGCTGCAGCCAAGCCCTCATTGAAGCTTCCCGTGGTCGAGCGTAAGGACGCGCTTGCGCCACTTTTCGATCAATTGCCGGTCATGGGTGGCGACCAGCACGGTGACCCCGACCTGGTTGAAGGCGTTGAACATCTCCATGATTTCGTCCGCGTAGGCGGTATCCAGACTGGCGGTAGGTTCGTCGGCGAGCACAATGGCGGGTCGATTCACCACGGCGCGAGCGACGCACACGCGCTGCTGCTCGCCGCCCGAGAGAGTCACCGGGTTCGCCTTTTCCAGCTGGAGCAGCCCCACCTTGTCGAGCGCGGCGCGCGCACGCCGCGCGGCTTCGCGATAGGGCTGTCCGGTGACGATAAGCGGCAGCATGACGTTGTCGAAAACGCTCCTATCGCGGAGCAGCTTCTGCCCCTGAAATACAAGGCCCAGATTGCGCCGCAAATAGGGGATCGCGGCGGGGCGCATGGCGGACACGTTCTGGCCGTTGACGAGCACCGTGCCGCCGTTGGCGCGCTCGATCGCAGCGATCAGCTTGAGGAGCGTCGTCTTGCCGGCCCCGGAGTGGCCAGTGAGGAACAGCATCTCGCCGGAATCGACGGCGAAGGTGACCGCCTTGAGCGCCTCGAATCCGCCCGGGTAACGCTTGCTGACCTGGCTGAACGAGATGATCGCCACGCCGACGGTCTAGTCGAGCAGGGCCGAGACGAACTCGCGCGCGGCGAAAGGGCGCAGATCGTCTATCCCCTCGCCGACGCCCAGGAATCGGAGCGGCAGGGGTCGCAGCTGGGGCCCTCTTGAAAGCGCGATGGCGCAGAGCACGCCGCCCTTGGCGCTGCCGTCGAGCTTGGTGAGAATGAGCCCCGTGAGACCGAGAGCTTCATCGAATGCCCTCACTTGGGTAAGAGCGTTCTGGCCGACGTTCGCGTCGAGCACGAGCCATACTTCGTGGGGAGCGCCGGCTTCGGCCTTGGCGATGACGCGCTTGATCTTTTTGGCCTCCTCCATGAGATGCAACTGCGTCGGCAGGCGGCCGGCCGTGTCGGCGATGACGACGTCGAGTCCGCGCGCGCGCGCCGCGGACACGGCGTCGAACGCCACCGATCCTGGATCGCCGCCCGATTGTGCAACGACCGGCGCGCCGATTTTCTCGCCCCATGCGGCGAGCTGCTCGCGCGCCGCCGCGCGAAAAGTGTCGCCCGCCGCGAGCAGCACCGAAAGACCATGATTCTGGAAGTACCTCGCGAGCTTGCCAACCGTAGTGGTCTTTCCCGCGCCGTTCACTCCGGCAAGCATGATGACGCGGGGCTTCTTGCCCTCGAAATCCAGGGGTTGCTCCAGCGGCGCGAGCATTTCGACGAGCATCGCCTGCAATTCGGATCTCAGTTTCTCCACAGTCTCGACGCGACTGGCGCGCTCGCGCAAGCCGGCGAGGAGGAATCGCGTTGCGTCGACCCCGGCGTCGCTCGCGAGCAATACGGTTTCGAGTTCCTCGAACAGCACCGGATCGATGGTTCGGCCGCGGAAAAGCCCGGAGAGCCGCGAGCGCGTTCTTGTGAGCCCGACCTTGAGCCCGGCGGACCAGGAATCCTGAGCGCCGGCATTCTTGGAGAACAGTTCGAGCATGGGTTCCGAAAGAAAAACGAGATCGCGAAAAACCGCTATAGAATAGCGCTGGATTCTAGCATCCGCGGTAATGGTTCCCGTACGCCCCCTTTTCTTCGCAGCCGCGCTGGCGTTCGCCGCGGCGGTGGCGGCGAATCCGCGCGAATTCGATCTTCCAAACGGGCTGCGCCTGATCGTCAAGGAAGACCATCGCGCCCCCACCGTCGTGCATCAGGTGTGGTACCGAGCAGGAAGCATGGACGAAGCGCCGGGTACGACCGGGGTCGCGCACGTGCTCGAGCACATGATGTTCAAGGGAACCCGGAGTCTCGGTCCGGAGGAATTCTCGCGCGTCGTCGCCGAGGCGGGGGGGCGCGAGAACGCCTTTACTTCCACCGATTACACGGCGTATCACCAGCAGGTTCACCGCGACCGCTTGCCCTTGATGATGCGTCTCGAGGCTGATCGCATGGTCAATCTCGTGATCCGCCCCGAGGAGTTCGCGCGGGAGATCAAGGTCGTCATGGAAGAACGACGCTGGCGCTACGAGGACCAGCCGCGTTGGCTGCTTTACGAGACGCTCCTCGCCACCGCGTTCGCCGCGCACCCCTATAAATGGCCGGTGATCGGGTGGATGCCGGATCTCCAGAGCATGAGCTGGAAGGATGCGTCGGCGTGGTACAGGCGATGGTACGCGCCCAACAACGCCGTCGTCGTCGTCGTCGGTGACGTCAAGCCGGAGCAGGTGCTCGGCTGGGCCCGCCGCTACTACGGCGCGCTCGCACGCAAGTCGATCCCTTCGCGCAAAGTTCTCGCCGAGCCGGCCCAGCGTGGTATGAAGCGGGTCATCGTCAAAGCGCCGGCGGAGCTGCCGTACGTGCGCCTGGCCTACAAGGCGCCGGCCCTCCGCGACCCTGCGAACGAGTGGGAACCGTTCGCGATTTCGCTTCTTGCCGAATTGCTCGGCGGCAGCGACACGGCGCGGCTCCACCAGATCCTCGTCCGCGAGCGCCGCGTGGCGACCTCTGTCGGGGCCGAGTACGACATGATCTCGCGCGGACCCGGAATGCTGTTCCTGTACGCCGCCGCCGCGCAGGGGAGAAACGGCCTCGATCTCGAGACAAACCTTCGAGAGATCGTCGCCCGTGTCGCCGCCGAAGGCGTATCTCCCGAGGAGTTGGAGCGGGCCAAAGTGCAGCAGATCGCGCAAACGATCTACAAGCGTGATTCATTTTTCGCTCAGGCCCTCGAGCTCGGGATGCTGGAGTCGAGCGGCCTTTCATTTCGCGACGCAGCGCGCATTCCGGAACGGCTCAAGGCGATCACCGCCGAGCAGATCCGAACCGTGGCAGCCAAGTATCTCATCGATGACGGGCTGACCGTGGCCCTGCTAGATCCGCAGCCCCTGCCTGCTCGCGCGCCGGGCGCCGCTGCACCGGCGGCAAGGCATTGAGCGTGCGTTTCAAGGACTCCGTCCTGCCGCAGGTGCGTAAGAACCACCGGGGTTCGTTGCAGCGGTTCTCCCGGCATATCCCGTGGCTGTGTCTGATCCTGACGCTTTCTCCGCCGGCCGAGGCGCGAGTAAGAATCGAGCACTGGGTCGCTCCGTCGGGGGCCCGCGTGTACTTTGTCGAAAGCCGGGCGCTGCCCATCCTCGACGTTGCTGTCGAGTTCTCCGCGGGCGGCGCCTACGATCCCCGCGAACGGGCGGGACTTGGGCGGCTTGCTCTTGCGATGCTCAAGGCGGGCTCGTCGCGTTACTCCGAGACCGAGGCGGGCCGCCGCATCGCCGACGCGGGTGGCGAATTGCGAGGTAATTTCGATTTGGATCGCGCCGGGTATTCGCTGAGAATCCTGTCTTCGGAGGCAGAACGAAAAAAAGCTACGGAAACGCTCGCCGATATGCTGCAATCGCCGCTGTTCCCGAGCGAGGCCTTCGAGCGCGAGAAAGCGCGTGCCGTGGCGAACGCCCGGGAAGCCGAGACGCAACCCGATCGCGTCGCTGAAAAGCGTTTGTACGAGCTCATTTATCCGGTTCATCCTTACGGCTATAGTGCAAGCCCGGAGACTCTGGCGGCGATCACGCGGGAGGACGTGGAGCGCCATTATCGGTCCCATTACCGTTCCACCCGCGCAGTGGTGACTATCGTCGGTGACCTGGACCGTGACGCGGCTCGCGCGCTCGCCGAAGAGCTGACTTCGCGTCTCGCGCGGGGCGGAGACTCCGCTTTCGTCCCCGTGGCGCCTTCGCCCCGAGGCGAGACCGTCCGAATAGCGCATCCATCCGTTCAAAGCCATGTGCTGCTCGGTCTTGCGGCCTTGTCCCACGGCGACCCGGACTACTTCCCGCTCCTGGTCGGCAATCACATTCTCGGAGGCGGTGGATTCGTCTCGCGGCTGACCAAGGAAGTGCGCAGCCGGCAGGGCTATGCCTACAGCGTCTATAGTTACTTCCGTCCTTTGGGACGCGCAGGTCCGTTCTTGGTTGGATTGCAGACGCGGCGCGATCAGGCGGACGAAGCGCTCGAGGGGACTCTCAAGCTGGTTGCGGAGTTCGTGGCGCGAGGCCCCACGGCAGCCGAGCTGAGCGCAGCAAAGAAAAGCATGGCTGGCGGTTTTGCGCTTCGCTTCGACACCAACCGCAAGGTCCTCGATCAGGCTGCCTCGATCGGCTTCTACGGACTGCCGCTCGACTGGCTCGACCAGTACCCCAAGCACATCCAAAGCGTGACCCTGATGCAGATCCGCGATGCTTTCACGCGGCGCGTAGATCCCGCGAAGCTCTCGATCGTCGTCGTCGGTGCGCCGGACTAGAGCCAACACGGTTCGGATCATCGGCGGTGTCTGGCGCAGCCGCATTCTCGAGTTTCCCGATGAGGCGGACCTGAGGCCGACTCCGGACCGCGTGCGCGAGACTCTCTTCAATTGGCTCGGTCTGAGTCTCGCCGGCGCAGCGTGCCTGGATCTCTTCGCGGGCAGCGGCGCACTCGGTTTCGAGGCGCTTTCGCGCGGCGCGGCTTCGGTCGTCATGGTCGAGAAGAACGCTGCCGCGCTGCGCGCGCTACGCGAGAACGCGACCAAGCTCGGCGCGGAGAATGCGACTATCGTGCGGGGCGATGCGCTAGAATTCGCCCGCGGCGCGCGCTCCCGCTTCGATGTCGTGTTCGTGGATCCGCCGTATCGTCTCGGTTTGCAGGCCGCCGCGCTCGGCCTCGTGAGCCGGCTTCTCGCCGAGGGCGGACGCGTATATGTGGAGAGCGACGCCGTGATCGAGCCGTCCGGCGGTTGGGCTGTTGTGAAACATGCCCGCGCGGGCAGAGTGCATTTTCATCTTCTGGGGAGAGAGCCCGATGGTCAAAGCGGTGTATCCGGGCACGTTTGATCCGATTACGCGGGGCCACGAGGATCTGGTGCGGCGCGCCGCGACGCTCTTCGAGGAAGTCGTGGTCGGCGTTGCGGACAGCCGCGGGAAACAACCCTTTTTCACGCTGGAGGAGCGCCTGCGCCTCGCGCGGGAAGTGCTCAAGCCGCTTCACAACGTGAGAGTCGAAGCCTTCAGCGGCCTGCTCATGGATTTCATCCGCGAGGAGAAAGCGCGGGTGATCCTGCGGGGTCTGAGGGCAGTGTCGGACTTCGAGTTCGAGTTTCAGATGGCGGGCATGAACCGCAATCTCTATCCCGACGTCGAGACTCTGTTTCTGACCCCCGGAGATCAGTACATGTTCGTCTCGGCGACCATCGTTCGTGAAATCGCCACTCTGGGAGGCGCGGTGGACAAGTTCGTGGATCCGCGGGTGGCAAACGCTCTCGCCTCGAAGGTGGGAAAACGAGGCAAATAGGTCCCTGCACTACTTCTGGCAGCTCGCGCAGTAGAAGCTGGAACGCTGCCCCAGGCGCGCTACCCGTATCGCGGCGCCACAGATCCGGCAAGGCAGCGTTGCGCGGTCGTATACGTAATAGTGCTGCTGAAAATAGCCTGAAGCGCCGTCCGAGTGCACGAAGTCGCGCAGGCTCGACCCGCCCGCGGCGAGTGCGGCAAGAAGCGTGTTCTTCACGGCCGCGACCAGCCGCTCGCAGCGCGCGCGAGAAAGCCGGCCGGCGCGTGTACGCGGATGAACACCCGCCCTGAACAGACTTTCGTTCGCGTAGATGTTTCCGATTCCGGCCACGACGTTGGCGTTCATCAGCAACTGCTTGATGCACACATTGCGGCCGCGCGTGGCCCTGTGAAGAAATTCCGGGGAAAACTGCTCGGCGAGCGGCTCGATGCCGAGGCGCGCGAGCAGCGGATGGCGGGAAGGGTCGCCGCGGTTCCACAGCACCATCCCGAAACGGCGCGGATCGCGCAGGCGCAAGGCCGTGCCGCCGAAAACGAGGTCCAGATGATCGTGCTCTCGCGGAGGTGCTTGCGGCTCGATGACGCGCAGGCTTCCCGACATGCCCAGGTGGACGATGAGCGAGCCTCCTTGGCATTCGAGCAGCAGATATTTTCCGCGCCGCGCAACCCGTTCCACGAGCCGGCCGACGATGAGACGGGCGATGTTCCGCTGCACGCGCAAGCGCAAGTTGGGGTTGCGCACCGCGACGCCCGTGATGGTCTTGCCCAGAATGAAAGGTTCAATGCCGCGGCGGGTGATCTCGACTTCGGGAAGCTCTGGCACGGCGGACCCCATTGTCCTTGTCGGGCCTTCGAAATATACCTAAACTAATCCGTCATGACAGCAAAGGCCACCATGGTAAATGCAGTCAACCTCCTGCCTACACGAGCGCGCGCCGTGCGGCTCCTCGCGGTAATGGCGTTTGCCGTGCTTTCAGGATGTGCGGCGAATCCACCGCAACCGGCCGACGCCGGAGAGGAAGTGCCCGACGCAGGGGACGCGGAGGGGCTGCAGGGAGCGACCGCCGAATCCGTGGACCGCGCCTTGCTTCCCAAGCAAGAACTCACGGGAAACCTTCTCTACGAATTCCTGATCGCCGAGATCGCCAGCCAGCGCGGTAACGCCGCGCTCTCGGCGCAGGCCTACGTTGACCTTGCAAGGCGCACGCGCGATCCCCGGATCGCGCGCCGCGCCACCGAGATCGCGCTCTATGCGCGAATGAACAACACCGCGATCGATGCCGCGAACATCTGGCATGAGACCGAACCCGGCTCGACGCGCGCGCTTCAGGCCCTATCCGGTCTGCTGGTTGCCGTGGGTCGCTACGGCGAAGCCCTGCCCAACCTCAAAAAACTGCTGGCGAGTCCGGGAACGGATCCGGCGATCGGATTCACGCAGCTTACGCGGACGCTCGCAAACGCCCAGGACAAGCAAGCTGCGCTGAAACTCGTGCGCAGCCTCGCTGCTGACTACCCCGCGTTGCCGCAGGCGCACTATGCTGTCGCACAAGCTGCGGCCAACGCCGGGGAGGATCGGGCTGCGCTGGAAGAAGCCCGCAAGGCCGGACAGCTGCGCCCGGATTGGGAAGCGGCGGTCCTGCTCGAGGCGCAGCTGCTGCAGAAGGTCTCGGTCGATCAGGCGGCGTCCGTGCTGGCCGATTTTCTCCAGAGATATCCCGCCGCACGCGAAACGCGACTCGCCTACGCGCGCACGCTCGTGGCGCAAAAGCGCTTCACCGAGGCTCGTGCCGAATTCCAGAAGCTCGTCACCGGCGTTCCGGACAGCACCGACATGAGATTCGCGGTGGCGCTGCTTTCACTTCAGCTCAAGGATTACGACGCCGCGCAGAGCACGCTGATGGGCTTGCTCGACAGCCAGCACCGCGACAAGGACGGCGTGCGCATGTATCTCGGTCAGATCGCCGAGGAGCGGAAGAATCTTCCGGAGGCGCTGCGCTGGTACGGCGAGGTGGGCGAGGGTGAGCAATATGTGCAGGCGCAGATCCGCTACGCGCAAGTGCTCGCCAGGCAGGACAAGCTTGATGCTGCGCGCGATCGCCTGCAGCAGGCGGCAGCGAGGAACAGCCAGCAGCGGGTGCTGCTGATCCTCGCGGAGGCGCAGCTCCTGCGCGAAGCCAACCAGCCCAAGGCCGCATTCGACCTCGTCGGGCAGGCTCTGGACCGCATGCCGGACAATCCCGAGCTGCTCTACGACTACGCCATGCTCGCGGAGAAGATCGAGCGGGTGGACATTCTCGAGGAGTCGCTTCGCAAGCTGATCGAGATACGCCCCGAGCACGCTCACGCCTATAACGCGCTCGGCTACTCCTTCGCCGACCGCAATCTGCGCCTTCCCGAGGCGCGAGAGCTTATCGAAAAAGCGCTCAAGCTCGCCCCCGATGATTCCTTCATCATCGACAGCATGGGCTGGGTGCTGTACCGGATGGGCAATCACAGGGATGCGCTCGGCTATCTGCGGCGGGCGTTCGCCGGCCGGCCCGATCCGGAAATCGCGGCCCACCTCGGCGAAGTGCTCTGGGTGCTCGGCGAGCGCGATGAAGCCGAGCGCGTCTGGAATGACGCAAACCGGGCGAGTCCGGACAACGAGACGCTTGTCAATACCATCAAGCGCCTGAAGCGCTGATTTTTCGTGGTGCGCTTTGCGCTCGGTTTCGCAGCTGCGACGTTCCTTGCGGCATGCGTGGCCTTACCCGAGCCGTCGCCCCCTTCTCCGGGCGGGTTCGAGCTTTCCGGTCGCGTTGCGATCCGCCACTCAAAGGAGGCGGCGTCCGGCCAGATCTTCTGGCGGCATTCGGTTGACGCCGACGAGCTACTGATCACATCGCCCCTCGGCCAAGGCATCGCGCGCATCAACCGGGAGCGCGACGAATACCGCCTGGTTACCGGTGACAACAAGCTGTACCGCGCCTCCGACGCCGAAAGCCTGACCGAGCAGGCGCTCGGCTGGCGGCTGCCGCTTGCGGGGTTGCCGGACTGGGTGCGGGGACGCGCCAGCCCGGATCGGCCGGCCGAAATACGCGGCGAGGCGGGCCGGGATCTCGAGCTGCGGCAGGACGGCTGGCACGTCGCCTATGAGGAATTTCGGGGAGGCAGGCCGTTTCGCCTGCGCATATCGCGCGAAGATCTCGAAATCCGCTTGATCGTGGATCGATGGACAGACTAGCTCCCTGGGAGCGGCGCTATCCGGCGCCGGCGAAACTGAATCTATTCCTGCACGTCGTCGGGCGGCGTTCTGACGGGTATCACCTGCTGCAGACCGCGTTTCGGCTGATCGAGCGCTGCGACTGGTTGCGCTTTTCACCTCGCACCGACGAGGAGGTGAGGCTTTCCCGGCCGCTGCCCGGCATCTCCGAGGCCGATGAACTCGCGATACGCGCGGCGCGCCTTCTGAGAGAGGCGGTCGGTTCGAAGCAGGGCGTCAACATCGAAATCGAGAAAAACATACCGATTGGCGGCGGACTGGGCGGAGGAAGCTCCGATTGCGCAACCACGCTTGCAGTCCTGAATCGGCTCTGGAGGCTCAATCTGCCGCAGGACAAGCTCGCGTCACTGGCGCTCTCGCTCGGGGCGGATGTTCCGTTCTTTCTTTTTGGAGGCAACGCATTCGCCGAGGGCATCGGCGAGCGGCTCGCACCACTCGACTTGCCGCCGGCATGGTACGTCGTGCTGGCGCCGGTGGTTTCGGTGGCGACAAGCGCGATTTTCGCCGAGCCTGAATTGACACGAAATTCCAAAACCATCAAAATATCAAGCTTTTCGGCCGGTTTTGGAAGGAACGATCTTGAGCCGGTCGTCTGCCGGCGCCATGCTGAAGTGGCGGCGCATCTCGAATGGCTCAGGCAATTCGGAGATGCGCGCATGAGCGGTTCAGGTGCCTGTGTATTTGCAGAATTTGCGGCCGAACGCGAAGCGCGCTCGGTCCTGTCCAGGATGCCCGCGGAGATGCGTGGCTTCGCCGTGCGGGGGCTGGATCGCCATCCGCTCGCGGCGCTCTTGGACGAAGGTTAGCGCCTGGGGAGTCGCCAAGCTGGTTAAGGCAGCGGATTTTGATTCCGCCATGCGAGGGTTCGAATCCTTCCTCCCCAGCCAACGAAAGTCGGGGACTGGAGGCTAGGGACTGGGGGTTAGGAAGCGGTTTCGGAAGAAAACTAGTCCTCAGCCCCTAACCCCCAGCCCCTGGTCCGACACGCATGGCCTACGAAAGCCTGATGGTTTTCACCGGGAACGCCAACCCGCTGCTTGCGCACGCGGTGGTACGGCGCCTGAACATCCCGCTCGGTCACGCCACCGTGGGGAAGTTCTCCGACGGCGAGATCATGGTGGAGTTGCTGGAAAACGTGCGCGGGAAAGACTGCTTCGTGTTGCAGTCCACCTGCGCGCCGGCGAACGACAGCCTGATGGAAGTGCTGCTGATCGTCGATGCGCTGAAGAGAGCCTCGGCGGCCCGCGTGACCGCGGCCCTACCGTATATGGGCTACGCGCGCCAAGACCGGCGCCCGCGCTCGGCTCGGGTAGCGATCAGCGCGAAAGTGGCCGCGAACATGCTTCAGGCGGCGGGCGTAGACAGGGTCTTGACGATGGATCTGCATGCCGACCAGATCCAGGGTTTTTTTGACGTGCCGGTGGACAATATCTACGCGACGCCGGTGCTGCTCGGCGACGTATGGAAGCACCAGTACGAGAACCTGCTGGTGGTGTCGCCGGACGTGGGAGGTGTCGTGCGGGCGCGAGCGTTGGCGAAGCGCCTGGAGTCGGACCTGGCGATCATCGACAAGCGCAGGCCGCAACCGAACGTGTCGGAAGTGATGAACGTGATCGGCGATGTGAAGGGCCGCAACTGCGTCATCATGGACGACATGGTCGACACGGCCAACACCCTGTGCAAGGCGGCGCAGGCGCTGAAAGAGGAAGGGGCGATCCGGGTGGTAGCGTATTGCACCCACGCGGTGCTCTCGGGCGGGGCGGTGGAGCGCATCGCCGAGTCGGAGCTGGACGAGCTGGTGGTGACCGATTCGATCCCGCTCTCCAAGGCCGGGCAGGCGTGCAAGAAAATCCGCGTGTTGTCGGTGGCGGGCCTGTTAGCGGAGACGATTCTGCGCATCAGCAACGAGGATTCGGTCAGTTCGTTGTTCATGGAATAGAGATATTTTTTTCACGGCTTCATCAGGTCGCGGGTGTCGCCTTACTTTAGGAGTGAAACATGGCAATCGAAGTCATCGCGCAAACGCGCAAACTGCAGGGAACGGGTGCGAGCCGCCGCCTGCGCCACAGCGGAAAGGTTCCGGGGATCGTGTACGGGGGCAAGAAGCCTGCGGTCTCCATCGAGCTCGATCACAATCCACTGTACCACCACCTTCGCAACGAAAAATTTCATGCCTCGATCCTGACGCTCGCGCTGGACGACAAGAAGGAACAGGTGCTGCTGCGCGCGGTGAACATGCATCCGTTCAAGACGGAAGTGCAGCACATCGATTTTCAGCGCGTCTCGGCCGACGAGAAAATCCACATCAACGTGCCGCTGCACTTTGTCAAGGCGGAGAACTCTCCGGCGATCAAGGAACAGGGCGGACTGATCACTCACGTTCTGAATGAAATCGACATCCGTTGCCTGCCCGCTGATCTGCCCGAGTTTGTCGAGGTGGACTTGTCGGGGCTCTCGATCGGACACTCCATACACGTGCGCGACCTCAAACTGCCCAAGGGTGTGGAATCTGCGCTAAAAGGCAAGGCGAATCCAACCGTTGCCTCGGCGCAAATCCCGAGGGCGGCGATCGCCGAGGAAGAAGCCGCTGCCGCCGCCGCTGCGGCTGTCGGGGTCGAGGGCGCCCTCGCACCTGCAGCGGAGGCCGTTCCCGCCGCAGCCGACGTTCCAACCGTGAAGCAAAAGGCGCCGGAACCCGCTGCTCCTGGTGCCGAGGAAAAAGGGGGCAAGGGCGGCAAAGGGGAGAAGGGCGAAAAGAAATAGGGCCTGCTTCCGTTTCGGGAAAGGGCGCGGTCACCGCGCCCTTTTTTGTCCATGCATTCTCTAAGACTGATCGCTGGCCTCGGCAATCCGGGCAGGAAGCACGAAAAGGACCGACACAACGTCGGTTTCTGGTTCGTGTCGCACTTCGCCGCAGGGCAGCGCATCGAGCTGAAGTCGGTCGTCAAGTATCACTGCTTGCTCGGAAAGCTCGCACGGCCCTCCGGCGAGCTGTGGCTGTTGTTACCGCAGACTTACATGAACCTCTCGGGCAAGTCGGTCGGCGCGCTCGCACGCTTCTACAAGATCCAGCCTCAGGAAGTCTTGGTTGTGCATGACGAGCTCGATTTTCCGCCGGGGATGGCGAAGCTGAAACTTGGCGGTGGTGTCGCCGGCCACAACGGATTGAAGGATATCGCCGCGCAGCTCGGCAGCCAGGGATTCTGGCGGCTGCGCATCGGCATAGGTCATCCGGGGGACAAGAGTCTCGTCGCCGACTACGTTCTCAACTCGCCTAGGGCGGCTGAGCGCGAACTGATCGAGGCGGCGCTCGCTCGCTGCATGGAAGTCTCCGGACTGTTGATCGAAGGCGAACTCGAAGCGGCGATGCTCAAGCTGCACACCAAATCCTGATGTCGTTGAAATGCGGCATCGTCGGGCTGCCCAATGTGGGGAAATCGACTCTGTTCAACGCCCTCACCAAGGCGGGGATCGCAGCGGAGAACTATCCGTTCTGCACCATCGACCCCAACATAGGCATCGTCGAAGTCCCCGATCCGCGCCTTGCCGAGATCGCCGCGATCGCCAAGCCCCAGAAAGTCGTCGCCGCGGCAGTCGAATTCGTCGACATTGCCGGACTGGTGGCGGGCGCGTCGAAAGGCGAAGGCCTGGGCAACCAGTTTCTCGCCAATATCCGGGAATGCGACGCGATCGCGCACGTGGTCCGGTGCTTCGAGGACGAGAATGTCGTCCATGTCGCGGGCAAGGTCGATCCGGTTTCCGACATCGAAACGATCCACACCGAGCTCGCTCTCGCCGATCTTGCCACGGTGGAAAAGACCTATGCACGCTACGGGAAAGTCGCCAAGACCGGCGGCGACAAGGAAGCGCAGCGCATTGTCGCCGTGCTCGACAAGGTGCGCCCGGCGCTAGATGAAGCGCGCCCCGCGCGCGGCGTTCAGCTCTCGAAGGAAGAGCAGGCGGTGCTGAAACCCTTGTTCCTGATGACCTCAAAACCTGCGATGTACGTCGCCAATGTCGCTGAGCGCGGATTCGCCGGGAATCCATTGCTTGTGCGGGTCGAGGAATACGCGAGGAAGGAAGGCGCGCCTGTCGTGCCGATTTGCGCGGCCCTGGAAGCGCAGATCGCCGATCTTCCTGACGAGGACAAACGCATTTTCCTCACTGACATGGGACTGCAGGAACCGGGCTTGAACCGCCTGATTCGCAGCGGATACGCACTGCTCGGGCTGCAGACCTTCTTCACCGCGGGGCCGAAGGAAGTGCGCGCGTGGACCGTTTCGGTTGGCACCACTGCGCCGCAGGCGGCCGGGGTGATCCACACCGATTTCGAGCGCGGTTTCATTCGCGCCGAGGTGATTGCCTACGCCGACTACGTCGCCTGCAAAGGCGAGCAGGGCGCGAAGGAGGCCGGGAAGATGAAACTGGAGGGAAAGGACTACGTCGTTCGTGACGGAGACGTGATCTACTTCAGATTCAACGTTTGACGGCGCGCGGATGCGTTCCGCGCGCCGTGTCGTCCCCGCCGCCGGCCCCTAATACAGATACACTGCGCCGGCGTCGGCGGCAGTATCAGTCGGCACGCTGCCGATGCCCGTGGTGCCGCCGTCCTCGAACTGCGCCCCGACCGCAAGCGTGCTGCCGTCGCCGGAGAGAGCGACCGTGCTGCCGAAGAGGTCGCTGGGCCTCGTGTTCGAGGCCTTGACATAGGTCTGCTGCGACCAGGCGCCGGCGCTGCGCGCGTAAAAGTACACCGCGCCGGCGTCGGTGATCGACGACGCATCCGGCGTGCTGCCGACACCGATGGTGCCGCCGTCTTCGCTCTGCGCCCCGACCGCGAGCGCGTTGCCGTCCCCGCTCAATGCGACCGCGATGCCGAACGCGTCACCGGCCCCGGTGTTCGAAGCTTTCACATAAGCCTGCTGGGACCAGGTGCCTGCGGTGCGGGCGTAGACGTACGCTGCACCGGCCTGGGCGGCAGCATTGCCGGCAGTCGCTTCGTTCACCGCGCCTGCGGTAACACCAAAGAGGGCACTGGATTCCTTGAACGCCCCGACCGCGAGCGTGCTGCCGTCGCCGGAGAGGGCGACCGCCATGCCGAACGCGTCATCGGCCTCGGTGTTCGAAGCTTTCAAATAGACCTGCTGCGACCAGGTGCCTGCGACGCGGGTGTAGACGTACGCCGCGCCCGAATCTAGGGCAGCATTGCCGGCAGTCGCTTCGTCCAACATGCCTGCAGCAACGCCGGTGAGGCCGCTGTCTTCGCGAGGCGCCCCGACCGCGAGCGTGTTGCCGTCACTGGAGAGGGCGACCGAGTTGCCGAACATATCCATGGCCTCGGTGTTCGATGCCTTGACATAGGCCTGGTGCGACCAGGCGCTGCCGCTGCGGGTGTAGACATACACCGCGCCGGCAAAGAAGGCCGACTGATCCGGCGTGCTGTTGATCCCGGTGGTGCCACTGGATTCGAACACCGCCCCGACTGCGAGCGTGCTGCCGTCGCCGCTCAGGGCCACCGAGCTGCCGAAGAAATCGGCGGCCCCTGCGGGGTTTGAAGCCTTGACATAGGCCTGCTGCGACCAGGTGCCGGCGGTGCGGGTGAAGACATACACGGCGCCGGAGTTGGGGGCAGCATTGCCGGCCGTCGCTTCGTTCACGCTGCCGGGTGTAACACCGGTGAGGCTGCTGGCCTCGGCGCGCGCCCCGACCGCGAGCGTATTGCCGTCGCCGGAGAGGGCGACCGCGGCGCCGAACGCGTCACCGGCCCCGGTGTTCGAGGCCTTCACGTAGGCTTGCTGCAACCAGGTGCCGGCGATGCGGGCGAAGACGTACACAGCGCCCGACTCGGGTGCAGCGTTTCCGGAAGTCGCTTCGCTCACGCTCCCGGCGGTAACGCCGGTGAGGCCACTGCTTTCGGCATGCGCCCCGACCGCGAGCGTGTTGCCGTCGCCGGAGAGGGCGACCGCGATGCCGAGCTGGTCACCGGCCCCGGTGTTCGAGGCCTTCACATAGCCGATCGCTTGCGTGAGATCAGTCCCTAGATTCAGGGAGAAGGAGGAGGTGCAGCCGCCCGCGTTGCACGCCTCGAGGACATAGGAAGCGTTCATGCGTCGGTGCACCGGGATGGTGTGGTTGTAGCTCAAGGCGGTAATGTTGGCCGCCACCGGGGTGTAGCCTGAGACGCCGTCGGGGTTCTCGAGAAGCCGATAGAAATCCGCGCCGCTGACGCCGGGCCAGGTGAACTTCAGCTCTTTCACCCCGAAGCCGAGGCTCAAGGTCGGTGCGGCGGGCGGCGCTGCACACGCGACTGCGATGTTCGTGACATTGGCGCCCGAGATGTTGCCGTCGCCATTGGCGACCGAGCAACCCTGGCCCGAGGGCTGAGTGCGCACCGTGACGCTGTAGTTCACGCCATTGGCCAAGGCCGTGGAGAAGATGAAAGGACCATCAGCCGAGATCGCGAGATCGTTGGCGCCGTTGTTCTGCAGCACGAGCCCGGTGCCGGCAAGGCCGGAGACCGTGCCGCCGAGCGTGAAGGCACTGGTGACGCAAGTGACCGCGATGTTGGTCACGTTCGCGCTGACGGTCCCAGTGCTGTTGGCGACCGAGCAGCTCTGGCCCGAAGGCTGAGTCGGCACCGTGACGCTGTAGGTCTCGTTTTTCTTCAGTTTGGAGGAGAAGGTGAAGCCGCCGTTGGACGAGAGCGCGAGATTGTCGCCGCCGTTGTTCTGCAGCATGAGCCCGGTGCCGGCAAGGCCCGAGACCGTGCCGCCGACCGAGTAGGTCTGATTGTTGGGTTTCTTGCAAGACGCAAGCATCAGCGCGAGCGCAAGCAAACAGACTCCGGAAATCCCTCTGGACGCTAGGGTTGCATGCATAACCCTTCTCCTCTCTTATGCTGACGAGGATTCTGAGCCTGCATCACGAAAAACGCGCGGCAGTATTGCTTGCCTACAATCGGCAGAGCCGAAAACGTCGGCAGTATTTCTCGCGGGAAGGCAAATCCCCAGGCGCGAACGCGCTACCCCTCATGACAAGGGGATAGGCGGTTGGGGATGAAATGAGGCTTAATTCCTTTTTTTCGGTCTTCGGAAAGATGCGACCGGAAGAAAGGGGCTACTTCGTTCGAGACGGCAACACAGCCGATAGCTAGCGATCCACGCCGCCCATGCACAGATACTTCACGACGAGGTAGTCCTCGATGCCGTACTTGGAGCCTTCGCGGCCCATGCCCGATTCCTTCACCCCGCCGAAGGGCGCGACCTCGGTGGAGATGATGCCGGTGTTGATGCCGACGATGCCGTACTCGAGCGCCTCGGCGACGCGCCAGACGCGGTTGACGTCGCGCCCGTAGAAATACGACGCGAGCCCGAATTCGGTGTCGTTCGCCAGGCGGATCGCCTCTTTCTCGTCCTTGAAGCGGAACAGCGGCGCGACGGGGCCGAAGGTCTCTTCCCTGGTCACCTTCATCGTGGTGTTGACGCCGGTGAGCACGGTCGGCTCGAAGAACGTGCCGCCGAGCGCGTGGCGCTTGCCGCCCACCAGAACCTTCGCGCCTTTCGCGACCGCGTCGCTGATGTGCTCTTCCACTTTCTCGACCGCAGCCTTGTCGATGAGCGGTCCCTGCACGACCCCCGCCTCCATGCCGTTGCCGACCTTCATGGTCTTCACTTTGTCGGCGAGCTTCGCGGCGAAGGCATCGTAGACCTTGTCTTGGACGAGCAGCCGGTTCGCGCACACGCAGGTCTGCCCGGTGTTGCGGTACTTGGAGGCGAGCGCACCCTCGACCGCGGCGTCTAGATCGGCATCGTCGAAAACGATGAACGGGGCGTTGCCGCCGAGTTCCATCGAAGTCTTCTTCACCGTCTTCGAACACTGTTCGAGGAGCACCTTGCCGACAGCCGTGGAGCCGGTGAAGGTGATCTTGCGCACGATCGGATTGGAGGTCATCTCGCCGCCGATAGCGGACGAGGATCCGGTGACGACGCTGAACACGCCTTTGGGTATCCCGGCGCGCTCGCCGAGCTCGGCCATCGCGATCGCGGAGTACGGCGTCGCAGTGGCGGGTTTGAGCACCATGGTGCAGCCGGCTGCAAGGGCCGGGCCGGATTTACGCGTGATCATGGCGTTGGGAAAATTCCAGGGCGTGATTGCCGCGCACACGCCGATCGGTTCCTTGAGCACGACGATGCGCTTGTCGGCTTGGTGTCCGGGGATCGTATCGCCGTAGATGCGCTTGGCTTCTTCTGCGAACCATTCGATGAAGGAAGCGCCGTAGGAGATTTCGGTGCGGGCTTCCGAAAGCGGCTTGCCCTGCTCGGCGGTGAGGATCTTGGCGAGGTCCTCCTGGTTCGCCATCATCAGGTCGAACCATTTGCGCAGGATCGTCGAGCGTTCTTTTGCGGTCTTGGCGCGCCAAGCGGGAAACGCGGCGTTCGCCGCCTCGATCGCGCGTCGCGTCTCCGCCGCGCCCATGTTGGGCACCGTGCCGAGAATCTCGCCAGTGGCGGGATTGCTGACCGGAATGGACTTTCCGCTGTCTGCGTCGGTCCACTTGCCGTCGATATAGCACTGCTGACGAAACAGCGCCGGGTCCTTGAGATTGAGTGCGGCGATGCCGGAGATCTTGGGATCGTTCATGGGAAGCTCCGTGGGAAAGGAATGCAGACGGCCGAGGTGGCCGGGGCGGGACAATTTTACCGCAAAGCGGGCTATTTCAGAATCCGGTACAGGTCGCCGGAGTCGAGCACCTACAAACGCAGGGTGTTTGATTTCTATCAAAAGTGTCCGCTGTGATTGCTCCGATAATCTCGACCGTGGAGCCATTGGCTGCACGGGGTCTGCTTGCGCCAAACCAGCCGGGAGCCCGACCGACGACATGAAGGTGATCGCATGGGGATGCTGGCAAACAAGAAGATTCTGGTAACCGGCCTATTGAGCAACCGCTCGATTGCCTACGGTGTCGCCAAGGCCATGCAGCGCGAGGGGGCGGACCTGGCGTTTACGTATCAGGGTGACGGTGTGCGCGAGCGGGTGGAAAGACTCGCGAGGGAATTCGGCTCGAACCCGCTCTTTCCCTGCGATGTCGCCAGTGACGAGGAGATTTCCGCCTTGTTCGCGGGGCTCGGGGAGGCCTGGAACGGCCTGGATGGCATTGTCCACGCCATCGCATACGCCCCGCGTGAGGCGCTCGCGGGTGACTTTCACGAGGCCGTCTCGCGCGAGAACTTCCGCATTGCCCACGATATCAGCTCCTACAGCCTTGCTGCCCTGGTGAAGGGCGGGCTGCCCCTGATGCAGGGGCGCAAGGCGGCGGTGGTCGCGATGACCTATCTCGGCGCGGTGCGGGCCGTGCCGAACTACAACGTGATGGGGCTGGCTAAGGCCAGTCTGGAAGCGTGCGTACGCTACCTGGCGTTCAGTCTCGGCCCGACCGGCATTCGCGTCAACGGCATTTCCGCGGGGCCGATCAGGACGTTGGCCGCCTCGGGCGTCGGCGATTTCAACACGTTGCTCGGTTTTGTGGCAAAGAATTCGCCGCTGCGGCGCAACGTGACCACCGAGGAGGTCGGCAACACGGCAGCGTTTCTGTGCAGTGACCTCGCCAGCGGCATCAACGGTGAAATTACCTATGTCGACGGTGGCTTCAACATTTCCGGTCTAGCCAAGGATCACTGAGGAATACGCCATGTCGAATCCCGGATCGGGCGGCAACCCGGTATTGCGCATAAAGGGAAAATCGCTGCTGCCGATCGTGCAGGGCGGCATGGGCGTGGGCGTCTCCGCGCACCGGCTTGCGGGGAGCGTCGCCCGGGCGGGAGCGGTCGGCACGCTGTCGAGCGTGGACCTGCGGCGCCATCATCCCGACCTGATGGCGCAAACGGCAAAAAGCCGCGACAAGGAACTCATCAACCGGGTTAACCTGCTTGCTCTCGATCGCGAAGTGCGCGCCGCGTTGGAGATCGCCGGCGGGAACGGCCTCGTCGCCGTGAACGCCATGCGGGCGATCTCGGAATACGCCGCCGACGTGCGTCAATCCTGCGAGTCCGGCGCCGGGGCGATCGTGGTCGGTGCCGGCCTGCCGCTCGATCTGCCGGAGCTGACCGCCGCGCATCCCGAGGTCGCGTTGATCCCGATCCTTTCCGACTCGCGCGGTATCGCCATCGTGCTCAAGAAATGGCTGCGCAAGTCGCGCCTGCCCGACGCCATCGTCATCGAGCATCCGCGTTATGCGGGTGGACACCTGGGCGCGGCGAAGATCGCCGACCTCGACGACCCGCGCTTCGATTTTCCTCGCGTGCTGGAAGAGACCTTCACGGTGTTCAAGGAACTCGGGATCGAACGCGAGCAGGTGCCCCTCATTCCCGCCGGCGGCATCGCCACGCCCGCTCAGGTGCAGGAACTCTTCGCGCTGGGCGCCAGTGCCGTGCAGATCGGTACGCCGTTCGCCGTTACCGAGGAAGGCGATGCGCATCCCAACTTCAAGCGCGTGCTGGCCGATGCCAGGCCCGAGGATATCGTCACGTTCATGAGCGTCGCCGGGCTGCCGGCCCGCGCAGTGAAGACGCCCTGGCTGGAGCAATACCTGGCCAAGCTGCCGGTGCTGCAGCGCCGCGCCAACGCGCGTACCCAGTGCACGCTCGCGTTCGACTGCCTGGAGCAATGCGGGTTGCGCGATGGCATCGAGCGCTTCGGGCAATTCTGCATCGATCACCACCTTGCGGCGGCGCTTGCGGGAGATGTCAAGCACGGACTGTTTTTCCGCGGGGCCGGGCCGTTGCCGTTCGGCAAGCAGATTCGTCCGGTCAGGGACCTGATCGAGTATCTGCTGAATGGCATCATGCCGGCGGATCTCGCGCCCGCCGGTTGAACTCCGGCAAACTCCGCCGAACACCCGCGCCGCACCTGCCCGGCGCTACTTCAGAATCCGGTACAGATCGCTGTAGTCGTCGGTCCAGAGCCCGACGGTGGGCTCCGAATCGATCCTTTCGGCTCCTTCTTTCAGAAAATCTCCCTCGAAGGCCGCCGGCGAAGCCGAGAGCAACATCCAGTCGGACCGATAGACCCCCGCATCGTCGTCGTCTTCGTTTTCCACCTGACGAATCTCCAGCGCAAGGTGCCGGGCGGCCTGCTGCACTACCGGCACCAGGTCGAGGTAGCGGTTGGAGATGTGAACGGCGAGGATCCCGCCGGCCTTGAGGTGCCGCAGGTACGCGCGGAAAGCCTCGACCGTAAGCAGGTGGACCGGAATGGCGTCGCTCGAGAAGGCATCGAGCGCGAGAATGTCGAAATTCTGATCGGGCTCGCGCTCGAGCGACAGGCGCGCGTCGCCCAGGGCCACCTCCGACTGTGCCTGGCTGTCCTTGAGAAAGCTGAACTCCGAATGGGCGAGCTCGATCACTTTGGGGTTGATGTCGTAAAAGCGAAAGACGTCGCCCGGCCGGCCGTAAGCCGCGAGCGTTCCCGCCCCCAGCCCCACGACGCCTACCCGCAAGGGTCCGCGCGAGCGTGCGTCGAGAATGGCAAGCCCGATGCCGGAGGTCATCCCATAGTAGCTGGTCGGCCAATCCCGCCGGTCGGCCTCCAGAAACTGTTTGCCGTGAATGATGGTGCCGTGCGAGAGCGCGCGCATGGCTTCCGGGCCCTCGCCCGAATCGCGCACATTGAGGACGCCGTAGAAATTTCGGGAGGTGACGCGGGAGTCCTCGGCGTTATTCCAATAGGTCCGTGCAAGGGCGACGCCGAGGCCGACGATGAGTGCAAAGAAAACCACCCGAGCGGTCGTTGCCCAACGCCCGTTGAGAACGCTCGAACGGTCGCGCAGCAGGGCGATCATCGCAAGCAGGGAAAGCGCGCACATGCCGATCGGCAGCTCGTAGAGATCGTCGAAAACCTGGGGCGCGACCAAGCCCACGAGCACGCCTCCAAGGGCGCCGCCCAAGGCAATCATCAGATAGAAGCCGGTGAGATAGCGCGGATCGGGCTTGGATCGCGCGAGCTCTCCGTGGCACACCATGCACGCGGCGAAGAGCGTCGCCGAGTAGAGCGGGATCAGGGTCCAGATGCTCGGATTGGATTGGGTCAGCGTCACGCACACTGCGGCGAGGCCCGCGCCGGCCAGAGGCAGAAACAGCCACCGCCGGTACCAGCCCGAAGCCTCGAAACAGAGCACGAAGCTCAGGAGGTAAAGCGCGAGCGGCAGCACCCAGAGAAAGGGAATCGCCGCGACGTTGAGCGTCATGTGGCTGGTGAAGGCGAGCAGCAGCACCGAGGCGCAGGCCGCAAGCGCCGCCCACAGCATCTGCAGACCCGGGCCGGGCTTGTGCGACTGTGCCTGCGGGGCGAGTTCGAACTCCCGCTCCCTGCTGCGCCACGCGAGTGCCGCGCACGCGAGCGCAAACACAACAAAGCCGCCCGACCAGATTGCCGTCTGAGCGCCCAGCGTGAGCAAGGGCTCGAACGCGAGGGGATAGGAGACGAGCGCAATCATCGAGCCCAGGTTGGAAAGCGCGAAAAGCCGATAAGGCGAAGCGCCCACGAACGCGCGCGCGTACCACACCTGCACCAAGGGGCCGGTAGTGGAGAGCATGAAGTACGGCAGCCCGACGCTGGTGACGAGCAATGCCAGTATTCGCCACGTCGGGTCTTCGCCCCCGGAGGGCTTCCACGCGGCGCTCGCGGCGAGCGGCAGAGTCGCCGCCGCTGCGGCGAGCAGCGCGATGTGAATGTAACGCCTCATGGGGATCCGCATCCTCACGTAGGCGTGCGAGTACAGGTAACCGGCAAGCAGCAACACCTGGAAGAACAGCATGCAGATCGTCCACACTGCCGCGCTGCCGCCGAACCAGGGCAGGATGATCTTGGCGATGAGGGGCTGCACCTGGAAAAGCAGGAAAGCGCTCAGGAAAATCGTGGCCGCGTACAGGATCATGAGCTGGAGAACGGGAAAGGAAGGCCGGGCGCGTCACACACCGAAAATCAGCGCCCGGCTCGGGATCAGAACGTGCCGGGATAGATGCCGCCGTCGATGAGGAAATTCTGTCCGGTAATGTAACCCGCCTGAGCGCTGCACAGATAGGCGCAGGCGTCGCCGAATTCCTCCGGCGTTCCGAAGCGGCGCGCGGGAATCGCTTTTTCGCGCTCGCGCTTGACCTCCTCGGGCGTCTTGCCCTGCTCCTTTGCGAGAAACTCGGTGTTGCTGATCAGGCGATCCGTCCAGAAGCGCCCGGGGAGCAGGTTGTTGATGGTCACGTTGTGCGCGACCGTTTCGCGCGCAAGGCCCGCGACAAATCCGGTGAGGCCGCTGCGCGCCCCGTTCGACAGGGCGAGTTCGCCGATCGGGGCCTTCACGGCGCTCGAGGTGATGTTGACGATGCGCCCGAAGCGCCGCGAGATCATTCCGTCCACCGTGGCGCGGATCAGCTCGATCGGAGTGAACATGTTGGCGCTCACCGCTTTCAGCCAGTCCTCCCGAGAGAATTTGCGGAAGTCCCCCGGCGGGGGACCGCCTGCGTTGGTGACGAGGATGTCCGGCTGCGGGCAGGCAGCGAGCGCCGCCGCGCGGCCCTCGTCGCTGGTGATGTCGGCGGCCACGGTTGCGACCGTCGCTCCGGTGGCGGCGCGGATCTCGCCGGCCGTCTTCTCCAGGGTCTGGCGCTCGCGCGCGATGAGTGTGACGCGACAGCCTTCGCGCGCGAGCGCGGTCGCGCAACCACGCCCCAGTCCCTTGCTCGCGCCGCATACGAGCGCCGTCTTGCCGCGAATTCCCAGGTCCACCGTGTACTCCAAAAAAATTATCTCGCCGCCTTGAACGTCACCAGCAGAACTCCTCCCAGCACCAGCGCGGCGCCCGCCAATTGTACCGGGGTCATGATCTCATCCAGCCCCAGCCAGCCGAAAAAAATGGTGGTCACCGGACCGAGTGCTCCGAACAGCGCCACCTGGTTCGCGCCGATGCGCCTGAGCGCCTCGGAAGTGATGAAAACAGGCAGGACGGTGCTGAATAGCGCCATCGCCAACGCCAGGCCGTACACCTCGCCCGGCAACTGCAGCGCAGAAAGAGGCCGCAAGAGCAGGAACTGCAGGATGCAGAATGCGCTCGCGACGCTCATGGCGTAGGCGGTGAAGCGCACCGACCCGACCCGCTGCACCACCTGGCTGCTCGCCACGAGATACACGGCATAGCCGGCGGCGCTGGCGAAGCACAGAGCCGCCCCGAGAGCGAGGTTGGCGTTCGAGCTGCCCACGGCGTTCGACATTACCAGCGCGATGCCCGAATAGGTCACGCCCAGCGCCACCACCTCGCGCGCGGTCGGGCGTTTGTGCAGGAACGCGAGCGACAAGATCACCACCAGAGTCGGATAGATGAACAGGATCAGTCGCCCCAGCCCCGAGGAGACGTACTGCAGGCCGAGAAAATCGGCGAAGCTCGCGAAGTAGTAACCGACGAATCCGAGGAACACGATAGCCCAGGCATCCCTGCCGCCGATGGGCGCGCGAGCGCCTTCGCGTGCGACCCAGGCCGCGGCCGCGAGAAAGAAGGGCAGCGAGAAGACCATCCGCAGCGCGAGCAGCGTGATCGGATCGACCACGATGCCGTAGGCGAGCTTGATGAAAATAGGGCGCAAGGAGAAGCACACCACACCCGCGATCGCCAGCGCGACGCCGATGGCGCGGTAGGAAACAACAGGGGGCACTAGCGGCGTTTCCCGCCGCCCAGAATCGAGCCGAGAACGCCGCGCACGATCTCTCTGCCGATCTGCGAGCCGATCGTGCGCGCAGCGCCTTTCGCCATGGCGTCGAGCAGGCCGTCGCGGCGTCCGCCACGCGGGCCGGTGCGCCCGACCAGAATTCCTCCGACCTTGTCCATGATGCCGCCTTCGCCGGCGCCTTCCTGCGCCCCATGAGGCTGGGCCGATTCCTGGCGCGCGGCGGTTCGCTCTTTCAGTTTTTCGTACGCCGACTCCGAGTCCACGGTCTTTTCGTAGTGCCCGGCGACGGGCGAGGCGGCGATCGCCGCTTTTCTTTCAGCCTCGGTGACCGGGCCGAGCTGGCTGCCCGGTGGAACGACGAAAGCGCGCTCGGTAACGCTCGGCCGCCCCTTCTCGTCGAGCAGCGATACCAGCGCCTCGCCGACGCCGAGCTCGGTGATCGCCTGCTCGACTTTCAGCTTCGGATTGGGGCGCATGGTCTCGGCTGCCGACTTCACCGCCTTCTGGTCGCGTGGGGTGAAGGCGCGTAGCGCGTGCTGCACGCGGTTGCCGAGCTGCCCCAACACCGACTCGGGAATGTCGAGCGGGTTCTGCGTCACGAAATACACGCCCACGCCCTTGGAGCGGATCAGGCGCACCACCTGCTCGATCTTTTCGAGGAGCGCCTTCGGCGCTTCGCTGAACAGAAGATGCGCTTCGTCGAAGAAGAACACGAGCTTGGGTTTGTCCAAGTCGCCGACCTCCGGCAGATTCTCAAACAGCTCGGCGAGCATCCAAAGCAGAAACGTCGAATAGAGCTTGGGCGAATTCATCAGCTTATCGGCGGCCAGGATGTTGACGGTGCCCTTGCCGCCCTCGACCTGCATGAGATCGGCGATATTGAGCATCGGCTCGCCAAAGAAGCGGTCGGCGCCCTGACTTTCGAGCGCGAGCAGCCCACGCTGGATTGCGCCGATCGAGGCCGCGGAGATGTTGCCGTACTGGGTAGTGAACTGCGCGGCGTTGTCGCCCACGTGCTGCAGCATCGCGCGCAGGTCCTTCATGTCCAGCAGCATCAGCCCCGAATCGTCGGCGATCTTGAAGACGAGGTTGAGCACGCCTTCCTGCGTGTCGTTGAGGCCCAGCATGCGCGCGAGGAGCAGCGGGCCCATGTCCGAGACGGTGGCGCGCACCGGGTGGCCCGAGGCGCCGAACACGTCCCAGAACACGACGGGGCAGGCCTCGTGCCTGAGCTCGAGCTTGAGGCTCTTGGCGCGCTCGGCGACCTTGGCGTTGCCGCCGCCCGGCTTCGCCATGCCGGAAAGATCGCCCTTGACGTCGGCCATGAACACCGGCACGCCGATTCGCGAGAACCCTTCGGCGAGGGTCTGCAGCGTGACGGTCTTGCCGGTGCCGGTGGCGCCCGCGATCAGGCCGTGGCGGTTGGCGAGCGCGGGCAGGAACAGCAGGTCCGTGGTTTTCGTTTTTGCGACGAGCAGGGGTTCGGTCATGGGTTATTTGTCTTGATTTGTCTTGGTTTAGGCGGACGGCCGAATGATAAAATTATAAGCGTTCCCGAACCCGAAACGCGTCGCTTCACTCATGTCAGGACATTCCAGATGGGCCAATATCCGACACCAGAAGGCGGTATCGGATGGCAAAAAGGCCAAGATCTTCACGCGGCTGATCAAGGAGGTCACGGTGGCCGCGCGCCTGGGCGGGGCCGATCCGGCGATGAACCCGCGGCTGCGGCTCGCGATCGAAAAGGCGTACGACGCGAACATGCCCAAGGACACGATCGAGCGCGCGGCCAAGCGCGGCGCCGGCGGCCTGGAGGGCGTCAACTACGAGGAGATCCGCTACGAGGGCTACGGTCTGGGCGGGGCGGCGGTGATGGTGGATTGCATGACCGACAACCGTATCCGCACTGTGGCGGAGGTGCGCCACGCTTTTGCGAAGCACGGCGGCAACCTCGGCACCGACGGGTCGGTCGCTTTTCTCTTCAAGCACTGCGGTCAGTTCGTTTTTTCTCCCGGAACGAGCGAAGACAAGGTCATGGAGGCGGCGCTTGAGGCCGGGGCCGAGGACGTTGCGGCCAACGACGACGGCTCGGTGGAAGTGATCTGCGCGCCGGCCGATTTTGTCGCAGTGAGGGACGGTCTCGCAAAAGCCGGGCTCAAGCCTGAGTTCGCCGAGCTGACGATGAAGCCGACCGCCGACAACGTTCTGAAAGGCGACGAAGGCGCGCGGATGCAGAAGCTCCTCGATGCGCTGGAGAATGTCGATGACGTGCAGGAAGTCTATACGACGGCGGTGATCGACCAATGATCGACATTCAGGATCGAGAATCCTTGATCCTCGATCCTCTATCCTGAATAATCCCCGGATGCCGGCTCCGACCGTTCGAATCCTGGGCATCGACCCGGGTTTGCGAGTGACCGGCTTTGGCGTCATCGAGAAAAGCGGCGCGAGTCTTTCCTACATCGCCAGCGGCTGCGTCAAGTCCGGCAATGCCGAACTGGCCGATCGCCTGAAGACCATCCTCGCGGGCCTGCGAGAAATCATCGGCGAGCACCGTCCCCAGCAGGTCGCGGTGGAGAAGGTCTTCGTCAACATCAATCCCGCCTCCACGCTCGCGCTCGGCCAGGCGCGCGGCACGGCGATCTGTGCCGCGGTGGACGCGGGATTGCCGGTCGCCGAGTACACGGCGCTCCAGGTCAAGCAGGCCGTCGTCGGCAACGGCCACGCGAAAAAGGAGCAGGTGCAGGAAATGGTGAAACGCCTCCTCGGGCTCGCGGGCGCGCCCTCGGCGGACGCCGCCGACGCGCTCGCCTGCGCCATCTGCCATGCGCACGGCGGGCAGGGCCTGGGCGCCATCCCGACGCGCGGGTTTCGGGTGAAACGCGGCAGGCTCGTATGAGAGGAATGTTGTCATTCCCGCGAAGGCGGGAATCCAGGAAGTTCAACTCATGATCGGCAGGCTCACGGGAACGCTTCTCGAAAAAAACCCGCCGCAGATCGTCGTGGAGGCGGGCGGCGTCGGCTACGAAGTCGAAGTGCCCATGAGCACCTTCTACAATCTCCCCGCCTCCGGCGAGCGCGTCGTCTTGCTCACGCATCTTGTCGTGCGCGAGGACGCGCATCTTCTCTTCGGGTTCGGCACCGAACCGGAGCGGCGCGCTTTCCGGCAGCTGCTGAAGATTTCAGGCGTGGGAGCGCGCACCGCGCTCGCCGTGCTGTCGGGCCTGAGCGTCGGCGAGTTGATCGAGGCCGTCGCGATGCAGGAATCGGGGCGCCTGGTCAAGGTTCCCGGCATCGGCAGGAAGACCGCCGAGCGGTTGCTCCTCGAGTTGAAGGGCAAGCTCGGCGACGCCGTGAGCGGCGTTGCAGTGAACCGGCCCAAGCCGATGGCGAGCGACGTCACGAACGCACTCCTTTCACTCGGCTATAACGACAAGGAAGCGCAGCACGCGGTGAAGCAGCTTCCCGAGGGTCTCTCCGTTTCCGACGGAATACGTCAGGCGCTGAAGTCCCTGGCGAAAAGCTGACTCGGATCCGCGGGTTCTTGCTCGGCGGCTTAGGGCCCAGCGTGCTGCGGCATTGCCCGCAGGACCAATGCGGGGAGAGATCCCAGCGCCGTGGTCGCGAATCCCGCCGCGCCGCCGAGGCTGCGTTGCGTCGCGGCGCTCAAGCGGCCTCGAGGTCGAAGCGGTCCAGGTTCATCACCTTGGTCCACGCCGCCACGAAGTCCTTCACGAACTTCTCCTTCGCGTCCGCGCACGCATAGACCTCCGCGAGGGCGCGCAGCTGGGAGTTCGAGCCGAACACGAGGTCGACGCGGGTCCCGGTCCACTTGACCTTTCCGGTCTTGCGGTCGCGCCCTTCGAACAGCTCCCTCGCCTCCGAGGTCGGCTTCCACTCGGTGCCCATGTCGAGCAGGTTGGCGAAGAAGTCGTTGGTCAGCGCCTCCGGCTTCGAGGTGAAGACACCCTGCTTCGAGCCGCCGACGTTGGCGCCCAGCACGCGCAGGCCGCCCAAAAGCGCCGTCATCTCGGGCGCCGTGAGCGTCAGCAGCTGCGCCTTGTCCACCAGCAGCGCCTCGGCCGATACCTCGAACTTTCCCTTCAGGTAGTTGCGGAAACCGTCGGCGAGCGGCTCGAGCACGGCGAGGGCCTCGACGTCCGTCTGCGCCTGTGAGGCGTCCACGCGGCCCGGCGCGAACGGCACCTTGATGGCGATGCCGGCCTTCTTCGCGGCCTGCTCGACGCCCGCGCAGCCCGCGAGCACGATCAGGTCGGCGAGCGACACCTTCTTGCCGCCCTTCGCCTTCTTGTTGAAGTCCGCCTGGATGCCCTCGAGCGTCTTCAGCACCTTCGCGAGCTGCGCCGGCTGGTTGACGGCCCAGTCCTTCTGCGGCGCGAGCCGGATGCGCGCGCCGTTGGCGCCGCCGCGCTTGTCGGAGCCGCGGAACGTGGAGGCCGACGCCCAGGCGGTGGACAGGAGCTGCGCCACCGACAGCTTCGAGGCGAGGATCCTCTTCTTGAGGTCGGCGATCTCCTTGTCGCCGATCAGCTTGTGGTTGACCTTGGGGATCGGGTCCTGCCAGATCAGCTCTTCCTTCGGCACCTCGGGCCCGAGGTAGCGGGCGCGCGGGCCCATGTCGCGGTGCGTCAGCTTGAACCAGGCGCGCGCGAAGGCAT